>OKSC01000003.1_pt1 | contig 355888 bp, 358 predicted proteins | sample 1601161 | NCBI WGS metagenome assembly OKSC01 (sample SAMEA3541552, study PRJEB24748) | human gut metagenome | biome: human gut; feature: human-associated habitat; material: faeces | place: China | collected 2012 | reverse complement strand
AACAACACTACCTGTTCCATTGACTAATTGAACTTCATAGGTTTCACCATCAACAATCACGCGCACATCACCCTCAGCATCCTCATCAGTAGTAACAGTGATTGTTACATCTTCACCATATACTGCATCCTCAGTAACATCAATAGTCACATCTGTATAAAGCATTTCAATATTGATATTGAAAATTGCAGTTGCAGCTTCATTTAAACTGTCACCAGGATAAATTACAGTGAATGTGTATACTCCAGGTGTGAAAATGAAGTCTGCGAAAGCATAATCTACAATACCATCAACAACAGCAAAGGTATAATTCTTTTCAACATCAAAGTTGTCATTACTGACAATTACTGTAACAGTGCCATTAATAGCAGGATCAACAGTTATAATAAAGTCAAAGTCTTCACCATACTCATAAGAAGTATTTCCAACAACAGTAATTTCTGTATTTGCTTTATAAAAAGCAATAGCTACATCATCAGAAACACCATTATACTCAGCAGCAGCTGTGAAAATACCCGCAGCATCAGTAACATATTCTGCCTCATATAAATTAGAGTCAGAATTAAACACAGCAGTCAAAACATTACCATCAATAGTAACTTTAATACCATCAGCTTCCCAAACAACATTACCATTATCGTCAGTTAAGTTAACATAGAATTTAGCAGATTCATCAGCAGAAATAACATCATCATCAACAGTGATTTCAAAACCAAATTCACTCACAACAACACCAGCACCTGCAGATTGGATAAAGTAATCTTTAGAATCAGAAGTGAAAGTGTTACCTGAAACAGTTAACTCACCATTAGTAAGAACACCATTATTAACAAACTCAGAATCAGAAACAATTGCATCTACAATAGTTACAATTGCACCTTCATAATTATCAGTATTGTTAATAAATGTACTACCAGTTACGGTTAATTTTTCTGAAGTTGTAATAGCTCCACCTTGAGCAGCAGAATTGCCAATGAAAGTAGAATCTTCTATAGTGACATTATTTGTACCTGCAAGAGCAGCATCAAATTCTACAGCTCCACCACCAGCAATAGCTGTATTATTAATAAATGTTGAATCTTTAATTAAAATTCCATCATTTTCAGCAATAGCAATAGCTCCACCGTAGTGAGCATCATTTCCAATAAATGTAGAACCACTTATAACACCAGTGGAAGTAGCTCCATATACTGCAATAGCTCCACCATTGTTATTATTTGGTGTCATATTACCTTTACCAAATGCAGTATTATCATCAAATGTTGAATCAGTTATACTGAAGTCAGTACCCCAACTCCAAATACCAGCACCATAAAGACCTCTATTATCAATAAAAGTACAATTATCAATAATAGTTACTAAGTCTTGATTGTTGTAGTCTGCTGAAGAGAATGCAGCTCCCCAACGTCCAGAGTTATTAGCAAAGTAAGAATTAGTTACAGTTACATTACCAAATGCAGCAATAGCCCCAATAAGGCAATCACCATTTTTGTAATTCTTAATATTATTTATAATGTTAGCACCACTTACAATTAATCTAGTGCCATCAGCACTGTAAATAGCTGCACCACCATAATCAAGATCGTTACTACTTCTATTGGTAATATCATTAGAATCAAAGGTTGCACCATTAGATACAGTTAAAGTTCCTTTATTATAGATTGCACCGCCCCAACTGGAAGCAGAGTTATTAGCAAATAAGTATTTGTTGACATTAACAGTACCTTCACTGTAAATAGCTCCACCTGCAATTGTTGCAGAGTTATTGATGAATGAAATTTCATTTGTGAATGAATTAGTTATTTTTCCTACATTATAGATAGCACCACCGTAATTAGCAGTGTTATTGGCAAGTACTGAAGGATTAGACCTGAAACAAAGTGTACCTTCATTATATATTGCACCACCAAGATCTGCATTACCATTAATTAAAATAGCATTGTTTAAGTTTAAAACTCCAGTAGAAGTTATATTGAAAATTCTAGCTGAATTTTTAGCATCAATGGTATGACCATTAGCAGCAATAGTAATAGTCTTATCAACTACAATACCATTTTTAAACTTCTCTATTTCCTCCTCAGTTATAACAACATCAGAAGTTAAATAGATTGTTTTTCCTGAAAGTGCAAGAGAAATTACATTTTGTAAATCTTCAAAGCTAGTTATATCTGTATAAATAGAATTAAAGTAAACAGGATTAGGGTCATCTGATATGAAGCTAGTATTTTTATCTAAAGTTAAGGAAGCCCCAATGTACATTGCAGAACCAATATCTGCAGTATTGTTAATAAATTCAGAATCTGAAACATCAGTTGCACTACTTGAATAGATTGCGCCACCACGAACTGCGGAGTTATTAGTAAATGTTGAATCATCAACATCCAATGCATATCTACTGTTTATTGCTCCACCATATCTATCTGCAGAGTTGCCAGTGAATGTGGATTCAGAAATTATTATTTCTCCATCATCTAAATCAACAGCCCCACCATCTTGTAAAGCAGAGTTGTTAACAAAGGTTGAGTTTGAAATAGTTGTTTTACCTCCAATACTTGCAGCTCCACCAGCATATGCAGTGTTATTCTCAAAGTAGCTGTTTGTAATTGTGGTTGTTGCAGCACCATAGAATGAGACTATTGCACCACCAGCATTATCAATGTTAACATCACCTTTTCCAACAGCTTTGTTGTTAATGAATTTAGATGAGTCAATGACTAAGTTTGTATTAATAGAATCAATTGCACCACCATTATAAGCAGTGTTTGATTCAAATACAGTATTATTGATAAGAACATTTGTAACATTATTAACAGTTCCAAGAGTAATAGCTCCACCATAGCAACCACTGTTGTTATAGAAGTAGGATCCATCAATTGTTGTGTTTGCATATGAAACAATTATACCGTTGATTAAGTCACCTTGTTCTACACCCTCAACTTTTTGACGTTCTTTGTAGTCTTTAAGGTTGTTTGTGAAGTTTGAATCAATTATGAGCAGTTCTTCATAGAAGTTGAAGATTGCAGCTCCACCATAACCTGCATTTTCTTCTCTATATAATATATCATTTTCATTGAAACTTGATTCAATAACAGTTAATAAACCATTGCTATATACTGCACCACCTCTATAGTAAGCAGTATTTTCATCAAGTTTAGAGTTTGAAATAACTACAGTACCATTGTTGTATACACCAGCACCATATTCGGCATAGTTATTACTTACATTTGAATCGAAAATGTTAAGCATACCTTTGTTGAGAATAGCTCCTCCCTCTGTAGCATTACCATTGATTAAAGTAATGTTGTTTAAGGTTAAAGAACCATCATCAGTAATGTTAAAGATTCTAGCTAATTCCCTAGCATCGATTGTGTGTCCATTACCATCAATTGTAACAGCTTTATCAATTACAACACCATTTGCAAAACTAGATGCTTCCCCATCAGTTATGGTAATATTAGAATTTAAAGTAATTATACCATTAACAATATTAATGAATTCTTGTAATTGAGAGAAATTAATAACAGATGTACCTTTAATTTCAGTATTATCATTAGCTTCATTATCAGATACATTAGAGTTAATAATTGCTATTTTTGATCCTTCACCCATATAACCAATAGCAAAGGAATCTGCAGTATTATTAATTACATTGGAGCTTATGATAGTTACATTAGTTCCAACTAAATTATCATCTGCATAGACAACAGCACCATTTTTTGCACTGTTTCCATTTATATCACAATTATTAAAAGTAATGTCATAGATTGAAGTGAATGGACTGTCATCGTTAGCATATACAACTCCCCCATTGTTAATAGCATTGTTGTTTTCAAATACACAGTTATCAGCAATAACAATCGGTTCAGCTGTTGCTAGATATATTGCTCCACCATTATTTGCACGATTATTTTTAAAAATAGAATTTGATACATAAACTGGAGTAACATATGTTGTAAAGTCAAGTGCTCCACCATTATATCTGGCACTGTTATTAATAAACTCTGAATCAGCAATAGTAACATTGGATTCGTATCCACCTAAAATAGCTCCACCATAACCTGCAGAGTTATTATAAAATTTTGAATTAGTTACATGCAGATATGCACCTGTAAAACCAGGAGTTTCAGCACTACCAACAATAGCTCCACCATTATAGGTTACAGAGTTATTGTAAAAGATGCAGTCAGTAATATTTACTCCACCATAACTGTTAATTGCACCACCAAAAGCAGCAGTGTTATTAACAAAGGTACAATTGATTATAGAAACAGTAGCACCTTCGAATACATAAATAGCACCACCACCGACTTGATTGTAATTTCTATCTGCATTTGCAAAGACTATATTTTTTAAGACAATATCTGTTCCATAAATATTAAAAATACGAACATATTCACCATCAGCACTTTCAGCATCAATGGTGTGTCCTTGTCCATCAATAGTTATAGCCTTATTAAGTTCAATACCTATATAATTTCCAGATCCATCCCAATAATAATCTTTATCCAAAGTAATGGTTTCATTAGGACTTGCAGACTCAATTTGAGAAGACAAATCTGTAAAAGTTCCATCTGCTTCTAAGGATATACCATCATTTTGATTAGTTTCAATTGGTTCTGAATTATAGATATCAGAAACATCTATTTCATTATCTATTGCAGCATCTATATCTGCAGCTGAAACAGCTGAAAGAGATAATAATACTACTAAGATAAATAAAATAATGGACTTAGAATATTTAATAAAATAACCCCCATGATTTAAATTATGTATAACTTTTAAAAATTAATAAAAAAATTAATTTAAAACAATCATACATGTTAATCTATATTAAAAGAAACAATATTTAAATGTTCTTAAATTATTTAATATTTTAATAAAATTTTTGAATTAAATAAAATAAAAATCAGAAAATTTTAAATATTTATTTTGTTTTATAAAATATAAATTAAATAATATTCAATTAAAATTAAAAAATGAAATGATGTGAATAATATAATTATAAATCGTTATTAAAAATAATAAAAAACTGTGAAAATATTAATCATGTAAAATATAGGAATATAAAAAATCAGCAAATTATCTCTCAAATTTAAAGATGTAGTTAAATTTAATAATTATAGCAATATACAATTATTTGAAAAAATTAATGATTTTTTTGATTTAAAATAAATGGTGAATTTATGAAGCAATTAGATGATATTACTATTTCAAAAGCTATTATACAAGAATATATGAATGATTTCTTAGACTACACTGATATGGATGTAGCTATTGGTGGTGGAGGTCCTTCTGGTGTTACTGCCGGTTATTATCTTGCAAAAGCAGGTTATAAAGTAGCTTTATTTGAAAGAAAACTTAGTATCGGTGGTGGAATGTGGGGTGGAGGTATGATGTTCAATAAAGTTGTTGTTCAAGAAGAAGGAAAACGTATCCTTGATGAATTTGGCATCAACTCTAAAAAATTTGAAGATAATTATTATACTGTTGATTCAATAGAATGTACCTCAACTTTATGTTCAAAAGCTACACAAGCAGGACTTAAAATATTTAATTTAATGTCAATTGAGGATTTAATGGTAAGAGAAAATGGAATTAATGGTATTGTATTAAATTGGAGCTCAGTTGAAATGTCTGGTTTACATATAGATCCATTAACTGTAAGAGCTAAAGCTGTTATTGATGCAACTGGACACCCTACAGAAATCACAAAAATCGTTGAACAGAAAATGGGTGCCAATCTTAAAACAGAAACTGGTAAAATTATGGGTGAAAAATCCATGTGGGCAGACCGTGCTGAAGGAAAAATTTTAGATAATGTAACTGAAGTTTATCCTGGTTTATGGGTTACTGGAATGGCAGCTAATGCTGTACACGGTTCTCAACGTATGGGTCCTATATTTGGTGGTATGCTTTTATCCGGTGAATATGTTGCTCAAAAAATTATAGAAAAATTAGAAAATGAATAATTTTTCTCTCTTTTTTTTATTTTTCATAAAAATCCCCAATCTTATTTAAAAAAAATATTATACAAACTTGTTAAATAATGTTGTAATGTTTATTTAAGCAATGCATCTAATATTAATTGTTCATATTATTAAATTTATATTTAAATAACTTCAAAAGCACCTAGTTAAATTAAAATGTAAAAACTGCACATATTTTAAGCAAAAATTGATGAAAATATGAAAAGCAGATATTAAAATAAAAATATAAATTTAATTAATAACATAATTATTTTATTAAATTAATATTTAGGGGATGTTGTTATAGATAGAATGGAGATGATAACTGTTGTTGGAAAAGAATGGTTAACACAAAATACAGAAAGTATGGAATTTGATTATAAAAAAGAATATAGAAATAAAAGTGTGAACTTTGAACCTATAAACTATAATGGTCGTAATTTTCAAAGAATAGATATGCGTTTTGTAAAAAATAATGTTTCTGTATTAATTGAAACAAAAGCAAATTTTGACATAGACTACACCTCATCCAAAATGCAACTTTCTGCTTATGTAAAATATGAAAAAAAATTAACTAAAAATAATATTATAGCTATTCTTGCTAATACTAATGATAATAGAATAAAAGTATGGAAAGGTGATATAAAACACAATAATTTATTAAAAAATGAAACATATTTAAGAAACATAAATGAATATGTTGATTTTTACAATCATACATTTAATGATAAAGAAAAAGTAATGCAAAATACATATGAATTAAATGAAAAACTACATGCAAATGGAATTTCAGAAAGTTTACGAAGTCAATTTGTAGGAACTTGTCTACTAGCACTTAAAAATAATTTAGAATATAAAAATCCACGAATAACTGCTTCTCAAATAAGGGCCGGAATAAAAGACATATTAGGAAATTTATTAGAAAATGATGTTAATAGAGCTACAAAAATAGCTCTATTAAATAATAATGTTCTTGAAAATCAGGACATTAGAGATTTAAATGATTTTGATTTAAAAGAAATATTATCTTCAATTGAAAAAAATATTCTCCCATATATTAATGATAGTAATACTGCTGGACAAGATTTATTGAACTTATTTTTTGTTACATTTAATAAGTATATTGGAAAAAAAGATAAAAATCAGGCATTTACACCAGATCATATTACTGATTTCATGGCAAAACTTACATCAATTAATAAAAATTCAGTTGTAATGGATCCTTGTTGTGGTTCAGGTTCATTTTTAGTAAGAGCTATGACACAAGCAATTGATAACTGCACTAACCTTAATGAAGAAAAATTAGTTAAACAAAAACAAATTTTTGGAATAGAATATGACGAGACAGCTTTTGGTTTATCAACAACAAACATGTTAATTCATGGAGATGGTAATTCTAATATTATACAAGGAAGTTGTTTTGACTTTGAAGATATAATAATAAATGCTAAACCAACTGTAATATTGATGAATCCTCCTTATAATGCCCAAAGTAAATTTTTACCAAATGAATATACTGATACATGGAAAAGTAATACCAAAACGGATCCTTCAAAAGGATTTTATTTTGTAAAATGGATAGCTGATGTCCTAAATAATAATAGAATTGAAGCAACAATAGCTGTATTATTGCCCGTAGCATGTGCAATTGGTAATAGCAAAGAAATAAAAAAAATTAAAAAATCTATATTAAAACAAAACAGATTAGATGCTGTATTTACATTACCTAATGAATTATTTTATCCAGGTGCATCTGCATCAGCTTGTTGTATGGTTTTTAAAACAGGTGAAAATCATTTTTCAGGGATAGATACTTTCTTTGGTTATTACAAAGATGATGGATTCAAAAAAAGAAAAAATCTTGGAAGGGTAGAACAAATTGATAATATAACTGGAAAAAGTAAATGGGAAGAAATTGAAGATAAATGGTTAGACTTATATCTTAATCGTAAAAGCCTTAAAGGAATTTCAGTAACTCATAAAGTAACTGGAGAAGATGAATGGTTATGTGAAGCTTACATGGAAACTGATTATTCAAAATTAACACAAGAAGATTTTCAAAGAACAGTTAATGATTATCTAAGTTTTTTAATAAAAAGAGGAGAACTTTATGAACCTTGATTTCAACACTTGGAAAGAATTTTCTTTTAATGAATTGTTTACTATTAAAAGAGGATATTATAATAAAAAACCTGAACACACTGATAAAGGTTATATCAGATTTTTAGGAGCTACAGAAAAAAATAATGGTGTAACAGAATATTATACAATAAACGAAATTTCAAACACACCAAAATCAGATAACTCTAAAAATGATGAATTATCTGAAAAAATATTTTCTCCTAATGCTCTTTGTGTAAATAACAATGGTTCTGTGGGATGTGCTTTTTTTCAAGAAAAAGAATTCACATGCAGTAATGATGTAACTATATTATATTTAAAAGAAGGAGAATTCAATAAGTATACTGCATTATTTGTAGCATCAGTAATTCAACATGATAAATATAGATGGTCATATGGACGTAAATGGACTTTAAATCGTATGAAAGAATCCAAGTTAAAATTACCTGTTAATAATGAAAATCCTGATTGGGAGTATATGGAGACTTATATTAAATCATTACATCATAAAGAATTAACAACTAATAACAAACATTTAAAATTAGACTTAAAAGAAAAACAATGGAATAATTTTACATTTGGTGATTTACTAGATGACATCTACAAAGCAACACCTCATGTTAAATCTGAAATGGAATTTAGTGATATCATAAAAGAAAATTATATACCCTTTATAAGTAGAACAGGAATGAATAATGGTTGTGATTGTTATGTTCCTAATGAGAATTTAGAGGGTATTGAAAAAGGAAATGCAATTATCATTGGAGATACAACAGCAACAATATTTTACCAAAAAGATGAATTTATTGCAGGAGACCATATTATAGTATGTAGAGCAAAATGGATTAATTTATATACCTCATTATTTATTAAAACAATACTTGAAAAAGAGAGATATAGATATAATTATGGTCGTGCATTTAAATTAAATTTAATTAAAGACACAATTGTTAGATTACCTATTGATGATAATAATAATCCTGATTGGAAATTCATAGAAGAATTTATTAAACAACTCCCATTTGCAGATAATCTTTTAAAAATTTATTAAATTTTTTATTTAAAAAATACACAATAAAATTTAAATTTAAATTTAAATATTAACTGTTTTTCATAAAAAATCCCCTTAATCTTATTTAAAAAAATTTATTATTAAATAAAATGATAATATAAAAAATAAGGTGATATCATGGGGGAAAAAACAAAACTTGCAATTGGTGTTGTAATAATCATTGCACTAATAGCTATTATTGGATTTTTTACTTATTCTGCCAATGTTGCTGATGAAAGAGACTTTGGAGAATTTAGTTTGAATATTCCAAATAGCTATGAATTTATAAACACTACTTTTGAAAATGGTTATACACTATTAGACCGCGAACATGCAATTTCAATAACTTATATGAATCTTACAGCTTCAACTGAAAAATTAAATAAAGAAGCAAGTTCAAGTGGCATATCTTTCAGTGGTATAAATTTTGCTGACTTATATCAACAAATTTTAGGAGAGATTAGTGAAGAATTAGAAGATGATAATCCTAGTGACAATATTAGTTATTATAATGCCACTAATCTTGCTGAAACCTTATCAAATACCAATACTACTGAGGATTATGGTGCTGTTTATGCTTCCAATAGTACATTAATCATTATTGAAACAACAGACTTGGAAGAGCTTCGCAGTTATGCAAATAGCTTAAAAGTTAAAGTATAGTTCTTTTTTTAATAAAAGAGCTATTCTACTTATTTTTTTATTAAAAAATCTCATGTTTATATAAAAAACTATTTATATTACTATTTAAATAGATAAAGTATTAGAAAACTTAATTAAAATTAAGTTATTTAAACACATGAGATGGAAAAAAATGATTATTAAGACACCTTCAAGATTACACATGTCTCTTATAGACTTAAATGGTTCTTATAAAAGAATTGATGGTGGTATTGGCCTTGCAATTCAAGAACCTCAATTTGTTTTAGAAAGTGAAGAGACTGATAGTGGAGTAACCTTTGAATTTGATGATAATGTAACTGATCAGGAAGCAATTGATGAATGTTCTATTAAAATACCTGCTGCTGCTCAAAGAGCTTTAGATTATTTTAATATTGATTCTGGTTTTCATTTTACTGTTAAATCCGCTTATCATCCTCATTCAGGGTTAGGATCTGGAACTCAAATAGCAGTAGCTACTGCACATTTAATTACTGAAACAATGGGAATTGATGTTGATACAAGACAGTTAAGTTCAGTTGTATGCAGGGGAGGTACATCAGGTATTGGTACTTTTGCACATGAACTTGGTGGTTTTATTGTTGATGGAGGACATAGTTTAGAAGAAAAACCTGGTTTTTTACCTTCTTCAGCATCAACTGCTAAACCTCCTCAATTAATTGCAAGATATGAATTCCCTGAAGAATGGAATATCCTTTTAGCACAGCCAAAAGTTGAAAATTATATTAATGGAGATCAGGAAGTAAATATCTTCCAAACTCATTGCCCTATTCCTAGAGAAGAAGTGGAAAAAGTTTCACATTTAATTTTAATGAACCTTATACCATTCTTACTTGAAAAAGATATTAAAAACTTTGGATGGGCTATTTCTGAGCTTCAAAAAGTGGGATTCAATAAATTAGAACATTCATTAGATCCTAGCTTCTTACCAGTTATGCAAGCTATGGAAGAAGCAGGAGCTTATGGTGTGGGAATCAGTTCATTTGGTCCTACTCTTTACACAGTATTTGACGATGAAAACAAGGATATTGTTGAAGCAACTACTGAAATAATTGGTGATGAATCACGTATTTTAGTAACCAAAGCTCAAAATCATGGATTTACTTTTGAAAAGTAAATCTAATTCTTTTTTTTAAAAAAAATTTAATTTAAACTTTAATTCAATTTATAGCATTAAAAAGACAATAGCTATAAAAATTCTTTATTTTGTCTTAATAAACTATGATTTAATAATAGCTATTTTAATAATTTTTTAATTAACTTAGAATAATATAAAAAAAGCATTATAATATGTAGATATATTACTTATTTTAAAGACTAGTTATTGAAAAATATATCATAAATTTTATTATTAAATTTATACAATATTATAGCATGAATGATGATGAAATATTAATAAAATGTGCATATGTAAACACTTCAAGTTATAGATTCAAGACAATGATAGCAATAGGTGTTTCAATTAAAACACCAAAAGAAATTAGTGAAGATGCAGAAATTAGAACCAATCATATTAGTAAAGTATTAAGTGAATTAAAAAATGAAGAATTAGTTGTTTGTATTAATGAAGAAGCTCGTAAAGGTAGACTTTACAAATTAACTGATGATGGTGTTGTTGTATTAAATAAACTACTTTCAAGTGTGAATAAATAAATATAAAAAATTAAATAATTTTATATTAAATATTATTATAGGTGTTACATATGGAAGAAACATTTAAAAATTTTTATGATACTCTTCTTGATAATTTAGATTCATATAATGGTGAATATGCTGCATTTATTGACTGTGGACCTAATTTATTTAAATTATTATGTAATCTTTTGGAAGAAGATATTAATTTAGAAATCAGAAGGGATATTTGTGGAGCAATTGCATATTATGTGGCTCCAATGGATGTTATTCCAGAACAAATTTACGGCCCTTACGGATATATAGATGATATTTACATGTCTGCATTTGTATTAAAAAAAGTAGCTGAAGAATATGGTTATGAATTTATTCAAAGTGTATGGGACACCCCAGATATTGATATTAAAGAAGTTATAGCTGAATGCTACGAGAGATCTTCAGAAGTATTGGAAGAAGAAGATATAAAAGCTATTTTAAATTATGTAGGTATAAAATAAATTATTATATCTCTTCTTTTTTCTTAATGTTTACTTTCATTTACTGCTTTAGTATAATATGTATTAAATTGATTACTTTTAACTAATTCATTTTATCTTCAAATAGTCTTATCTTAGAATTACTTATATTCAATTCAATGAAAATATCAATTAAATCAAACCCTTTTGATGTAGATATTAATCTGTCAATTTCTTTTTCAAATTCTTTCAGATGATTTAAAACATTAATTAGTTCAGTATTTTTTATTATTCCCTTAACAATTACATTTTTACTTTCAGAATCATTATTAAGATATGTTATTGTTAAATTTTGCTTGTTAAGGCCACTATCTTTTTTATTTGTATTTGAACTATCATTAGAATTATCAGATTTATTTTCATTAAATGAGCTATCTGGTTTACTAACATCTGAAACTGAGTTATATACATTTAATCTTAAAGATAATTTAGCTTTTTCAATATCACGTACTCCCCATACATAATCTTTATCTTTAATTTCTTTGTATAACTCAAAAATATTAGAATTATTAATTTTTAAAGGTTTTCCATTGATTTGTCTTTGATAAACCCAATTTTTTCCAATCTTATTTACCCAAGCAAAACCAGTTGATATTGATTTAGATGATTTAAATGAATCTTCATATTCCTTAGGAAGAGGATCTAAAATTCCTTTTGGATAAGATTCACCTGAATCTTTATCTTTTTTCTTAGATTCTTTATTATCTGTTGTTAACTTATTAGATTCATTATTCTTTTTAGTTAACTCTTTATTAAGTTCAATATCAATTAACTTCCTATAAAAAGTGATATTATCTTCGCCCATTCCCTGTTTTCCCTCATTTTTCCAATGAGTAATCTTATAAACAGGAATATTTGCAAGAGCAGCTGCTTCCTGTTTAGTTTTTCCACTGCTTAAAGCATCTAAAACTATTTTCATTTGTTCTTTTTTATCAACAGGAACTTCTTCATTAACTTCCTCATTTTTAGTTATACTTTCATCTGGAGTAGAGTGAGTCTCTTTATTTTCTTTTTCAACATAATATTTATCTAAAAACTTCTTACATTCATCTTCACTAGCTATGATATATTCACCATTAGCTTCAGCTTTAATTAAATCATAATCCTGCATACTCCAAACATTAGACTGGAACTCAAAATCTGTTGAGTATAATTCCTTTAATTCACTTTCATTATATGAATTTCCTGCATCTACATGGTCAAGTAACCATTTTAAGGATCTTGCTGCATTAACTAATCTTTTACATTTTTTACAGAAATCTTCATAACCATCAGGACTATTTTCATCATGATAAAATTTACGGGTAGATAATGTTTCACCACAAATCTTACATGTTTTATTTAATTTTAAAGTTTTTTTATCAGACTTAAGAGTTTCTTCTTTACTATCTTCATTTTCAATACCATATTTTGAAATAAATTCATCAAGGACTTCTTTATTTTTAAGAGAATATTCTCCTTTATTTTCATTAATTAAATCATTTTCTTGTAAAGACCAGATACAGTCTTTAATTTTAATCTTATTAAAACCCAATTTTTCCAAATCTTCCTTTCTAAATGGAATTTCTGGACTAACAAATTTTTTTAATTCAATTAAATTTTTAGAAGCATGGATTTTTCTTGAACAGGTTTTACAAATAGTCTTTTTACTACCTAATCTAAGTGATTTGCCGCAGATTTCACATTTAGGTGCATAAAAATCTTTATATTCCTTATAAAATTTGTTATAAGGTGCAAAATTTTCCCTACCTTTACTGTTCCAAAGCTCAATAGTTTCTTTAGAGAGGTTCATCTCATTAACTGCATCGTTAAAGTCTTTACCTTCATCTAATAATATTGAAAATAAATTGATTATTTCTTCATCATCTAAAAATTCATCAACCACTACACCTTCACAATATTTACAAATATTTTTATATCCAGATGGTTCATCCTCACTTTTAGAAAAATCAGAAATAGAATAAATCTTTTTACAGCAATCACATTTCTTACTTAAAAGAATAGGTTTACCATTATTGTCCAATTGAGGAGTTAATTCATTGACATAGCTATTATATTGTTCTATAAAAGAATTTAAAGTGGAATAATTTTTAAGAGAAAAAGTATTTTCATCAAGTACATTAATAAGATTATTTTCATTTAGTAAATTGATACAATTACTACAAAAATAATTTGAATAACCAATATCTTCAAAATCTTCTTTTTTAAATGGTACTAGGGGATGAATGTGTTTTAAAAGTAAATCTAAAATACTAGTTACATATGCTTTTTTTGAGCAATCTTTACATATTTTATCAGATTTTGAAACTAATTTTCCACAGATTTCACATTTAGATGCATAAAAATCTTTATATTCCTTATAAAATTTATTATAAGGTGCAAAATTCTTTTTTCCTTTATTATACCAATCATCAATAGTTTCATTAGAAATATTTAATTCAATAACTGCATCGTTAAAGTCTTTACCTTCATCTAATAATATTGAAAATAAATTGATTATTTCTTCATCATCTAAAAATTCATCAACCACTACACCTTCACAATATTTACAAATATTTTTATATCCAGATGGTTCATCCTCACTTTTAGAAAAATCAGAAATAGAATAAATCTTTTTACAGCAATCACATTTCTTACTTAAAAGAATAGGTTTACCATTTTCATCTACCTGAGGAGTTAATTCTCTACCATATCCTCCATATTTATCAAAAAAAGAATTTAATCTAGGATAACTTTTAAGAGAAAAAGTAATATCATCTATATTATTAAGAAGATTATTTTTATCTAATAAATTAATATAATTACTGATAAAGTAATTAGAATAACCAATATTTTCAAAATCTTCTTTTTTAAATGGTATTAGGGGATGAATGTGTTTTAAAAGTAAATCTAAAATACTTGCAACATATGCTTTTTTTGAGCAATCTTTACATATTTTATCAGATTTTGAAACTGACTTTCCACAGATTTCACAGCTACGAGAGTTAGATTTTGAATAAGCTTCATAAAACGGCACATATTCAGAATTACCTAGTTTTCCTTGAGTAAACCAGTTAGATATTCTAAATTTAGGTAAATCCAATTCTTTAGCAATTTCATTTGAATTATAACCTGCATTTAATAATGTAACAAATAATTCCATTAACTCTTTGTTGGTTTCAGGAATAGTTACATTTTTAAGCAGATCTGATAACATTTTAAATTGTGATGAATCTGTTTCTTCAGCTGAACTTTCATTAGATGTATTTCTCTCTTCCATTTTTTTATCCCCTAATTCACTATTATTTGAAGTATTAACATCAGATGTTGTTGATTTTTTATTATTAGCACTATCCACATCAGATTTCTTTTTAAAATTAAAATTTACTTTTAAATCATTTAATAAATGTAAATCCTCCTCATAAATAAGTCTTGAAAAATTAGCATTTTCTTTTAGATGAAACAAATCATGATTTTTTAAATTAAATGTAATTAAAAAACGTTTCCTTAATAAATTAAAACAATAATCAAACAAATCAGAATTATAATTCTTACGAACATCATAAATAGAAGTATATTCATCAGTTATTATATCTTTTAATTCATTATAAAACTCAAAAAGCAATGTATTCTTTAGATTTAAAATAGGAATATCTGGATGAATATCTAAAAGTATATTATCAATTAAATCTTCTTTTTCTTTATCTAAAATAAGCAAATAATTATCTTTTTTTGATTTAGATTCTAAATTATTCTCCAACTCCTTATTTTTCTTAGTCAAATTATCATTTCCTTTAACTTCATCTCTTAAATTAACATTCTTATCATTATCAATTAAACTTTTTAAGCTATCTAGATTACCATCAGTTGAAATTAAATCTTTTAAATAAGATAATAAATGTAAATCAGTTTTATATGCATAATCAATTTTGATAAAATTTGTATTATCATTTAAACGGAAAAATCCATCATTAGTTTCATCATACTCAATTAAACTTTCCTCATCTAACAAATTAAAACAATAATCAAACAAATCAGAATTATAATTCTTACGAATATCCTCGATTGAATTATAATCATTAGCTACCATATCTTTTAATTCATTATAAAATTCAAAGACTAAACTTTTCTTCAATTTTAAAAGAGGAATGTTCAAATGACTGTTCTTAATTAATTCATCAATTAATGTCTGTTTTTCATAATCTAAAAATATATATTTCATTTTTTCAGATTTTGAATCATTTTCTGATTTTATATTACTCTCAACTTTATTGTTGGATTTATCACTTTGAGTAGCTATGCTTTCAGAATTATCATAGGATGCCATTAATCCTTTTAAATTATTTAATAAACGTAAACTATTTATGTACTCTTTCTTATTAATAAAATTGGAATTATCTTTTAAATTAAAAAATCCTTTTTTAGTTTCATCATATTCAATTAAATCTTCCTTATCTAACAAATTAAAACAATAATCAAAAAGGTCAAGATTATAGTCCTTACGGATATGGGAAATTGAATTATAACCTGCATTTGTAGTAATTTTTAATTCATTGTAAAACTCAAAAACCAGTGTTTTCTTTAATTTTAAAAGAGGAATATCTGGATAAATATTCTTAATAATTTCATCCATTAATGCTTGTTTTTCATCATTTAAAGTGAATATATAATTATTATTTTCAGATTCAAAATCAAAATCTTCTTCTTTTAGATTTTTATTATTGAACTTATAATCTGCTTCAAGTTTAAATTTATTAACATTAGCCTCAATAGTTTGTAAATTATCATATGAAGATATTAATCCATTTAAATCTTTTAATAAATTTAAATCTTTTTTATATGCATAATCATAATTGATAAAGTTAGGTTCATCTTTTAAACGGAAAAATCCATCCTTAGTTTCGTGATATTCAATTAGATTATTTTCATCTAACAAATTAAAACAATAATCAAACAAATCAGGATTATACTCCTTACGGACAAAGGAAATATAATTATATTTGCGAACAAATGTTTTTTTTATTTCATTATAAAACTCAAAAATCAAAGTATTCTTCAACTTTAAAATAGAAATAGTGGGATGAATTTCCTTTATTAATTCAGTAATTGGATCATCTTCTTCAGTGATTAAAGAATCTTTATGAGAATTAATAAAATTCATATAGTCCATATATGAAACAATATGTTTTGAATCAGTATTCTCTTTAGAGCCATCATCGTTTTCATCATTTTCAGATACTATTTTTTTCAGAATACCTTTTATCTTTGGTTTAAATAGATTTTCTGCAATATAAGTATTGTCTTCATCTGCCAGTTTCTCTGTAAGGTTCAGTTTTTTATTTTTCAATTCCTCCTTAACCTTACTTGATGATTTTTTAAGATTGTTTCCACAATTATAACAATAAATTTCATCTGAATAAACTTTAACTCCACAATTAGGACATTTAAAAGAGTATGTTGTTTCAGCACTAAATGAAAACTCTTTTACAAGCTGTTCAACACGATTGTTTATGTTATCCACTTTGTTTTCATTAATTTCATCAACGACTTTTTGCTTAATCTTAAATCCAATCTCATCACTAAGATTATATGAGTCTAGCATTTTTTTAAATGATTGAGTGTGATAATTTGTTCCAAAAAGAGTTTTTAATTCATCTAAAGTATTTTTATTACTCATTACAATCCCAATTAATTTCTATTATTAAATAAGAAAATTATAAAGTCATTTAAGGCTCAATCATTATATTTAACATGTCCTACAACAGCCACAAAAATCTTTATTAATATAAATATGAATTTCTTATTATTTATTAATTATTAAAAAATGTCTAAAAAGTTGTTATTAAAAAGAATAAAAAATAAATGAAAAAAAAAATAGCTATAAATCATAACCTAAAATTTTTTTCCTGAATAGGCATTCTGATGGAATAAACTGTAAAGAGTTATTTTCAATTACATCAATCAAAGCATTTTCATCAAATAAGATACGATTTTTAAGCTCTGCACGATCTTCTGAAGGGAGATACTTAATAAATTTATTTTTCTTAAACTCAGCTGTTAAATCATCAAGTCTATGAATAGTTTCTGGTTTTTTTAAGATATTCTTAACATCATAGATGATATCTTCCATATCTTCATTTGTCAAATCTCCATTATTTACTTTAAAAGAACAATAAAATGGATTAGAAACTACATTATCTAATTCATAATAGATTTCAAATATAGTAGCTAGTAATTTATTTGCCTTATCTCCAGCAAAAGTATATATGAAGTATTCACCTTTGTTTGTTTTTTCTATTGGAATGATTCCTTCACTAAAACCTGATTGCCGAGCTAATGAACAACCGATTTCAATAAACTCCCTTGCATGTTTATCTAAAGGTTTCAGGAATTTTTCATCAAAATTACCTAGAATTATTTCATGCATTTTACGTGAAATCAAATAGTTTACAGGAGCACCACCAGAAAACCATTTAGGAATAGCTAACTTAACATTTGATTCTAATTCAGCTTGTATATGATATAATTCATGATCAATTGATTTAACTCTCCATAATTTACCGGCTAATGTAAATGTATCATTAGGAGCTAAAAATATTGCAAATGAAACATCAAGCCCTCCGATTTCTTGTCTTCCATGTTTTACCTGATATTCATAGCTTGGCATAAAAACAGCAAAAAATTCCATGAAATTTCTTCTACCAAACTCTTTTTCAAAGTTATAACCTAAACTTAAATAAGGTTCATAATAATCAACTAACTTTAATTCTTTCATATGCTTTAGTAATCTCTTATATTCATCAAATTTAATTTCACTAAAAGCATAACATTGAGTTAACTCTTTATAAAGTTCATTTACACTTCTTCTTCCTTTTGCAAAAAGAGAACTTAAAATCTGATGGAAAAATATATCCATTGACCTTTTTGAAATATGAATATCCTCTACTTTACTTTCATGAGATAATATAATTTCTGCTAATGCTTTAAATATATTAACATCCTTTGCAGCTATAATAGAACGTTGAATACCTTTTCTACGTCCACTACGACCCATTCTTTGTAGGAATCCGCTTACTGTAGCTGGAGGTTTAACATGAAAAACTAAATCAATATTTCCAATATCGATTCCTAATTCTAAAGTATTTGTGGCAACCATAAACCCATAAGGTACTTCTTTGAATCTTTGTTCATTTTCTTCACGAGTATCCTTATTAATAGAACCATGATGGATAAAGACATTTTCTGCATCTAATCTCTTTTTTAAATTAGAATAGACTAATTCAGCAGTTGCTCTTGAATTAACAAAAATTAAAACTTTTTTATCCATATATTTTGACAGTATTTTAGTAACTTGATTTTCATCAATATCTAATATTTTATACTGGAATTTACGTCTGTTATCATCAATTACAACCGTTGCAGGTTTTTTAGGATTAATCCAACTAGCTATCTGTTCAGGATTTCCAACAGTAGCTGATAAACCTACAGTTACAACATCATTAGGTAAATATTCTTTTAATCTGTTTAAAAGAGAATTTAATTGGATTCCCCTATCAGAATCAGCAAAATAATGAATTTCATCAATTACAATATACTTGATATTATTAAAAATCCTATTTTTCTCTCCTTCTTTTCTATTCATTAAAATAACTTCTAATGATTCAGGAGTGGTGGATAAAAAGTCAGTTGGTTTCTTAATAAATTTATCTTTATCATACTTAGAAACATCCCCATGCCATTTAGTGGCTGTTAAAGTAAAATAATTTCCCCAACTTTCAATACGGCTGTGAATATCATTGATAAGTGCTTTTAAAGGAGAAATATAAAGTACACTAACTGGTTTTAATCCTTTTGTAAGAATCTCATTAAAAATAGGAATTAAAACAGCCTCTGTTTTCCCAGAAGCTGTTGGAGCCAATATTAATGTATCTCTGTTTTTCAATATTAAAGGAATAGCTTTTTCCTGTATTGGATTAAGTTTACTCCATCCCAGTTTATTACCTAGAAAGGAGGTTACTCTATCACTTAATAATTCTATTGGATATTCAGACATTAATATCTACCAATCATCATCAAATTCATCTAATGCATTAAAATTCTCTTCATTTAACTCAGATTCCCTGTCATTAAATAAATTAAGAATTTCATTGGAATCTTTAAAGTATGACTGATTTTGTTGAACTGTATCTAATAAACTAACAAAGGATCTTATAAATGTTCTTGGTGTAACTTTACCACCAGTCAAACCTGCATTTTCAGCATGAATTTCAACAATATCATTTAAAACTGGATTAATTTTATCATTTGCATTCCATTTATAAACTTCTTCATGCATTATAAGTAATTTGCCTGCAACATCAAGTAAATCCTCTTTTTCAAATCCTTTTAAGTTGAAAATTGGTTTTCTCATATCTGGCAAATCAGTATCTAAAACATCTTTAAGTCTATCATCTAAAGCTTCATAAGAAGGTATTCCTTTTTGTGCATTATCAAATAATTCAGGAGTTGCTGCAAAAACAAATAATGAATTTTCAAATTTACCTAAATTACAATTATCATAAATATCTCTCATGTAATTGTAAGCAACATCTCTAAGTTTTTTAGTGTGTAAATTCATTGTAAATTCAGCTTCATCAATAAGAACTACTAAACCAGAGTAACCAATTGATTTAACAAATATGGAAAGTGCTTCTAAAAAGTGAATTGCATTATCTTTAGTAACATCTCCTTTAACACCAAATTTTCTTTTTTCTGTGTAAGGAATATTTGAATCTCCACGTAACCATGCCTTTGCATATTCTGCAGTTTTATAATCTTCTTCATTCATTAATTTATTATAACTTTCAATAGCCATTGCAAAAGCACTTGCATGTTCTCTAGTTTCTGCTAAATCATCATATATTGACTCTTGAACCAATTGATTTTGTTTTTGAGGATTGGAAGTTTGTTCAAAAGCCATCATTTTTAATTCTGTAATCCACCTATCAATAATATGGCTTAGAGAAGTTCCAGTTTTACATTTCAAGGATTTAACTATATTTTTATAAACAATATCAATCTTATTAAAAGGAACATCATTACTTAAAGTAATCCATGATACAACAAAATTTTTATCATAAGCCATTTCTTCAATAACTTTTAAGAAAAAGGATTTTCCAGCACCAAATTCTCCATTAATAAATTTTACAATAGCTTTTTTATTATTTACTTTATCTAATAATTTTTCAAATTCATCGATTTCCTTTTCACGACCAATACATAAATTTTTTACACCTTTTTCTGGAACATTACCATTTTTAAGTGCCATTAAAACATTTTCATAATCCATAAAAATAAACTCCTTTAATATTTACTCCAAACTTATATATGCAAAATTCTTTTTATCCCCAGAATATGTATATAATGGTACAAATTTATCTGGATCTCTTGAGGGAATGTGTTTAAAACCAAAGGATATAGCATTTTTTGAATAAAAGTGTGTAAGATATTTTTTATCTTTTTTAACACCATAACCTTTTAAAAACTTTTCAACAATATCTAAAAATTTTAAAATTTCGATTTGCTTTCTAGTTTCATAGTGTTTAACAATATTATAAGCTAAATATATTGTATTTTCCAAAAATTCATTTAAATTCATAGAGATTTCATCTAAATATGCAGGCAAAGTATTAACTAATTTAGCCTTACGTCTAATCACTTTAAAATCATCTATACCAATTTCTTTATACTCAGATTTAAAAGAATCAGCACTTCTTTTCTTATTTTTAACAAAATCCAATTCATCACTAATATCTAAAGTGGAAATAGGGTTTTCAAAATACTTTATTTTAAGCTTTAGTTTCTTTTTAGAGTTGTAATAATCATTGTATAATGAGTTATTATCAATAAAAGTGTCTTCAACTTTAGCATATCCAAAAAATTCTAGTATACCATTTCTTTTTGTTAATAAAAACAATAAATCATTTTTATTAATTTTTTTAATTAGTAGTGAATTTTTTTTTGTAGAACCAATACATTTTTTTTCATTAAATTCAGAAAAATCATCTAAAATTACTCTATGAATCCAAAATTTATGTTCATTATCCTCTGTTTTCAGAGTATTATTTTCACTAGAGTTAATGCAATTTCCCCCTGAATAATAATTTATATTAATATATCTGTAATTTGATATATATTAATTATTTTAAAATTATTAGTAAAAATAAATCTAATTAATAGTTATTAAAAAAGATAAAAAAAAGAGGATTTCTTAATATGAATCCATTTCTTCAAGCATTACATCACCGTACAAATCACAGATTTCATTTCTACGGACAGTAATAACACCCATAAACCGTTCATCAATAGTGATTTCATCAGAATAACATTCTAATAGATCACCTTCTAAAAACATTCCATCAGTAGTTTCAATATAAACTGTCATAATTTAACCACCACTAAGTAACAATTATATAAACTATAAGTAATTATCTATTAAAATAGTTTTCTAAATATAAACAATAGCTAGTTATAAACCATAGCTAGCCCTATCATAGTTTAATTTATACATGAACTTATAGTATTCATCATAGTTTAGTCTACCATCATTATCATCATCAGAATCTGTATACATCTGATCTCTAATATCAAAAGGAGTATGTGCAAGATTCATATCAGATAAGGTTACATACCCATCTCCATCAGTATCAGTATCTTCAAATGAATTTGAGTAATAATAAGATTCATAATCTATCTCATCACTAGTTGAAGATGAACTAACAGTATCAGAATTAATTTCAGTTGCCTGTGAAGTGTTTGTTACAGTTGTATTATTATTTAATTGATTAAAAAGGATTAAACCAGCCACAACAACACAACAGATAACAATAGTGACCAGTATTATTAGTAAAATCTCAGTTTTCTCCATTAAAATCCCTCATTTATTATAAATATATTTTTAATAATTAAATAGATATGGTTAACTTATGTCTAAACCGAATAATGATAAACCATGATAAATAAAAAAGAAAAATAAATAATTTAACAAAATTTATTAATTAAAGAAATATAAAAATATAAAATAATCTATGAGTGATAATAAATACTTTTTACTGTTAAAAAATTTAAGAGCCATTGTAAATAATCCAAAACATTTATCAAAACTAGCTATTCAGGGAATTCTAGTTGGAATTTTTGCCGGATTAATGGTTTGCCTATATAGATTTTTATTAAGTGGTTCTGAAACCGTTCTGAGAGATTTGCTTACATTTATTAATGGAAATATATTTTTAATTTTATTGTGGTTTATAACACTAACTATTTTAGGTTTAATAACAGCATTTCTTGTTAAATGGGAACCTGATAGTATAGGAAGCGGAATTCCCCAGATTAATGCAGAAGTAAAAGGGTTTTTAGATACAAACTGGTGGAAAGTATTATTCTCAAAAATTACTGCAGGTATATTAACAGCTCTTGGAGGATTATCTTTAGGTCCTGAAGGTCCTTCAGTTCAAATTGGGGGAATGAGTGGAAAAGGAGTTTCAAAACTTTTTAAAGCATCGAAAACTGATGAATTAAGATTAATTTTAGTAGGATCTACTGTTGGTATTACAGCAGCTTTTAATGCACCGCTAGCTGGAGTAATATTTGTTATTGAAGAAATAAATCATGGCTTCGATAAAACATTGATTTTTATTGCACTGATTGCATCTATTGTTGCAGATTTTATATCTAAATCTTTTTTTGGACAGGCCACTGCACTTAATTTTCCCTTGGAAACAATACCTCTATCCAGCTATTGGATTTTCATTGTTTTAGGTATTGTTTTAGGTATCTGCGGTTATATCTACAATGTTGGAATGATAAAATCAAATGATTTCTGGGACAGATTTCCAAATATACCACTTGAAGCAAAATTTGTGCTAATATTTTTAATAGCTGGAGTTGTAGGGTTGTATATTCCTGAAATCCTTGATGGTGGACATTTCATGTTAAATATACTTGATTTTGCCATTCCATCACTGGGCATTTTAGTGCTTTTACTTGTTGCCAAGTATTTATTTTCAGTTGTTTCCTTTTCAGCAGGAATTCCTGGAGGTATATTTTTACCTCTTTTAGTAATTGGAGCATATATAGGTGCTGTTTTTGGTTCAATAGCTACTCCCTTTCTAGGTTTTGAAGAAGTTATAATCTATAAATTCATTGTTATCTCAATGGCTGGATTTTTTGCAGCTACTATAAGAGCACCAATAACAGGTGTTGTTTTACTGTCTGAGATGTGCGGATCAACAGAATCTCTTGTTGCTATGTTAATTGTTGTTATAATAGCTTATTCTATACCAATGCTTCTTAACAATAGACCAATCTATGAATCATTATTTGAAAGATTGTTAAGTAAAAATAACTTTGATATTGTGCAGGATACATCAAAACATGTTTTATCTGAGTATATGATTCCTTTTGGATGGAAATATTTAGGAAAAACTATAAAAGAAGTTCCTTTCCCAAAAAACTGCATTGTAGTTTCAATTACAAGAAATGGTGAATATATTTTAGCTAATGATGATATTACCCTTCATTATGCAGATCAGATTTATGTATTGATGGACAGCAAGAATTACTCAAAAAACAATGCAGAAATAGAAAAAATAATGGATGAAAAGATTAAATAAAAAAATTATTCAATGATACTGATATCTGATTCATCAAAAATATAATCATCCTCATGATTGTTAATCTTATCTTCACAAGTATACTTAGGTATCATTCCAAAGTAAATAGCATGAATTAGATTATCATCCAAAAATACAATTGAACCATTATAAGAGTTATCAGACATAATATAATGATTTCCTAATCCAATAGATTTCTTTTTAGTTAAATTTGCATTTAAAATATTTTCTAAAGTAGTGGATGCTGTTAATTCAGTAATATTGTTATTTGAACTATTAGAGAAATCATCAATGATATAACTTTTTAAAATACTGTCATGATATTTTTTATAAATGATAGTATTGCAAAAAATTTCAATTCCTTTTATCACTCCATTAACAACAACTAAAACACCCACCTGGTTATCAGTTATTTTAAAATGTTTTAAATAGTCTTTACAGACTTCCTGATTATTAATATAGGTATCTCTTAATGCATTAGTTAGGGAATATGTTGAACTGCTTTTATCTAATCTGTCAATTGAATTCCATACTCCACTTTGTATATCTTCATTATTAATCTGAGATTCTAATTTTCTGGTCCTGGTTGATGAATTAGCAAAATAGTTTGAATATTTGAAATCAGATTTGTACTCCCAACGGCCTTTTTCACTACACAATACTGATATTGTTTCCCTAGTCTTAGGAGGTATAATCAATGTTTCATTAATAATCCTATTCTGCTTAGACCCAATTATTTCTTCACCATCGATTAAAAGTAGTGGAGCAATCGAGTTATTATGTAACTCAACATGTGAAACATCACTAGTTTTACATTCTTCTACAGAAATAATACCCATTTCAAGTCCTGTTTTCAAATCAATAAAATCTAGTTTCATCTGATTATTATTTATAATAGGAAATACTGAAAGATTCTTATAATTCTGTTTTTTAGAAATCTTAACAGCCACATTCATAATAAAAACCCCTTAAATATAATAAAAATCACAGTCAGGATCTTCTTTTAGAATATCAACTTCCTCTTTAGATAATATTTTACCAATAGCACTGTTTTGTCCGATAAACTTTATTTGAGCATAACCCTCATCAGCGATTTTATCATATAATCTACCAGCACTCATTGTTCCTCTAAACACTGTATTGGTACTATTACCTACATAACCTACTTTCCCAGCATAACGCATTTCAACAGCTATTGCTTCATCATCATAGGCATTTACTTTATCTTTAATTAGTTTAAGTAATCCTCCAACTTTAAAAGGCTTTAATCCATGATAGTTTTTAAAACCAACAATTGTAAAAAACATTTCCTCATCCATCATATCACCTTTTTAATATTGATATGTGTTTAAAGTATATATAATTTATACTTAAATTTGAATACAAATTATTAAAAAAAAGAAAAAGAAGATTAGTCAAACTTGAAACAATAGCTTTCTTTTTTAGAATAGCAGTTATTACAACTTTGACAGATTGAAACACCTTCACCATTTTCCTTCCACTCAGCAAGGAAATCAGGCTGTGCTACAAATGGTTTGGAAAGTGACATGAACTCAACATTAGTAGTATTCAGTATTTCATTTAATTTGCTCATTTCTCTTAGATTTCCACCTAAGATTACAGGAATATTAAGTTCATTGGTTAATTTATTGGCATAATCAACAAAAGGATTTAATCTCATTTCCTCATAGGCATAGGAAATTGTTCTTCCAGTTAACTGAATGCTGTCTGCTCCTGCTTTCTCAAGAAGCTTGCATATTTCAATATTTTCTTCCTGTGTTATTCCACCTTTCCTTACATCATTAGGATTTACTCTGCAGCTAATATGCATATCAAAGTTATCTTTAATTAATTTGATAATTTCAGATACAATTCTTACTCTGTTTTCAGTGTTTCCACCATAGCTGTCCTCTCTTTGATTAAAGTAAGGATTAATAAAACGTGCAAGATAGAAGTTATTTCCCATATTTATCTGCATTCCATCAAAACCTGCAAATGAGAACTTTTTAGCTGCCATTATAACTTCAGCTTGCAAGCGTCTGATTCCTTCTAAAGATATATCATTAGGCTCTACTTTTTGGTTAAGTCCATCATTGTAATAGAAAAAAGCTAATTGACCTAAAATTGGAACATTATATTTATGAACTAAATCTGTAATCTCTTTATAATCTTTAAAGAATCCCTTATAGTTCATATTAGTGGAATATTGGTAGAATCTGTCTCTGTGATCTAAGGCAAATATTTCAGATATTATTGCACCAGTTCCACTTTTAGCAATTTTTTCATACCTGTCAAATACTTTAGAAGTTAGGAAACCACCATCTTCAGTTTCTGTTTCCCAAGTTCCAGTTCTGATAATGTGGCTATTAAGTTTTAAATCGCCTAAATAACATTCATCAAATATATCTTTCAAATTAACACAACCCAATAAGTTTTATTAAAAAAATGTTTATGAAACTAAATCATAAACAACCTGCAATAAATCATAAGTTCTTGAAGTAGAATCCCATGAAGTAATATTTTCAGGAATTTCATAGACTAATGTAGGAAAACCAGCATTAGCTAATGGAGCTGAAACTAAAGCTGCTGAAGAGCTTTGATAATTTCCATTACTGTTAGAAGGGAAATAATTAAAGTCAATTCCAGAATCCCTTATACTTTCACCTAAATAAACAGATGCATCATCCATAGCTGGAGTAGCTACATAGAAACCTTCACCATAACCTTCAATGTGAGAATGACTAATGATTACAGCATCTGCAGTGGTGTTTTCAATTATATCTGGAACAACATAGTCATGAACAAGGCTCTCACCATTGTTACGGCTGTTGGTATAATCTGTTGGATCTTTTGTAACATCCACATCATAGTTAATCATATTTACACCATGAGATAAGGCAAATAACTTAGCTGAAGCAATTTCCGGTTCAATAGCTAAGGTTTCTCTTGGATGCATTCCAGTTATAATAGCAATGGTTATGTTTGAACCATAATAGTTATAAGTGTTCTTTTCTACAGAACCTAATTCATTTGAACCTATTTCAACATGTTCACCAGGAGTATAAACAGCCAAAACCCCTATAATAGCTATTATAATAATTATTATAAGAATTATTTTTTTAAATTTCATATTTCCACCATAAAGAATTATTCTTTTGTTGGATTGAAAAATAGATATGCGTCACTGTTTATTTTAAATAATTGCTGATCTTCATCACTTTCAATGATTTTATCTATCTTTTCCTCTAAGGTTAACTGTTCTTTAGCTGAAAAATAAGATAAATCTTCCATAAAAACTCTTTCCACTTGTTGTTTTGTTAAGAAACTTGAAAAATCAATTATTGATTGAAGATTCTGACAGAAATTAAGCTGATTTTTAATAACAGGAACAAGTTCAATTGCTAGTTCACGTGTAACAAGTGGATTGTTGTATGCTTCATAGATATAGTCAGCTGAAGCTTCTATATCTTTTCCAAAATCATCTTCATTCATTCTATCCTCTCTCTTTATTAGTTAATAGAATGTTTTATTTTTAATATTATTAATTTATTTTCATATCGATTATTTAAAAAAAAATAGAAGATGCAATATTTATTTATTGCATGCTTTAGACATTGAAGATACATACTCTTTCAATGCATCTGCTGCATTTTCACCATGTTCTTCAATTATTTTTACAATTGCACTACCTACAATAACTCCATCAGCTATTTTTGATATGTTTTCAGCCTGTTTCGGAGTGTTGATACCAAAACCAACAGCAACAGGTATGCCAGTAACATCCCTGATATCCTCAATGATTGAGTTTAAGTCTGTTTTTATTTCACTTCTCATTCCAGTTACTCCAAGAGAAGAAACAACATAGACAAATCCTTCAGCTTCACTTGCAATCATCTGAATCCTTTCTTTTGATGTTGGAGCTATTAAGGATATTATGTCAACACCATTTTCACGGGCATAACTAGCTATTTCCCCTTTTTCTTCATATGGTAAGTCCGGTGAAATAAAACCATCAACACCCAGTTCCCTACATTTTTTAAAGAACTTATCATATCCATAGAATAAAACAGGATTAATATAAGTTAAAAATACTATTGGAATGTCAGATTGTTTACGAACTTCTCTAATAATATCAAATACATCATCAGTTGTTGTTTTATTTTCTAAAGCTCTTATATTTGCATCCTGAATTACAATTCCTTCAGCCATTGGATCTGAAAATGGAATTCCAATCTCAATCAAGTCACATCCTGCCTCTTCCATAGCTAAGATATATTCTATGGTTTTTTCCTTATTTGGATCTCCTGCTGTTAAAAATCCAATAAATGCTTTCCCATCCTTAAATGCATTTCCTATTTTACTCATGTAAATCAACCCCTTTATATCTAGCAATTGAAGCTACATCTTTATCTCCTCTTCCAGATAAACAGACAACAATAATATCCTCTTTATCCATTTCAGGAGCTATTTTCATTGCATAAGCAACAGCATGTGCACTTTCAATAGCTGGAATAATTCCTTCCATTCTTGATAGATATTCAAAGGCATCAACAGCTTCATCATCATTAACTGGAACATATTCTGCTCTTCCTATTTCATTTAGATGTGCATGTTCAGGCCCAATTCCAGGATAGTCAAGTCCTGCAGATATTGAATAAACTGGAGCAATTTGTCCGTATTCTCCTTGTGAGAAAATTGATTTCATTCCATGGAATATTCCAACTTTTCCATTATTAATTGCAGCTGCGTTGTATGGTGTATCTATTCCTTTTCCACCAGCTTCACATCCAATAAGCTTTACGTCTTCATCTTCAATAAAATTGTAGAAGGCACCCATTGCATTACTTCCACCACCAACACATGCTATAACAGCATTTGGTAATTTGTTTTCTTTTTCAAGTATTTGCTGGCGGGCTTCCTTACTTATTACTGATTGAAAATCCCTAACAATCATTGGAAATGGATGTGGACCCATAGTAGAACCAATAACATAATGAGTATCATGAACTCTTGAAATCCATTCTCTGAAAACCTCATTTACAGCATCTTTTAGTGTTTTTGTTCCTGATGTTACTTTATGAACTTTTGCACTTAACAGTTCCATTCTATAAACATTTAATGCCTGACGTTCAGTATCAGTTTCACCCATGAATATTTCACATTCCATGTCTAGAAGAGCTGCAGCGGTTGCAGTAGCTACTCCATGCTGTCCAGCACCAGTTTCTGCTATTACTCTTGTTTTTCCCATTTTTTTAGCTAGTAAAACCTGACCTAAAACATTATTGATTTTATGTGCTCCTGTATGGTTTAAATCTTCTCTTTTTAAATAGATTTTTGCACCGCCAAGGTCTTCACTCATTCTTTTAGCATAATAAAGCAGAGATGGTCTTCCTGCATATTCCTTTAGCAATGTGTTTAGTTCATCAACAAATTCTGGATTATTTTTATAATGATTGTACTGCTCTTCCAAGTAAATAAGTTCATTCATTAGGGTTTCAGAGATATATTGACCACCATACTGTCCAAATCTTCCTCTACTCAAATTTCTTACCTCCATTATTTCCTTTATTTTATTTTCATTCTTAAATCCATTAACTTCAACAGAACTGCTTAAATCTATGGCAAATGGTTTAAATTTATCAATAGCTTGGGAAATATTTTTACTGTTAATTCCACCAGCTAAAAAGAAAGGTTTTTTAATATTATTTTTAATTAAATCCCAGTTAAAGGTCTTTCCACTACCTTTACCACTGTCAAATAACAAATAATCAGCTTGAGATTTATCATATTGAGAAATATCAGTTTCATCTTTAATTTCTATTGCATTTATTATTTTTAGTTTATTGTTGGTTTTACCTTTTAATGTATGAATATATTCTTCATCTTCACTGCCATGAAGCTGAGCTATATCAATAATACTCCTATTAAATAATTCAATGATTTCATCTTGAGGATTATCTACAAATACACCAACAGCTTTAATATCAGAGTTTAAATTGTCTTTCAATTGCTTTGCTAAGTCATAATCAATTTGGCGAGGACTTTTTGCAAATACAAATCCAATAAAATCAGGCCTATATTTGTTTACGATTTCTATATCTTCCAATCTTTTAAGTCCACAGATTTTGATTTTAACCATGCTTAAACTCCCTGATTAAAGATTTCTTATCATCACTTTTCATCAAAGTTTCACCAATTAAAACAGCATCAACATCATTTTCTATTAATTTAAGAGTATCTTCTTTTGTTTTAATACCACTTTCAGAAATAAATAAAACATCAGATGGCACTAATCTACATAGCTCAATGCTATTATTAATATTAACAGTAAAATTTTTCAAGTCCCTATTGTTAACACCAATAATTCTTGCACCTGCATCTAAAGCTCTTTTAATTTCTTTCTTATCATGAGTTTCAACAATAGCTGAGAGTCCTAATAAATCAGCTATTTCAAGATAATATCTTAATTCATCATCAGATAAAATAGATACAATAAGTAACACTGCAGAAGCCCCAATAACTTTAGCCTCATAAATCATGTATGGATCTATTGTAAAATCCTTTCTTAAAATAGGAACCTTAACTTCACAAGCAATTTCCTTTAAATAATCATTACTGCCTTTAAAAAAATAAGGCTCTGTTAAAACAGAAATAGCTGAAACACCAGCAGTTTCATATTCCTTTGCAATAGCCAAATAATCAAACTCTTCTGCAATTAAACCTTTTGAAGGAGAAGCCTTTTTAACCTCAGCAATAATAGATAAACCTTCACTAGCTAATGCTTTTTCAAAGGGAAAATCCAAATTAATATCCAAACTAGCTACCTCTTCTTTTAACTCCTCAAAAGGTTTGTTTTTCTTAGCTTCTTCAAGTCTTTCTTTAGTTTTTAAAACAATTTCATCTAACATATTAATCAGAGATTTGTGTATTTAATAAATTTATCTAACTGTTCTTTTGCCTTTCCACTGTCTATTATTTCACAGGCAAGTTCAACTCCTTCTTCAAGAGAGCTAACCTTACCTGCAACATATAACCCTGCAGCAGAATTAAAGACAACTGCATCCCTACAGGGGCCTTTTTCACCATTTAAAATATCCAAAGTAATTTGAGCATTGACTTTTGAATCTCCACCTACAAGATCCTCTTTTTTGCATCTTTTAATTCCAAAATCTTCAGGTACCAATTCATAATCAAAAAGTTTACCATCTTTAATTTCACAAACTGTTGTATTAGCACTAACTGATATTTCATCTAACTTGTCTTGACCATAGACAACCATTGCAGATTTTACTCCGAGGTTTTGAAGAACTTTTGCTAAAGGTTTAACATAAGACTCATCATAAACTCCTAAAACCTGCATTGTAGCACCTGCAGGGTTTGTTAGAGGACCTAAAATGTTAAAGATTGTTGGAATTGAAAGCTGTCTTCTTACACTAGCTACATACTTCATAGCTATATGATAATTCTGAGCAAACAGAAAACAGAGATTAATCTTTTTTAAGACTTCTAAAGATTTTTCTGGCTTAATATTGATATCAACACCAAGTGCTTCCAATACATCAGCAGCACCACATTTACTTGAAGCTGCACGATTTCCATGTTTAGCTACTGGAACACCTGCAGCAGAAATAACTAAAGAGGATGTTGTTGAGATATTAAAAGAATTGGAACCATCACCTCCAGTACCAACGATTTCTAAAACTTCTTCATCATTTAATAATCTTATACAGTGAGTCCTCATAGCTTCAGCAGAAGCAGTTATCTCATCAATTGATGCTCCTTTAATTGATAGAGCAGTTAAATAAGCACTCATTTGCACTTCTGTTGTAAAGCCACTCATGATTTCGTCCATTGTATCATAAGCTTCACTGTAAGTTAAATCATTTCCTTTAGAAAGTTTTAAAATTGAATCTTTAATCATTATATTTCCTCCTTAATTAATTTTGAGAAATTAGTTAAAATTGACAAACCATCTGGAGTTAGAATAGACTCTGGATGAAACTGAAGACCATACACATTGAATTTTTCATGTTTAACTGCCATTATTTCTCCATCATCACTCCTAGCTATTACTTTTAATTCTTTAGGTAAATTTTTATCTTTTAAAGATAAAGAATGGTATCTTCCAACTGTAATTTCTTTATTTAAACCTTCAAAAATCAAATCATCTGATAAACTAATAATTGAAGATTTACCATGCATCAATTCTGATGCATAAGAAATTACACCTCCAAAGGCCATACAGATTGACTGATGACCTAAACAAACTCCTAAAATTGGAATTTTATCATAGAACTCTTTTACAATATCTATACAAAGCCCTGCATCTTCAGGCCTTCCAGGACCTGGAGATAAAACAATCATTGATGGATTTAACCTTGAAATCTCATCTAAAGTAATCTTATCATTTCTAAAAACATTTATATCATCATCAATCTGACCAATTAACTGATATAAATTATAGGAAAAGCTATCATAATTATCTATAAGTAAAATCATTCTATCCCTCCATCAGCTAGTTGTAATGCTCTAATAACAGCTGCTGCCTTATTCATACATTCTGAAAACTCCAAATTTGGATGACTATCTGCAACAATTCCTGCTCCAGATCTTATAAACACTTTATTATTTCTTGCAAAAGCCAATCTAATTGAGATACATGTATCAATATTTCCACTTAAGTCAATATATCCAATAGCTCCACCATAAATTCCCCTTTTATTGTTTTCAAGCTCATTAATAATTTCACATGCCCTAATTTTTGGAGCACCTGATAATGTGCCTGCAGGAAGAATAGAATCAATAGCTGCAAGTTCATCTAAATCTTCTCTTAAAGTTCCAGTTACAGTTGATCCAATATGCATTACATGTGAGAACTTTTCAACGGACAAATATTTTTCAACTTTAACAGAACCAATTTCAGCTATTCTACCAATATCATTTCTTCCTAAATCAACAAGCATATTATGCTCAGCAAGCTCTTTTTCATCAGATAATAAATCTGCTTCAAGTAAGAAATCTTCTTTTTCATCTTTTCCTCTTGGTCTTGTACCAGCTAGTGGAAAAGTGTACAGTTTCCTGTCTTCAAGTTTAACTAAGGTTTCTGGAGATGCACCAACAATTTCAATATCATCACTTGAGAAATAGAACATATAGGGTGAAGGATTGGTTGTTCTTAAAACCCTGTAGGTATCAAATAGACTTCCACTTATGTCTGCTTCTATTCTATTGGATAATACAACCTGGAAAATATCTCCTTCTTTGATATATTCCTTAGCTTTCATAACCATCTGACCATATTGTTCACGAGAAAATATTGGTTTAAAATCAGATTCCAAACTTAATGGCTGAATTTTAGCCTTTTCGCCATTTTTAATTAAATCAGCTATTTCACTTAACTCTCTGCATGCATTTCTGTAATTGTTTCTTAAATCATCAGTTTTTATATTGACTATAATCACTATTTTCTGGCGGAAGTTGTCAAAAGCTATTACCTTATCAAATAACATTATATCAATATCTTTAAACTGATCCTGATTTTGAGCATCTAAATTTAAGGAAGGTTCACTGTATTTGATGTAATCATAGGAAAAATATCCTACAAAACCTCCAGTAAAAGATGGAAGATTATCAAATTTTGGAGATTTATTTTGCCTAATTAAATCTTTAATTATTTCTCCAGGATTATCAGTTTCAATTGTAGTTATTTCACCATTAGCCAGTTTTTTGCTGTCTTTAAATTCCAAATCACCTTTAATTTGAACTACACCATCTTGACATGTGAATTCAAGTATTGGATTAAATCCTAAAAAAGTATATCTTCCCCATTTCTGTGAATCCTCTACACTTTCCAGCATGTAGCAATGGTTGCTAATTCCTTTTAAAATCTTTAGTACTTCTATTGAAGTAGCTATGTCTGAATACATTTCATATACAATTGGTATATTCTTATACTCTTTGTTTTTTGCAATTTCTTGCACTTCTTCAAAACTTGGGGAAAACATTTTTATCACTTAAATTCTTTGTATATAATAATTATATTAATGTACTATTTAAAACCTTGCTGTCAATATTTGTACATTATAAAAATTAAACCTAAAAAAAAGTAAGATTAAGCAGTAGTTAATTTTAATCCAACAATTCCAATAAGTACCATAGCTATAAATCCAAGACGTACAAAGCTTGTTGATTCATTGAAAAATAGCATACCAACAATAATAACTCCAATAGCCCCAATTGCAGTCCAACATGCATAAGCAGTCCCCATAGGAATAGTTTCAAAAGAAAAAGATAAAAGAACAATACTAATAATCATGAAAACAATTGTAAGGAGTATATACTTAACTTTGCTAAAACCATCGGAAAGCTCTAAAGAAAAAACCCACAACATCTCAAATATTCCAGCTATTATAAGATAAATCCATGAATTCATTATTATTTAATATTAAATAAAAATATATTTAATTTTATTGGAAATCTGATTAAAAAATAAAAAAAAAGAGAGTTATAACTTACTATACTCTTCATCACTTACAGGTTCACACCATTCATTTTCAGTATTTTCTCCTGGAACCTCAATAGCTAAATGGCTAAACCAAGAATCTTTAGTAGCTCCATGCCAATGTTTAACATTAGGTGGAATAACAACAACATCCCCTGGAGCTAGTTTTTGAGCATCTTTACCTTCTTCCTGATAATAACCTTCTCCACCAGTTACAAGTAAAATTTGACCTCCACCATTGGTGGATTTATGAATATGCCAATTGTTTCTGCATCCTGGTTCAAAAGTAACATTTCCAATTGGAATTGGTTCCATTGTAAGCATATTTAAGTAGCTATCTCCTACAAAAAAGTCAGCAAATGCAGTGTTTGGTTCTCCTCTTTCAAATATAATTCCATCTTTCACATTTTCATTTGTCATTTCATCACCTTAATTTAGTTTCCTGCAATTTCATTAACTATAGCTAGTGCATTTAAAGTTCTTGGAAATCCTATAAAAGGACATAAAACTGTAACAGCACCAATTAATACCTCTTTATTATTACCAACACTTAAATTTCCAGCAGTGTGGCCTCTAAGCTGATTTTCACATCCACCTAAAGTAGCTATTATTGAAAAGGTTATTAATTCTCTGTCTTGATTTGATAAGCCTTTTCTTGTGTAAAAGTCACCAAAGCAGTATCCGCTTAAAAAGTCCTGAAAATGGATTTGATCATCAGGACTTGTTTTTCTCATTTCATCAATTTGGTCCTTTCCAAAGAAAGAACATTGAATTTCATAACCTTTTTGCCATCTGTCCTCTTTAGTTGTTGTTGATTGACCTTCTAATGGCAATTCAATTTTATTTTCTTTAAAAATGTTGTTCAACACTTCCAAAAAGTCAAAAGCCTTTCCAAAACCAACATAAGGAAAAGACTGATATAATAATTCTTTTAATTCAATTGGAGTTAAGATATTCTCTTTTAAAGCCTCATTAACCATGATTTTAAATGGTTTAATAGCTTGATTTGTAATTAATGAGGAAATAATTACAATCATCTGATTTCTTTTATCTAAGCTTGTATTTTCTAAAACTTCACCAAATGCAAAGCTGTCAAATAAATCTACAAATTCAGTATCATTTTCTTTAATATTTGCATACAAATCTTCATGTGCCATGACAAAAACCTCTTCATTAAAGTGCTATTGATGATTCTAAAAATTTAAAGGTTTTTTCCAAGTTCGTAAGCTTCTTTAGGATAATTAGAGTTTTCAATATCACTTCTAACAGTACAATAGGTTGCAAGGATTATTCCTTTATCTTCCCAGCCCATATATTTTTCAACAACAGTTTTATAATGATCCACTAATGTCTGCATTGTCCAGTCATTTCCATCAGCTGATGTTGCAAGTAAAATACAGTCCTTTTTATTTGCCATTATTTCACTATTATGTGCATAGAATCTATCAATTACCATCTTAATCTGTGCAGTCATTCCAAAATAGTAAAGTGGAGTTACAAAAACAATCATATCATCATTTATTAAATGAGGATTTAATTTTTCCATTGAATCTTTGTAAATGCATCCATCACCCTTAAAATGACAGTGCTCACATGCTTTACATGGATGTAAGTCTTCAAAAGCTGCATCAAAACGGAAAATTTCATGTCCTGCTTCTTCAGCTCCTTTAATAAATTTATCAGCCAATAATGCAGAAGTTCCTTTTTTATGTGGACTTCCAGTAATAACAGTTATTCTCATTTTTAATTCACCTTTCTAATACTAATTTTCAAATGTTAAGTGCGTTATGTAATAATTAAATTAAAATAATATATATAATTTTTGTAGATTTATAAATATATATAAAAAATTTTAAAAAAAATTAGAAAAAAATTAGAATAATATATCAGGATTAGACAAATAATATTCTACTTTTTCATAAAACAACTTGAAATGCCATCCAAAAATAAAAATATGACTAGCTGTAAGAGATATTGAAATTTTACCATCAACCAACTTTCCCCAACTAATAGCAGGCATCAACTGATTTGATGAAGCAATAATATTGGTCATTGAATCAAAATCAATCCAAGGAACACAAGAAAAGTTAGCTATTCCTTTAATATCCCTCAATTCAGGCTCAACAAGATATTGGTTTTCATCAACATTTTCTTTTTTATTTTCAAGATAGCTGTTCCATTCAAGAATATCTTCAAACTCACTTGAAGGTTTAACTTCAATTTCACGAATAGAATGATCATCCTGCATGATAGGAGTTACTGCATTAATGAAATCATATTCAACAACTTCACCATCAATAATCCTATATTTAAACTCTGGAATCTCATTAATAGCTTTTAACATGCAGGCTAAAGTTAAATTAAAGAAAGAAATATTATTTTCTTTAGCTTTTAAGTAAGTTTTATAAGCATCAACTTTAACAGTCATTGAATATCTAGATGTTAAGAAATCTTTAAATGGTAAATCATCAACAGTTATGTTATCTACTTTTTTATACATTTAAATCCCTAAATCATTTAAAAATGTGTTTTATAATATATTTAGAAGATATATTCTATAAAAAGATTATTAAAAAAGAGAAATAATTAGTTATTTTAATTAATAGAAAAAAAACATTTTAAAAAAGAAGATGTAAAAATCAATGAACAAAAAAAAGAAATATAAATACTAATTTCAGAAAAATGCTAATGACTTAAAACTACTTTATACATTTATAAATAGTCAACTTTCAAAATTTAATTAAAAAATTTTTAAAATGCTACAAATAACACTGTTTTTAAGACAATATAAATTTTATAAACTTATTTTACAGAAGATTTTTATTTATGGACTATTGAATTGATAATACATATAAAAAAAAAAAAGAGGAAAATATAAATTTTCCTTAAAATTAATCTTTTCTCATAATACAACTACCAACAAGAACCAATACCATTAAAATAGCTAATAATATCGGATTACCAGTTTTTAACATTCCAACAGAAGATTTAGTTAAAATATTTTCGTAAGAATCAGCAGATTCATCAACAACATCATTCACTGAATATTCATCATCATCTGAAGTTATATTTTCTGGAGTTTCAGGATCAACATCTGGAATAGCACTAATAGATATATTATCATAGTTGTTTTCAAGGACTGGATCAAATACATCACTAGTTATATTGACAGCATAATCTAAACCAGAATTAATGTTGAATTTACATACAATTTCCATATAAACCTCTTCATCAACATCTAATTTAGGAATAGACCAGATTAAAGATTCTGAATCAAAGTTTCCTTTAGTTATATTAAATGCAATAATTTCACCAGATGGTAAAAATAAACCAACGGAAGTACAGTTATATGCTGTATCTGGTCCATTATTAACAACTTTAATTGTAAATATAACATTTCCACTGGAATCAGTTTTATTATCAATAATAGTAATCTCTAAATCTGCAATTGGTTCTTTAACATTAACAGTTACATTATCTTTTTTATCATTAACAACAACAATATTGGTTAAATTACCTGCAGCTATTGTTTTAATATCTACAGTTAAGTTAAGAGTTCCTTTAGAGGCAATATTTAGAATCCAAGTAACAATCCTATTATTTTCATCATATACCCCGCCATTAGAAGCACTAATAAATTCAAACCCTTCAGGCAATACATCTTGAACGATAATATTATCTGCATTAACATCAGCAGTATTTTCAACAACAATTGTATAACTTATCTCATCGCCAACAGTGAAATCTGAAGCATTAGCAACTTTATCAATATTTATCTCAGGAACAGTGACAGTAACATTAGCAGTTTTATTATTTACACTAACTACATTAGTTAAATTACCATAAGATAAAATTTTAACATTAACAGTTAATCTTTGAGTTTCAAGTGAATTTAAATTTAAAATCCAAGTTATTGTTCTTGTATCTTCATCATATACTCCACCATTAGAAGCACCAATAAATTCAACACCAACAGGAAGAACATCTGTTACAACAATATTTGATGAACTTGTAGTTCCAATATTTTCAACAGTTACTGTATACTCAATATTGTCTCCTAAATTAGGATTTGTGTCATTTACATCTTTGCTAATTGTATAATCTATTACATCAACATTTAATGATGCAAAATTATTAGATAAATTGGAATCTTCACTACCATTAATAGCTTCTGAACTAGTAGTAATCCTAGTTATTGTATTAGGAGTAACTATAATTTCAAGAGCAATTATTTCTCCAACATCTAAATCTCCAATATTCCATACCCCACTATTTGAATCATAAAATCCTTTTTCTGAACTTGATGAAACATAACGAAGATATTCATCTAAATCAACAGTTACATTAACATTTTTATCAGCATGAGGACCATTATTTGTAATTGTTATAATGAATTTGATTGTATCTCCCATTACTACAGCAGATGCATTACTTTCAATATTAATTTCTAAATCAACAAGATTTAATACTTCAAATAATGTTTCATTTGAAATAGATTTATAAAAAAAGTCTTCATAATGATTTACTTTAATAATGTACTTTCCTGGTTCAAGTCCTTCTAATGAAAAGTTTATATCTCCATAAATATCAGTGATAAAATGGTTTTGCTCATAAATTTCCTCACCTGTTTCAATATTTTTAACCACCACATCAATTATTTGACAGTTTTCTCTTGAGTCCTGATATAAAAGAGCACCATTTTCACTATTTTCAGCACCTAGTACTGGATGAATTTCCTTATCAGTAGTTGTTTTATTTTGAACAACACCATTAATATTTGTCATATAAGTTACATTATAGAAGTAAATATCCTCTACATTTCCTAAGTTATATATTGCATTAGCAATATTATTTCCACCTTCCAATACAGCAGTTACATTAACAGTAACACCATATTTGTTTTTTGAATCTTCCACAGCAATTGGCAATGCATAAGTATATGCTTGATTTCTAAAGAAAGTAACATTTGTTAATATTGTTTCAGATGCCTGTGTGTAAATAGCTGAACCATTAACTGCATTATTGTATCTAAAATCCGTGTTAGTGTATGTATCCCCATAACCGATTGTATAAACAGCCCCTCCATGCCCATTACTTAAATCAGCAGATGGATAAGAAGTTGCATGATTAAATCTAAATAAAGAATCAGATACATTTAAATTGTCTCCAATAACATATATTGCTCCACCATTTCCCTCAGCAGTATTATTAAAGAAAATTGAATTTTTAACAGTTGTATTATTACCAATAATACCAATTGCTCCAGCTTGAGCAAAAGTAACATCAGATGCAAATGCATTGTTTGAAGTGAAATTACTATTATCAATATCAATATTATTTCCAACTACCCCTATAGCACCTGCATGAAAAGCATTATTGTTTTCAAAAGTTGAATTATAAATTTCTACATTGTCTCCACTTATAAAACCAGCACCACCATGATCTTTAGCATTGTTGTTTTTAAATGTTGAATTGATTACAATTACACCATTATCTTCAATATTAAAAGCTCCACCATTCATATTAGCAGAGTTTGATATAAATGTGTTATTTGTAAAAGTTATTCTACTTCCTCTAGTTGATACTGCACCACCATTATTAGCTTTATTGCCCTCAAAATAACAATTTTCAATATTAATATATTGACCAGGAGTATTATCAGTTGTAATAGCACCTCCCCATGAAAGTGCAGTGTTGTTAATAAAAATTGAATTAGTTAATTCACCAGAAGCATGAAAAGAAGTTGCTCCTCCTTTATCTGCATGATTTCCAATAAATATACAGTTATCTACTTTACTGTTAGGCCTGAAACATAAAGCCCCTGCATGAGAACCATTATTTTGTGAATATGCATGGTTATTTATAAATGTACAGTTAGTACAGTTACCATAAAGTTGTAAAGCTCCACCATATGCCTCTGAATCTACAGTTTCTACAACATTATTCTCAAAAACAGAATTTTCTATAATATTTCTATAGCTATCTGGGTAAAATGATACTCCAACAGCAGTTCCATGTGCACTGTATACATAATTATCATAAACATTACAATTTATCATAGAACCACGAAGGTAAGCTACCCTTGCACTTGTTCCTTCACTTGTATCTAAACCAGTGGTATTAACACGATTATTGCATAATGTTGAATTAATCAAATTTACAATACAGCTATCACTTGATGCAATATGTATAGTGGCAGTTGCCTGAGCATGGTTTGATAACACTTCACAATTCATTATGATACAATTAATGAAAGTAATATCAGTTCCTCTAATAATTGCAGCTGCACCTCTTGCATCATCCTCATCAATACCAATAAATCCATTAGTTATAATCAAATTCTTCAATATTACACTATCAGACCTTATCTCCATTACTCTTGAAAGACTGTCTGCATCAATAGTTGACATTTCATCTCCAGTTCCACCAATATCCGGATTTATAGATCCATCAATAGTGATATTGTCCTTATTAATATCCAACTGTTGACCATCACCAACAAAAGTATGGTTATTCAAATAAATGTAAGTGTCTCTAGGATTATCATCTATAATTTCTTCAATATCCTTAAATTCACCATCTTCAGTTATATCTACAGTAGAAGCAAATGAAAAATTCATAAACAGGAAAATACATAAAATCGCTACCGTGATAACACCTATTTTTCTTAAATTCACTTGTTTTCACCTCTTTAATGTTCTCCATCAAATCCAATATTAATTATACAATTTTTGATGTTAATTTTATGTATGATACATTGTTATTAATATGTTTTATTTTTAAATTTCATTAAATTATATTATTATATTCATATTTTATCCAATTATAATAAAAAATAAATATTAAAGTAGTATTTTATGTAAATATTTTTTATTAGGTAAACAAGTGTTTAAAATTAGTTTAATATTAACTAAAATTAGGAACAATAATCAGAAATTATAATAAAATAAATTAATAAAAAAAATATTTTAATAAAAAATTAAATTTTGCTACCTAAAGAGCAATATATTATTATATAATATAGAAATTTTTTTGTAACACAACCTTATGCAATATAGAAATTAACTATTTTTTGATAAAAAAAATACTTTATAAAACTTTCAAATGAAATAGTTTCATAGAAAAGTATTTAAATTAAAATAGATTTTATAATAGTTAAGAACACTTTCATATGAAAGAGTTTCTTATGAAAGAAAGGTGTGAAAAAATGAATGTGACATCAAATTTAAAATCAATAACAGGAAATCCAAAAAAGGCTATAAACAAATTGGCTTTCCCAATGATACTAAGTATGCTACTTATGTCATTAAACAATGTAGTAGACAGTATATGGGTATCTGGTCTTGGAGCAGGACCTTTAGCAGCAGTTGGATTTGTATCTCCAATATTTATGATATTAGTCGGATTTGGTAATGGTATTGGAGCGGGAGCAAATTCTTTAATATCCAGATTTATTGGAGCTAAAAACTACAAAGAAGCAAATAACACAGTAATCCATACAATAATATTATCAATTATACTCTCAATTGCATTTCCAGTTGTACTTTTAATATTTTTAGAACAGATTTTACTAGCAATGGGTGCTGGAGAAGTTATAGGATATGCAATGGAATATGGAGTAATAATATTAATCGGATCATTTTCAATGTTATGTCCAGCAATCTTTGGAAGTATTTTTAGAGCAGAAGGCGCTGTTAAAAAAGCAACTTACCCATTAGCATTATCAGCTATTTTGAATATAATTTTAGACCCAATCTTCATTTACACATTTAATTTAGGAGTTGCAGGAGCAGCAATAGCTACAGTATTATCTTCTACTATTGCTCTTTTATTATTAATCTACTGGTTAGTAATTAAAAAAGACACATTTTTCTCAGTTACAAGAGAAAATTATAAACAGAAATTCAGTATCTACAAAGAAATTCTATCCGTTGGAGTTCCAGCAAGTATTGAACAGCTAATATTATCCATTGTATCAATTGTTAATAATTACCTAATCACAATAACAGCAGGAACACTGGCAGTAGCTGCATTTACAGCAACATGGAGATTAATCTCAATTGGAATTATGCCTGCAGCAGGTGTTGGAACAGCAGCAATAACAGTTGCAGGAATTGCATATGGAGCTAGAAACTATGATAATTTAAAAACTGTTATAAAATATTCATCAATGCTTGCATTAGCAATGTCTATAATTGTATGTGTGATATTTTATGTATTTGCAGAACCAATTTCATTTATATTCTCATACTCATCAACTAGTTCAAACTTATCCCCATTAATCACTGATACATTAAGAATTCTATGTATATTCTTATTAGCTATTCCATTTGGTACAGCAGCTTCATCAGTATTCCAAGGACTTGGAAAAGGAACATTTTCACTTATATTAACAGCTATTAGAGAATTTTTACTTGTAATCGTATTTGCAGTTGCATTTATATTTCTATTCAACATGGGAGAACATGGAGTATATTGGGGAATAAACCTTGGAGCAATTATAGGTTCACTAGCTGGATTCATATGTATCATTTTATATGTGAATAAGCTCAAAAAGAATAGTGTAAAACATGACTAGGTGTTTAGATGGAAGAAAAAATACCCTTACAGCTTGCAATTGTTTATCTATTTAGATCCCATACAAGTTATCTTAGAAAAACCTTAAAAAATACAGGAATATCACTAGGACAATTTCCAGTTGTAGTTGAAACACATAAGCATAAAACTATTTCACAAAAAGAGTTGGCAGATATTCTTTTTTTAAGTGAAGGAACCATATCCAAGACTATAAAACAGCTAGAAGATAAGGGAATTATTGAACATGAAGTAAACCCAGAAAACAGAAGACAGAATAAGATTTCATTAACAGAAAAAGGCAGTGAAATAGCTGAAAAAGTAAAATATACTGAAATAGACTGGGAAAAAAAAGTAATTGAAGAAATACCACCTGAAGAATTAGGCAATTTCTTTGATAATTTAGAAAAGATTACCAATAAAGCTGTGGATTATTCTCTTAAAGAAGAATAATTTTACAGCTATTTTTTTTTTATTTTGATTGTTTTCCCGAAATATGCTCAATATCTATTTCAACAATTGAGAATCTATTTATTGAATTGGTTATTGTTTTCTGCCAGCTATCTTTCTGGTCTGGAGAATATTTTTCACAAAGATAAATAATAGTTTTTGCTTTTTCTCCATTATCTTCAATGATTCTTGCCTTTCCAAAAATGATAACACTCTTATAATCTGTTGTAAATTTATCTGGAATAACTTCCTCCTTATCAACAACACAAAAAGAAACTTTATTGTTTTTTCTAATAGAATCTAATTTATGACCGTTGGTAGCACAGTGAAAATAAATCTTATTATCTTTATATGCAAAGTTTAAAGGCACAGTATAAGGATAATTCTTATCTCCAAGAACAGCCAGTACTCCTGAAGATGTATTTTCTAATATTCTAACACAATCATCCTCACTTAAACTTTGATTCTTTCTTCTCATTTCTCTAAACATTACGATCACTTTATAAGTTTAATATTATTAAATCTTAAAGGAGGAAAATAATAATTTCAATCCTAATACAATCTGATTTTTATTAGCAAAGAAGATTATTAGCCAAATTAACATGAATTTCAATCCTAATATAGTCTGATTTTTATTAATTTCAATCCAACAGTAACCAACTTTCATTGCTCCATTTCAATCCTAATATAGTCTGATTTTTATTAGCACCATACAGAAGATACAATGATAAAGTTGATATATTTCAATCCTAATATAGTCTGATTTTTATTGATTGGATGTGTCTACTTTTACGAGTAGTTTTGCTTTATTTCAATCCTAATATAGTCTGATTTTTATTGATCTAGTAAGCCGTTTAATTGTGTTTCAAATTCTATTTCAATCCTAATATAGTCTGATTTTTATTACTGAAGATATATTGCTAATTTCCTTGTATTGATATTTCAATCCTAATATAGTCTGATTTTTATTTCTGCATCAACTATTTCAATAGTGGCAATGTTATCATATTTCAATCCTAATATAGTCTGATTTTTATTTATCAGTTAAAGGTACTTTTCTATGAAGGTCTACATTTCAATCCTAATATAGTCTGATTTTTATTTGATTGTTTATATCGAATGTAAGGTTCAAATATTTCAATCCTAATATAGTCTGATTTTTATTGAAGATTACCATGAAGATTTAGTAGGGGAAGAATAATTTCAATCCTAATATAGTCTGATTTTTATCACAGAACGTTACGATAGTGTGTCCTTCATAATAGGATTTCAATCCTAATATAGTCTGATTTTTATAAGCAATTAGAATGCTTTTTGATATTTGTAACTTTTCATTTCAATCCTAATATAGTCTGATTTTTATAAAAATTCAAAAAAGATTAAGATCATAAACTAAAAAAAATTTCAATCCTAATATAGTCTGATTTTTATACGAAGATATCAAATTAGAACCTGATGATTACAATATTTCAATCCTAATATAGTCTGATTTTTATCATCTCAATAAGACCATACAATGTAGATACATCGTAATTTCAATCCTAATATAGTCTGATTTTTATTCATAGTCATCAGATTTGACTTCCAGTTGTGTGTCATTTCAATCCTAATATAGTCTGATTTTTATTTCAGCACTGGGTCACTGGTTCAGCACTGGGTCACATTTCAATCCTAATATAGTCTGATTTTTATAGGAGCTAACAAAACTATTGTAGATTCAGCTCTCTCATTTCAATCCTAATATAGTCTGATTTTTATAAGACAAAATCAAAGAAGATGGCTGGGTTGTAAATACATTTCAATCCTAATATAGTCTGATTTTTATGAGGAAGAACAAGAAATAATTGATTATGTTCTTTCTATATTTCAATCCTAATATAGTCTGATTTTTATCAAAAAAGAATGCCTAATACTCTTTCTATGAAAGATAATTTCAATCCTAATATAGTCTGATTTTTATTACAATAACATACCTTCAAATATCCGAATGGATAATGATTTCAATCCTAATATAGTCTGATTTTTATATCCATTTCTTAATCCTCCCCTTCTTCTGTTTTATTTCAATCCTAATATAGTCTGATTTTTATAAATAATTTGATTGTCCAGATTTTGCTTTATATATTTCAATCCTAATATAGTCTGATTTTTATGAGAATAAGTTGAATGTGTATACTGTAGATCTAATTTCAATCCTAATATAGTCTGATTTTTATTTACCAAGTACACTACACCGATAAAACCAAGTATATTTCAATCCTAATATAGTCTGATTTTTATAAATAATTTGATTGTCCAGATTTTGCTTTATATATTTCAATCCTAATATAGTCTGATTTTTATGAGAATAAGTTGAATGTGTATACTGTAGATCTAATTTCAATCCTAATATAGTCTGATTTTTATTTACCAAGTACACTACACCGATAAAACCAAGTATATTTCAATCCTAATATAGTCTGATTTTTATACCCAAGTATATCAATTAAATCAAGGAATAGTATTTCAATCCTAATATAGTCTGATTTTTATTCCATTTGCATGTTTCATTGTTGTTCATACCTTTTTCATTTCAATCCTAATATAGTCTGATTTTTATTTGTTCTTCATAATCTCCATTTTCAAGGAAATTATAAGATTTCAATCCTAATATAGTCTGATTTTTATTTGCTTCTTTTTCCATTTTCTTTGTTTTTTCAATTTCAATCCTAATATAGTCTGATTTTTATAATACCTCCAATTAGTCTTTTAGGTTCTGCATTATTTCAATCCTAATATAGTCTGATTTTTATTTGATAATGTTTCACTTTCACTGTCAACTGTAAAGTATTTCAATCCTAATATAGTCTGATTTTTATATCAATAGCTATTTCATGATTTACTCCTACATTGTTATTTCAATCCTAATATAGTCTGATTTTTATAAGATACTCATATTAAAACTATTACTCCATATATTTCATTTCAATCCTAATATAGTCTGATTTTTATAGTGACTAGCAGTGGATACCTTGTTGAGTTAGAGTAATTTCAATCCTAATATAGTCTGATTTTTATAGGTATAACTGCTAAGTTACCTCCTTGTTTTGTATTTCAATCCTAATATAGTCTGATTTTTATTTATATTAATCTCTTATAATATCTTCTTTATCTAATATTTCAATCCTAATATAGTCTGATTTTTATCTCTTCCTTAATCTCCTCCACTAATTCTGGATCTGTATTTCAATCCTAATATAGTCTGATTTTTATATCAAATGTCAGTTACAGGTAGGATATTATATGAATTTCAATCCTAATATAGTCTGATTTTTATTTTTTTATATTATCAATTAATTGAGAATAATACAATATTTCAATCCTAATATAGTCTGATTTTTATAAAGAGTCTATGAACAGTAATAAATCAGAGATACTGATTTCAATCCTAATATAGTCTGATTTTTATATAAAGAGCAATTTATCTTTCATTAAGTTAAATATATTTCAATCCTAATATAGTCTGATTTTTATAAAACAAACCTACACTATGATTTTTATAATCAGAAACATTTCAATCCTAATATAGTCTGATTTTTATATATATTTTGAGAATTACTTCGTCTGATAAGTTTGAATTTCAATCCTAATATAGTCTGATTTTTATTGGGTCACGATAAATCCATTCACCTTCAGTATATACATTTCAATCCTAATATAGTCTGATTTTTATTTTGCGTTATAATGAGATGAGTGTGGTTACTGAAGTATTTCAATCCTAATATAGTCTGATTTTTATATTTACTTTCTTACCTACTCTATATACTATTCCGTAGATTTCAATCCTAATATAGTCTGATTTTTATTCCTTGAATTTGAGTATTGTTATCCTTAATATCTGTATTTCAATCCTAATATAGTCTGATTTTTATCCTAGATATGGTTCACCTGCACAATATGATGAAATTTCAATCCTAATATAGTCTGATTTTTATTTTCTGCTGTGAAGGTTTCCCCTTCAACTTTTATTATTTCAATCCTAATATAGTCTGATTTTTATTATTGATATTGCAAAACAATTCAATGATAAAAAATAATTTCAATCCTAATATAGTCTGATTTTTATAATGGTTACATGCAATAAATATAAAAACCATTTCTGAAGATTTCAATCCTAATATAGTCTGATTTTTATTAGAAGAGCTAGTGATGGATTCAGAGTAAAGCAGGATTTCAATCCTAATATAGTCTGATTTTTATAAAATCCCCAGCTCATTATGTAGGTTTTGTGAATGAATTTCAATCCTAATATAGTCTGATTTTTATGAACAATATCTGTTACTAAGAAGAACACTATCCTTGAATTTCAATCCTAATATAGTCTGATTTTTATTTCATCAGTATAATTATCATCATCTGAAGATTCAATTTCAATCCTAATATAGTCTGATTTTTATAGGCAAGATTTTTTCTTTAAAATGCCTAAAAACAATTTATTATTGTTTAATTTAATACTTAAAATTTTTGATTGATAATTTGTATTTACTTTTAAATGGACAACTAATTCTATTAGATTAATCCAATTCATGAAAAATAGAAGTAAATAAAGAAATTATGTAAACTAAGGATAATTTAAGAGATAATGATAATTTAAAATACTAATTATCTGAAATTATTGAATTAACAAAATTTAAATAATATAAAAATTTAACTTATATCTTCAAAAGAATAAATAAACGAAGAATAATTAATTCATCAAATGATAAAAAAATAAATAAAATTAAATATTTGCTTAAAAATCTCAATATTGTGAAGAATTAATAAAAAATATCTATAAAATTTCATCAATAGGTGATTTCTCTAAACCTAAAACAGTTCTTTCAACTTCAGAAAAAAATTCAAATGGATAAATAATTATTGAATCTTCTTCTTCATCAATTATATCTAACAATCCTTTTTTAATCTTTTGAAACTCACTTCTTGATACTTCACCTTCAAAAACTGAATTTTGAATCCAAAATAAATGTTGTCTTAAAAAACTTTTAACTTTGTTTACCCTTTCAACTTTTATATCATAAACAATAATAACATACATCTTTTACCACCATATAACAAAAGGATTATATTTTTTTATACCTAAAATATGTTTTTTGAGTTTATATGCTTCTAATCTGATTAAACGTTGATAAGAAACCTTTTTATTTAAATCTTTATGTTTAATAGTCTTTTCTAAACGTTTATTGTATTCTTTTATAAATTTATTTCTACCAGAGTCATTTAAGAGACAACAATTTAAATCTTGGTTAAAATCTTTTTTTGTAATCATCTTTTTATTAACTAAATAAAAAATTAAGCGATCAACAAAAATAGGTTTAAAAATCTCACTTAAGTCTAGAGATAAAGAAAATCTACGCTCAAAAGGCTCATGAAGATAAGAAATCGTAGGATTTAATTGAGTATTATATATCTCTGTTAAAACTGTCGAATACATCATTGAATTTCCAAAACTTATTAGTGAATTAATCATGTTTTTTGGAGGCTGTCTAGATCTTCCTTCCATTTTAAATTCTTTAGGTAAAATTTCATCAAATTTAGAATAGTATTCTGACCTGATTCTTCCTTCAACATTCATTATTTCAGTTATTTTATTTGTCTTGTTTAATTCCATTAAAATTTCATTAACATTATTTTCAATTTTATAATAAGATAATACTTTTAAAATATTGTTAGCTGCACCTTCAACAAATAATTTAGCTAGTTCCAAACGTTTAGGCTGATTTAAATAATATTCTGCTTGTCTTACTAACAAGTCTCCAGATAAAAGTGTTTCACGAGGATAATAAGAACCATTATAAAAACCATAATAATTAAAAAAGTGAATAGGAATTCCTTTTTTAGCTAAAAGACTCATAACCTGAGAAGAAAAAGTTATTTGACCATAAGCATAAATAGAATAAATTTTATTTATTGGAATGGGTTTTTTACCTTTATTATTTACAAAATACAATGTATTTTCTTTTCTTTTTAATATTCCCTCTGACAAAATATAATAATTTTTCCTAAGCATATTAACCCCACATCTATGAAAAACAAAACTCAAAATAAGCACATTTAGAACAAATTCTTGATTTTTTAGGTATTGGCATTGGATTATTAATTATATTATTAATATCCTCAATAATATTTATTAATTCCGCTTCATTTTCCTCAGTTAATTCAATAGCCTTCTTTTTTCTAATATTTGGATAATTCAAAAATCCTTTGATATTTTTTATCTCTTTTTCGTTTTTAAGATAAAATATGTAATATAATAACTGATAAATATGAGAATCTTCCATTCTCTGAGTTTTCTTAACCTCATGAATCTCAACAGAATCATTAATTTTAATGAAATCTATATTGATTAAGTTATCAATAAGAAACTCTTTTTCTTTTTTGAATGAATCTTCATGTAATTGCTTACCTAAAGCAACATTATCTGATTCATGTTCTAATCTAATATTGTGTGAAAATAGCCATAATTTAGTTTTGCAAATAAAATAATAATTAATTTGAGTTCCATTAATATTAAAAATCATAATATCTTAATTAAATCTGAGTTATAATTAAAACCAGTTTTCATTGAATAAATAGAATCTTCATCTTCACCAATCTTATTGGTAGGAATCACATAAAAATAATCAATATTCTCTAAGATACATATTTCATCTTCTAATTCTTTATCGTTTAATGCAATATTAATAGTAAATTTATTTATAATGGATGAAAATTCAATTCTTGTTAACAATTTTTGGTTTAAAGAAGAAGAATTAACTTTACAAAATTTGTAATATTCCAATAATTGTTTCCCATTAATAGTATTCTCTTCAATTATTTTCCAATTATTTGAAATCTCTTTAATAAATATGAGTTCTTTAAGAGAAAAAACAAATTTACTTGGTGATAATTTTTTAAACTGCTTAGTCAATTCAAGTATATTACAATTTTCATAATTAAAACTAATTTCATCATCCACAAAAATATTCACATTTGCCTCAATAAAACAAGCATATTGCCTTAGTTTATTATTGATAATATTTATCCCATAATTTTTATCATTTAATTTTGAGAATATAGAATGATTCCAATTTTTAATATTTTCACGGTCAGATAATATAAAATTCTCATCATTTTCATCTAATATCCTGTTAATATCTTCCGATAAAAAACGATAATAATTTAAAATATTAACATAATTATAATTCAAGTCTCTTTTTAATAATTCATTCGTCCATTTAATTCTTGTTTTAAAATCAAGATTATCATATATATGCTCATAAATAGGTTTGTTACCTTCAAATAACTTAATTAAGTATACTCTTCCTTTTATGCCTTCCTTACTAAACTTTGTATCTAATTCATTACTGCGATTACATCTTCCTCTAACTTGTTCAATTGAATCCAATATAGCAAAATCTCTTACAACAAAATCAAAACTAACATCTACTCCTGCTTCAATACTCTGAGTACTTACTAAAATATATCTGCTCATTTTATTTAGATTATTTACTTTATAAATAATTTTTTGTTTTTGAAATGGTAATATAGAGGAATTCAACAAATCAATATCAAAATTAAATTCATCTTTATATTTACTTAAAATATCGAAAATTAATTTAGAACTTCTAACTGTATTTAATACAAATAAACCACTGTTAAAGGATATACTAAAATTTTCTTTTAAAACATTGAGAAGATAATTCTCTAAATCATTTTCATCATCCACAGATTTATTTAAAAAATTTATTAATTTATTTCTATTAAAAAATTTATGATCAAAGTAAAATTTAGGGTTTTTTAATAAATATGTTTCATTATACTTAAAATTAGAATAATCGCCTAAATTTAATTCTTCAAATTTTGGTAAAGTTGCACTCATTATAATAAAATAAATATTATATTTATCTGAAATTTCATTAATTAAATAATATAAACTTACCCAATTTTTAAGAGGTAATGATTGAACTTCATCTAAAATAATGACTGAATTAGATAAAGCACTTAATTTATATTTATACTTTTTATTATTCTTTATAATAGAATCAAATAATGTTACAAAAGTAGTGCAAATAACAGGAAAATCAAAATAATCATCTCTTTTTGCAATTTCAATAGTTTTTTCATCCAAATATATAGTTTCTGTCCCAGAATATATTTTTCTTATTTCATTATTATCTTCATCAAGACAAAAACTATCCTTAATAATATCATAATTCTGCTCAATGATATTAACAAAAGGCATTGCATATACGATTCTATCAATATTTGCTAAATTAATAACATCTAATGCTAATTTCATAGAAGTATTAGTTTTACCTCCACCTGTAGGCATATTCAAAAAAAATATTTTTGAAGAATTATTTTTTAATGTGTTTTGCATATTAATTGAAGCTTCTATTAACATGTTCCTTCTTAAATCATTAATAGAATTAGGTTTATTATTAATATTTAGATTATCAGAAATATTTTTATTATACTCAATATCATTCCAAAATTGATTCATTTTTGCTTTTAAGTTGTTATCAATTCGATTATTCCATTTATCAAAAGGAATATCATCAATAGAATAATTATAATATCTACTAGCTAAACTATCTGATAAAATCAACAAAGAAAAAATATATGAATAAAAAAAAGAAAAATCGCTTGAGTTAACTTCTTTAATTTTATCTACCGCAAAATTTTGATTTTGAAAGTTATCATAACCAATAAAACAACCAAAAAGAAAATGAGAAAAAATGAAAAGGGTCGCAACCTTATCATTAGAATCTATATCATATATAAATTCATCAAAAGGAAGAATATCTTTAATTTTTGTATGGTGTGAATAAATTGAATATGCAAATGAAAACAAAATTAAGTTTTTTTTAATGAAATTTTCACCATATTCCTTGAAATAATATTCCATAAACAGTAGCGATCCCATTAATGAATGATGAGATTGAATAAAATTTAGAGAGTCAGTTAAATGATGTTTGTTTAATATATTTTTTTGTTTATAAGCAATATTTGTATCTTTATTTAGTTTATTAATTTGGAAACTAAACGAAATTTTTCCAATATCATGAAATTCAATAAATTTGTATATTATATCGTAAAAATTTTCTAATGATAATGACTTATCAATAAACTTATATTTAACAAATGTATTGTAAAAATTATTTATAATATCTTTATTTATAAATCTATCAAAAAATATTTTTGTTTTTAAAATGTGATTATTTAAAGACTCATCTTTATGTGCATAAATTTTAAATTCATCCCCATTCATATAAAATGAAGATGAATTGAAATCATACCTTAAAGATTTTAAATAAGATAAATCCATTTATTATCACCAATCTTACATAATTCCATTGAACATCCCTCTTTCAATACTATATTTGAAAAATAACATTCATCAAAAGTTCTTGCTGAATAAAAGGAAACTTTATTAAATTGAAAGTTAACAAAGTTCTCTCTTTTGATTGGAAATTCATTTATTATATATTCATAAAAAGGCTTCAATCGCTTAGTGAATTTTAAATCAGAATATATAACTCCCTCAAAAACATTCTCAGAAATATCCTTATCTGATTTTAAAACAGTCTCTTTGACAATACTTCTATTAATAGTACCATATATTCTTGGATTTCCATTGAAAAAATCATTAGAATTCTTAAATGTTAAAACAAAAGAATTATAATCAAAAATGTTTTTAAATTCATAATTTAAAAAAAATTCATTACGACCCATATATAAAGAAAAAACAGTTTTATGTGATTTAATTCTATTTAAAAATATTCTTTCTTCATTTTTTAAGTTATTTGGAAATGAAATAAACAATTTATAATATGGTTTAATCAGCACATCCTGTTTAATATTAGATAACCCATTACCATAATTATAATTAAAGATAATTTTTTTTGTTTTTAAATCAAATAAAGGTTGAATTGAAATTTTAATATCAAATAACTCTTCAATTTTAAATTTTTTTGAATTATTTTCCAATAATTTATAATCATCAACTGAATATCCTAATATTGCACCTATAATACCTATAATAGAAGTTTTAGGTGGAATTAAATAAGTTAGAAGACCACCTGAATTAGAAAAAGGTTTTGAAAAACAACCAAAGCTACTCCAAATATCCATCTCAATTATATTTGAATACATTTTATCTCTCATAATAATTTATCTGGTGAATAATATTTTATCTCTATATCTCCTTCAAATTCATCGACATCCATAATAATCTCATTTTTATCGCAACAAATCTCAATACAGTCAATGTATTCTTTATATTGTGTTAATTTCTTAGAAAGATTTGTGCTGTCAATTTTTATTATTTTTTCACCACTTTTATGTTCTTTTTTATTAATAATATTGATTAAATCCTTTAATTCACCTATATTAATACATTTAGTTTTATTTCCATCATTTTTAAATTTGATTAATAATAGCAATTTTGAATCTGTTTTTTTACTTGTTGACTTTCTTAAATTTGTACCAAACCATAATGCTTCCTTAAACAAATTTAAATCATGTTCAGAAAGTAATCCTGGAAAAACATTAGGGTTAATAATAATATCATAACTAATAATTGCATCATCAACAACATATTCAGATCCATTAGTTGTCTGTTGACCATTATTAGTTGCAAAAGGTGCTCCTATTTGGAGTCTTTTTATTTGAGCATTATTTAAATCAACCCCATAACTTAATTGTATCGGACCATATATCTGTTTTGGATCTTTTGAAAAGCTAAAAGTACCACCAAACATTCTTACATCAGGAGATATATTAAGTAATTTTTCAAAATCCTCATCAAAAAACTTTTTATAAACATCATCTCTTGTTAAAAAACTGGAATCTGTAACATTTGCACCTTCAACTAATCTAGGATAAAAAAATACAATATCTTTTTCTGATTCTAAATCTTCAATAGTATCATGAATATATTTACGAACATTATATTTGATACATTTATCAGTAGTAAATACTTTACCATCAAAATTTCTTGGTGAATTATCGATAAAATCACCATTAGGATTTCCCATTATAGTTTCTGTTAAATAAATTCCCTGATAATAATTTGTTACTTTTTTACACATATTCTCACCCATATATTAAATTCAATTAAATTTTATTTACCATCATATTTTGAAGATAAAATATTAGTTGTATAATACCCAGTAAACAATAAAATTATATAATCTTCAAAAGTAAAATTTTCTTCATTAAATAAATTATTTAAATCATTCTCAAATAGTTTAAATATAATTTTAGATTTAATATTCATTTTTTCAATATAATAATTATTTTTTTGTAAAATTTCAGTTACAAATAACTTAAAAATATTATTTCTATTTACATTTAAAATAAAATTAGAAAATATATCACCCTTTTTATTATTAGCAAACTTAGTTTTATCAATAAGATTTATAAATTGACCTAATAAATAATACTTTATTGATTTATCTTCTTCAACAATCATCAATACCGATTTTATATCTTCTTTAGATAATACAATATTTTGATTATCAGAATTTTCATTATTCTCTATGCAATAATCATTAGAAAAAATCTTTTTTAACTGATTAATAGAGTCTTGTTTTAACATTTTATCACCTAAAAATTCTTTTTTAAACATGAAATAATAATTTAACCTTTTTAAAATATTATACTTAGTTGATCTTACATTTGAAACTAATTGAATCTTTACTAAACAATTGTACACAACATCATTTAATATTTTTTTATTTAATGCATCAAAATTTAACTCATAAATAAAACTAAAAATATTGTTCATATACTTAACAAAAATTGAAAATATTTTACTATCAGATAAACGAAGAATATCTTTTAAATCTTTAATATAAATTTCATAAAAATATTTAAATTTGGGATAAACTATCTTTCCGTCATTTACACTAATGAAAAAATCCTTAAATAACTTTTCCAAATCAAAAGTATTTTTAATAGGATAATACTCTTCCTTATCAAATTGTTCATCAAATAAATAATTTAAAACATTACCAGAATATAAATTAATATTATCAAACTTTACTAAAAATGCATTATAATTTTCAATATATTTTTTAATATGATATATATCCCCTTTTTCTTTAGTATATAACATTAAATCAAAATTAAAGTTAGTAAAATTTAATCTTAAAAAATCATTCATCTTAAAAAGATCTCTCTTTTCATCATTAGAAATTTTTAAAAAATCAGTATAATCATATTCTTGTTTAATTTTAGGGATTAAAAGTAAATTACTATTAAAAACAGCCATCAATTTATTCTCAGCATCCCTAAGATAAGTGTTACAATGTTTACATAATCGCAATCTAGAATTTTTAATTGAAGCATTAAAATTAAATGAATAATTATTACCGCTTAATGTAAAACTTCCAGTAGAAGGATATGTTAAACCAATATTATTACAAAAAGAGCATTTTCCTTCAGAATAATCCCTAATTTTATTATCACGTGTCTTTAAAAACTTAGAATAAAAATAAAATAAATCATTAATCATATCAAAATTATCACCAAAAGTACATGATAAATAAAACCTTTCATTAGTATATTTATCTGATTTTTTAAGCTGAGAAACTTTTTGAACAATGAGGTTATAATTATTCAGTAAAAAGAGGTAATAATTAATAATTCTGTTTTTCATATCTTCAAATTTATAATCTTTTAAAAATGTTTGAAAAGTATTAGTTTTAACTTCATCAAAAGAACAAATATTAAAAAAAGTATCAAAATTATCATCATTTAATTCAATTAATTTATTAACAAACCCATTATTATTTTTATTACTCTTGATGGAAGATACTATTTTATTCTTAAATTTTTTAATTTTATCGCATTTTAATCCATCTTTTGATAAAAAATCATTATCCAATTTAATAAAAAATGGAGTTAAACCCAATAAATTAGATTTTGACGGAATCATATACTTTTGATCAGTTTCAATGAATAAATCATCCGCAAAAATAGATTTTTCATAAAATAAATTACAAATTTCTTCTTTTTTCATGAAATCATTTAACTGAAATTTATTATTTTCATAAGATATATTTAAAATATAATCAGTATCTTTCACATGTTTACCAAAAGAATCCTGATTATTTTCATTTAACCATCTTCCAAATTCAATTAAATCATAAATCATTAAAACACCTATCATCTATTTAATTAATAGTTTAATACAACCAAATCCTTCTGATCCTCTTTCACCAATTCCAGAATCATAAGCAAATTTTATTAAGTTTAAATCCCCCTCAAGTATTATATCCATCATATATCCCCTATTATATGTTGTCTGAGGCCCTTTCTCAATAGCTATTCTTTTTCTTTTAACAGATTTCATTTCAGAATAAATTTTAATTTTTTTATCAGTACTCCCTATTTCATTAAACATTAGATATTTTCTTATAAGATTTTCTTCCAAAGCCTTAAAAAATTCATCTCCAGGAGTTAAATCCCATATTTTTAACTTTCCATCAACTTCTTTCTTTTTTCTAACAATTATCGGTGATAAAGTTTTAAATTCCATCTTATTTTGAAATTCAATTTCTTTTAATAATTCAATTTTCTCTACAAACAGTTTTTCATGCTTAAATTTCATATATAAATCATCTAAAAAGCCATCAACAAGACTTCTGATTAAATAATCATTGGGAGAAGATATATAAAAATTCACTCTCCCATCTCTTGATATAATTCCTTTTTTAGTTATCTTTCTGTTTGGAACATTAATCTGGGAAAAAGTGAAAAATTTAAAAGAAGTAGAATTATGCAATTTATCTGCTAAATCTAAATCAGCAATTTTATTGTAAATAATTGAAGATAGGATATGATTGTAGTTAAATGGAATCATAAAATTTTCATTTTCAGATTTGAGATCAATTTTTAGTCTCATTAGAACACCACGAATTGATTATAAGATGTATAATTATATTTAACTAATATAGTATAAAAATATTTTTAAAAAAAGTTTATTTATATAATGATTCAATATTTTTAATAAAAAGTGAATATTAACTAAAAAATAGCAAATTTATTTAATTAATATCAATTTATACACAAAATTTTAAATTATTTAAAAAAAAAGTAGTTAAATAGCTTCTAAAAATTAGAAACTATTATTAAACAATATTTTAGAAATTTTCTTTGTAGAATTCTTCAATTTTATCAAAAGGAATAACATCCATTTGATCATATAAGTCAGTATGTACTGCATCTGGAATTAACATCAATTCTTTGTTGCCTCCTTCTAATTTTTCATATGCATCTTTACTGAAATAACAGGAATGTGCTTTTTCACCATGAACAAGCAAAACAGCATTTTTAATTTCATCAATGTATGTTAAAATTGGCATATTTAATAAAGATAATGAAGAAGTAGTATTCCAACCTTCATTAGAATTTAAAGACCTTTCATGGTAAGCACGTACTTTGTAGTATTCATAATAATCTTTTACAAAGAATGGTGCATCATCAGTAGTGGATCTACAACTCCTCTTGCTCTTTGGTATTCATCATTTTTGTAGTCTTCAGTTCTTTGTACATTTAATTCTTCTCTTAGTTGATAACGTCCTTCTTTGTCTAAAGAATCAAAATAACCATTTGCAGTTACACGACTCATATCATACATTGTACAGGCTACTGTTGCTTTAATTCTTGTATCAATAGCTGCTGCATTAAGGGCAAATCCTCCCCATCCACAGATTCCTAATATTCCAATTTTATTTTCATCTACATTGTCTTGAGTAATTAAAAAGTCTACTGCTGCTTGGAAATCTTCTGTGTTAATATCTGGAGATGCTACATATCTTGGACTTCCTCCACTTTCACCAGTAAATGATGGGTCAAATGCTATGGTTAAGAATCCTCTTTCAGCTAAGTTCATGGCATATAATCCAGAACATTGTTCTTTTACTGCACCAAACGGTCCTGAAACTGCAATAGCTGGAAGTTTACCAGTTGCATCTTTTGGTTCATATAAATCTGCAGCCAATGTAATTCCATAACGATTATGGAATGTAATTTTCCTGTGATTTACTTTATTGCTTTTTTCAAAGGTTTTATCCCATTTATCTGTTAAGTTTAATTTTTCTTCCATGATAATCATCCATTATATATATTTTATAATATTATTTGTGTATATATACAAAGTATTATATAAATATTTACTTAAAAAATCAGAAAAAAATAGTTATAAAATCATAAATAGCTATTAAAAAATTAAAATTAGGATAGTAAATAATAAAATTATTCACTATTGAAATATTCATTAATTTCAATCATTTTATCCATAATTTCCACATTAAATGGGCAACGGCTTTCACAGTCCCCACATTGACTGCAGTCTCCAGCATTAGCAGATAAACTATCATAATGTAGTTTTAATGAATCTGGAATTTCATCATGTATTTTTGCCAAATCATAGTATTTATTAACCATAGCAATGTCAATATTTTCACTGCAAGGAGCACAGTGCCCACAGTAAGTGCATTGTCCAAGATATGAATTTTTAGGTGAGTTTTTAAGTACTTCTGAATAGTTTTTCATCTCTTCAGTTGCAGTTTCATAACTAACAGCTTCTTCAATTTCAGAAATTTTTGCATAACCACCCATTACTGAAGCTACTCCTGATTGAGACAAACAGTAGTGGATACATTGAATAGGAGTTAATGCAGTTCCAAATGGTGAATCATTTGCATTTAATAACCTTCCACCTGCAAATGGTTTCATTATTGTAACACCAACATTATTTCTCTCTGCACTTTCATAAAAATTAGCTCTTTGAGGATCCATTCCATGTAATTCCTTATTAAATGATTCTTCATCAGAAAAATCATTAATATCTTCAGTTGGTGCAAGCATATCAAAAGCAGGATTAGCACTGAACATTATTGTTTCAAAAACATCAGAATTCACAGCTAAATTAGCAACATCCGTATTATGAGTACTTATACCAATATGGCCAATTATTCCTTCTTCATACTGTTTCAATACATAATCAAGGAATTCTCCATTCATTATTTTTTCATATTCCTGTATTTCATCAACAAAATGAATCATACCAATATCCAAATAATCTGTGTGGAAACGATTAAGCAAGTCATTAAATGCTTTTTCAACTTTATCTAACTCTCTTATACGCACATATTGTCCATCAACCCATGTGGAACCAAAATGCCCTTGAAGATACCAATCATCTCTTGTTTCTTTAATGGCATCCCCTAAATTTGAACGGATTTCAGGATCTGCCATCCAACAGTCTAAGAAATTGATACCATTTTCTTCACAGCAGTTAGTAAGCTTTTTAACTTCTTCTAAGCTATATCCACCTACCCATTCTCCACCAAAACCAATTTCACTTACTTTTAATCCTGTTTTTCCAAGTGTTCTATACTCCATGTAATCATCTCAAAAATAATAGTCTAAATTAATTCTAATTAAAATATAAAGTTGATTGTCTAGACTTGTCCTTATTTGGAAAGTCCCTTAAATAGCTGAAAACATCATCAGGTTTATTTAATATATTATTTTCAGCGGTTTTTTTATAAAATAAGTCCATTAATTGCCTGTTGTTTTCACTTTCTAAAACATAGCTATTTCCATATTTTTCAATATATCTGCTTTTAAGCCCTGGAAATGATTCATCCAGCTTTCTGTAGAAATACTGACGATTTCCATCCCTTAAAGTTAAACCTATATTAAAACAGATTATACCCTTAACATTAGTTTCAATGCAGTAATCAAGAAGTTCATTGATATTCTCTTCACTATCATTGATATATGGTAGAAATGGAGTTAACCATACAACAGTTGGAATATCTGCCTCATTTAGCTTTTTTAGGACTTCAACTCTCCTTTTGGTTGTGCAGACATTAGGCTCAATTTTTCTGCACAAATCTTCATCAGCTGTTGTCAAGGAAACCTGCACAACAGTCTTTGCCTTTTCATTTATCTTTTTAAGCAAATCCAAGTCTCTTAATATTAAATCAGATTTTGTAATGCAGGTAAATCCAAATCCATACCTGTAAATTAGTTTTAAAGAGTTTCTAACAAATTCCAATTTAGACTCAATAGGAACATATGGGTCCGTCATAGATCCAGTTCCAATCATGCATTTCTCTTTTTTAGATTTTAATGCCTTTTTCAATAATTCCAGGCTATTCTGCTTAACTTCAATATCTTCAAAGTCATGATTCATATTATATATCTTACTTCTTGAATCACAGTAGATACATCCATGAGTACAACCCCTGTATAGGTTCATCCCATTTTTTGAAGATAGTAAACTTTTAGCTTGGACAAAATGCATAAATCCACCAATAATATTTAAATTAAATTTTACATCTTAACTTTTATAATAGCTAACATATAAATATTAAATTATGAGGGTAGGCAGTCATAATCATTATCATAAAAAAGCTAGAGGAAATCTGTTGTATGTATTTATCCTAAACATTTTACTTAATGTAGTTGTAATCATTGGAGGGTTAATAACAAACAGTGTAGCTATTTTAGCAGACTGCCTTCATGATTTATCTGATACAATTTCCGTTGGACTAGCTTGGGTTTTAGAGAGAATATCTCAAAAGGGTAGTGACAATAAGTACACCTATGGCTATAAGAGATTCTCTTTACTTGGTGCTGTGATTACCTCGGTATTCGTTGTTGTTATATCAGTTATTGTGATATATGAATCCCTATCACGTTTATTTGCTCCAGTATCTCCAAATGCAGAAGGAATGGTATTAGTAGCTATATTAGGACTTATTTTTAAGGGAATTTCTGCATTCATCCTTCATGGTGGTGAAACATTTAATGAAAAAGCTATTCTTTACCATGTTTTAGGAGATATCTTCAAATGGATAGGTCTTTTAGTAGTTAGTGTAGTTCTTATCTTTGTTGATTTACCAATTCTTGATCCATTGGTATCCATTGTAATAAGCTTATGGTTAATTTATAACTTAGGAAAAACTCTTATACATTCATTAACTCCACTACTTCAGAGAGTGCCTTTTGATATTAATGTAGATGAACTTAAAAATGAAATATTATCAATAAATGGAGTTAAATCAATTGAAGATTTTCATTTATGGTCTTTAGATGGAATTGAATCTGTATTAACCTTAAAATTAGCTATTAATAATGGTTCTGATGAAGAGCTAATTAAAAATAAAATTAATGAAATTTGTATTGAAAAAGAAATAACTGATATTACAATTGAAGTTATTTAAATAACTTTTCAACATTATCCAAGTAATACTGTGCCTTTTTGTAGAATTTAGCCAAATCAGAGCCTGCAACAAAGATATGATTTACAGTTATTGATACTGTCATTTCATAATCCTTATCAAATTTTCCCCAAGTAATTAAGGGCTGAATTTGTCTTGGATGAAGAACTGCTGTTGTAATTGAGTCAAAATCAACCCAAGGAATACATGAAAAGTTTATTATATTTTCTCCATCTCTTTTTTCCATAGGCAGGTTAAATCCTTCTATTTTTTCAGATAATATATCTTTACTTAATTTTTTTACATCTTTATGCCATGATGAGAAGTTATCTGGATTTGTAACTCTCATCTCACAGTAACTGTTTTTGTTTTCATCCATAATTGGAGTTATACCATCCATTGATACAAATTCAACAACTTCATTATTAATTATTCTATACCTTAACTTTTCAACATCATTAGCTGCCTTTAATAAGCTAGCTAGTGTAACTAAGAAAAAAGAATAATCCTCCTTTTTTGCAAATTCATAAGCTTTTTTAACATTAACACGTGCAGACATTGAATATCTTGATGATTGGAAATTATAGAAAGGATTATCTTCTAAATTAAAGTCAATTTTATGCATTTATATCTCCATTATTTATTTTTCATTTTTACATCATTTATAACTAACTTAATCAAGATATCAATAGTATTTTTATAAGTATAAATAAAAGTACTATTAAATATATAAGATGTTAATAAATAGTAATAATGGTGTATTGTGATGGATAAAAAGGAAATTAAGTTGTATTTAGAAAATTTACTAAAAAATATAGAAAAATTTATTGAAAGTAAATTAACAACAATGGGCAATGACACTAAAAAAAGAGAAGAGTATTATATATTAAGAAATTCAATTAATTTATTCTTAGATGACGATAAAACCAACAGATTTTTTATAATGTCTGGAATTAGAGGTATAGGAAAAACAACAATTCTCTATCAGTTATATCATTATTTAAAATCTGAAAAAAATGTACCTTCAAGAAATATTTTATATTTAAATCTCAATAGACTTCGAGATTTAGGAGAATATGAGATTTGTGACTTTTTTAATGTTTATAAAAATGATTTTGGCTTTAAAAAAGATGAAAAAATATTAATTTTTATAGATGAATCACAATATTTAGATAATTTAAATTCCGTAGAAAAATGGATAAATTCTGATGAAAATAAGAATATTTTTATTATTTTTGCAGGATCTAATGTTATTAGCTATGAACTAGACAGCAATTCCCTTGAAGACACCATTATTAAAATGTATCCACTTAATTTCATTGAATACCTCAATTTAAACTACAACTATAATATTTCACTTGATATTGAAAAGGATTTAAAAAATCTTATTTTAGAAGGTGAAACTGGTAGTTTAAAAGAAATCCCTTTAAATCCATATATTAAAAAACATAAAGATGAATGGATGAATCATATACAATACTCTTCATTCCCTAATTTAGCTCAAAACAATATACTTCAAATCAGTTCAACTTTAGACATTAAAAATGAGATTATTGAAAAAGATTTAGATTCTATTAGTTCCTTTACAAGACTTTCAAGATTATTAGCTTATCCATTACTTAACTTACTTGTCCTAGAAGATATAAAAGATTTAGCATTAAATAAACTAGCTACTACCTTAAATATATCCAAAAAGAATGTAAGTAATTTATTATTTGCTTTTGAAAATATTCAAATTTTATTCCATGTAGAACCTTATGTTTCATCTGGCAAATCTGTAAGAAAAGCATGGAAATACTTTTTTATATCAACACAGTTTAAATCAGCAATTTATCAAATTTCTAAAGATATTTCAATAAATTATGATGAATATTATGATAGCATTGCTAAAAATTTAGTTGCATCAGCATTATTTAAATTAAAAGATAATAACTATAATCTTTATTATGATGCAACAGTAGATGGTGTTGAATTTATTGTAAAAAGCAATGAAAAGATAGTGCCTGTTGATGTTAACTCAAATGAAGATAAATTAAATAAAGCTATTGAAGAATATAATGCAGAGTATGGTATTTTAGTTATAGATAATTTATCCAATATTGAAATTAAAAACAACATCATTTATATTCCATTACCTCTTTTCTCTCTTATTTAGAGAGTTTTTTATTTTTTTAAAAATTTTATATATATACATAACATATAAAAAGTTATATATAATGAAATTAATTAAATACATATATAAAATAATTTTTAAAAAAAATATATATGTAGCTAATTTTAGAAATAACATACAACTAAACTTAAAAGGAGCATACCTATGGTTAGATTTAATGAAACTACATGTGTAAAAATCAATAAAGAAAAAAAAGACCTCGCAAAGTCAAAAGGTCTTAAACTTCAAGACATATTAGATAATGCACTAAATGATGCACTAAGTATTGAAGACATTGAATGTAATGATATAAGAGTTGAACAAATAGATAATCAGATTGAAAAATTAAAAAAGACAAAAGAAAAAGCTATTGCTGACTGTGAAAAGAAAATAAACTTATTAATGAAAAGTTTAAATGAAATGAAAGACAGAGAAGCAGAAAACTTTGATAAAGAAATTCATTATCTTGAATTAGAAAAAGAATTTATTTTAAAAGAGATTAATGGTGAACATTAATGAGTAAAAACATTTTAATTCTTCAGAGTAGTCCTAGAATTGGTGGAAATTCCGATATTTTATGTGATGAATTTATTAAAGGTGCAGAAGAAGCAAATCATAGTTGTGAAAAAATATACTTAACAAATAAAGACATTAAATTATGTACTGGCTGCCTTACCTGTGATGAAACACATAGCTGTGTAATTGATGATGATATGGGTGAAATACTTGAAAAAATGGTAAATGCAGATGTTATTGTAATGGCCACTCCAGTATACTTCTTTACAATGTCTGGACAAATGAAAATGCTAATAGATAGAACCACACCTCGTTTTTCAGAAATGAAAGATAAAGAGTTCTATTTTATATTTACTGCAGCTACACCTAATGAAAAACATTTGGTTAATGTAAAACGTGAATTTAAATCATATTTAAACTGTTTAACTAATCCTACAAACAAAGGCATAATTTATGGCCTTGGTGTTGGTAAAGTAGGAGATGTAAAAGAAAAAGAAGAAACTTTATTAGAAGCTTATAATTATGGAAAAAATGTCTAAGGTGATAAAATGATGGACTTTGGATTTGGATTAATGAGATTACCAATAAAAAGTGAAGATTTTGCTGATATTGATTATGAACAAGTTAATGAGATGGTTGACAAATATATTGAAGCAGGATACAACTACTTCGATACTGGATATGGATACCATGAAGGAAAAAGTGAAATAGCTGTTCGTGAATGTGTTATTAAAAGATATCCTAGAGAAGAGGTATTAATAGCTGATAAATTACCATTATATGAATTAACTAAAGAAAGTGATATCGAAGCTATTTTTAATGAACAATTAGAAAGATGTGGTGTAGACTACTTTGATTATTATCTTGTTCACAACACTACTGATGTATTTAAACCTGTATGTGACTATTTAGACTGTTTTGGTTTTGTACGTGAGAAAAAAGAAAAAGGTTTAGTTAAAAAAATTGGATTTTCCCACCATGACAGTGCTGAACTTTTAGATGAAATCTTGACTGAAAATCCTGATGTTGACTTTGTTCAGTTACAAATTAACTACCTTGACTGGTATAACAATGAAAGTATACAAGCAAAAGAATGCTACGAAGTTGCACGCAAACACAATGTTGATGTAATCATTATGGAAGCTGTTAAAGGAGGAAACCTTGTAAATCTTCCTGAAGAAGCAGAGAAAAAATTCAAAGATTACAATCCTGATGCATCTAATGTTTCATGGGCAATAAGATTCTGTTTAAGTCTTGAAGGAGTAATTTGTACTTTAAGTGGTATGAGTGCTCTTGAACAAATGGAAGAAAACTTAGAAATTGTTAAAGACTTCAAACCATTAAATGATGAAGAAAAAGCAATCATTGATGAAGTTGTTGAAATTATTAATCAGTCAATAGCTATTCCATGTACATACTGTAACTACTGTGTTGAACACTGCCCTAATGATATTCCAATTTCCAAGTTCTTTGAGCTTTACAATGATGCTAAAAGTGCAATTGAGATACAGCCTCTTTATTACATCTATTATAACAATTATGCAGAAAGAGGAGCTCCTGCATCTGACTGCAGTTTCTGTGGAGACTGTGTAGATCAATGTACTCAACACCTTGACATTCCTGAATTATTGGAAGATGTTGTAGACTTATTAGAAAGCAAATTCTAGGTGTAACACATGGTAGAGTTAATTAAAGGTCCATTAAACACAAAAGGAGATTCAAGTTGGGAAGATGCAGCTAATCTACTATGGGAAATTAATAATCTTCCACCTAGCCAACAGGAAAAGAAAAATGAACTATTTAAAGAGTTGTTAGGTGAAGTTGGAGAAAATACTTTTATTTACACTCCATTTCAATGCAATTTAGGTTTCAATATCAAATTTGGTAAAAACTGCTTTGCTAATGTGAACTGTGTATTTTTAGATACAGACACCATTGAAATTGGTGATAATACCATGTTAGCTCCAGGAGTTAATATTTTCACAGCTAATCATCCTGCAAAAACTACAGAAAGAATTGTTCCTTTAGATGATGATATCGAATTTAATGGAGAATATGATGATTCAGTTGAGTATACTTTTACTAATTACTCAGAACCTGTTAAAATAGGTAAACGTTGCTGGATTGGTGCAAATGCAATAATTCTTCCAGGAATAACCATTGGTGATAATTGTGTTATTGCTGCTGGAAGTGTTGTTACAAAAGATGTCCCATCTAACTGTACTGTTGCTGGAGTTCCTGCACGTATAATTTCAAAAGAAGAATAATTCTTCTTTTTTTATTTTTTTAAAAAAAAATTATTCCTCAGTATTTATTATTATATCTGAAGCATCTGGAACATCCACAGGCTCTTCAAGAAATAGATTATCAGAAAGTTCTTTATTTGAAACATCAAACTTACTTTCACTTAACAAAACTGCTTTTTCATCATCAGATTGATTTTGTGAAGGTTCACTGTTCATATAAACATAATGAGTAGGTCCCTGAACCTTAATAATGTCAACATTACCTGAAGAATAATTAACAGACTTATTGTTATTATTTTCATGTGCTATATTAACAAATAAAACTGCACATATTACAATACAAACTGTAATTATTAAAATTAAAGACAATGTTAAAATAAACTGACGACTAGCCATAATATCCTGTTTTATTTATTTAATTCTTTTTTAATAAATTTTTGTGCATGTGGACAAATATTCATGCATATCCCACACATTGTATCTTCCCATCTAAAAGCTTTTTTGGATAATTTTTTAGCTGTTTCTTCACATTTTTTATGATTGTAAAAATCATCTCTTGATAAAGAAGAATTCCAAGCTTTTCCACTGATTGCATCACCAGGACATGCATCACAACAGATCATACACTCACCACATAAAGATGAATCAATAGGTATACCACATTCCAATTGAGCATCAGTTAAAATAGAAGATAAACGTAAAGCAGGACCATATTCTTTTGTTATGAAAAGTGCTGATTTTCCAATCCAACCAAGTCCTGCAAGAGTAGCTATTGTTTTATGTGGAAGTTCTGCAGAGTTATTTTTTATTGTGTCTACAATTCTTCTTGTAGTTTGCCCATAAGCATTAAAACCTCTCTCTATAAGATATTCTTCACCTTTAATAGATATTTCATCAAGTTTTCTGTTTAATTCTCTATGCCCTTCCAAATAAGCATATGTAGGTCCCTCAACAACCGTGTTTAAATTCTCTGCTTCATGATTAATATAAAATACAATTCCTGTGTTTAGTCCTTTAATAGGAGTTATTTCAGATATATCTGCAAAACCTACAGAGCAAGCACCTAAACTTAATAAATAATCTCTAATATCATTGGTCAAATCCATTTATTCTCCCTTTAAGAATTTTTTTATTAATAAATTATGATTATTATTTGATTTAAAAATTTGTAATTTAGAAATATTTATATAAGAATAAAAAGTTAAACTACAATTAAGTAATACTGACTATATAAATAAAATTAAAAAAAGTAATACTTTTTATCTTTTTCTTAGGTATCAAAAGAAAAAGCAAATTCTCATTGAAAGTCAGTAATACTGACTATATAAATAAAATTAAAAAAAGTATTACAAAAGGAGATAAAATATGATAAAAAGAGTAATGGAATTCCTTGAAGGATTAAAAATGACAATAATATCTGGAATATTCCTATTAATATCAGCAGCATTTATGATATTTGGATTTGATGTTCCTATTTATCTAAATCCTGCTTGGATAACTGTAATAGTTAGTGGATTGCCCCTCTTATATTTAGCTATAACACGTTTAATCTATGAAAAATGGGTATCTTCAGCACTACTAATTACAATAGCTATGATAGCTTCCCTGTCAATAGGTGAACTCTTTGCAGCAGGAGAAGTTGCATGGATTATGGCTTTAGGTGCACTCCTAGAAGATTGGACAGTTGAAAGAGCTAAAAAAGGATTAAAAAATCTTATTAACCTAACACCACAAAAAGGGAGAAGAATTGTAAATGGAAAAGAAGAAATTATCGATGTAGATGAAATAAAACTTAATGATACACTTAGAATACTTCCTGGAGAAATAATACCTGTTGATGGAGTAATTATTGATGGAAACACATCAGTTGATCAGTCTGTAATGACTGGAGAATCCCTACCTATTGATAAAAAAGAGAAAGATAATGTTTTTTGTGGAACAATGAACCTTTATGGATCTATTGATATTAAAGCCACAAGTATTGGAGAGGATTCATCACTTCAAAAATTAATAAACCTTGTAAAAGAAGCAGATAATAAACAGGCCCCAACACAGAGAATAGCTGATAAATGGGCAACATGGCTAGTTCCAGTTGCACTTTTAATAGCTATTGGAGCATGGATAATTACTGGAGATGTTGTAAGAGCAATAACAGTTCTTGTTGTATTCTGCCCATGTGCTTTAATACTTGCAACCCCTACTGCAATTATGGCAGCTATTGGTCAAGCAACAAAACATGGAGTAATCATTAAATCTGGAGAAGCAATGGAAGTATTAGGGGGGTTAAGTACCTTAATTTTTGACAAAACAGGAACTTTAACCTATGGTAAATTGGAAGTTTCTGATATTATTCCTACAGAGATTAATTTATCAAAAGAAGATTTACTGAAATTAACAGCATCATCAGAGCTTAAAAGTGAACATCCACTAGCTAAATCTATAGTCAGCTATGCTAAAGATAAAAATATTGAACTTGAAAATCCAAAAGACTTTAAAATGTATCCTGGAAAAGGTATTTTAGCTTCAACTTCATATGGTAAAATCCTTGCAGGAAATGCAGAATTTTTATCTGAAAATAATATTAAAGTAACATCTGAAATTAATAAATTACTTGAAATGTTAAGAAATGAAGGTAAAGCTTCAATTATAATAGCAAAAGATTCACAAACTATTGGAATTATTGCACTTTCTGATGTTATACGAGAAGATGCTTCAAGAATTATAAATAAATTACATAACATGGATATAAACACAGTCCTTTTAACAGGAGATCATAAAAAAACAGCAGATTACTTTGCAGATAAAGTTGGAATAAAAGAAGTTCATGGAAATCTACTGCCTGAAGATAAGTTAAATTGGATTGAAAAACTAAAAGGAGAAAATAACAAAGTATGCATGATAGGAGATGGAGTTAATGATGCACCAGCTCTCAAAAGAGCAGATGTAAGTATTGCAATGGGTGGCATTGGCAGTGACATAGCTATTGACAGTGCAGATATTACCCTGCTTGGAGATGACATTGGTAAAATCCCATACCTTAAAAAGCTATCAAATACAACACTCTTTACTATTAAGTTCAATATTGGATTATCACTTGTAATTAATGCAATAGCTATTGTATGTTCTGTTTTAGGATTACTAAATCCAGTAACAGGAGCATTAGTTCACAATGCAGGATCTTGTCTCGTTGTAATCAATGCAGCATTACTTTACGACAGAAAATTTGACAAAGATTTAAAAGAAATAAATAAAACACCAGAAAAAACAGTTAATAACGAATTAGAACATATACATATGCATTATCATGATGACAGCGAACATACTCACTCCCATGATAATGTTGAAATTTTAAATGAAATTAAAACAGAAAAAGGTATTAAACACAGCCATATTCATAAGCACAGCTATTCAAAGGCTTGTGAGAAATACCACAATATTTAATTTCTTTTTCTTTTTTTAATCAAAAATATCTAGGAAAATAAACATAATGCATTCCACTACTTTTATCACTACTTGAATGAGTGTAATAATGATGGGAATCTACATAATCATCAACCATTTCTCCCATTTGATATTGAGTTAAAGCATCATCTAAGGTAGAGTAAAATTCTTCACTTGATAATGTAGAATCAGGAGAATTTGTTATCATTTCTCTAATATAATCATGAATAGTGTTACCTTCAAATGCAATTACATAACTTATATCACCACAGGCAAAAAAGACTGCAGAGTTATTGGTTTCAGAGGAAGGATTATATTTAAAACAGTAAACCACATCATGAGATCCAATAGTTATATTTTCATTTTCTGCATTGGACATCCTATATCCATAAATATTGTCTAGGGATGTTTCAAGAGAATGAATTGAGAAAACATTATTGTTATCAAAGATATATCCATCTTCTATTGTTCTACCATCCTGAAACTGGCTAGGAATATCAAAAGTTACTCCATCAATTGTAACAGATTCATAACTGGCAGAAACAGATGGAATAGCTATTAAAAAAAGAAGTATTAAAAAAAATAAAAAAAATTTGTTCATATTAAAACCTTAACGTTGACCATATCTATGTTGTTGGCCGTTTCCATCTCCGTAGCCCAGACCGTTACCTCCAGAATTTCTGTTTGCATAATTACAGTCTTCTCTGTAAGGACAATCCCCATTATAAGGACAATCATTACTATTATAATTAGAGCAGGTCCCTTGATCATAGTAAGGACAGTCAGCATTATATCTGTTACCTGCACCATTTCTATAAGACTGATCTTGTGCACTAATGTCACTAGAGTCTGATTGGGTAGCTACTTGAGAACTACTTTCCCCATTGGATTTTACGGTATTATCAACAGTTGCATTGGTAGACTCTTCATTAACATCTGCAGTATCACTAACCACATATGCATATGAACCTACAGAAAAAATAGCAACTATTAATATGACAATTCCAATAGCCACTTTTTTATTCATATTAATTTATAACTAGCTCTTTATATATTAGATTTTTTATTTATTTTAAAAAAAAAGAAAAAAAGAATGATTTAAATCTTAGTATACACTACCAAAACCAAAACCATGTGTTCCAAAATGACTGAAATGGTATCTGCGATTAGATATTTCATCTAATTTTTTTATCATTGAGTCTTGTTGTTGATATTCATATTCTTGTTGCTCTGCTGCTAAATCTTCAACATACTGATTATTTGCATTATCAAATATGTTTGAAAGTTCATCACTAGAATATGAAGAATCAGGTGTTTTTTCAATCATATTTTCTATTTCAGGTGTAATTGAATCTCCTTGCCAGCTAATACAGAAAATCTTTTCACCAGATGCAAAGAAAGCATATGAAACATCCATATCAAGCATTTCAGTTAGAACATAATAAACCTCATGAGATCCTATGGTTACTACTTCACTGGACTTGGCTTTTTCAATAGCATATCCATATTCATCAACTAAATAGTCATTATAGTACATTGACCTAATTGCAAAGTCAAATACAGTATCTAACATGTAAACATGCCCATCAGAGTCAACAGAACTACCCTGATACTTTTGTGGTAATTCAAAGGTAACTCCATCAACAGTAATATTTTTTGTTGTATTATCCGCTGAAAATACAGGTGCTATTGTGGATACTAACATTAAAATAAAAAATATGCTAATAACTTTTTTATTCATGTGTTTATTATGTATCTAATATTTATTTATAATTTGTTAATTAATCATGGAAATAGCTAAAGATATCTTCACGAGCCATATGGTCTAATTTTAGTTTAAAATTGACAATAGGTAATGTTTCACCATTATCATTTAAAATTGTTGTTTGTTTAGCATCAATAGGTTCTGCTTTACCCATATAATAAAAATCAGTTCCTTCACCATCACTTTTCTTAATAAATAAATGAACATCCATTTTAGATGAATCATAATTTATTAATGGTTGAAGCTCATTACTTTCTAAAGTACGTTTAGATCTAGACATCCAACTGAAAAGCTCATAATCAATAAATTCATCCTGATAATCTGTACTTTTTGATATATCATCACTTTTATGGTAAGTCACAAATATAGGGCAAGTATTATGCTTAATTTTATAACCATACATTGTGCTGCTTTCATCATTTGACCAGTTTAAAAGCCTACAAACATCTCTTCTAGAATATTTTTCATATAAAACTAAGTTGGTATCATCATAATAATCTGAATATTCCTCTTTATATTTTAACAAAGAATACTTAATTACATCATTTAAAAATAATTTAAAATCTTCATTTTCAAGTAACTCCAAAAATTTAGAAGAAATATTATAATCTTCATTGAAAAATCTAAAATCATTAAATTTCTTTTTATATTTATTATCAAAATCAAAATTAAGAAGATTAATTGCACTTTTTACTGAATCAATATCTGAAAAAATGTGATATTTCTTTTCTAATTCATCAGATATTTCTTCAATGGAAAATCTTAAATTATCAATTAATTTAGTTAATATAATTGCTTCATGTGGCCTTTTTCCATTAGCTATTTTTTGTGAAATAAACTCCAATATTTTAACTTCAAAATCATCTAAATAATAGGTACATTCTGTTTCATATTTAGATAGAAATTTATAATAACTCTTAAGTGAATTATGTTCTAAAATTAAAATAGGATCAATTTCTCCATGAATATAAAAATCAACAAGCATTGGAATCTTTCCAAGCTTAAATTTTAGGTTATTATACTTTTCTTTAAATAGCTGAATATTTTTAAAGTTAGTTTTATCAATAGATTCATAAATTCTCTCTTTTGAGATTACATCAAAATTAACAGTGGAATTTCCAGGAATAACTCTTGCCCCTTCCATTATATACTTTCTTAAGTTATCTTTATTGTAAGTTCTATCTCCAGAAAGTGCAATAGGAATCATGAAGTTATTAGCATAATTTGAAATAAAATCAAGAACAACAACAAATTCTTTATCCTTACTTTTCCTAAGACCTCTACCTAACTGTTGAATAAAAATAATTGGAGATTCAGTTGGTCTTAACATGACAATTTGATTAATTTCAGGAATATCCACACCCTCATTAAATATATCAACAGTGATAATATATTCTAAGTAATCAAGCCTTTCATCAGAAACTAATCTGTCAATAGCTTCTAAACGCTCTTTTTGACTATTATCTCCAGTTAAATATTTAGTTCTTAAACCTTTTTCATTGAACTTTTCAGACAATATTTTTGCTTCTTTTTTAGTACTGCAAAATATTAATCCTTTGGGACGATTACCACTATATCCATAAAAATCCATCTTTTCAATAATGTTTCTTACCCTAACATCAGATACAAGATTGTTAAAATCAGAACCCTCAATATAATTATCACTGATACCAAAATAGTGGAATGGACATAAAATATTTTCTTCAAGTGCCTGTTTTAATCTCAACTCATATGCAATGTTATGATTAAATAAACCATAAATATCAAATCCATCACTTCTATCAGGTGATGCTGTCATTCCTAAATAAAATTTAGGCTTAAAATAATCCATAATTTTTTGATATGATTTAGCTCCTGCCCTATGAACTTCATCTATAATTATATAATCAAACTCATCTGGTCGGAATCTTTCATAAACTTCTGGTTTTGACATCATCTGAATTGTTGAAAATAAGTAATTAGCGTTATAATCTTTGGAATTTCCAGATAAAAGTCCAAATCTTTTAGTGTTACCAAATACATTTTGAAAACTATCTTTTGCTTGTTTTGCAATTTGCTCACGATGAACTAAAAATAAAGCTTTGTTAGGCAATGCATCCTGAAGAGCAAAAGCAGCAGCATAAGTTTTACCAGTACCAGTAGCTGAGATAAGTAATGCTTTATCTTCACCTTCTGATTGGATTTCTTTTAAATTTTCAATAAATGAATTTTGCATTAAATTAGGTTTTAGTTTATTGAAAGAAGGTTTTGGAAGATTTTCTTGGTTTAAAATAATTTTTCTTTGTTGATAGTACTTTTCATAGCTATCAAGAGAATTTTCTAATAAATCAGATTCTTCCCATAAACTATTAAACTCATTTAAAATATCTCTAGCTATTTCACCTTCTTCAAGTGAAGAAAAAGATAAATTCCATTCTTTATTCACTGTCAATGCATTTTGAGTAATATTTGAGCTGCCCACTATTATTCTATAGAAATCATCATTTTTAAAAAGATATCCCTTAGTATGTAATCCTGGTTTGTCATTACCTACTTTATACATACGAACTTCAATATTATTTAATGAATTTAATCTTTTCAATGCTTTAGGTTCACTAAAATAAAGATAATCAGTAGTTAATATTTTACCCTTAACATTCTTAGATTCCAGTTCTTTTAAGTCCTGAAGTAAAGGTGTAATACCACTTTCTGTAATAAAAGCAACACTTATGCAAAATTCATTACAAGTAGATAATGCTTCTTTTAATGAAGATAATACTTTTATACCTTTTTTATAGTCATTAGACAAAAATGTTGGTTTAAACAGAAAATTAGAGTTAAAAGATTTGTCAATAAATGCAGTTTTTGATGCATCAAGGATATTATTGTTAATGTTATCCATTTAAACCACTATAAATAATTTTTTAAAAAATCAATAACTTCAATATCAGCAGGAAGCCAATTTACACTATTAAACTCATCTTTTTCAAGCCATCTTGCATCATTATGTTCCAATAAGGTAATGCTGTCTTTTAAGGAACAGATATAACAATGCATAGTTAAATGAAAAGTAGGATATGTATATTCAACTGTTAATGCAAATTCATCAATTTTAATATCTGCATCTAATTCTTCTTTTATTTCTCTTATTAATGCTGCTTCTTTAGTTTCCCCAAGTTCAATTTTACCACCAGGAAACTCCCACATATTAATAAATTCACCATATCCTCTTTTAGTAGCTAAAATTTTATTTTCTTTTTTAATTATTGCTGCTACAACTTCTATTGATTTCATGTAAAAATCCTTTTAAAATTAATTAGTAATAATTTTTACTTTAAGATCATAAAAGTGTTTCTAAAAAAAGATAAAAAAATAGTGAGATTAAATAAGGGAGAAAAGAATATGGATTTTAAAAAAAGTTGCCTATTTATCAAAATCTCAGGGTACTGATCTTTTCTCCCCGATGTGTAGTATAATTCTTATTGTATTTAAATTTTTTTATAATAATTATATCAAATATTATCAAAATATTAAACAAAAAAGAAACAACAACTTTTTAAAAAGCAAAATGTAAATAAAATATTACTATTTTAAAGATAAAACTAGTTTAGAGAAAAAATAAAAATAGCTATAATAAACAAAGAGAATATCAAAAAAAGAATTATAAAGAAAGACTTAATTCATCTAAATCAAAAGATTCACTGTAAGCATTTGCTTCAATTAAAGTTTTAAGTTTAGAAAAGGAAACATCATTACAAATAGTAACGGACATTTAATACTCTAAAAAAATAAAAAAAGAGTAAAAATTAAAAATCAGCTTCAATTGATTTAATTAGGTTATAAATAGTTTTATTGACACTTACATCAACATCATATTTTTCACCTAGTTTAATGACCATACCATTTAATGAATCTATTTCAGTTTTTTGCTTTTTACTAATATCCTGGTAAGTTGATGAAAAATGATTATAAGTATCAGGAACTAATTTAGAGTAAAAAATATCCTGATATTCTTCGGGTCTGTTCCAATTGGTACTGTATCCTGCAGCTTTTATTACATTAAAGATTTCTTCAATAATTTTATTCATAATATCTATTGAATAATCATTTTCAGTTAATTTACCATAGTTAACACCTAAAATTGCACCTAATGGATTTAAGGCACAATTATAAAGCATTTTAGCCCATAAAAATTTATCTAAATTCTCATTAATCTCAGATGGAATTCCAGACTTTGAAATCATTTCAGCTATTGGTTTTAAAACTTCAATATCTGCACCCTGTAGAGATCCAAGTAATATAGGTTCAGTGTGTACAGTAACTTCACTTATATTTCTCTCAGGCCTGCTAAAACCAGTGATAACACGTGCACAGAATACTTCATCCTTATCAAAGTATCTGAGATAAGGTTCATCATTACCAAATCCATTTTGGAAAATAATAATTTTAGCACCTTCTTTCAAAATACTTCTATGTTCATTTAGATTATTGCTAATATCTTCATTAGCTATTGTTTTACTGCAAACAAAGATAAAATCAAAGGAATCTTCAGGCAAATCATTATAATCAGTGTATACTTCATATGAATCTGGTGAAAATGAAAGATGATTAAATATTCCAATTCTCTTAATTCCTTCAGTTAACTTATCTGCAGTTCTTTGACTTGCATAAAAAGAAACATTTGCATTTTGGGAAATCATAGAAGCTCCAAGAGCAATTCCTATAGCACCAGCACCTTCAATTAAAATATTCATTTCATAATCCTTCTTTAAACTTAATTAATTATATTATTTGATTTTATAACATATATTTTTAGCTTAACAGTCAGTACATAATAATCATTTATTTAATAAACAAACTACATAATTAATTTGAAGTAGTTATATGTCCCTAATAAAAGGTGAACTACTATGAATGAAAAGATATTAAAATTAATGGAAGAATATATTGAAATTGAAGAAAGTGAAATCGAGTTCCAGGATGTTAAATTAGCTATGGTTGGTCACGAAATCGATCATGCTGTTTTAGATTCCAAGTTAATAGCTATTACCAATAAAACTGAAGAATACAAAGAAATTTTAAGATTAACAGTAGAAGATGCAAATAATAGCTATTTCATTCCTGTTTTTACAAGTGAAGATGAAGCTGAAAAATGTATTGAAGAAATGGGTCTTGATTCACTTGATTTTGACTATGAACTTGAAGTAATGGAAGGCGTTGATATTTTTGAAATAGGTCTTGATGATGAAACTTTTGTTGGACTTGTAATTAACCCATATGACACTGATTTTATTGTTCCAAAAGAAGACCTATTACATACAAGTCAATGTAACCACAATTCCAGTGATGTAAATGAAAATTAATGATTTAACTAGAATAAATAATGGAGAAATAGTTAAGGAAAGTGAACTTAAAGATAAAATTGATGAATTTCTTCAAGGAAATGTAGATGTAGAAAGTGAAATTTATAAACTTCTACAGGAAGAAGTGTTGATTTTACTTGTTAATGAAAGTGATGATCCAATTAGTATTGAAGCATACAAAAATTCAAAAAAATTTATCATACCTGTATTTACTGATTTGGAAGAATTCAATGCAGGTATAATAAAATTAAACTTCAATAAACTAAATTTTAAAACAAAAGCATTTTATGCAACCTTAGAAGTTATTAAAGAATATGGAAAAAATCAGGAAAACTTCGAAGCAATTACAATTAATCCTCATTTCCAGAATTACCTAGTTAATAAAAAACAATGTGATTTACTATGAGAATGAAAGATTATGAAACCTATAAAGAATCTGGTGATAAAATAGGTAAAAGTAAACTAAAAGATTTCATAAATACCTATGCTGAGATTACTAAAAAGATTAAGGATGAATCATCAATTGAATTAGATGTAATGAAAGAAAATATCAAAGAAACCTATCCAACTGAAGTTTATTTAACCTTAATTGATGAAAAACCAGAATTAGTTCGCTTTAATGTAACTGAAAGAAGTAAAGATTATTTTATACCTGTCTTTACCGATATTAAAGAATTTGATGATGGCTGTGAAAAAATTTCAAAATTATTCCTTGATAAACTTGAAATGAAACTAATTACACCAGAAGATATTAAAAAATTAGCTAGTGAAGATGATAAATTTAAAGGAATTATTATAAACCCTCATAGTCAAAACTTTTCAATAGATTTAGATAATTTAGGAGATTAAAAATGGAAATTGATATAGAAGAATTAAAAAAAGTAACTTTATACTGTCCTACTTACAAAGTAGATGACGATATGAATTTTATAGCTTTTGGAGATGAAAATAACTTTAAAATAGCTGTTTTTACTACTGAAGAAAAATATGAAGCAGGATATGAATATTTAAAGTTAGACCAGCAAGAACAGGAATATTCCCTTTACACAACAGATATGGAATTATTTATTGAATTAGCTATTAACGATGATGGATTTTCTGGCTTAATCATAAACATTCCAGAAGACAATATGATTGTTGATAGCGAAAAATTAGCTAGTTTAAAATAAAAAATAGCAATGAAATAAAGATTTAAGAATCATCTTCATCTGATTCTTTATCTTCATTTGACTCATCTTTTTCATCATGATTTTGCATATACCTAAATAGCAATGGCCTGTCCAATGGACTAGGTTTAGGATGAGCTTTTTCTTTTTGAGGTTTAGTTTCTACTTCTTTTTGAGTTTCATGCATCATAACTGGACGATGCCTTTCAATTCTTCGAATTTGACCATATTTAAATACTCTTTTTCGAATTAACCTTTTTCTCGGTTTAAGTGATGGTTTTCTAAAAGATCGTAACATAAATTCAACCTATTGTTTAGCAGCTGATTTATCTAAAGTAGCTTGAATTTCATCAATCCTATCAACAACAACTCTAATTGAATGTTCACCTTGACGAGTTGGATTAATACCTTGTTCAACAAGTAAAGCATCCCTAATATCTCTTAATCTGTCAATAGAATCAATTTTCATTATTGTACTGTAAAACATACTTAATTTTCCTCCAATAAATATAAACTTCTTATATAATTTTAATATAAACAACATTATATAAAAAGGTTTTTGTACAATAATCCAGTAAGTTAAGAGTTACATATTAACTTTTCTATGAATTTTTTATAAAAAGCTATTAATTAGTAATGAAATTTATAAAACTTTGAACATTGTGTAAAAACATTCATAGAATTTAATAAAATAGCTACTAAAAAAGATAAAAATAATTCAAATTTTAATTCCAACTGATAATATATTATAATTGTTAAGAATAAAAGAAAAAATTACCTTATAAAATAAATAACTCTCTTTAAATAACTCCTTTATAAAATTCCTAAATTAAAAATTTATATATGTTAGATAGAATAAACTTTGAATTATAGGAGGTATTATATATGGAATTAGATTCATCAAAGGTTGAAAAAAAGATTGAAGAGTTAAGAGAAACAAAAAGCTGTTCTCAATCTACATTAATGGGACTTTGTGAAGACACTGAATATTCTCAAGAAGATCTATCAAAAATAGCCAGTGGTTTTTCTGGTGGAATTGGTGGAACATTTGCTGAAGGAAGCTGTGGAGCAGTAACTGGAGCTACTCTTGCATTAGGATTATTAGAAGAAGATGAAGATAAAATAAAAGCATATACTAAAGAAATGTTTGAAGCATTTAAAGATAAATACACATCTGTTCGTTGCGATATAATCTCAAAAAATGGAGAAGACAAAACATTATGTACTGAATGCTGTGTATTTGCAGGAAAAAAAGTTTGTGATTTAATAAATAAATAAAATGGATTTTAGTGTGTAAAACACTAATCCATAATACTTATTTTTTAGTAATTTGTAGCTCTTTCTTCAAAGTAAGCTATTGGGTGGTTACAACATGGACATACTTCAGGAGCTTCTTCTCCAACATATATAAATCCACAGTTGTCACATTTCCATTCGATTTCTTCATCTCTTTTAAATACAGAATCATTTTCTATATTTTCAGCTAATTTTCTGTATCTTTCTTCATGTTTTGCTTCAACTTGACCTACTAATCTAAATTTAGCAGCAATTTCATCAAAGCCTTCTTCTTCAGCTATTTCAGCGAATTCTGCATACATTTCTGTCCATTCGTAGTTTTCACCATCTGCAGCATCTTTTAAGTTGGTTATAGTGTCTGGCACTGCACCATCATGTAAATATTTAAACCACATCTTAGCATGTTCTTTCTCATTTCTTGATGTTTCAGAGAAAATCGCTGAAATTTGTTTATAACCTTCTTTAGATGCCTGGGAAGCAAAATATTGGTATTTTGTATGAGCTTGGGATTCACCGGCAAAAGCTGCTTCTAAGTTCTTTTCAGTTTTAGTTCCTTTTAAATCGACCATATTATCCTCTTTTATAATTTAATATAATCATATCTATAAAGTTATCAATTATATATATCTTTCTAAATTAATGCTAGATTTTATTTACTCATACCTAAAAAAATCCAAAAAAAGTTCAATTTTAAAAAATAGTTCTTACAAGAACTGTTCGGTTCGAAACTTTTATTAATATATAAACACTATATAAACATGAGGTTATGCAAATGAATTCCAGACAAAGAAACTTAATGGAAAAAATGGATCTAATTCCTTTAATCTCTGTCATATACAAAAATGAACAAAGATACCTTGAACACAAGATTAAAGAGTTAGATATTAATTCTACACAAGTATCTTGCCTAATGGAAATATATTCACACGGCGATGTAGAAGATCAACATAAACTCTGCCAAAAAGATCTAGTGGAAATATTAAACTTTAGTAAATCCACAATATCTACATCCTTAAGTAAATTAGAAGAATTCGGTTATATAAACAGGAAAATTGACCCAAATAACCGAAGAAAAAACATGATTTATTTAACAAAAAAAGGATGTTCAGTAATTCCAAAAATAATTGAAATAGATAAAATGTGGGAACAAGATATGGATTGTGAATTAATCACTGAAGAACTCAAAGCAGACCTTAGAAAAATAGCTATTCAAAGCTGGAAACTTAGAAAAAATATTAAATAAAGGAGAGATGAAAATGAGAAAATTAAAACTTCAAGATTATGTTATATTAATCACTTCAATAGCATCATTTTTTGTTGCTTTTATCTCCTCAGCTCCAGCAGTAGCACTTCCACAATTAGCAGCTGAATTTTCATTAAACAATATTATGCAAAATTGGGTAATTAACATCTTTTTATTCACAGTAGCGATTGTTGCAGTGCCTTTTGGTAAATTTTCAGGAATGTATGGAATTAAAAAATCTTATAACATAGGATTAATTCTATTTTTAATTGGTTCTATTTTATCTGCAATTGCATTTTCAACAGAATCATTATTAATATTCAGAGCATTCCAAGGAATAGCTGCAGCTATTTTGTATAATACAGTAACTTCACTTGTTAGTGTTGCAGTACCAGAGCAAATAAGAGGAAAAGCATTAGGAATTATGGTATCTGCCGTTTATATTGGACTTGCAGTTGCACCATTTATTGGAGGAATACTCACTGATTACTTAGGTTGGAGAGCAATATTTTACTTCTCAATTCCGTTTATTTTAATTACTTTAATAATCTCACTTACTAAAGTTAAAGATGAATGGAGCATGTATGAAAATGAAACCTTTGATATCAAAGGATCACTACTTTATGGAGTATCAATTTTCTTATTAGTCTATGGATTCACAATAATAAATGAACCAAATGGATTAATATTGGCAATAATTGGAGCTATACTCTTAATCGCATTTATTTACTTAGAGTTAAGAGTTAAATATCCTGTATTTAATGTACGTGTATTTAAAAATACAAAGTTCTTATCCTCAAACTTAGCATCAATAATAAGTTATATTGCAACATTTTTAGTAACTTATGTGTTAAATTACCACTTCCAATACATTTTAGGATATAATGAAACATTAACTGGTGTTCTATTGCTAGTAACCCCCTTATTAATGGCAATTGCATCACCAATTTCTGGTAATCTCTCAGATAAGATTAATCCTCAAAAACTAGCAGCTATTGGAATGGCCTTTGTAACTTTGGCTTTATTTATATTAATATTCTTAAATGCAGAAACACCGCTCTATGTAATTATAGTGGCAATGGTTTTACAAGGTATAGGATTTGGAATATTTGCCTCACCAAATACAAATCTTGTGATGAGTACAGTTGAACCAAAAGAAACTCCAACAGCATCAGTTACAATTACTGTAATGAGAGTAGTTGGTCAGACATTAAGTTTAGCTATGCTAACTGTAATATTTGCAATAATTATGGGTAATGTAGCTTTCGTTCCAGAGAATTTCCCTCAATTGATTGAAAGCTCAAGCACCGCTTGCATAATCTCAACAATTTTATGCGCAATAGCTATTTTGGCCTCACTTTGGGGTTTAAAAAGTAAAAATATAAATTAATTTTATTTTTACTTTTTTTCTTTTTTTTATAATGTTAAAAACTTATTTATTATAATTGATTCTAATTAATAACTATGGATGCAGAAAACATAAAGAATCAAGAAATTAAAAATCACATTAATATGATTTATCTTCATGAAGAAAATGGTAATGAAGAAAAAATAATTAAAGAAAGAGAAGCTTTAAAAGAATCATTAAGCAAATCCACTTTCATAAGTGTAAAAGAAGATGGAAAATTTGTTAAAATACCATATGGACTTGAAGATAAATACTTAATCCCTATTTTTTTAGATTTAAGAGAATTTGAACGTGGAATAGAATACTTCAGATTAAATGAAATGGATAAAAATAAAGAAATGACAGTTGAAACTGTAGATAGTTATAAAAAAATAAAAGAAGATCCTAATTTCTTAGGATTTGTAGTTGATATAGCTAATCTAAATTACAGCATTGATGCTGATTTAATTTAATCTTCTTTATTTAAGAATTCATCATCTATTTTTTTAGCAATATCCATAAATTCTTTACCAACTTCAGCATTAGAATTTAAGGATACCATAGATTTTCCAAGATTAGCAGAATCTGCAACTTTAGGAGTTAATGGTAAATCTCCTAAGAATGTAATGTCCATTTCTTCTGCAAAGTCTTCACCGACATTTTCACCAAACATCTTAACTTTTTCTCCACAGTTTGGACATTCATAATAAGCCATGTTCTCAACTAAACCAATATGGTCTACATTAAGCATTTCAACCATTTTAACACATTTTAACACATCATCCTGAGATACTGCATTAGGTGTAGTTACCATTACAACAGCATCAATATTTGGTATAGTTTGAAGAACAGTTAAAGGTTCATCTCCAGTTCCAGGAGGATTATCAATAATTAAAACATCTAAATTACCCCAACTTACATCAGCAATTAATTGTTTAATTGTTCCTGATTTTTGTGGTCCTCTCCATATAATTGGAGTGTCTTTAGAATCTAATAAAAATGCCATGGACATAACTTCTAATCCACTTTCTGCTTCAACAGGGACCATAGCATTATTTTCATCAAGCCCAATAATTCCTTTTTCAACACCTAACATTTTAGGGATGTTTGGACCGTGAATATCTGCATCTAAAATTCCTGTTTTATATCCATGTTTTTGAAAAGCTTCAGCAATATTTGCAGCAACAGTAGATTTTCCTACTCCACCTTTTCCACTCATAACTGCAATTTTATATTTGATTTTACCTAAATTTCTTGCAATTTTTAATTCTTGTTCAATCATTTGTTTTTGCTGTTCAGGGGTCATTTGACCTCCATGAGCATGATGACCATGTTCTGCCATTTTATCAACTCTCTCTATTTATAATTAATTATTTAGTTACTTAAGGTATTTAAAAGTTATCATATTAGTTACTTAAAGTTTTTAAAAGATAAATGTAATAAAAAAAGATAAAAAAGAAGAATATTAGTTAAATTTCTTACTTACTTCTTCAACAGCAATAACTAATGGATCAGTTACCATAGAAACAGGAGGAGCATAAGCAAACTCCATATTACTTAAATCAAAACAAGTTAAGCCTTCAGTAATAGCTAGAGTCATTGTATCGATTCTTTCAGCAACTCTTTCCTCAGCTATTATCTGACAACCGATGATTCTTCCATCAGCATCACAAATAACCTTAATATCCATTGGTTTTGCATTAGGATAATAACGAGCCCTAGTAAGAGCTTCTACTTTTTCAACAACTGGTTTAATGTTATTTTGTTGAGCAAAACTTGTTGTTAAACCAACCGCACCAAATTCCAATTTACCTACTTTTGAAACCATAGAATTTAAAACTGGGTTAAATTTAGATTTTCTACCAGATATAGTACGTGCAAGAGTTTTAGATTGACGAACAGCAGTTGTTCCTAAGTGAGATATAGTATTTGCACCTAAAATTAAATCTTGAGATTCAACACAGTCTCCAACTGCATAAACATCTTCAACTGAAGTTTCCATTCTTTCATTAACTAAAATTGCCCATCTTCCAATTTCACATCCTGCCATTTTAGCCAATTCAAGTTCAGGTCTAACACCAGTAGCTAATATTACCATATCTGCATCAATACAAGTTCCATCTCCAAAACAGGCAGATTTTACTTTTTCTTCACCATTTAAATCTGTGATTGGTTGACCTAATACAACATTAATTCCCTCTAACTCAAGATAATTAGTTAAAATATCAGCCATATCTTTATCTAAAGAACGAGGAACAATTTGAGGCAACATTTCAGTAATAGTAACATTTAAACCTAATTTTTTAAGTCCAAATGCAATTTCAATACCAATTAAACCAGCACCTATGACAATTGCATTCTTTGAATCTTTAGCCCATTCCTGAACTTTAATACCATCTTTAATGTTTCTGATTTGGAAAACACCCTCTAAATCAGACCCATTCATTGGAGGGATAAAAGGATTTCCACCAGTAGCTAAAACTAATTTATCATAATCAAGTTTAATTTCTTTACCCTCTTTTACATAAGTAACCTCTTTTTTATTACTGTCAACAGAAGTTACCTCTGCTTCAGTGATAACATCAATATCTTTTTCCTTATAATCTTCTGGCTTTTTCATTATAATATCATCAAATGATTTGATTTTTCCAGCCAATACATAAGGTATAGCACATGGAGAGTATGCTACATTATTATCACGGGTTAAAACAGTTATTTCTATATTTTTATCAATTTTACGAATATTTGAAGCTGTTGATATACCTCCAGCTCCACCACCAACAATCACAACTTTCATTTTTTCAAGCCCTTTTTAAATAAATATAATATTCTCAAAGCGATAATAAGTTATCTAATTTAAAATATAAAAAAGTAACTATTAATTAATAAAAATAAGTAAATTTTTAAATAGGTAAAGCTAATTGTTTATTTAACTATAAAAAAAGAATAATTGTTTAAAAATAAAAAATAAAATAATAATATTGAATAATATTATTAATATTTATTTTTAACTGTTCATAAAAATAAAAAAATCTATTCAAAATCAATTCCAGTAAGTCTGAATCCACCATAATGTGATTTATATTTAATATTTAATCCAATTAATAATGGAGTGATTGATTCAATTAAATGAGCTTTTTCAAGTTTACCAACATCAACAGCTCTTAAACCTGGGATTTTTTCAATAATTTCACTAGCTATTTCTTTAGATTCTGCATCATCACCACAGATAAGACAATCACAGTCAATAGTTTCTGGAATGTTAGCTAAAGAAGAATTACTAATATTAGAAAATGCAGCAACGACTTTTACATCTTCACTAGCTAAAAATTTTGCAGTTCTTTCAGCAGCTGATCCTGGGTTTATATGTAATAAATTAGAAACATTTCCACCAATAGCAGTTTCTAGTGGTGCAGTTGCATCTAAAATAATTTTACCTTTAACAAATTCTTTAATAGTTTTTAAGGTAGCTATTTGTGCTTCTAAAGGAACAGTTAAGATTAATAAATCAGCATCGCGAGCAGCATCTTCATTAGCTTTTCCAACCATCTTATTTGAAGTATATTCACTAATATCTGAATTTGCTTCTTCAACAACTTTTACAGCTTTTTCTTCTTTCCTGGACCCTACAATTACATCACAATCAGCAATAGCTAAACGTTTTGCAATTCCAAGACCCTGAGAACCAGTTCCACCTATAATTCCAATTAACATATAACATCCTCCTTATTATTTCTTATCATAAAGTAAACCACCGACAAACATTAAATATTCAGGTAATTTACCATCTTTTGGATATTTAACTTCAATATCAAAAACTTCTTTAATCATATCGTCAACATTTCCACCTAATGATTCAATAGAATACCTTAATTTAAATGGCATCTTACAGGGCATACCAAAAGATCTAGTACACATTGGACAAAGATTACATGGACCCATACCTAAACCCATTGAGTTTTCATCTTCCATCCTATATATGACATTCATTAATTTAACTTTTGTTCTATCTAACCTTTTTAAAAAGATATTAAGTTGATCTTCTTCAAAAGTTTCATCTAATAACTCCTTGGAGAAGTTATATTTAAATGCAACAACTTTAAGTTTGTTATAGGATTTCCAGATATCATTCGGGTCAAAATCATATGGTGGGCAACTCCAATTTGTTGCATAATCAGAGCATTCCTTACAATATTCTAAATACTTTTCAACATCCACATATTTTTCATAGTATTCATCTACATCTAAATCAGCAGTTAATTGCTCTACTTCAAATAAAGCCATAGATATATCACACTCATTTCATTAATATATGTAAAAATTTGTTTTTAAATAATAAAAATATTTTCATTTATAAGAATAAAATTCTATTATCTTTTTATATACTGACCAGGATTTAAGAAATCATCTATAAAAGACCAAAATTTACTGTTATCACTGGAAATATCTTCTAAGCTAATGAAAGAATAGCTGTAAAGTAAAGAGTCTTTTAAATTTTTACCAATCTTAATTAAAGCAATGTTTTCACTGGTAAATACATGTTTTATATATGAAACAGCACTTGTAAATTCTCTTTCAACATTCATAACAAGAAAATCATCTTTAATATAACAGTTTTCAAGACCATGAGCATCAATAAACTGCTGACATCCTCTTTCAATAAATACCTTAGGACCTTTGTTGATTTTGATTTTATTTAAAGTAGATGAAGCCATTTCAAATATAAAAACAGCTACTTTTTCTTCATCAGTCCAATAATCAGATGCAAAAACATTAAACTCTTCATCAACCAATTTTTCTGATAATGATTCAACAGTTTTCTTAAGTTGAGGATGAAGAGTATCTAAAGGAATTTCTGGAATGTCAAACTTAACAACAATAAATTCACTTTCATTATCTTTAATTTGATTTAATAGATTTTTTTTATTTGTGTTTTTATTAATGGGGTTAAAATATTCTTCTTTTATATTGGAATTTAAATAATTTCTTGCAGATTGTATAAATTCTGCCATTTTATCTAATCTTAATGCTGCCGCAACATTACGATTTTTATCGGTTGGATCTATAGCTATTAATGGGTCATTAAATAGCTTAGATGTTTTATAATCCATTAAATCAATAACAGTCCCATATCTCCATTTAGATGCTTCTTTTAAAGTGGTTTCAAAGTCACCATACTTTACAATCAAGAGCTCACAAAGATAACCTGCAAATCCACCAACTTTAAACTCAGAACCGTAAGTTCCAGTCATATCCATAAATCTTTTAAGTAATAAAACATCATCTTTTTGAGATTCTTTAAGATTTGCTTTAATAAAGTTAGTATGAAGAACAGTCCGATCTACAGCAGATTTTAACTGACTACCATCTTCAATTTGGTAGCAAGGTACAAAATCAATTTCAAAGCCTTCAATTTCACTGGTTAAATAAGGATGAGAAGCATAATGTTCACTAGCTACTCCATTAAACTTTTCATTACATAAATAACCTAATTTAAGTCCCATTTCTTTAAGGTAATCCATTGATGTTTCAAGAGGAAAAGTAATGAAAATATCAATATCAGATTTTCCCTGAAGATATGTTCCTTTAGCTACTGAACCAACAAGAACTGTATTAGCATTGATACTCTCTTTTTTACAGTAATCATTAAGAAAATCAATAATTCTATGAGAGATTTCCTTAATTTTGGTTTTCTCTTGTTCTGTTGGTCGTAACTTATTTAAAATTGAAGTATAATCCATGTAATCACTTAAATAGCAAAAACTTTTACATCCTCATATATAGGGCCATTAGGTGTTAAAGTACTTTTTTTAAGTGAAATTCTACCAATAGACATTTCACCTACTTCAACAGTTTTATAATCATTTAATTTTTCTTTAACTTGATTTTTATTTTTAGCTGATTTCATTCTACCAATTGTAAGATGATTTGAGAATCTAGAATCTTTTTTAAATCCTATTTTTGAGAATTTTTCATCTAAATCATCATGCAATGAATTTAAAGTAGTGTTTTCTTCAGTTCCTAACCAAATGACTTTTATATGGTTTAAGTTAGGAAATGCACCGCAACCTTGAATCTTAAGATTAAATGAATCAAACCCTTCTAAAGTATTGGATACTATTTCTGAAATCTGATTTATTTTATTTTCATCAACATCCCCAAAAAATTTTAAGGTGAAATGAAGATTTTCAACTTCAACAAACTTAATATCAGTGTTTAAAGTCTTAAAATCTTCAATAATTTCTTTTATTTGAGGTTTGAATTCTTCTTTTAAATCAATAGCTAAAAAAGCCCTTATTTTAGACATGATATCATTGTTCAATAATAGTTTCATCAATTGCAATACCAAAGTGTCTTGCACTAGTTTCAATATACACTTTAACTTTATCTCCAACTTTTAGCTCAGCAACAGAAATAGGATTGTTATCACTATCAACTATCCTAATTGTTTCTGCATTCTGGAGTAAGGTTCTAATGACAGTTCCTTCATATTCTGCTTCAACAAGAAGTAATGGTCTTTTTTCAATTTTACTCCTGCCAACATATGCAGTTCTAGTTTCACCTTCAGTATTGACAATTAATACTTCATCTCCAGCTTTTAATTCAGCAAGATAACGAGTTTTATTTCCAGGGACCATTACATATGCCTGAACAGGTCCTGCATTTACTCTAAATGGTCTAGAAGCAACATATTCACTTTCAAGAGATTCACTGTGAACTAAGAATAATGCTTTTGAATAGGAACCAATAAGCATACCTTCACCAGGCTGCATCATAGAAGTTGTATCAACACAGACTCTATCTCCTGAACCTAATGGTTTAACATTGGTAATTGTAGCTTCTTTTAATTCATATTGTTCCCTGGATAAAGATTCAACAAGATTAGCTATGTCCTTAATTTGGCTAAACTCTTCAGGTTCAAATATTACACCATCAGTACCTATTTCCAAGGTTTCCATAGCTACTTTTGCATCATCACTGTTTTTAACAGCAGCTATTATCTTAACAGATTCTTTTTGTAAGTCTGCAATAATATTTTCAAGTGGAATAATTGTCCAGTCAGTAGCAATGAGAATTATATAATCAACAATTTTACCTAATTCAACAGCTAACTGTTCATGTGCTTTATCAGTTATTTTTATATAAGCACAAACAGTTTTTCCAGCATTTTTAGCTTCTTTTGCATCGAAAAGGTCTTGTGATTCAGATAAATTTTCATTAAGGATTAAAGACCCATCTCCTTCACCATCAATACCGATTAAATAAATATCTGCATCATCACTATTTGCTACAATATTTACATTACCTAGTTTTCTAATTTTATCATGGTCATTTAAATCTAGTACATAATCAATACCAGACTCTAAAGCCATTGTGATAAATTCTTTTCTTTCATCCCATGGTTGATTAGGAGATAAAATCCAACTGAATTTATTTTGCAAAGAATCACCTTATTTTAAGAATTTTAATGCTTCTTCAACTTCTAAATCATTGTGAACTACTTCAGAAATAGCTTTGGTGATTTTTCCTGGGTTTTCAGCTTGGAAAAGGTTACGTCCAAAAGCTACTCCAGCTCCACCAACTTCAATAGAATCTTTTACCATTTGGAGTAATTCTTCATTAGTTTCTACTTTTGGTCCTCCAGCTATTACAACAGGTACTAAAGCTCCATCAACAACTTCTTTAAATGAATCTGGATCACCAGTATAATTTGTTTTAACGATGTCTACACCTAATTCTGAACCTACACGTGCAGCATGTTTAACTAATTCTACATCATGTTCATTTTCTACTTTTTGACCACGAGGGTACATCATAGCAAGTAAAGGAATTCCCCAGTAACTACAGGTTTCAGCTACTTCCCCTAATTCTTGTAACATTTTACTTTCAGTTTCAGAACCGAGATTTACATGAACAGAAACTGCATCTGCTCCTAATTGAATAGCTTTTTCAACAGAGGTTACTAAAACTTTATCATTTGGATCTGGTGCTAAGGAAGTACTAGCAGATAAATGTACAATAAGACCAATATCTTTACCATATCCTCTGTGTCCTCTTTCTACAATTCCTTTGTGCATAAGAACAGCATCTGCTCCACCTTGAGAAATTGCTTCAATGGTTTCATCAATGTTTATAATTCCTCTTAAAGGTCCACTGGAAACACCGTGGTCCATTGGAGCAATTACAGTTCTTCCGTTCTTTCTATTTATTATTCTTTCTAAACGAATTTTCTTTCCAATCATTATTTTATACCCCAAATATTTATGAAGTATATTATCTTACTGACTGTATATAATGTTTTCTTAAAAATAGTTATTTCAAAGAATTTGTCCATAATTCAAATTCTTTTATTTGTGGAGGTATTCCTTCATTTTTATAAGACTCCAAATAACCTTCACTTGAATAGAAAGATTCATCACTTTTAGATGTGGAATTTAGAAATTCCAAAAGGCCTCTATTTCTGATTATTGTTGATTTAGGCTTGAATGTTGAAGACCATATGTAAAATACTTTAAAAACAGTGTCAGGATGATAACCACCACCTAAATCAACAGAAAGAACATCACAACTTTGAGTCTTTTTAAAAACTAATGATAAAACATCATGAAGCCTTACATCCCCATGAATAAAACAGAGATTATTATATTCCTTTTTTAAGTTATCCATTTTAGGTATAGCTTCAGGACTGTTATCTACTGAAATAAGTGTAATATCATCAAAATTATCTAAAATCATCTTTGATGTTGTGCCTACATGACATCCCAATTCAATAATTGTGTCACCATGATTAATAACTTCAAATAATTGATTTCTATACTTTTTGATGTTATAACCTACTTTAATCATATTTAACACCAAAGTTATCTATCTCATAGATATCAACTTCAAGATTTTCAAAGGCATCTTTATTATATGCAAAGGAAAATACCGTATTTCCAAGCATAGCCATTGAAGAACCTAAAATATTATCTCTTCTATTAAGATAATCAATTAAATTAGAAACCTCCTTACTCATTAAATTTGTATCAGTGGAAAATTTATAGGAATAATCCAAAAACTTATCAACAGATGGATTTTTAATAAATTTCTTTGTTAAATTTAGTCCAACATCACTAATTACCTTTTTATAATGAGGATCTTGAATAATATCAGAAGTTTCAATCTCTCCAAAGGTTTTACATGCAACATAAATAGTTTCATTATTAAAACAAGAAATTTCACCAATACCTGGAGCTCCAGGTTTTGTTCTTAAAACAATCCCTTTACCAAGTTCAGCAATAACATCACCAAGACCTGAACCTAATTTAATTTCAGCTTGATGAGCAATTTGACCAGATTTAATTAAATCGTGCTTTAAATCTAAAACCTTTGAAATTCCAATAGCTGTTCCTAAAGCTGAAGCTGCAGATGTGCCAAAACCTGCACCAATAGGAACTTCTACTGATTGATTAATTTTAAAGCTATCTTCAATATCCAATAACTTAAGGACTTCATGAATTATAGTCTCATTTCTTTTATCTATTTTTCCATTGATTTTTATAGAAGTTTCATCTTTTGAAGATTTTTTAATAGAAGTTGTAACCCCTTTGTTAAGTAAAAAACCGGCACCACAGGACCCATTAACTAAAGGATTATCATCATTTCTTATATTAAAAAAACCTGTTATATGACTAGGAACAAAAACTGAAACAGACATTTATATCATCTTATTAGATAACTTTATTTATAATTATATAATAATTTATTTTTATAATATAAAAAAAGGTGCTTAAATTTGAATAAAAGAATAGATTTGCATATGCACAGTTTATTTAGTGATGGTGAATTATTACCATCTGAATTAGCTAGAAGAGCTTACAAATTAAACCATGAAGCAATAGCTATTACTGACCATGTTGATTACTCAAATATTGAAAGTATTGTCCAAATTCAAGAGGCTATTGATGATATTAATGCTAACTGGGACATTAAAGTCCTATTAGGTGCTGAAGTTACTCATGCTCCTGTAGAATCAATTGATGATTTAGCAAAAAGAGCAAAGGAACTTGGAGCAGATATTGTAGTAGTTCATGGCGAAACATTAAATGAACCTGTAGTTGAAGGAACTAACTATGCTGCAGTTAATTCAAAATATGTAGACATTCTAGCACATCCGGGTTTAATTACAAAAGAAGAAGCTGAAATAGCTAAGAAAAATGATATCTATCTTGAAATAAGTGCAAGAAAAGGACACTGTTTGTCAAATGGACATGTTGCAAATATTGCACGTGAAGTTGGTGCAAATCTTTTAGTAAATACTGATACTCATGCACCTGAGGATTTAATAACCTTTGAAAAATCTTATGAAATAGCTTTAGGTGCAGGATTAACTAAAGATGAAGCAATGAAAGCTATTGTTGATAATCCAAGAAAATTACTTGGAGATTTATTAGATGAAAGCTAATAACCTTCTGGAAGAAATAAAAACAAACATTAAAGATTACAATATTGATTATCTTAAAAATAAGGTAACTGATGACAGATATAAAGATCCTCTAACTAAAAGTTTAGCAAAATATAATTCTGAAGCTTATGATGAAATATTCCAGCTAGAGATTAGTGAAGATTTTGAAATATCTGACAAACTAATTAAAAACATAAAAGAAGATATTGACTACTATTTTAGCAGATATAATCCTCATGATGAAGAAAATCAAAATTTAACAAGGAATTTAAGCCTATATTTTGCTCTTATAAGCAAAAAACCACTTCATCCCTTTGGATTAAATACTAAAAAGGATGATGTTTATAAATATAATGACAATTATTTCTGTAAAGGAAAATCAAAGTATATTAAAGAACATAAATCATTATGCAGATACTGCATCTGTAAAAAAGCTCCTTTTGAACATTTATTTCTTTAATATTTAACTTTATATTTTAAAACTAAATCTTTACCACAGCTAAAAGAATCAACTAATTCTAATTTTACACTTTCATCCATGGTCATAAAACCATCTCCACCAAATAGTGAGATAGCATTAACACCACCAACAACCATAGGAGCTACACATATCCTTATTTCATCAATTAAACCATCTTTTATCATTGAAAAGTTTAAGGTAGATCCCCCTTCCAACATTAAGGTTTTAACCCCTTTTTCATAAAGATAATTCATTAACTTTACTAAATCAACTTGTTTTTCACCAGCAAAGAAGAAATCTACTCCATTATTTTTTAAAACCTGATATTTATCACTAGCTGTTAAATCAGATTTATAGTCATCAGAAACAGCTATTATTGTTGGTGCATCATCATTTGTTATTCTAGATTCAATTGGAATCCTTCCTTTTCCATCAACAACAACACGAATTGGATTATCTTCCTTTTTAGATTCTATTTTATGTACAGTTAATCTTGGATCATCTGCAATTACAGTATTAATCCCAACCATTATAGCATCCACTTCTTTTCTAAGTTCATGAACCCTTATTAAATCTTCCTTTCCAGAGATATTAGAACTTCCAGTTTCAGTAGCTATCTTTCCATCTAAAGTCATTGCAGCATTTAAAATTACATAAGGTTTCATATAATCACTTCAAAGTTAGATTTTAAAAACAGATTTAGCATTATTAGTAGTGATTTCATCCACTTCACTTACATCAATATCTTTAATTTCAGCTATTTTATGAACAGCTTTTGCAACATTAGCTGGTTCATTTCTCTCTTCTTTTGTCATAGCCAAATAAGGACTATCAGTTTCAGTCAATATTGATTCTAAAGGAATATCCTTAACTAATTCCTGATGTCTTTGGGAGTAACAAACCATTGTAGAAAAGCTCATATAATATCCTTTATCCATAATCCTTCTAGCTGTCTTCATACTTCCACTAAAGCAGTGAAATATTATTTCAGGAATATCATCATACTCCTTAACGATATTGAATGCTTTTCTTTCACAGTCCCGAGCATGGATAAGTAATGGAACTTTATATTCATTAGCTATCTCAACAAAGCTAGTGAAAGTCTCTTTCTGTTTTGCACGGAGAGATTTATCTTTAACATAGAAGAAATCCATACCCACTTCACCAATAGCAACAATATTATCCAAATTAGCTATTAAATGTTCTTGAGCAGCTTTTAACTCTTCAGCAGCAGAATCTTGAGAAGTTACAGGATGAAAACCGAAACTTGGATATATAAAACCTTCATTTTCTTTTGATAAATCTAAAACTCTTTGATTACCTTCTAAACTAGTTCCAGAATTAATAACAGCATCCAAGGTATCTTTTGCTCTTTGAATTACATCAGCTCTATCATTATCAAAATCCTCAAAATCAACATGACAATGTGTATCAATCATTCTATAACCTCCAAAAATAAAAATAAACAGGTGTTAAAAAATAAAATAAAAAATAAGAGAACTATACACCAAATCTACGTTCTCTTTGTTGGTAAGAACGAATAGCTCTTAAAAAATCAACTTTTCTTAATTCAGGCCATAAACTTTCACAGAAATAAAGTTCAGAATAAGAAGACTGCCATAATAAAAATCCACTAAGACGTTCTTCACCACTTGTTCTTATAATTAAGTTTGGATCATCTAATCCTTCAGTATAGAGATTTTTAGAAACTACATCCTCATTAATATCTTCAACATCAAGTTTTCCATCTTTCACATCTTGAACTATTTTTTTAATAGAATCTACAATCTCTAAACGTCCATCATAACCAATAGCTATATTGAATAAACGTTTATCATAATGTTCTGTTGCTTTTTCAGCTTCTTCAATAGCTTCACGAACACTATCTGGAAGTAAATCAAGTTTTCCAACTACTTTTACCCTAACCTCATTATTATGGATTTTACTGTGATTTACAATCCTTTTAAAATTTTTAACAAAAAGCTTCATTAGCCCTTCTACTTCCTTTTGAGGCCTATTGAAATTTTCAGTGGAAAAAGCATAAGCAGTGATTATTTCAATACCTAAATCAATACTCCAGTCTAAAACACGTTCTAAAGTATCAACACCAAATTCATGTCCCTTAATAACATCCATATTGCCTTGAATTCTAGAATATCTTCTATTTCCATCCATAATTAATGCAACATGTTTCGGCATGTTCTCTTTTTTTAAATTGCGAGAAATATACCATTCATAAATTTTGTAAATAAAATTTTCGGACATGAAACTCTCCTTGTAAATAATTGGTTATATATTATTAGCTAATTCATAATTAATAAATATTATTTAAATTATATGCTAATTTTATAGAACGTAAGTATCCTTCAACACTTTGAGACCTACTAGTGTCAATATAAATTTTATCTAGACCAAAGGTTATTGCACCATTACTTGGCCATTTGTTTATTAAAATAAGTGTTCTAAAAATAATATTGCCTGTAATTCCGTCAGGAGCTATAATAACATTACATTTATCTTTTACAGCCTGTTCAATCAATATATAATAATTTTTAACATCCCAATTAGTTTTACTTAATAAATCAAATAATTTCTCACTTTCATCAATGGATTTATTAATTTCTTCACTTCTTCCATAATCCCCTTTTCTTCCACCAGCTAAAATAGCTATTTTAGGAGTTTTTTGAAGTTTTTCTAAGAATTTAGCACAGTTAATAGCTATTTCATATTTCTCTTCTATTGTTGAACCTTCATCTATTCCAACAGGAGAAAGCAGAAACTCCTGATTTTCTCCATTTACATAGGTAGCTCTAGTAATTAAATTTGAAGAATAATGCTCCTTAATATCTTTCATAATAGAAGATGAAGGTAAAGAACCTCTAATTACTGCATCAACATCTTCATCTTTAATTACTTTTATTAAATCTTCTTCTTTTTCGATTAATTTAATATTGCAATCTGAATGCTGAGCTTTAAAAATAGAAATGGCTTCTAAAACATTTCTATTTTCACCAATCCCAATAGCTATTGTATACATTGCTCTAAAAATTATTTAATTTCTTAATCTACTTGCTAAGGTTCCTAAATGATGAAGAATAGCAAATACAACTAAAAATATTACACAGATAAGTATGGATCTTGAAGTAAAAATCCAATAACATCCAATTACTACCCAACAGAATTCTAAAGCATAAAATAACCAGTAATAAAATTTTGGTCTGAGAGTAAAAGGTTTTTGAATAACTTCATCAATTTTTGAAATTGTATCTTTTAATGACATTATCTACACCACATAAAAAAATAAAGTGAGAATTAATGATTATTAAAATCATCAATTGCTGAATCAACTAAGTCTAAAACAGATTTGCCTAAATCAGGATAAGTATAATCTAATGCAATAGGAATATTATCACAGTAAACAACTTCAAGACCAGCATCTATAGAATCTTTAGTAGCTACATCTACAGCAGCAGCTTTTAACTCTGTAAGCATAACATCTGCTTCATCCATATGTTCTTCAATATCTTTTTTAAGTAAAGGTCTATTAGATAAATGAGAAGTTATACCAACAATTTTACAGTCATAGTTTAACTCTAAATATTCAACAAGTTTATCTTGAACAGCCTCAGGAGCAGTAGTTGCAAATAAAACTTTTTTGCCTGCAATATCTCCTAATGGTTTTGGCCTGAATACTGTAGAAATGATTTTTGCATTTGGATTAATCTCTTTTACATACTCTTCAAGGTATTTAATTTTTTCTTCATTAGCCATTGGTGCTTCACACATTGTAATGACAATTAAATCAGCCAATCCTATCCTATAAGGTCCAAAGTATTTAATTATATTATTTAATGGTTGATTAGCTCCTATAAGTACAATATTTTTATCTGTTTTAATAGGTGGAATAGCTGCACCACTACCTTCAAATATTACAAATTTACTATCAACCTCATTAGCTAGTTCTGCACCTTTTGGCATGTTAGTAAGGAATACTTCTCCAGCCATTCCTCCACCACAACGTCTACATCCAATAGTTAAAATCCTACTCATTAATGCATCTTCCCAATGATCACTAGCTGCATGAACTCCTTTTTCAGATTGTTCAAGTAAAAATTCAGGTGATATTTCAATTTCATCCCCATGAACAATTTCAGGTTCTTTTGGTCCTCCTCTTCCCATAGCTACAACACAAGGTTCATAATTGTTTTCATCAATTAATCTAGAAACAAAACCAGAAACAGCAGTTTTTCCTATCCTTTTACCAGTTCCAATAATTTTTAAAGAAGGTTTTTTAACAATATCTAATTGAGTAACAGGTTCAAATTTAAAATCAGGTCCCTCATAAATTTTTCCTTCATTTAACACTTTACAAGCAATATTAAATCTTTTAGGGTAATCTAAAATAGGTTCATCACTTAAATCAAATACTGCATCTACTTCATAGCTGTTAATCATTTCCACAATTAAATCATAAGGAATGTTTTTAGTTTCAGCAAAACGAACAGGAACTCCTAAAATGTTAGTATAAGATTCTTCATTGTCATCTCTTAACTTTTCAGTCCCACCAATGAAAACAGCAGCTATAACGTCATATTCATCTTTAGAGTTTAAAGTATTAATTGCATCTTTAGTAACAGGAAGGTAATGTTCACCATCCACTAAACATAGGACTTTTTTTGAATTCATTAAATCACCATCTAAATTCATAATATAATTAAAAAAGAAAAAAAAATAAGTTTATGCTTTAAGTTCTTTCTCAGATCTTGTTACCAAATCTGCTAAAGAATTGCAAACATTTGTAGGAATTGAATTTGAATCCTTATCAGCAATCAATTGAGCAATGATTTTACAGAGCACAAAAATTGCATGCTTATGTTCTGCTTTTGTTTTATGGATATGATGGGGGCTAATATTAAGTGATATATATTCTGAACAGTCATTTTTAATTTGATCATTTTCTGCCAAGTATTTTAAAACATAAACTAAAAATTGATGTAATTGAATCATTTCGTCTTTATACATAATAATCTAACCTATATATACATAGTCTATCCAATCTTAACAAAATTAATTATATAAATATTATTTTTTCATTATGATATTTAAATATTAATGCAAAATCAAATAGGAAACCTTATATTGAACATGCATAACTGTTTAATAATGGAAAATTTATTTTATATTAAAGAATTTTAATCAAAGCAATCCTTGATTAAATAGCTAATTTTTCCCAATATGGTTAAATAAGAAATATAAAAAGAGAAAAAATTGCTCATTTTAACAGTGCATTCAGCAGATTTTCATAAAATTCAGGAAGTTCATCATTAAGTAAATCCAAACCTTTTTGTGTTATGCCTTTTTTTGTAGCTACTTTATCCATTAATTCATCAGCTGTGAATATATTAGAGCTTAATAAATTAGAAGAACTAGTTACAGTTTCTGATAATAAATCAAATACTTCTTTTTTATTTAAATCATAATCAGCAGCCATAAAATCTACAAATGATTTAATATTTAATGCAACAAAAGCAGGCATACAGCTAGTTATAACTGTAAATAATTCCAACTCTTCTTGATTTTTAACTTCCTTAACAATGCTAAATTTAGAAAATAAATCTTTTACAAAAGTTCTATTCTCACTAGCTAAATTTGCATCATTATAAATAAGTGAAACTCCTTTTTTATCTTTATTTTCAAAAATAGATGATGCAATTGATGGAATAACACAAGTTACTGGCTTATCATATACTTTAAAAATCTCATCAAATCCAATTCCAGCACAGGTATGAATAATGAAAGCACCTTCCTTTAAATAAGGATTAATTTCAGCAATAACATCAATCAACTGAGGACTTTTAACAGCAATTATAATTTTGTCACAATTTAATGCCACTTCATTATTAGAACTGCAAATGACTACATCATCATTATTTTTAAATTTATCCAGCTTTGAATCTGTTCTGTTTGAAATAAATAATTTATAATCCTCATTTAAGTTTAAAATATTTAAAGTGAGAAGCTCTCCAATATTTCCATAACCTATAATTCCAATATTCATATAATTCACCTAAATATAATCTAATTCAAATTTTTTAGTTTTAACAAGTTTAGGCAACTTTCCAATAGTTCCAATATTATCCCCTGAGATAATCAATACTCCTTTAAATAGCTCTTTATAATTTTCTGCCATTTCTAAAGCATTTAAAATAGCATCCTGAGAACTTTCACCTTTGACTTCATTAGCTAATCTTGTTGCAAGCCCATCAGCCAGTGATGAAGAATCAGCAATAACAGTTACAGAATCAGCATCACCAAAGCTAATAGAATGACCTATTTTACCAGAAGATGTGCAAATACCTAAAGGAGACTTATTTGGTTTTAAGCGAAAAGCTATTTCATTTCCAATAACTTTATTATTACTGTATATTCCACAAACAATTTTCCTATTGTTGATAATAGCTATATCTCCACCATTTTCAACTATAGAATTTTTAGACCCTTTAGAAATCAAATGATTAATGGACAGTTGAGAAATTGTTCCAGCAACTGTAGCCATAGGCCCAACATCTGACAGATTAGATGACCTGACCATCAGCTGGACAATTTCAGGTAAACTCTCTAAATTTTCCACATTAATCTTATCAAAAGAAATGAGAAAATTCTTATTGACTTTAATATAACTTTTAAGTTCAGATCTGATTTTAAAAATATAAGAGCTTAAACTTTGGATTTTTAAATCAGTTTTAAGCCTTATATGTGTTTCATCAATATCAATATTTTCACTATACATTGTTTAATCCTTATTTTCATATTTTTTAGAAAATGGAGAAATTATCAAACAAATGACAAATAGCACCGTGATTAAATCAAAGGCAAGTTTCATTGCATCATAAAGAATTTGATTTGCAATTTCTGCAGATGCTGAGGAAACACCCTGCAATTGATTTATTTCAACATCATTCATGTGTTCAATATAAATATTGAAATCATCAAGAACCTCATCCTGAGTGATATTATAATCAGTATATAATCCAACACCCTCATAAAATCCATAGGCAGCTCCAACAATAATTAAAACACCGATAATCGCTGTACCCATTGAAGAACCTAACATATTTCCAGTTGTAATTAAACCAGAAGCAGAAGATTCATCTTTACTGTCAACACCATTTAATGCAATGTCAGTTCCAAGTGCAAATACAAAACCAACCCCTGCACCTACTAAAAACATTCCAGGACTGATATCCCATATTCCAACACCTAATCCAAATTGCCCTCTAAGTAAAAGTGAACCGATAATAGCTAAGACAAGTCCAAGCATAATAACAGTTTTATGAGAGAATTTACTGGCCAATTTTGGTGTTACCATTGAAAATAACAATAATCCTACAGTTAAAGGCATTAATGCTAAACCAGTAGTAAATGGATCAGTTTTTAAGATTGTCTGCAAGAATATAGAAACAGCAAATATTGTTCCTGCTAGAGCAAGTGCTGCTAGAAGTCTTACAACAAAAGAGATATCCAAAGTTCTATTTTTAAATAACTCTAATTTCAATAGAGGTTCTTTTCCTTTTTTAGCACACCTATTTTCATATAATACAAATAATATCAAGAAAACTAATGATAAAACAAGAATAAAACCTGTTAAATGTAAATTAAACATATGTAATGATAAAATTCCTAAAATAAATGTCACTAAAGTTATAATAAATAAAATAGAACCATAAATATCAAAATCAGATTTAGATAATGTAGTTTCTAATTCCTGTATTTTTCCTCTAAACACTAAAACAAAAATAACAATTAATAATTCAACTAAAAATCCTACTCTCCAACTTGCATAGGTTGTTAAAACACCACCAAATAAAGGACCAATAGCTGCAGCAATACCTGCCATTGCACTAACAACAGCCAATGCTAAAGTTCTATCTTTTCCTTTATAAGTACCACTAACAAGTGAGATAGTAGCAGGAGTCATAAAAGCTCCACCAACCCCTTCAAGTAATGACCAGCCAATAAATAATGTACCTGCAGAATTACTTAAAGAAGCTATTAGAGTACCACATCCAAATAAAAATGCACCAATCATAAAAATTTTCTTTTTACCAAAAATATCCTGTAATTTAGCTCCTACAAGCATTAAAGAAGCAGTAATTAAGGTATAAAAAGTAATAATACCTTGAATAGTTGATAAAGAGGTATTTAAATCTTGAACTAATGTAGAAATAGCTACATTCATAAAAGTTGAATCAAGAGCTATAATAAAAGATGCACATGCAATTATAATAAGTGGAAACCACGATTTTGAATGATTTTCATTTACTTCCATAAATATACCTCATATAAATTATCTTTTATTTGTCCAAGTATATATTATATAGTATTATAAAGAGAACATGAGAAAAAACCTAATATATTTAAATACCAATATTTATTAATTAATAAAAAATTAAATAATTTACATATATAAAATTACAAAAATTAGTTATAAAAGTGTGATTATCTTGAAATCATTCAGTTTTTTATCAAAAGAAAGAGAGAATAAACCAAGAACCAAAGGACTTACTATGGTTCTTGATAAAGGTTTAGGACTTGAAACTGCAGAAAGTTTAATGAAAATATCTGGAGAATACGTCGATTACTTAAAATTCGGATGGGGAACCTCTATTGTTCATGAACAAGATATCATCAAAAGTAAAGTTGAAATGTATCAATCTTATGACATTACTCCTTATACTGGAGGTACTTTATTTGAATTAGCATGTTACCAAAATAAATTAGATGAATTCTACCAAGAAGCTCATGATTTAGGATTTACAGCTATTGAAGTTTCAGATGGATCTTCACATATTCCACATGATGAAAAATTAGAATACATCAGAGAAGCTAAAAAAGAAGGATTCGAGGTTTTATCTGAAGTTGGTAAAAAAAATCCTGATTTAGATAAAGAAATTACAGTAGCTGAAAGAGTAGAATTTATGAAAGAAGAATACAAAGCAGGTTCATCTTTAGTTATTGTAGAAGCAAGAGAAGGTGGAAAAAATATTGGAATTTATGACAGCAAAGGAAATGCTAAAGAATCAGAAATTGATTATATCCTTGATAATTTTGATTCCAATAAAATATTATGGGAAGCACCTAACAAAGATCAACAAGTATTCTTCATTTTAAAATTAGGAAATGATGTTAACTTAGGAAACATTTCCAGTGATGAAATTACTTCTCTTGAAACTCTTAGAAGAGGATTAAGAGGAGATACTTTTGGTAAAATCTAAAATTCAATAGAAGGGTTAATATTGAGAAGTATTGAAGAGATTAATAAAAAAATAGAAAATGGAGATGCCAATATCTTCACTGCTGAAGAATTTAAACAGCTAGTGAAAGATGATGATGCTCCAAGTTTTGATGAAGTTGATGTTGTTACAACAGGGACCTGTGGAGTAATGAGCGGTACTGCTGCGGTATTTAATTTAATAGCTGCAGAACCTGGAAGATTTATCAGAGCTAAAAATATTTACCTTAATGGAGTTCCTGGAAATGTAGGTCCATGTCCAAATGAATGGCTTGGATCTGTTGATTTAATATTACATGGAACAAGCAAATCACCTGAAAATCCAAATTATGGTGGCGGATTCCTTTTAAAAGATCTTATTGATGGAAAAGATATTGATATTAAAGTTGAAACCTTAAATGGAGAAATAATTGAATCAACTACAAATCTTGATGAAATGGGAAGAGCACAAATCTTTGGAACACGTATGGCATTTAAAAATTATACTGCTTTTACAAATCCATCAAAAGAAGAAGTTTCTTCAATATTCTCAGCTATTCCACTTGAAGGTAATTTATCTGGACTAACCTTTTCAGGATGTGGAGATTTAAACCCATTACAGAACGACCCTGTTCATAATGTAATCACAGAAGGAAGAAGTATCCTATTAAATGGAGCTAAAGGTTTAGTTATTGGAGATGGAACCAGAAGTTCTCCTGAAAAACCTAATTTAATGCTTACAGCAGATATTAAAAATATGGAACCTGGTTATCTTGGAGGATTTAAAACAGGTCAGGGAGCTGAAGTCTTTGATACCGTAGCTATTCCAATTCCAGTACTAAATGAAGAAATATATAACAACCTATTAATTAAAAATGAAGAAATTCCATTAACTGTTTCAGATATAAAAGGTCGCCATATGCCATTATGTGAAACAAATTATGGTGCAATGTGGGATAATCATCAATCAAGACCAAAATATGATAGAGAAAAATGTAAAAACTGCAGTGACTGTATTATTGAAAAAATATGTCCTACAAATGCTTTTGCAAATGAAAGACTTGATTTAACACGATGCTTTGGTTGCGGAATATGTGTTCATTACTGTAGAAACAATAGCTTTGAGATGGATACTGGTTCTGTTGAATTAAAAATAAATGGAAAAAGTGAAGAAATACCTATAATATGTAGGCAATCCGATATTTTAAGAGCAAATAAACTTTCAACTAAGCTTAAAAAGATGATTATTAAAGAAGAATTCAAGGTGTAAACAATGAATACACAAAGAATAGATGATGAACCCCTTGATTTTGCTGAAACTATTATCAATGATATAAAATCATCCAAAGATGAAGGGGTTTTAAAATGTGTTCAATGTGGAATGTGTACTTCAACATGCCCTGCAGCACGTCATTCCCATTATAATCCACGTGATATTATTGAAAGAGTACTTGAAGGAGATAAAACTGTAATAGAAGAAGAAGATATTTGGAATTGCTTCTACTGTTATACATGCCACAGTATCTGCCCTGTTGGAAATAGTGTTTCAGAAGTAAATCAAATATTAAAACAGCTTGCAATATCTGAAGGGAAAGCTTATGATAAAGTCTATGACTATTTAGGCTTTGCAGACAGCTATTACTCCGAAGCAATTGGTGCAATCCCATCTACATTTTATCCAGAAATAAGTGAAGATGTTGATGGATGGTGGGATTTTAGATTACATCTTGATGAAATAAGAGAAGAACTTGGACTTGGTCCTGTTTCACCTCCTAGAGAAGTAATTGAGGAAGTTAGTGTAATACTAGATAATACTGGTTTTAAAGAAAGAATAGAGAAAATTAGAGAATCAAAAGAGTGTTAATAATGAAAGAAATTCCAAATAAAGACATACTTCTTTTTAAAAGTTGTCTTGTAAGTGTAGAGTATCCTGGAATTGAATCATCCACTAAATATGTCTTTGATAAACTTAATATAGATTATCTTATCTCTGATAAACAGACCTGTTGTACTGGCCTTGGACATTACTCAGATATTTTTGACCAGTTCACAACAACAGCTATTGGAGCACGTAATCTAAGTGTAGCTAAAGAATTGAAAAGGCCTAATTTAGTTATGATGTGTGCTACATGTTATGCTATTAATAAAAAAGTAGTTAATATCTTAAATAAGAAAGATAATGTGAGAGAAGATGTTAACAAAGTTTTCGATGATTCTAACTTAAGTCATTTGAAATATGAAAAAAATAGCTTCGATTCAACAGAAAATATGTTTCATGTAGTGGACATTTTATATTCAAAGAAAGATGAGATTCCTGATTTGATAAAATATGATTTAAGCAACTTTAAAATAGCTACCCATCATGGATGTCATTACTGTAAAGTTCATTATGATGATACAATTGGAGGAGTTAGAAATCCGCAGATATTAGATGAATTAGTAGAAGCCTGTGGGTGTGAAACTATTGGTTTTTATGATCATAAACGTACAACCTGCGGATCTGGATTTAGACAAAGATATTCCAATAAAGAATTATCAATGACAGTTACTGAAGATAAATTAAACTCCCTGGAAGATGAAAATGTTGAGATTTTAGTTCATTTATGCCCTAACTGCCATGTACAATTTGACAGGTATCAAAATCTTATATCAGAACAATGCGGTAGAAAATTTAACATGATACATCTCAATATTGCCCAATTTATTGCATTAGCTATGGGAGGAGACTTAGAAAAAGTTGTTGGATCAAAAGCACATACTGTTCCTCTTGATTCAGTACTTAAAGATTTAAAGGAGGTTGAACAATGAGAAACAATTTAAAAGTAGGTTTATTTATCTGCGAATGTGGGGGAAACATTTCTGATACTGTAGATATTGAAAAAGTTAAATCCTCCTTAGATGTTGAAGTAGTTGAACAATTTGAAAACTTATGTTCATTAAATGGAAGAAAAATAATTCGTGACGCTATCTTTGAACATGACCTTGACCGTGTTGTTGTTGCTGCTTGTTCACCTATAAGTCATGAAAAAACATTCCAGGACTATGTAAAACCTTTAAATCCTTATCTTATGGATATGGCAAATATACGTGAACAGTGCTCCTGGGTACATGATGATAAAGAAAAAGCAACAAAAAAAGCTATTTCCTTAATTAACGCTTCAATAGAAAAAGTAAAACAATCTGATGAAGTAAATCCTATTTATTGCCAAACTCCTGATGAGGTTGCAGTTATTGGTGGTGGAATAGCTGGAATGAATGCAGCACTCTCTTTAGCTAAACAAGGGACTAAAGTAACTCTTATTGAACAAAGCCCTTCTATTGGAGGACATATGGCTAAAATAGGTAAAGTATTTTCTCCTGTAAAAATAGCTGAAGAATGTGGAATGTGTTTACTTAACCCAATTCTCAATGAAGTTGTTTGGAATGAAAATATTGAGGTTATGACCTGTGCAAAAGTTGTTGAAGCTGAAAGAAGAGCTGGAACATATAATCTTATTGTAGAACAATCTCCAAGATATGTTGATGAAGAAAAATGTATTGCATGTGGTAAATGTGCTGAAGCTTGTTCTGTTGAAGTTCCTGATGATTGGAATGATAATTTATCCAATAGAAAAGCTATTTACAGACCATTTGGACAATCTTATCCAGAAGCATATATTGTAGACATTGAAAATTGCGATAAATGTGGAGACTGTGTAAGAGTATGCCCAATGAGAGCTATTAAACTTAGACGTAAACCAGAAAAGATTCCAATAAGTGTAGGTTCTGTTATTTTAGCAACTGGCCATCAACTATTTGATCCTAATTTAAGACCAGAATATGGTTACTCAAGATATGATGATGTAATTACACAAAGCGAATTAGGTCGTATTACTGGTGTAAATGGACCAACTAAAGGAAAATTACTTAAATCAAATGGTGAAGTCCCTAAACGTGTTGTAATGATACAATGTGTCGGTTCAAGAGATGAAAAACCAGATGGTCATAAATACTGTTCTAAAGTATGTTGTATGGTAGCTTTGAAAAATGCTAACATTATAAAACATAAATACCCAGATACTGATATTGTAATCTGTTACACAGACATCAGAACTCCAGGAATGTATGAAAAATATTATAAACACTCACAAGCTAGTGGAGTTAGATTTATACGCGGAAGACCTGGAGAAGTTGTTAAAAAAGGAGACAACTTCGTAGTGAGAGTTGAAGATACACTTAAAAGAGAATTCTCTGAGATTGAAGCAGATATGGTAGTTCTATCAACTGCAATGGAACCATCTGAAGGTACTAAAGAAATAGCTAAAATTTTAAATGTTGGAACAACTGAAGATTCCTTTATTAAAGAATCACATCCTAAAATTAAACCTGTTACAACAGACCTTCAAGGAACCTTTGTTTGTGGAACAGCACAAGATCCAAAAGACATTACTGAATCCATTATGCAAGCAACAGCAGCTGCATCTAAAGTAGCTGAATACAATTATGGTGGAATTGAAATTGAACCATTTATTGCAGAAATTGATGAAGAAAAATGTCAACTATGTGGAAACTGTATAAAACTCTGTAAATTTAAATCCTTAAGCATAAGCGATGATAAACTTAATATTGACCCTATGAGTTGTACTGGTTGTGGAAAATGTCTAACAGCATGTAAAAATGCAGCTATTACCGTTAATGGTAACATAGATGAAAAAATATTTGCAACTATTGATGGAATATTAACTAAAAAAGAACCAGGTGAACGTTTAATCCTTGTATTTTTAGATAATATTGGATACACAGCTGCAGATAATATTGGAGTTAACAGACTTTCATATCCAGAATCAATTCATATCATTAAAGTATTATCAGTAAATCGTGTAAGACCTCGTCATATTAAACATGCACTTGAAAATGGTGCTGATGGAGTATTCATTGGTGAATTCCCTGGAGATTTAATGTATGAAGAGGTTGAACGTAAAATTGAAAGAGTAAAAAATAGAATTGCTGAAAGTAATCAAAATCCAGAAAGATTAGCATTCTCAAAAGTATATATCCCCTACTTCACAGGACTAGCTAAAAAATTAACTGATTTTGATAAAAAAATTAAAATGTTAAATGAATCTGAATAATCGGATTCATTTTTTACTTATTTTGAAATAGCTTCCATAAATCTCTCTTTAATTTCTTCTGGAGATAATGGAATAACAGGAGCTGGTGAATTTCCTGGTTCAACAGAATATCTAATAAAACTACATTTTCTATTGTTAATAACTTCTTTTAAATCAATATCCTCAAATTCATAAGTATTTTCAAAGCCTACATATTTAACTATTTCTAAAAGATTTATATCATTAGCATAAGTTTTCTGATTTCCAGTAGATCCATATGCTCCATTATCAATAACAATCCAAGTTAAATTATCTGGTTTTTCCACAAAAGTAGTGATAATAGAATTAAGATTCATTAAAAAGGCACCATCACCATCAATAACAACAACTTCTTTATCTTTTTTAGCTATTGCAAGACCAAGAGCTATTGATGAAACAAGACCCATAGAACCAATCATATAAAAGTTTTCATCCCTATCCTTAACATCATACAATTCTTTTGATGGAAAACCAATATTACAAACAACAATCTCATCATCAATATATTTCATTATATTTTCAATTGCATCCCTTCTAATCATAATATCACCAATAGCTAATCTCCAATAAAATAGAAACAGGTTTTCCTTCTTTTAAAGAATTATTCCATGATTCTTTAACTTGTTCATAAGCTTCATCTGGAGAATCAGGTTTTGAATAGGTAAAATCCATTGCATCAAGCAAACGGGGAGTTGCTTCACCCATAGGAACTTGCCCACAGATGGATTCACCCTCAGTTCCTCTATGACTCATAATCATTACTAATGGAAAATGATATAGTTCTGTTAATGACTTTAAAGCATTGATTGAATTTCCAAGCCCTGAATTCTGCATTAAAATAGCTGTCTTACGACCACCCATATATGCTCCTGCACAGATTCCAATACCTTCTTCTTCTCTTGTAACTGGAAGATGTTTAATTTCATCATCTTCATCAAGCAAATTAAGAAGTTTTGATAGATTTACACAAGGAACACTAACAACAAAGTCAATTCCAGCTTCCTTTAAACCTTTATAAATTGCTTCACTACTATCCATATAACTCCTTCACAATCTTTTTTTAATAGTCTATTATTTGATTACTATAATTAAAAAGTTATGGATAGATATTAAAAATAATAAAAAATAGGATTTATTTTAATTCCTATTTATAAAAAAAAATTAGTCTTTCCTTTCATAGAAGCATCCAATATCCTCATCACTTAAATTATATCCCCTTTCAAAACAGCTTTCAACACCATCAATGGAATCTTCTTTTTTCCTTGCTTTATCATCACAGTCCTCATAATCATACATTATAAAGTCATCATCCATATATGGATTATGATGTTCTTCAAAGAAGTCCATTTCATTAAAAAATTCCCTCATGTTATCCCTTTCAAATATAAATGGATCATATTCTTCATCAACATCATAATCAAAGTCATGTTCAAATAGATAATCTAATTCATCAATACTTTCAGGATTTAACAATTGAAGAATATCAAGTTCATGCGGATTTTCTAATTCCCATATTTCTTCTAATTTTTCTAAATTCTCAAATTCCTTTAAATCCATCAATTTTCTTAATTTTACTACTTCTTCAGCATAGATTTTTGCATCTTTATTAATTTCTTCTAAAATGGTTTCATAAAATTGTGGATCTTCAGCCTGTATAATAGCCCATTTACTATCCTGATTCATAATAAACACCTTCTTAAAAATCAACTATATTAATATTAACTGCATTCAATGTTTTCTTATTTTTCTTTTTATCAAAGCTTTCTTCAAGGAAAAAAGATACATAATCTCCTTCTTTTACTTTGGATTTATCTCCTTGAATTTCATAAATGTTAAAATAATAGCTTTCACCATCATCAGCCTTAATAAAACCTGCCTTTCCATGGCTCAAAATATTTGAAATTGTTCCATAGCTTCTTTGCTGATTATTAAATTTAATCTCAACCCATCTTTCTTTTAGTTCTTTCTCTATTTCAACAAAATTTTCATCATCTTCAATAGCTTCTATTAATTCAACAATGGATTCTGAATCTTCATCCATGTCTTTAGCTATGAAAATTTCATCAAGCAGCCTATAAAGATTAATTTTATATTTAATATCCCCTTTTGCCAGTGCTGCATCTATTGCATACTTAAGTGCTAAATCATAATCTCCATTAAGAGAATAAATCTCAGCTAGTTCTTTTAAGATAAACCAGTCATTCTTAGAATTTATAATTTCTTCTAAATATTTTAATGCTTCATCATAATTATCTAAATCTTTGTTTGCAATAGCTATTCTCCATTTAAACCATATGTCGCTATTATTTACAAATTCATCAAGTTCATTTAAAGCTTCATCTGCAAATTTAATGGTTTCTTCATACTCCCCCATATCTAATAGATGTTTTGTTTTAAGACTGTACCATTTTTCTTTATCTGAATAAAATTTAGATATTCTACCATCCCTGTTCATAGACCTTGGATTTGAATTTAACAACTTTGGATTAAGCATATCTAACCATTTTAGACATTCATAAGCATTGTCCTTAAAATAGTTAATGATTTTAAGCATTGATGTAGTGTATGCACAAACTTTAACCTTATTTGTATCTTCCTGAATTAAAAGTTCAGAAATCAATTCACAGGATTTTACTAATTCATCTTCAGATGATGGATTTTTAATATGCAAATGATATAAAGCCCATGCATAAAATCTTTTATCCCAAATAGTAAATGCTTCTGGATCTTCATCATAAGCAGTTTTATAAATTTTTTCAGCTTCATCATGCTTTTTCTTTTGATAAATAGCTTTTGCTTTTTTTAATTGAGTTTTAATATCTTCTTCCATTTATACACATCCATTCTATAATGAAATGAAGTTCAACCACTCTTTAAAACAATCTTAGAAAAAATTAATTTTCAAAGAATAATAATACTATATAAATATTATATAATCCAAAGAATATATAATTTGTGTTTAAATTATTATAATAAAAATGTTATACTAAGGATAATAAGTATTTTTAAATAAATAATTAAAAAAATAAGCTAAAAATGAATAAACTAAAAAGAAATCTTTTTATATTAATTCAATCTCATTAAATATCATGTTTGATAAGTTACCAATTACTTCCAAAACAGAAAAAATTTTAACAAAAGCACTTGATGAAGAAATTTCTGTTGAAGAAGCTAATTATTTAATGAATATAAAAGGATCTGATTTGTACCCTTTACTTGCGACAGCAGATTATTTAAGGCAACAAATCGTTGGAGACAAAGTTACATTTATTAATAACTGTAACATCAATTTTACTAATGTATGTACTGTTAGATGTGGATTCTGTGCATTTGGTAAAGATGCAGATGATCCTGATGCATATATATTAGATGACGAAGGAATACTTAAAAAAGCTAGACATGCTGCAGATAGAGGAGCTCATGAGTTCTGTTTAATGGGAGGAGTACTTCCAGATGCAGATATTGAATATTATGAACACTTATTACAGCTATTGAAAGGTGAATTCCCAAACATTCTCATTCATGGATTTTCACCTACCATGATTAGAGATGCAAGTGTTGTTTCAGGAATGGATATTGAAGAAGCATTTAGAAGATTAAAATCTGCAGGTCTTGACACATTACCTGGAACTGCAGCTGAAATATTAACTGACAGGTCTAGGGAAATTATTTGTCCTGAAAAGGTTTCAACACAAGAATGGATCGATATTGTAAAAACAGCACAAGAAGTAGGAGTAACAGGTTCTGCAACAATCATGTATGGACATGTAGAAACCTTAGAAGAACGTGTAGAACATATTGACATTATACGTAACATCCAAAGAGAAACAAAAGGATTTACAGAGTTTATTCCAATGACTTTTATGCACGAATACTCTCCAATCTTTTTAGAAGGTCAACAAAACCTTGGAGCTACTGGTACTGAAGATTTAAAACTTTATGCAGTTTCCAGATTAATGCTTAGAGATTTGATTCCAAATATTCAAGTATCTTGGGTAAAAATGGGTTTCAGGTTTGCACAGGTTTCATTAACTGCTGGTGCAAATGATTTAGGTGGAACACTTGGAGGAGATGAATTATCAGAAGCTTCAGGTGCACCTGATGGTGTTGATGCTTCAATTGATACTTTAAGAAACATTGTTGAAAACTTAGGTAGAACTCCTATTGAAAGAAACTCCAAATATACAGAGTTCTATCCATTTGACAATAAAATTGGAGTAGCTTCCAAATAAAATAAAAAAAAATATTCATTAAATGAAGAATAAATAGCTATTAACTATTTATTCACATAACTTCTTTTATTCCATCTTCTGAAATAATTAATAAAGAGTTTAAATTATCCAATATAATGGAAACAATAGGATGCTCTTTAATTCCTTGATTCATGAATAAAACTTCTTTTGGTGTTACAACTAACCAGTTTACATCATAAACAACAACACCATTTACAATTAAACCAAGATATTTGGGAACAAAAATATTTTCTTCGACTTCCTCAAAAAACTCATTTTTTCTTAGAATATCCTTTAAAACAGATTCCATGTTAATCCTTCCTTTCATAGACAAATTTAGGAACAGCTTCTTTAAATGGATCAAAAGTTTCCCTATTTTTAACTTCCACACATTTCATACTAACTTTAGAGTGAAGAGAAGAAGGGAGCCTTAAAATTCTTTTTAAATCTATAGACACTTTAGCATCAATAGTTGACAAATTAACCTTAGCCATAGCTTCAACAAGATTTTTGTAACGTCTAGGACCTATATTGCTTTTAAATAAACCCCATTTGTTATCATCAAGAAAATGCCTATATTTCATAATATCTTTCATTAATTTTGGATTAATCCCATCTAACTGCTCATTACCGACTAAATGTTGAATATTATACTTAACTTTCTGAGTAAAGAGTCTTGAATAACCAACAGGAATAGAAAAATGCTCAAAATTAAAAGAAGTGTTAGAAGCACTAGAATTGGAAAAAGTAGTGTTTGGTATTTCAGCTCCAGCAGCATATTTTAATACTTCTCCTCTTAATTCACTACCTGCAGTCATCATTTCCTCATCAAGAATCCTAATATGATAACCTCTTCCAGAGTATATTAAATGAATATTTTTTAACCCTAAATCTCCTTCTAAATCATCAATAAGAGTATTTACAATTTCTAAAGCTTCACCAAGACAAACTTCACATACACTGTCACATTGACATGATCTTATAGGAATATCTTTTGCATCTACATCAAAAATATACTCTGCTTTAAGCCAGTCTTGTCTTTTTTTAGGGTTATTATAGAAAGCTACTGAAATATAAGCAGCAAAAGGAGCTTTATATCTTAAAAATTTTCTTAAAGATTCTTTTCCTTTAAAAGTTCTATATCTATCATTTGGTCCTTGTCCTAAATGGTCAAATCCAAATTCACGTTTTGTAATATTATCTGTAATAAAATCAGGTAAATCTTTAACAGACCATTCTTCACGATAATATTGTCTTCGTTCTTTTAAAGTAGCTTTAGAAAACATAAATATCAATCACATTTTAAGTTTTTATCCTTTGATGTATTTAATAATAGTCTTTTACAATTAATGAAAAATACTTTTTATTAAAATTAACAAATTAAGAATCAATAAAGTTTAAATTAGGTGAAACAATGGAAGAAGAAGTAATTGAAGTAATAAATATTGAACATCTTAAAACATTATTATCCCATCTCAGTCCAAGAGATATTGTAGAACCTGCTTACAAAGAATGGATACCATGTCAAAGAACCGGCCATACAATCATTGATTTAGAAAGTGGAACGATTCAAGGACTTGGAGTTGAATTAAACCAACTACCCTTAGCTAGTATGATTTATATAACATTATATACAATTAAATCTGGGGAACATCCTATAACTCCTGAAGAACTCTTTAGTGAAGAAGAATATGAATGTTATTTAAATTTCAAGGATGATGATCCTTCAGAATATACTCCAGATATCGTTTCAAATTTCTGTGAGACTTATGACATAAATGAAAACGAGCGTAAAATATCAATATTGGCTGATCGCTTTGAAGAGGATAAATACTGGAATTATAATATGTGGGAATCTGGTGTTTTAGAAGATTACTATGATGCTCTTCAAGGAGATTCTGACCTTTAATCAGATTTTTCAGCCTTTTTACTTTTATCTAATTGGAATTTATTACGAGTATAACAAGATAAAGGATTATTAATTCCTTTACAAGATTTATCAGGCTGACAGAGATGTGGCAAATGTATTTTAATTTTTTCACAGCTCATTGGAGTGTACCACTTAGTTTCACCTTCATTTTCAAGATTTACTTCTTCATGCATTCCAAATCCTAATTTTGAAATAATATTTATTTTTTCTTGTGGTTGATCATCAAATAACGGAGGTGAACAATTATCAGCTGCCTCATAAATCAATGGCAAAATCTCATTTTCGGTAATTGACAAATCTGCATCTATATCTGAAACTTTAACAGAACTATCTGCTGCAAAGATTCTTGGATATAAACGTGCATAAGAAACAAAAGAAGTTAATAGCAATACAATAGCATCATTACGTCCACCAGAGGAAACACCTTCAATAGTCTTTTGAATACATGGTGGAAATGCTTCCCTAATTAATTTTCCTGCTTTTACAGTTCCGTAAATTCCTCCACTACCTGCAAAGTAAGTGTTATACTTGCTGATTTCAGTTGGGATAAATTCTTTAAGTTCTTCTCCAAGTTCAATAATTACAGGGTGAATTTCAATGATTTTTGACATTTCTTTAATTCTTTTAATGTATTCTTCTGTTTTCTGCATTATAAGCCTTGAAAGAATTACCTCTTTAAGTTTTTCACCAACCAAAATATCATACATTTTCTCTGCAGGCCTATCCTGAAAGGCATCCTCAAATTTATATAAAAAGTCATCACTTTCTAAGACAATTTCTCCTTTATCAAGTAATAATTGAGTTAAAGAAAGTTTTTTTGATGCAATAACCTCTTTTAGTGTTTTCCAATTGATGGAACCATCAGTCTGAATTTCTCTTAGTGTATCATCAATAATTTCACTTCTATTGGCGGGCGGTATTTTAGCCAGTCTTTCTTCAATTAGTCTTCCCTGTGATTCAATAAATAATCTGGTCTCTCTTGAAGTTATATTGAATTCCATAGCTATAGCTTGAGATAAAATATGAAATGCAACAACATCCTGCCTATATAAATCCCCATTAAAAAGATATTCAAATTCCTGTTGTGAATAGTTTTTATTATTCTTTTTCTCAATAGCCCATTGAATGCGCTTTAAAGCTAACTGCTTATAAGATTTAGGAATAATATCATCATCAGAAATTTTTTGGTTTTGAGTATGGGTAACCTCCTCTATTAAGGATTCATCTTCATTATCCAATTGATTTAAATCTCCATAATCTTTTAAAATTTCCCTTCCTTCATTTGAAAGAGGATTTATAAAGGATAAACTTACCATGTTTTTGATATATTCACTTAATTGTATTTAAAAATTAACATAAAACAATGAAAAATAAAATTAAATAAAGATTCTTAATTATGATAAAAATTTAGAAATAAAACATAGATTTAAATGTTTTTAAAAACATATAATTTAAAGATAAAGAAATTATATTTACAATTTTTATTTAATTTTAATAAAAACAATGAAATGGAGAATAAATAGATGTCTAAAATTTTTATTTCATGTGCACTTCCTTATGCAAATGGACCTTGCCATTTAGGTCATTTAAGGTCTACTTATCTTCCTGCTGACATTTATGCAAGATATAATCGTATGATTAACAACGATGTATTGCTAGTTTGTGCAACTGATGAACATGGAACACCAATAGCTGTTAAAGCAGACAAAGAAAACAAAAAGCCTATTGAGATTTCTAAAAGATATCATGATATGATTGTTAAAGATGTAGAATCCATGAATATATCTTTAGACAGTTTCACACGTACTACTGATAAAGCTCATTATGAAATTGCTCAGAACTTCTTTTTAGATTTATATGAGAAAGGTTTAATTTACAGAAAGGACATTCAACAGCTATACTGTGAAGAATGTGGTAAATTCTTACCTGACAGATATGTTGAAGGTATTTGTCCCGTATGTGGTGCAGAGGCTCGTGGAGATCACTGTGAAAAATGTGGAAGACCCTTAGAACCAACTGAACTTATTGAACCTCAATGTTTAACCTGTGGTTCCACACCTAAAATAAAAGATACTTATCAATACTTCTTTAAATTAAGTGCTTTCCAAGATGATATTACTGAATATATTGAAAATAATAAAAATTTACCAGATAATGTTAGAAATTATGCACTTAACTGGCTTAAAGAAGGATTAAATGACTGGGTTTTAACACGTGATATGGATTGGGGTATTCCAGTTCCTCTTGAAGAAGCAAAAGGTAAAGTAATTTATGTATGGGGTGAAGCATTCTTAGGTTACATCTCATCAGCATCACAATGGTCCAAAGAAAGTGGCATTAAATGGGAAGATTACTGGAAGGATAATGTTGTACATTTCATTGGAAAAGACATTATTTACCACCACGCAATCTTCTGGCCAGCATTACTTAAAGGATATGGATGTAAATTGCCTGATACCATTTATGCAGGTGAATTCCTATCTTTAGAAGGTCAAAAAATGTCCACCAGTAAAAATTGGGTTGTATGGATATCTGATTTTGTCAAAGAATTTGAACCTGATTTACTTAGATATTACCTAACTATTAATGCACCGTTAAACAAAGACACTGACTTCTCATGGGATGATTTCCAAAGAAGAAACAATGACGGCCTTGCAGATGTAATAGGTAATTTTTTACATAGGACTTTTACATTTACACATAAATTCTTTGATGGGGAAGTTCCAGAGTATAAAAATCCTTCTGAAGAAGATTTAGAGTTTGAAAAATTAATTAAAGAACTTCCTGACACTGTTGGAGAACATATTGCTAACTTTGACTTCAGAGATGGTCTTCTTGAAATATTTAGAGTTACTAAAAAAGGAAATAAATACTTCAATGATCAAGAACCATGGAAAGCTGTTAAAGAAGACAAACAAAAAGCAGCAAATACATTACATTTATCTAATCAATTAGCTAAAATATTAGCTGTTGTTCTTAAACCTTACATTCCAACAAAAGCTGAGCAAATAGCTGAAATAGTTAATATAGCTAATCCAGAGGAATGGAAGGATGCAAAAGTTCCATTAAATGAAGGTCATAAAATCAATAAAGCTAAACCTTTATTTAAGAAAATTGAAGATGATAAAATAGCTGAACAAAAAAATAAATTAGAAGAAAATTTAAAAACTGAAGAGGATGAAAATATGAGTGATATTATAACTATTGATGATTTTGATAAAGTTGAAATTAGAATTGGACAAATTAAAGAAGCAGAAAAAATTGAAAAATCTGACAAATTATTAAAATTACAAGTTGATATTGGTTCAGGAGTAAGACAAATTGTTGCAGGTCTTGCACAATTCTATTCACCAGAAGAATTAATTGACAGAAAAGTAGCTGTTGTTGCAAACCTTAAACCAGCAAAATTATTTGGAACCTTATCTGAAGGTATGCTTTTAGCTACTGGTGAAAGTGGAGCATTATTATCACCTGATGAATGTGAAATAGGCGAAAGAATCCAATAAACATAACTAAAATTAAAAAAATTTGGTGTCTTTGATGGAAGAATCTTCACTAATTAGCAAATCTGAGAAATTTTTAAATGAAATTTCAAAAGAATCAATTGATATTAGTCAACTTGATGATTTTGAAGAATTTAAATCTCTCTATTTTAAATTAGATGATAGATTATCCACTCTTCACACTTTAAGAAACCAAATGGATTTACAAGGATATACAACCCCATTCCGTTCATTAAGTAAATATGGAAACACTACTTCCGATGTTGTAAGCTTAGAGGAAGTTAGTGAAAATAGTAGACATAACCAGTTTTTCAGAATGAAAGCAAATGCTAAGAAAAACATTCTTGATAGAGTAAAATCTGCTATTGACTCACATCAAATAGCCATTGGAAATTTAGAACAATATGGTTATGTAAAATGTGAAAGCTGTTATAAAAAATACAGAATGAATGAATATAAAGAAAATGAATGCAAATGTAGCTGTGGAAGTGAACAGTTTTCTTTTAAAATAAATAAAGACAACTCCTACAGATTAGAAATCATTCCATTTTTACCATTATCTGGAAATTACAGAGTACATATGACTCAATTTTCAAATTGGGGAAGAGATTCATTTAAAAAAGTTCTAAATTTACTTAAACAAGAAAGAAAAGGTGTTGTTAAATCAATATCCCTTGTTATAAAATTTAAAGATGAAAATAATAGATGGATTCGTAAAAATGTCACTATAGACTCTGATCATGTTGATAATTACGAAGAAGAAGTTAGAAAAACCTATGGAAAGAATGTTAGAATTGAAGTATTGAGATTCCACAGAACCAAACCTGCCATTATTGATGATAGGCATGCAAGAACTGCATTAGCTATTGGATATGTGAAATATTCAGAAAAATTAGTTAATGAAATGAAAGATTCAATTTTCAAAAAGAGAATATCTGATTTCAAAAGATTAAATAAATATAATGATCTTAAACATGAAATTGCCACTAAAAAACCAACTTTTATTGATGAACATGATGCTGCTTCTTTAGAATCCTGGAGAAAAACAGAATTTGAAGAAACATGCAAAAAACTTAAATTCATGGATAAATTTGGCAATTTAAACAGATCTTTAAAAAGAGATTTAAAAATAAAAGAAAATATTGAAAAATCTATTTTTACCAATATAGCACCTGCATTGATTATATGGGATATTTTCAGATACTATTTAACCACTTCCCACAATAATCGTAAAATAACTTCAGGTCCATTCCCATACATTAGGGTTGAACTTGATAGACAGCAAAGAAAAATATTCCAAACTACTTATAAAAAGGTTATTGAAACATTAGATGAAGAAACTAACCTTAAACTAATCCCAATTCCAGAAATGGATCTTGTTTTATACGAAAAATTTAAACTTGAAAAGTTAATTAAAAATACTAAAATGAAAATTAATTATCCTGCTTTAGGTGCTGGATTAATCCATAAAACTACTGAAATTCCTATTGAAAATATTGGTAATGCTTTAAATATTAATAATTCTAAAATTAAAAAGGAAATCAAAAATATTGAAACAATTAGAAAGCCAAAAACTGAAAAATCAAAAAAATTCTTAGAATTAATTAAAAAATAAGTGATTATATGGATGAAGAAACTACAAATATTCATATAACCCAAGTATTAACCTTATCAAAAGTTATGGAATTAATCGATGAATATCCAAACCTTGAAGAGATTACCTGTAGTCCCAGTGTTTATAATAGAATCTCAAAAAAATATATTGAAGCATTGGAATCTCTCGATATAACTGTTAAAAAAGAATATCAATGGGGATCTAAAAGTAAATATTCTTCTAAAGATGAAGAAATTTTAAGGTATGTTAAAGAAAAGAAATCTGCTAAAGAAATAGCTGAAATTTTAAACATACCTGTTAGCAGAGTTTACTACTATGTAAGAAAAAATAAGGATGAAGTAAGCTTTGATAATTACAAAAGAAAGCATGATTTAAATACAAGAAAAGAAATTAAAACATTGAATAAAGAAGGATTAAAACCAAAAGAAATATCTGAAAAATTAAATGTACCAGTTAGAACTGTGTACTATATACTCAACAATAAATAAATCACTTTTTTTTAAAAAAAAATAATAAAGAATTTATCCTAAAGTGTAGAAAAATTCTTTAATATACATAATATCTTCTATAGTCTCATTTTCTGCAAAACCAGGCATAGACAATGCAATTAAAATACCGATAATACCAAATATTATACCTATAGCCCAAATAATTTTAACAGCATGCTCTTCTTTAATTGGTTTTCTTAAAATAAATCTAATTAAGGATTTAAAACCTGTTTCTGGTCTAACTAATCTTCCTTCATCATCTAATTGAGTAGGTTTAAATTGTTGTCTTTCCATAACTCCTGCACTGTAAAATTTTAATGCAGCATCAATAATGTTTGGAATAAGAACAATAAAAGCAATTAACTTTACACGACCAATAAATGCAATAGCTACAATAGTTGCACCAATAATCAGAGTACCAGTATCACCAGGGAATATCTTAGCAGGATATTTATTAAAGTGTAAAAATGCAATAAGTGCACCTAACATACTCATACTTATTATTGTAACATCATATTTTCCAAGAATAATACATGAAATAGTCAAAGATCCTAGTGCAATAATACCAAGACCCGCTTCAATACCATTTAATCCAGCAAGCATATTAGTTAAATTAGCACCAATTGAAACAGCTATTGGAATAGCAATTAAATATAAAATTCCAACTTCTGGAGGTGCTGCCCATATTAAAGGAATACCTGCTAAAAATAGTAAGAACAACTTTTCTTTTGATGAAAGTACAAGTAAGTCATCTGCAATACCAATAATTCCCACAAGTAAAATAACAATCAAAACAATACATAATGGAAATGTTAAAATGGAATGCATTCCAATTCCTGCAAAAATACCTATAATAAAACCAAATAAGATTCCAAATCCACCCATTTCTGCAACAATTGGTTTCCAAGATTTATGAATATCTTTACCAACAATATTTGCTTTTTCTAATTTTTTAATAATCTTAGGCATTGATAAACGTGTAACTAAAAAGGACAGTATACCACAGATTATTGCAATTACATATAATGGTAACTGAGGAAACATAACAGCCATATAATCACAATTTTATTTAATTAACATATAATTTGTTTCAGCTACTAATTAAATTTAATTAATCCATTTTACATTAGCTGTTGTGAAAACATAATGATTTGAAAAAACAGGATTGTATAACTCATTAGTTAAATTTTCACTATTGAAAGTATAAGCTAGAGACTTTCTTAAATTGTAATTAATCCTATCTCCAAAAGAATCTTGCAAATCTTTATCAATAATCTCGCTTGATGAAACTGTAACCTTAAATTGAATTTTCTCTTTATTATATCCTGAATCAACCCCCATATTTGTATAATTAACATTCTCTAACTTAATTAAAGAGGGATGAAGCAAATTTTCTTTTGATAATTCATACTCCCTATAGACATCATCAGGATAGACAGCTGCAGAATCAATAATTATCCCCTCATTTACACCATTTCTAGCAGCAATCATTGCTTTGTTTAACTCATCTTCCTCTAAAATAAATATGCTTGAAACAACAAGAAGTGCAATGAAAAATCCCATTAACAGCAAAAATTCAACACTTGACTGACCTTTACAATCCATTATATAAACCACCTTTTAACAGAAATTGTGCTTTCATCTTCTTTTTTAATTAAATAGCTGTTTCCACCATATAAATCCACGTCAAGATTGTTTTCTAATTTAATTGGAAAAATATTTGTTGAAGCTTTTCTATCATCAATGTCTAAGGTTAATGAATCCTCTGATAATGATAAAACATAGCTATGGCCCTGTATTTTATAGGGGAGTGAAATCACCTTTGAAAAATTAGCACCATTTGAATTAACCTGATTTATTTCATCTGCTATATTATCAAGAAATAGCCTATAACTAGTAGTTTTTTCTATATTTTCAGCTGAATTTAAGGTGGATTCTGAGAAATAAAGAATACCTATAGCTATTAAAAGAATTAAAAAGATAGAAAAAAGATAGTCTATAGAAATAAAGCCCTGATTATCCATAATAACTACTTTTTCATGAACATTAATATAATTTGTTTAAATAACTTTGTCAAATTGATTAAATAACTAAAAAAATACTTATAATAACTTTTTAGCTATTATACATAATTATTAAATAGAACCTAAAACTTATAATGATGTATGAAAGGTAAAGTTATTTTTATTGGAGCAGGTCCTGGAGACCCAGATCTCATCACTGTAAAAGGAAAAAAAGCTATTGAAAATGCAGATGTTATTATTTATGCTGGTTCACTTGTCAATAAAGAAGTTTTAGACTGTAAAAAAGAAGAATGTGAAGTTTACAACAGCGCTTACTTAAATTTAGATGAAATCATCAACATTATCAAAGAAGCTGTAGCTGATGATAAGCTAGTAGCTAGAGTTCATACTGGTGACCCTTCAATATACGGTGCAATTGGAGAGCAAATCAGAGAATTAAAAGCAAATAATATTGAATATGAAATAATTCCTGGCGTAAGCTCATTATTTGGAACTGCATCTGTTTTAGAAACTGAGTTAACCTTACCTGAAATCTCACAAACAGTAATAATAACTCGTCCTGAAGGTAGAACACCAAAACCTCCTTTAGAAAGTATTTCAAGCCTATCCAAACATCATGCAACAATGTGCATCTTTTTAGGTGTTGGTATGATTGACAAACTTGTTGAAGAATTACTTGAAGGATATGAAATTACAACACCAGTCTCAGTAGTTCAAAAAGCAACATGGAAAGACCAAAAGATTGTTGAAGGAACACTTGCAGATATTGCAGAAAAAGTTAAAAGTGCCAATATAACAAAAACTGCAATGGTTGTAGTGGGAGATGTTTTAAAACCAGGTGATTTTACTCCATCTAAGCTATATGATGCAAACTTTAAACATGAATATAGATAAAAAAATAGCTATTTTTATAAAAAAAATTAAATAATTATTTTGATTTAGCTAATTTTTCAGCTTCATCAAAATTATTTTCATAAATATGTGCACTAATAGAATGGATTGTGATAGGACCAATTTTTACATCACCAATCTCTTCTGATACATATTTTGCACAGTAAGTTAAACCAACAGCATTTGCAAACCAAGCACCATAAATATCATGACTTCTCCATAATGCTGTAGTATATAAAACATTATCTCTTATTTTAAAATCAATTAAAATCATACATGGAACTTCTTCTGAAGTACTATCAATAACTTGATCCCAAGTAATAGAAATAGCTCTTCTAGATTCTCTGCAATTTTTTAAACGAGTAATTGATTCTTGAATTTGATCAACATTATCAAAATGTGCTCTTAAACGATTACCATAAGTATAAACAAAACCAGGATTTTCAGGGCTGATAAACTGATCAGCATATGTTTGAAGTTTGTCTCCTTCCCAGAAATAACCTTTAGGAATCCTAATATTTTCCAACTTTTCTAAAGCATCACCCATACCAAAGAAATCCTTTCCACCAACACTAAATGGGTCTTTAATTTCAGTAACAATATTTAAACACTCTTTAGTTAAAGAACCGCGTTCATCATTAACATAATGTCCATTATTAACAATATTAACAACTATTTTCTCCCAACAATCTGCTATATCATTACCTTTGATATGAGTAACCATTTTAACACCTATTTAACCTCATTTAATACTTTGGTCATTGTTTCTAATTTTTTACAAGCAACATTTACACTAGCTTTTCTAAGACCACAATCAGGATCTAAAATCATATTCTCTTTACCTACTGCATCAATACCTCTTTTTACAAGATTTAATACATTATCATAAGAATCAACTTCAGAAGATGCAGTGTCTAAACAACCAAATCCTATTTTTTTTCCTTTAATCAAATTTACATTATCCTCTAAAATACCAATATTAATATTATTTCCTGCAAATTCACAGTCTAAAATATCAACATTAAATTTAGTTAAATCTTTAAAAACATTATTTAGATTTCCGCAAACATGCATAGCTAATGGAACATCTAATCCTTTACCAATAATATCAATAGCTTTACGTGCAGTTTTGAAATCAACTAAACCAGTAGATAAAAAAGGTTCATCAACCTGAATATACTTAGGGTCAATTTTATCCATAATTGCATTAACTTCATGTTTTAAGCTGTGAGCCAAATCAATTATTGCATCATTCTTATTCTTATAAAAACTCTCGATTCTAGAAGAATGGACAATTGTTGAAGGTCCAGTTATAATTCCTTTTACACCCTTCTCTTCAGGAATAGAACCAGAATAATACTCTTTTAAAATAGATTTAGCATATTTTAAGTCATCAACTGTTATTTCTTTAACAGGAGATCTTATTTTAGAAGTGATAATAGTTGAATTGTGCTCAAATTGCATTCCAGGAATATATTTAGAAAAAGAACCAACCATATCTCCCCTAACTTGACCATCAGAGATAATATCTACACCAGAGTCTAACTGATGAAAAACAGCTTTTTTAATAGCTGATTTATAAGGATCATAAAGACCAAAAATATTTAAAAATTTATCTTTAAAAGAAGGGGAAGTTTCTAATTCTACAGGGAAACTTCCAACAACAGTAGAAAACATTTTATCATCATTTAGTGTTTAATTTTCTAATTCTTTCGATTTCTTCAGTATCAACTGGCAATTCTATTACTGCAGAACCATGACAAGGTTTAGTATATGGGATTAAAGCAGTTCCTTTGGATTCATTAATTCCAATTGGAACAGGTGGAATTCCAATAACCCTAACACCCAATACTTCATCTCCAGGTTTAATATCTACAACTTCTGGAGCTTTAGAACGGATAATTTTAGCACAGTCTTTAAAACCAGTTTTAGATGCTAAAATTTCATAATCATCAGATTGTTGAAGATAAGTATCTAAACAAAAAGACATTTTATAACTCCTCCAATACTTTATCAAATCTAACTCTAATTGGAGTTGGATTATGGAAAGCTTTAACAGCAACAATTTTAGCATCAGTGTTTTCCTGAACCATATCAACATAGCTTTCCAATAACTCCATATCCTTTTCAAATACAAGAGCTATTGATTCACATTGCAATAAATGATAAAATGTAATGAAGAAAGATGCAGCTGCATCTTTATGAACAAAACCAACTAATAAATCATAATCTCCTTCTTTTATATCATTTAAACATCTGTCTAAATCAACGATGCTTTTTACATAAACTTTTTTTGGATCTGAAACTTTAACAAGTTTAGTTGCTGCAGGATTTGCTGCCACAGTAACATCATAATCTAATTCAGATAACTTATTTGCTGCATAAACTGCCATTGGTGTCTGAGAAGGAGATTCAGGACAACCAAGCAATACTAATGCTTTTTTCATTTTATAACATCCCCCAATTATTGATTTCTAGTTTTAAGAGTTACTGCATGAGATAAAATAAATGCTCCTAATAACATGAATGTAAGTAATGCCATACCATTGATTGTTCTGTTAAATATGAATAATCCAATTAATGCTTGTGCAATAAATGCAGAAAGTGCACCAATAAGCATTACTTCCTTACCTAAATATTTTTTATTATTTTTCTCTCTTTTCTCTCTATACATTGTTAATATTTTTAATCCAACAAAAATGGTTAAAAGAACAAATAACATTAAACCAATTAGTCCTAAATAACCAAAGTCAAAACCATACCCCATAATACCTGGAAGCATATAATCCACAGTATCCTTTTGGTTTACAAGTACACCAAAGAATAATGGGAATGGTAAACCAAAGAACAATATTAATTGCATTGGAAGGGAAACATATCCTTCTGCAAATGCTGTTCCATTAACTCCCCAATATGATGCATCACCACTATGACCTATTAATTGGGTATTGTTTAATACCATTCTAATACTTGATAATGAGTTATCTTCAATCCTTTCAATCCTCAATAATGGAGAGAAAATAGTCATTCCGGTGACTCTAGCTATTACCTCTAGACATGCAAATGCTGCAACACCTAATCCTAAGAACATAAGGATTCTTTTAAGAGTAAATATGGATTTCTCTCTGAAATTTTTAGAGATTATTGAATAACCTATAAATAAACCAAGAATCCAAAGTAAAAGGAAAGACCTGTGCATTAATCCACCAAATACTGTAATAGCTGCAATTAATATAAATACAACCTTTTTAAGACCAGAGACATCAACCCCCGACTTTTGCATCACCTTCAGCGATGCTAGAGCAGTAATAACAGCAAAAAGTGCCAATGGTCCAAATGGATGAGTAAATTCATTCTGACTTGAAGAGATTATAAGAAATAGAATATCTGCTCCAAATAGAAGAACGAATCCTCCAGAAACAAACAAAGATAAAAATGTTACAATACTAAGTGATAAAGGAACTAAATTTATCACAAAGATAAAAGTTACAAGCAAAATTAAAAATACTTCAATAATAAATTGTAAATGATTTTGAGCTATTAACAACATATATGAATCACTTAGACCTGTTTGTTTTATAAAACAATTAATTTAATATGGACTGACCGGGATTTGAACCCGGGGCCTCCGCCATGCCAAGGCGACGATCTACCATCTGAGCTACCAGCCCTTAAAAATATAACTAAAATATTCTATTAATTTAATATGAATATTTTAATATAAATAACTATTTAATTTATTTACCTAAATCATAGATATTATCTAAAATTAAATTAAACAAATCATCAGATTCAAAGTTAATCTCCTGATGAGGATTAACAATAAAATTCAATGCTTTTTGGATAATATCATCAGTATCATTAGATCTATACATTAAACCTTGATTGATATAAAATTGATCAACAGATAATGTATCTCCAGGATAACAGGAAATAACAGGAGTCTGTAAAATAGCAGATTCCCTATTCATTGTACCTCCAGCTCCAATAACTAAATCACATTTTTTAATTAAACTGGAAGTGTCAACAGGAGGTTTTAAAATAGTAACATTATCAATATCTTCAAATATTTCAGACTGTTCTTTAAATCTTGGCAATACTAAAATATTTGCATAATCTTTTAAAACATCAACAATTGGAGATAATACAGATTGTCTACAGTCAGTATCCAAATATGAAGCAAGAGAAGGTTCAGGCCTCATTAAAATAGTTTTAGGATGATTAAGTTCAAGATTTAAATCAGCAAATATATTTTCATTATATTTAAAGTTATTAAAATGCATTAATTCAGAAGTTCCTTTATATGGAATAATCGAATTAGGATCAGCTCCACATTTCATTAAATCCCATACACTGATAATTTCAGGAGTTATAATCCTATCACATAAAGGAAGGGTTAATTTATTAGCAGCTAGTGCATGTTCATTATCTAAAATAAATAAGCTTGGAATACCTAAACCAAAAGCAACACGAGGAAGCTCAATAGAATGTTTACTAACTGCTACATCAATTTTTTCACCATTAATTAAATCTGTAAGCTGAGCTACCCTATTAGTACTTTCATTAAGTTTATCATAAAGACTAACTCCATGTTTACCTACAGAAATAAAATCAATATCATAGGATTCCATTAATTTATGGATATCACCAAATTTCCTTGCAGTAACAATTAAATCCTCACCTTCAGCTTCCAAATACTTAATAATGTCCTTAAAAAATCTTACATGAGGAGCATTAGAAATATCAATCCATATTTTCAATGAAATCACCATTTAAATTTAAATATTGTCTTTACGTTTGTTGATAGCTGCAATAATTTCTTGTAATCCTTCACCATCTTTTAAGTTACTTTTAATAACTTCAACATCAGGATTTAAAGCTTTTGCATCAGCTATCATTTTATTGGTGTCGGCACCAACGGCATCAGCTAAGTCAATTTTATTAATAATAATTAAATCTGAATCTTTGAAAATTAAAGGATGTTTCTCAACAGTGTCATCTCCTTCAGTAACACTTACAACAACAATCCTCATATGGGATCCAAGCTCAAAATCAACAGGACAGATTAAATTACCTACATTTTCAATAATTAATACATCAATATCATCTAATGGTAAATCAGCTACTCCATGTCTTACTAAATGTGCATCTAAATGACATTCTTTACCAGTGTTCAAACCTACAACAGGAACATCATGTTTCTCAATTCTTCCTGCATCAAATTCACTGATAACATCTCCAGCTATTACACCAATATTATAATCAGTATTATCAATAATATCTTCAATTAAAGTAGTTTTACCAGAACCAATAGCTCCTACAAAATCAACACAAAAAATGCCATGATCTTCAAAATTTTCCCTATTTTTATCAGCTAATTTTCTATTAGCGTCCATAATATTTTTTTGTACTTCAATATCTGCAACTTTATGCATAATTTAATCCTCCTTATCATCCGGTTTTTCAATAACAATATTTTTAACAATGCAATCTTTACCATTTAAAATGGAAATTCTTTTATTATCACATTTAGGACAAGAAACCATTGGAGCATAATGATCAAGATCATCTAAAATTGCATCTCCATGAAAACCACATTCTGGACAATCAATTTCAACAGGTATCTCTTCAATCTCAATTTTTGCATTTTCAACTATGGTATTCTCAACAAGAACACTTAACATAAATCTTAACTGTTCAGGATTTATCATAGCTAATCTTCCAATTTCAATAGATACTTCTGTAACTTCAACTGCATTATTCTCCTCAGCAGTTTTTAAAACAGCATCTATTATTCCTTGAGCCATTGATAATTCGTGCATTTTTATTCTCCTTATATAATCAAATAATTTCTATATTATTAAACTTTACATTTAACAGTTATATAAATATTATGAAAAAAAGTTGTTTATAAAAAAATTAAAGATTATTAAATTTAAAAAATAAATCGTTAGCTATTTCATTAGCAGAATCCAAATTTAAAGCTCTTTTATTGAAATTAATAGCTCCCTGTTTATCTCCTTGCTCATATAATATCATAGCAATAAGAGCCCATGCATCCGAATTTTTTTTGTCTTTAGATAAAATATCATTTAAAATTTCTTTTGAAGAAAAATAATCTCCCTGACAATATAAATCATAAGCTTCTTCATATTCTATTTCAAAAGAATCTTTTTTTATCAGAGATTTCTTCAGCAATTGCCTCATTACTTTTTTCTTTTACTTCAGATTTAGAACCATCCATCTTACTACACATATAACCTAAAATATGTTTAGTTGCTTTTTTATGAAGCGGTTTATTATCATTTCCACATTTAGGAGAATAAATACAAGCTGGACAACCATCAACACAACTACAGTTTTTAATTAAATCATATGTGGATTTTACTAAATCTGGAAATATTTCCATAGCTTTTTCTGTAATTCCAATTCCACCTTCATAACCATCATAAATAAAAATAGTGGATTCCTGTGTATCTTCATGGTATTTAGTAGATAACCCTCCTATATCTGAGTTATCACACATTACATGAAGTGGAAATAAACCAATCAAAGCATGTTCAACACCATGAAGACCACCTGCAAATATGGACTCTCCATTATATGCATCCTCAACCTCTTCTTTTAGATAATCAGGAATTGCAAACCATAACCCTTTTGTTGTGAACTTCAATGGAGGTAAATCCAAATCAAAAGATCCTAATGTTTTTGAAAACTGTATTTTTTTATATTTGTAATAATCTTCTGTTACAGTCAACTCTCCAAAATGAATTGTTAAATCACCAAATTTAGTTTTAGATATTTTACGCTTAATATTAATATTTACCTTATTTAAAACTACAGTATGATAATCTACATCCTCTTTAACAACATTCACAGTATTATTTCTCAAATTTAACTTATTAACAATGTAAGATTCACCCTTGTTAATTAAAACTGCACCTTCATGAGCTTCCCTATAAACTTGAGAACGCCCCATTGTTTCTAAAATTTGACGATTATAAAATACTCTAAACTCTTCATTAGATAACTGGTCTAAGGAATGATTAAATGCAGGATTATCATAATCACCAGAGTAAGCATACTTTCCATAACTTGTTTTTCTCAAATCTTCTCTTTCAACAAGTTTATAAATAACTTCAGCATTAGTGTCAAAATATTTTTTACTATCATCAACGGATAAATCAAGTTCATTAGCAGCACATAAAATATGAGCATTCCTTAAAATACTGTTATTCAAATCAATGAAAACATTTTCATGAGGTTTATCAAAGAAAAAATCAGGATTATTCATAAAATACTGATCCAACTGATTTTCAAAGGCTATTAATATAGCTAATGATTTCTGATTACTCCTACCTGCCCTACCACTTTGCTGCCATACTGAAACCATAGTTCCAGGATAACCTGAAATTATAACTGCATCTAAAGAACCTATATTAATTCCAAGCTCTAATGCATTAGTACAAGTAACACCAAGATATTTTCTTGATTTTAATCCTTCTTCTATTTCACGTCTTTCTTCAGGACGATAACCTGCCCTATAAGCAGCTACTCTATCGACAAGTTTAGATTTAATATTATTAATTTCATTTTTAGACCACCTAGCGATTAGCTCAGCCATTTTACGTGAAACAGTGAAACATAATGTCTGAATATTCTTGAATATAAGATATAGAAATATTTCTTCAGTTTCCACATGCACAGAAGGTGATTTTGAATTTCTTTTATTTTTTTTCTTATTTTTGAAAGGATTATACAATATAAAATCTTTCTCACCACTTGGAGAAGTATCCTTATCTATTAAAACAAATTCTTCACCAGTTAATTTATTAGCCAATTCTAAAGGATTAGCTAAAGTAGCTGAAGATAAAATAAACTGAGGATTAGAATCATAAAAATTAGCTATTCTTTTCAATCTGCGAATAAGAAAAGCCACATTAGAACCAAAAACTCCTTTATAATAATGAGATTCATCAATTACAATATATTTTAGATTTCTGTAGAATCGTTTCCACTGAGGATGCCAATAAAGGATTAAATGTAACTGATATGGATTTGTTAGCACAATTCTTGACTTTTGGCGAATCCCATATCTTTCATCTTTTGGAGTGTCTCCATCATAAGTTCGGGGATTTGTTTTAATGTCTAACTCCTCTTCAAGATTTTCAAGAACATGTAGTTGGTCATTTGAAAGAGCTTTAGCAGGATAAATATAAAGCGCTGTGGCTTCTTCATCTTCAATCATTGTTTCCATAATTGGAAGATTAAAAGCCAAAGTTTTTCCTGAAGCTGTGGGAGTTGTAATAATAATATTTTCCTTATTTTGGATATGCTCATAAGCTTCAGCCTGATGTTCATATAATTTAACATCTTTAGACTCTAAATAATCAATAATACGGCCATTCAGATTGACAATTTTTTTATATTTGGCTTTTTTTGAGGGAATAGTTTCCACATGGACAATTTTATCCCTATACCTAATATCATTTTTAAATCTGTCAATTGGTTCAATATCTGAGCTATCCATATAAATCTAAAAGAAGTTTATTAAAATAATATTATAATTTATATAATTTATAATCATATAAAAGTTTCAGTTAGAATAATAGATTTCAAATGCTCTAACAAAGAGATAATTAAATAAAATATAATAAAAATAGTAGATATATAAAAATTAAAAACAATTGAGGACTATAATGATTACCTATGAAGAATTTGAGGAAATTGTTGTAAATATATTAAAAAGAGATATTTCTTCAAATGAAGAACAGAAAAAATCAATATTATCCGATGTGAATCAATCTCAATTTATTGTTGCAGGCCCTGGTTCTGGTAAAACAACTGTTATTGTACTTAAAATCTTAAAATATATTTTTGTAGATGATATAAATCCAAGTGAAATAATTTCAACAACTTTTACTAGAAAAGCTGCTGATGAACTTTACTCACGTATTCTAAATTGGGGAGATCAGATTAAAAATATACTTCTTGAAAAATACGGGGATGATTTTAATAAAATATCATCTCTTGTAAGAATTGATTTTAACCAGATTATAATAGGAACCATTGATAGTGTTGCAGAGGAATTAATAAGGATTCATAGAGCCCCTGGTGAAAATTCACCAACATTAATTGAGGGATTTGTAGCAAAATCTGCAATGATAAATACTGGACTTTTAAAAAATGATAGATATCTTAATGAAGACCTTCAAGACTTTTTAAAAGAGTTTGATGGAAGGGAAAAACTAAATGACCCCTCTAAAATGAGCAGAATATTAATTAGCTTAAAAGATAGACTTTACTTTGACCAAGTGGATTTTAATGATGTCTATGAAAATGTGAAAAATAATCCTGGAGCTGTAGAAGCATTAAATGCAATTGCAGATTATGAAAAAGAATTGAAAAAACGTAACCTTCTTGATTTTCCAATGCTTGAAGAAGAGTTTCTAAAAAGACTTAGAGAAAATCAATTAACTGAATTTTTAAATAATGTTAAAGTAATTCTTGTTGATGAATATCAGGATACAAACTTAATCCAGGAAGAAATCTATTTTACAATAGCTAAATCTGCTTTAGAAAATAATGGAAACATAACTGTAGTTGGAGATGATGATCAATCCCTTTATAGATTTAGAGGAGCTACTGTTGATTTATTTACTAATTTTAAAGAACGTGCAAATGAAAAACTTGGAATTGAAGTTGAAGAAATTAATTTAAGAACAAACTATCGTTCAACTGAAAAAATAATTAACCAATGCAACAGTTTTGTTGAGCTTGATAAAAAATACCAGTCAGCAAGAGTTCACAACAAACCTAAAATCATTGCTCCTGATTTCAAAGAAAATGAAATGCCTATTCTTGGAATGTTTAGGAATAATCCAGAAATGCTATCTAAGGATTTATCTACTCTTATAGGAAAACTAATCAACAAAGGAGAAGTTGAAGTACCTGTTTACAGAGTCATTACAAGAGAATACAATGAAATGATGAATAGCTCCCTTTCACGTGATGAAAAACAGAAAGAAAAACAAAAATATCTTAAAGAGGGTAAAAAAATTAAAAATATCACTCTTAAATTAGATAAAGAAAATGGTTCTGCATCAGATATAGCTATTTTAACTTATTCTCCAAAGGAAACAAACAATAGTGGAAGTAGATTATTCCCATTTTATCTTAGAAAACATTTATCCAGATTAAGAGAACCTATTAGTGTATTTAATCCTCGTGGAAAAGATCTTCAAGATGTTTATGAAGTTTCTATTTTCTGCGGATTATTATTGGAATGTATTGACCCTGAAAGTAAAGTTCAAAATAGTGATAAACAAATTCCAATGCTTGCAAAAAGGAATATGCGCAGATGGAGATTAAATGCCTGTGAATATATAAAAGAAGACCCACAACCACATTATCCTTTATCTTTAGAAGAATTCGTAAGAGCTTGGCAAGAAAGAGAACCTATAGGACATGAAAAATGGCCAGAATCAGCCAGTTTAATGGAACTTGCATATAAACTAATTACATGGATTGAAGAACTGCAAGACGATGTTGAAGGAATTGTTTATTTAGAAGCTATTACCCAATCAATTACTCAAACAGGATTCTTTAATAAATATTCTGCTAATATTATTTATGGAAACGAAAAAGAAGAATATGAAAGTATAAAAGAAGCAATCTGGAATATTTTCATCCCAATAGCTACAGGTGATGTTGAAATTGATGAAGCTCTTTTAGAAACTTTACCTAATGACAGAATAAACTTAATGTCCATTCATCAATCAAAAGGACTTGAATTTCCACTCGTAGTTGTTGATGTTGGTTCTAAATTTAAGAAAAATGAAGCAAAAACACAAAACCTAAGATTCCCAAAGATGCCTTCCAAAAAGAAATCATTAGAAGACACAGTTAGAAATTATAGTTCTTTAGGAAAATTAGAAAGAAGTGAGAAAGACAGATCCTTTGATGATTTAGTTAGACTTTATTTTGTAGCCTTTTCAAGAGCAGAAAATGTTTTACTATTAATAGGACTTACACAAGGAATTGATGGATATTCTGATAAAAATGAACTTAAAACCATCCCTAATGTTGCATTAGGATGGAGTAGAGATGAAAAATTTATTGGATTTAATGAAATGTATATGATATAGTGATGAAAATGAAATTATCTACAAGATCAAAACCATATATAATCCCAGAATATAGTTTAACTGGTGATTTACTTTCTTTTTTAACCTGTAATCTTCAATACAGATACCAGAATAAGGGTACTCTTCCTCCATCAATGCCAGTCCAATTATGGTTTGGAGAATTTATACATGGTGTTTTAGAGGAAGCATTTCTTAGATGGGACTTAAACAAAACATCATTTCCATGGGACTGGAAAGAGGATATAAGACCTATAGAAAATATGATTGATTTGAAACTTCAAGTTAGAGGCCTTTACCCTCCTCAGAATCATTTCTTCACAACAAATATCCCTGGACGTGAAGATATGGAAGTTACTGAAGCAGACCATAAAAAATTAGCTAGTGCAAGAGCAGAAGCTGCCATTAACATTTGGGGTCCACATTTATTTCCTTTAATTGATTCAACCGAAGAACTAATTAAAGGAATACGAGATATGCCAAATTACAAAGAAAACGTTAGCAGATCCAATTATTATGGGATAAATGGTGTTGTTGATGTCATTACCTTATTCAAAAAGGATGAATTGAAAAAATCAGAACAATTCTCACTGGATTATTTTAAGGAAAATGAAATAAAGAATTACCTTAGAGAAAATAAAGAGTTTAATGAAAACCTTCAAAAACTTGATGCAGATGAATATGAGATTATCATTGACTATAAAGGAATGAAAAGACCCTCCATAAAAGATAACACATGGAATCATCATAAATGGCAGATATTAACATATTCCTGGCTTAAACATAAACAGGAAGATTCAAAACCTATTATTTGTGGAATTATTTTCTATTTAAATGAGTTAGTTCCATCATATGAAGATTTAAGGGCTATTAAACAGGACATAATTAAAAATGAAAATGATGTAGACATTAGTGATGAAGATTTAGAAGTTCTGATGAATTGGGATGAAAATGATGAAGAGAACTATCCTGAACTTTCAGACAAATTCAAAAAAGACAGATCCATTAGAATTATCACAGTTGACGATGATGAATTGGATACTGCATTAGAAGAGTTCGATAAGGTAGTTGGAGATATTGAAGAATCCTTAATTAAAGAAACAAACGGATGCAAAATTAAAGAGGCGTGGAAAGCCGAAGCCGATGAAAGAACATGTAAAGCATGTGACTTCAAGACTTTTTGTAACAATAATAAAATAAAAGAATTTAAGGTACCTTAATTACATAATTATAAATAAGTGGTTATATGAGTAATGAAAATTTAGAATTAAATAAAGAATATGCAAATGTATTTGAAGAAAATATAAAGTTAACTTGCTCTCCTGTTGCAATTAAACTTCTCAAAAGTGAAGATGAAGTACCTGAAGGTATTGAACGTATTGGAGAAAAAATAAGACATTGTGAAATGGTACGTAAAGCATCATATGGTGATAAATTCTACAGCACTATTGACGAACATTTATGTCAAGGAGGAGCTGGAGCTATCGGTTTAAGAGAAATGCCACCAAAAGTAGCTAGTGGAGAACATTACTTTAACTTAGGAAGATTCAAAACCCCTGAAATAGCTAAATCAACAACTGATGCACTTTCTGTAATCTCAGAACCTCAATGGGGAATCGCTTATGCTCCATTAAATGAAGCTAATTTTGAACCAGATGTTGTTATAATCATTTCTGAACCAGTCACTGCAATGAAAATAGCTCAAACAATTGTATATAACAATGGAGAAAAGGTAAGACCTAATTTTGCTGGAATCCAATCATTATGTGGAGATGCATTAGCTAATCCTTACTTAGAAAAAAGTGTAAACATAACCATGGGATGTGATGGTTCTAGAAAAGCAGCGGATATTAAAGATAATGAATTAGCTATTGGAATAAGTAAAGATAGATTAGAAGAAGTAATAGAAAGCTTAAAAGCTATCTAAAACTTTTTTATAATCATCATAATGATTAATATTTAATAATTCCAATTCATTTTTTTCTTTAATCCCATAAAATGTAAATCCATCCTTAAACATTTTTCTAAGGATTGGATTTAAATTATCATTTTCATTTTTTAAATAATTAATTAACTGATTTTTATTTGCAACAAAGGGCATTCCTAATCCTTCAGCAGTATCAAGTAAACCCGTTTTTCTTCTTCTTAAAATAGATATTGTTTTTTCAGGATTTTTTGAGTTTTTTGCACATTCAATTAACTTATTAAATGTTTCTGTTGATACGGTTGGTTGGTCTCCAGTAACACAAAGAGCATAATCCGATGAAATATTTTCTAAACCATGTAAAAGAGATATTGAAAGACCCACATCAACAGGATTATTTTTAGCAAATTTTACTTTATCTTTAAAATTATCAGAAATAGCATCCTTAATTTCACTAGAATAATGACCAAGAACTATTATACATTCATCAATATTGCAAGATAATGCATTACTAATAGTTGTCTCAATAATAGTTGAATCTTTAAAAGGAAGAGTCAATTTATTCTGAGGTTTTAAACCCTTTGAAATTTGATCTTTTCTCATACGAGAGTTTTTACCTGCTGCGGTAATAATAGCTGAGATTGACATAATAAAAAAAAAATTAAGAGGTGGTATTTGTTGAGTTAGTGCTAGTTTCATTAGTCGGTTCATATCTAATAATTTGAGCATAAATCAACATACCTGTTCCTGAACCTTCAGTCCACATAACAATTTTAACTGGATAATCATGATTATTTGTGATTTTAATATCTTCAGATGGATGGAATCCAAATAATACAGCATCTTCATCATTTACCATACCCACAGGTAAATCGAATCCTTCTGCTAAAACAACATTTCTTAAAGCTCTAGCTGGAGGACATACACCATGAGAAGCCGCTCCACCTGGTGCATCAGGATCTATTGCTGAACCAAAATCAACATAAGCTCTACCATTACCTTGAGATTCAGGAGGTATAACTGTATTATTCCATGCATCAACAAATTGTCTTGCATTATATTCCCTTACACCATCTCCATATTGAGGATGTGATCCTAATGATGTATAAGCAAGTTCACCTTCTGTTTCAGTAGTATTACCCATATACAATACAATAGGAGTACCATCAGGATATGCTGCAACATAATCAGAAACATTAGAACCAAAAATAGATTCAACCTGTTTAAATGATACATCAGACCTTCCATCGGAAAATGAAGTAATTCCTCTTTCTAAAGTGAAATTACTACCTTCTTTATTAGAATTAAACCAATTTACTATAGTAGTATTATTATAATAATCATTAGCATAATCAGTATTCTTGATTTCTTCAGTAGGAATTGATTCAATTACAGTACCATTTTCTACAACATCAACACCAGAGCTTGTTTTAGTTAATACCTTATATGGGAAACTGTATCCCCAAATGTAAGTATCTGGTGGATGAACAACAAGATTATCTCCATCTAAAGTTAAATATCCTGGACCTTCAAATCCATAAGCTTTACCATAGCTATCAATATGACCACTGGAAACAGTAGAAAAATCAAAAGGAACAGTTCCTGTTGATACAGTTAATAACAATCCACCTAAATCCAAACTTACAATTTCATTAAATATAAATCTCGCATTACTCAACAATGGTACTTTCATATTGTCAAATTCACCTAAAATTGAGTCCCCATCATATACTGACTGTCCAATAGGTAAATCATAAGTTTCTGCTATTGTTTTTCCTGAAAACTCAGCATTACTTACAAAGGAGAAAGCAAATATAAGTACACATGCACAAAATAATGTTCCTATAATTTTTAAGGACATATTTCTCCATTCATAACTCATTTAATAACACCTGAAAAATAGTAAAATAATAAGAATAATAATATAATTTATTATTATATTGTATTCTATATATAAAGATTGTTATAACTGATGCAAATAGTTGACAATGTATAAAATTAATTACAGTTCTGAGATAGTAATCTAATTCTTTCCTGTATATCTATAATAACATCTTGACCATTTCCACCAATAAGCATTGCTTCTTCATGAGAAAATTCGGCAACCAATGCTATAATTTCATCAAGAGAGGTAGCTATTTCCACTCTTCCTTCATAATTCAAGGAATTTAATCTATATTTTGCCACTTCAAAATTATCATCAAGACCAGGGAAAAGAACAATAACCTCAGGATTATATTTAACAACTTCATCAAGAATATCTAATCTATGTTTCTCATGAGGTCTTGGAGTTCCAATGAATATTGCATAAAAATTATTTTCAGCTAAAACAGAAGCTAAAGCATCACTATTATCTGTTTTTCCAATATAAATTAAAGAATCGTTAAGTGGATAAACATCTAACCGACCTGCAACAGCTTTAAAATTATTTAAAGATTCTTTAATAATACTTTTTTTAATTTTAAGTTCAATTGCAATAGCTGCAGCTAAACCCGCATTACATCTGTTAAACTCACCAAAAACTTGCAATTCTTCTTGTGATTCAAAGTATGGAATTGAATTTGATGCAGAATCAATAAAATCTGCTTTAAAATCTTGATTATATGCAATTACTATATTTTTATCTTTAAAAAATCTGACAAGAGAATTTTTATAGTTAGCAACTGTTTTATGAACATCCATATGATCATTACCCATATTTGTAAGACCAACAATATCAAAATCAAAACAGTAATTTGCAAAATCCAAGGTCATGTCACATACTTCAACAAGTAAAATATCATAATCCTTCTCATTGGCTTCTAAAATCAAATCATAATAACCTTCAAATCCTCCACCACCATTCCCACCAACTAATACTTTTTTACCAGCATTTTCTAAAATTTCTTTAATCATATGAACAGTAGTAGTTTTTCCATTTGTTCCTGTGATTCCAATTGTAAATAAATCTCTATGTTTAGTTAATACATCACATAATAACTTTCCATTTTCAACTATTTTACTTGCAAAAGATCCTCCCCACATACTAGGGCTAATTGCAATTGCATCACAGTCATCTATTTCATCAGGATTGGTAAATCCAATATCTAAAACAAAATTAGAATTAATAAATGAAAAAGAGTCTCCCCTTTTAATTAATTCCATATCTAACTTTGGAATATCTAATCCAGATAAATCAACATTAACATTTAAATCAGATGCATAAACATCCCATCCATGATTTATAAGAGAGTTAAATGCTTTTTTACCTTCAACTCCTAAACCAATAACAGCTGCTCTCATATAATAAACCCTCGATAAAATACAATATTATATATTAATTAATTCTTTTTACTTTAAATAACTAACAAATTTTTTAAATAGAATAAATATGTAATAAAACTAATATCTATAAAAAAATGTGATAAAAATGTTTGAAGAAGAAAATGATAATAAAATTTATAATCTCATTGTAAGTAATGGATATGATAAAAACAATGAATATAGACAGTTTATTGAAAAAATATATTCAAAAACAGATTTCTTATGGAAAGAATCTATTTCTCCTTCATATGCAACAGTAAATCCAGAATTCTTCCATAAAATAGATGTTATAATATTACTAGCTGGTCTCTATCAAGAAAATAAAGATAAATTTGATGATCTTTTAAATGCCAGTGAAGAGCATAACATACCTATAGTCCTAGTTAGACCATATGGTGTTGAAGAAGTTCCGGAAAATTTAGAAAAAAGAGCTACAGTCATTGTTGGCTGGAATGCAAATTGTATTGTTGATTCAATTAAAAATGCAATCCATGAACATAGCTCTTCTTGTGAAATCTAATTTTCAATTATAACTTTTGAAATTCCATTATTTTTTTCAACTTTAATCAGGTTAGTTGCTGCATTCTCCAATTGAGTTTCATGAGTTACAATAATCATTTGAGGTAACATAGACATCTCTTTTAATAGATTAATTAACTCATGTTTCCTGAAACTATCTAAGTAAATAGTAGGCTCATCTAAGAGAATTGTTTCTAAATCTCCTTTAGACATAGCTTGTGTGATTCCTAATCTTAAAGCAAGGGCAATAGCTATTTTTTCACCCCCACTTACCATATTAAGGGAAGTTTCACCTTCAGGACCGAAAACAGAAACATCATAATTATCATCTAATATTAAATCGGAATAATTAAAGTTAAATTGATTAAAGAAGTCTTTAGTGTATTTCTGAATTACAGGTTTGGAATAGTTTCTTAAATCTTTTTGAATACCATTTTTACCATATAATTCTCTAATTGAATTTAGAATAATTAAATACTTATTAACACCACCTAATTCTTCTTTAGCACGATTATCTTCAAGAACTTTAGTAGTTAAAGATTTTACCTGTTCAATAACTTCTTTTGATTGACCTTTAATACCATTTAATTCTTCAGAGAATCTTTCATATCTTTTCTCAAATACTTCAGAGGAATAAATAAGTTTATCATATTTTTCCCTATCATACTTAGAGTTTTCAATATTGGATTTGATATTATCTATTTTATTGTATTTCCAGTCAATATCTTCTTTTTTGGATGTTAACTGACCTTCAAGAGATTTTTTATTTTTAACAAATCCTTTAAGTTGATTATATTCTTCTTCTTTTTGTTTTAAATCATTAATACGATTTTGAAGCTCTTGAGTAGTAATATCATTAGAAAGATGACTATCCTGTTCAATAGCTATTTCAATATTCCTAATATGAGTATCAATCTCATTTTGAACTTGATTAAGGTTGTATTGAGTTTCAGTTTCACTATCTAAAACATCTAAAGCACCTTTAGCCTTATTATATTTCTCATAAGAAGCTTGATATTCTTCATGTTTTACTTCTTCTCTAGAGATACTTAAAATAATTTCACCAAGCTTAGAGTTAATATAATCTTTGGATTCAAGTCCTTCATCAATTCTGTTTAATTTACCTAAATCTTTTTCAAGTTGAGCAAATTTATGTTTATATTCAATAATATTTTTAGAAATTTCTTTAACATTTTCTTCTTTTTGTGCAAAGTTATCTCTATTTTTCTTCAACAAGTGGATGTTTTCATCATTATTATAAATTAAGCTTCTATTTTCACTTATAATGTCAGAATAATATTTTTTAAGCTCAACTTTCTTTGCACTGGTAATTTCAGACTGACATAGAGGACATTGATTATCTACTTCATCTAATTCATTTAATGGTTTATCAGCAGATTTCATAGCTTCCTTAAATTTGACATTTTCCTCTTTTTTCTCATTGATTTCCTTGTTGATACTTTCAATTTTACCAGAAATTTCATCTAAAAAATTATTTGTAACTTCTTCTAGTTGACTAAATTTATCAACATCTGTTAAAATATCTTGAGAAAGTCCATTATCATATAATTCATCTTTAGTTGTTGAAAAGAAGCTGTTAATGTCATTTCTATTTTCTTCAATTACTTTTAAAAGCTCTTTTTTATTTTCTTCAAGCTGAGTAATTCCAACTAATTCTTGTTCAATTTTAGATTTTCTATCTTTTAATTTTTCAAGTTCCTCTTCACAAGCCATGTAATTAGAATAACCTTCCTGTTCAGCTTCAACAATTGTTTTTTGTTCCCGAATAGACTCTAAATTACGGTTAATTTCATCCTCTTTAACTTTTAACTGTTGAATACTGGTAACTGATTTTTCAAAGTCAAGATATAAAGGTAATTTTTTAGTAAATTTCTCTAATCTTAACATTTTCTCTTCAGCTTCTTTAATTTCATCTAATCTATCATGGAGAATGGATTTATCCTTTTCTAAACTAGTTAATGCTTCTTGTTCCACTTCTAAATTATGACAGAAGTTATCATAGATTTCTTTTTCTCGTTCCATGTTTAATTTGTCATTAGCTATTTCCTCTTTTAGCTCTGTTACTTCAGCAACTTCTTTTTCAAGTTCTAAACCTCTTTCTTTAAGAGTGTTAAGTAATGAAATCTTTTTCTCACGTTCTTCATAAGTTTCATCAGCAGAAGCTAATCTTCCTTTAAGTTCAGATTTCTTATTTTCATAAGAGCTAATAAAAGGTTGTAAATTCTTCCATGCTTTTTCTAAAGAATCAATTCCCAGTAATTTACCTATTAACTGTTTTTTCTCAGCAGCTGTTTTATCAACGAGCTCAGCAATTTCACCTTGCCTAATATAAATAGCATTCAAAAATAGATCAGAATCAATATCTAAAACAGATCTGATTTCATTAGTTACCTCTTTATCACCCGCACAGACTGGTATAAAATTACTATTTGAGGATGTTTTCTTAAGGAAAGTGGATTTTAATTGTGAACCTTTCTTATCACGAACTACTCTGTATTCTTTTCCATTTGAAATGAAGTCCAATTCCACATACATACCATCATCACTGCCATTTCTAATTAAATCATCAATTTTTTTAGCAGTGTGCTGTTTAAATAAAGCAAAACTAATAGCTTCAAGAATGGTGGACTTACCAGCACCATTTTCACCTACAATAACACTGATACCCTCATTAAATTTTATTTCAGCATCATCATAAGATTTGAAATTTTTTAAACTTAATCTAGTAAATATCATTGAGAACCCTCTTCCAATGTTGTTTGAGTATCTTTTTCTTCTTCTATTGCAAAATGATTGTCATAATAATCTGTAATGATTTTTTCAGAGCCTTCATTGTCATCTTTTGATAGTGAATCATATAAATCAATAGCTAATCTTGAAATAGACTCATCATCAAACTCTTTTAAACCTTCAACTAAAAGCTCTTTAGGTCCTAAAGAAGTATCATTATTAATTAATTCTTCAACTTCTTCATCAATTAATTGAAATTTAGGTCTAATCATAAGTGCATAATCGCCTAATTCTTTTTTAATAATCTCATAAACATCAGTTGTATCAATATCAATATTTGTAATATTTAAACTAATAATTGGTTTTTTATCAAAATCACTAATAGTACTTTTAATATTTCTTAACTCATCTTCAAGATTATCATAAGAAATAGTTTTGTCAATAAATGCTCTTGGACTTTCCACTACAACCCTTTTAACAGCTGGTTTTGGACCATCTAAATCAACAACAACAAAACCTTTACCATTTTTCTTATAATCTGGAAGTTCATTAGTTCTCCAAATATCAATTGATCCAGGGTAAACTAATTTACCTTTACCAAAATCATCTTCAATATACTTGTGAAGATGACCAAAAGCATAATAATCAAAGTTATCTGGAATGTCACCAATCTCTAATTCATATTGAAAACTTAAATATTTATCAATACCTTGATGTAAAACTAAAATAGATTTTTCATGATTAGCTGCTTTTTGAGATAACTCAGCAAGCTTATTTTTAAGGTTTTTACTTTGGGAACTAGGATAATAAGGAAGTCCTGCTATAAAAACATCATCAAACATATAATTAGTATTTATAGGACTGATAACCTTAAGACCCCATTTTTTAAATAGTACATGAGGAGGAATAGACTCCTTACGCATTACTGAATCATGATTTCCAGCTATTGCAAACATAGGTATGCCAGCACCTTTTAATCTTAACAAACCTTTTTGGAAAGCAAGTAAAGCATTAGGTGATGGTCTAGCAGTTTCAAATAAATCTCCACTATGAATTACAAAATCGACATTTTCTTCAATTATTTTATCTATAATAAGCTCAAACACTTCATAAAAGTCTTTTTCTCTTTCATTTAGACCAAATTGCCTATAACCTAAATGAGTGTCTGATAAATGTGCAAATTTCATTATATTACCTTTCTCTAATTTTTGTTTTTTATAACCAATTAACACTCAAATTAATTATTAAACATTTATTAATCTATTTAAAATCTTATTTAAATATTTATTTTATAAATAATAATTAAAAAATTAAAATAAAAAAGAGAGAAAAAAAGAGTTAATAATCATATCCTAGATTAAAACTATCTTCTTCCTGTTGTTTAAGTTCTGCTTCTTCTTTTTTTCTAAAATCAGCAAGTTCGGCTATTACATCAATGTCTCCACCATGTGTTCTTCCCTTAAACTCATCAATTTTAACTAAAGTAGGGACTTTTGTCATCAAACCTAAAATAATAGCTTCACCAACATTTAAAGAAGGTAACTGTTTAACTAAATCAGAACTAAGGCTTTCACTAGCTGCCTGAACATGCCTTTGATCATCTGGTTCCACTAACCTCAATATAATCATATTGTTCATCTGAGAAAGAGCATCCTGGTCAACAGTTTTTGGAGATTGGCTTACAAGGCATAAACCTAAACCGAACTTACGTCCTTCTCTTGCAACTCTTTGAATCCAGAACTTGGAATTGGAGTCTCTCTTATGAGGAGCTAAAATATGTGCCTCTTCCAGAATATAGAAAACAGGGAAATCTAAAGTAGCTGTACTGTTTTTATGGAAAGCATTTTTCCTGCGCTGCAGAGAATTTCTTAAAATATGGCTAACAAGCACTTCAGCAGCATATTCATCAGTCTGGCTTAAATCTAAAACATTGGCTTTTCCAACTTGAATTTTGCTTAAAATATTGCCTTCATTTACATTAAATAAATTGCTGTACTTCTCAATCAAGTCTTCAATCTTATTTAAAACAGCCAAGATGTTATTTCTCTCATCTGCAGGCTTGTCATCATCATTGTACTTAATTTCTAAAACATTTTTAATTATCTCTAAAAAGTCATTTGAATTAGCCAATCCATCTTCAACAGCCTGATTTGCCTCTTTAAATGCTTTTCTAAAATGCCTTTCCTGTTTATATGCATTATTTGGAATATTAGCTAATTTTTTAATCTCAGTAAAAGACATATAGCGAGGATTGATTGTAGGTCTGATTACATTAACTTCACCATTTACAAATTCAGCATTAACATATTCTCCATGCATGTCAAAAATAAAGACCGGCACATTATAATCTAAAAGACCATCAATCAAAACACAAACAGTATTAGATTTACCAGCACCAGTCATTGCTAGAATAGCTAAATGACGATTTAAAAAAGAATTTGCATTGACAGAAACTTCAACATCATCCTGATTAATTAGAGTACCTAATTTTAAAGGATTATCTACTGTGAAAACCTTTCTTAAAATATCTTCACTAGCTAATTCAATAGGAGTTCCAGGTGGTGCAGGAGTTCTTGGAAGTCTTAAATGATTGTTTATATCTCCCAGCACTCTAATTTTCCCTTTAACATAAAACTCATCTAATCCATATTCTACAATTCTTTCTATATCTTCTGTGTTATAGATTTCTGAATTTAAGGCAACATTACCTCTAACCAAATCTTCAATCATCCCTAAAATAAGTTTACCATCGTAGTTCATTGAAACATATTCACCTACATTTGGCATTTTATTTGAGATAAAAGTAAGTTCAGTTAGTGAAGTTTCACCCATACATCTTCCAATAATCATGAAAAAAACACCCTAAATTATTTTAACATTTCTCTTCCTGATTTTTCACGGATATGCATAATCTTTAAAAGCTCATCCATATTTTTATTTGAAATAACAACATCTTTATGAGTTTTTTTAAGTAAAAATGGATATCCTCCTGTTGAAAATTTTTTAATCTTCCCAACTAATCTAACAACTTCCTTAAAAGATGCTTTGTAAGGCAACTCTACTTTTAAAACATTTTTATTGTCAGCCAGTCTTAAATAGAATATTGTAAATGTTAGTTGATTGAAAAAGTCATCTGCAACTGGAAAAGATTTTTTAATATTTTTTGATACATCTTTATAAATTAAATTTGAAATTCCTTCCTTTTTAGTGTAATTATCAAAAATAGCTATGTCTGGAATTCTACTTTTAAAAATATCATTATTATCTGAGTTTTTTGAAATAGCTATTATATTTTTAGAATTACTTAAAATATCTTTTAATACCAATAATTTTTCAATAGAACATAAAAACATCAGATAATCATATTTTTTACCAATATATGTCTCTTTATAAAAGTTATCTACAAGTTTCTGTGAAGTAATAACTTTCTGATTATGTTCATTTAATCTTCTTTTAAGCTCATCTAAACTTTCTTCAAGAATTTCTTCTTTTACTTTTTTTGATAATCCAATCCCCTTAGGATAAGGATTTTGTAAATCACCGTAAAGAGACCCATCAACAAGATAATAATCTACATCAAATTCATTTATAGCCCTAAATGCATTTTTAAGCTCAAAAATAGACATATAATAACTTAAAAGCTCATCAGCATACTGCAAATGTTCCAATAAGTTCAAGTCATAATTTTCAATCTTTTTAAGTTCACCATCATAAATTAATGATTCAGCAGCTACTGCATAGAAATTGTAACCCATAAACTTCTTTTTATTGAAACTTCCATCACCAGCACCAATAGAAAACTCATCATCACTATCAAAAGATAATTCGTTCCAGTTATTAGTAATCATATCATTGCTTTTAAGATCTGGTGAAATTTCCTTTATTGAGCCTTTTTTACGAGAAGCTTCCACATATAAAGATTTTAACATAAAATCACTATAAAATAAATAAAAAAGAGAAAGAAATAGGATAAACCTATTGTGAAGCCTTTTTAATAGCTTCAGTAATTTCTAAAATTTTAGATTTGACATCATCAGTTTCTTCTACAATAGTTCCAGTAACAATGATGTCCCCACCAGCTTTTGCAGCAGTGTATGCTGCTTCAGCATCTCTGATTCCTCCACCAACAATAATAATCATATCATCAGTAGCTTTTTTACTGTAAGCTATCATCTCTGGAGGTATTGGCTTATCAGCACCAGAACCTGCTTCAATATAGAAGAACCTTTGTCCTAAATATTGTGAAGATAAAGCATAAGCTGCAGTTAATTTAGGTTTGTTTCTTGGAACTAATTTTGCATCTCCAACCCAACCAACAGTTCCACCAGGCTCTACAACCATATATCCCATTGGTAAAACTTCAATACCAGATTGTTTAACTGCCATTGATGCCAATGCTTGAGCTCCAACAATCCAATAAGGATTTGTGGAATTTACATAACTCATAAAGAATATTGCATCAGCATACTTACTTACACTATTAATATTACCTGGGAATAAAATAATTGGAACATCAATATTTTCAGATAAAATTTTACAGGTTAAATCAACTTCTTCATTATTAACGGTTGATCCTCCAATCATAATACCATCAGTCCCACCTTCAATAGCTAATTTAGCTATTTCTAATGCAGATTCAGGAGTCTGTTCATCAGGATCAATTAAAGTAAAATGAATTTTTCTAGTTTTTAATATTTCTCTAATTTGCTCTTCAACAATTTTCATAAGCATCCCAAAAAGTAACTATATAATATAATCTTTAACTAATTAGTATAAAAAACATTCTAATAATTATTTGCTATTAATAATATAATTTTAAAAATCAATTAAATAAATTTTTAGATAGTTGCATTATCTACAATCAAATTAGATAAAATATAATTATTCAATTTTTTGTTAAAAATTAGTAATTACTTTTGATGAATATCATAAAAACTAAATAAAAAATAAATATTTTAACTATTTAGTTAGTTAAGAATTTTATCACCTATACTCTTAATTACTAGCATAAATAATACTTTTTAACTAGTTTTACGATTTGTTTTGCCTCCTCACTTTGTGATTTACCTACTTTAAATGATATTGGCATGCTTACTGGAGGATTTCCTACAGATGGAACATTACCATCAACACCAATTTTAATATCAACATCCACATCTAAAGTTCCAGCAGTTTCAAAGCTTACTGTTTTAATGACTTTTTTAGGATAAAACTTTACTTCTACTTTTTTACCAGAAACTCCCTGAACATCAATCACATAAATTCCATAGTTTGTTAAAATAATTGAATCTCTAAAAAACTTATAAGATTGAATAATTTCTTCATCGTCAAATAAATAATCAGTAATGTAATCTAAATCTGCACTACCAACTTCTGCGTTTCCAACTAATTTATCATATAATCCCATCTAATTCACCTTTATATATTTAGACAATTTTTATATATTTCTTTAACCTATTTAAAAATAGTTATTTCTTGTTTTTTGAACTTTGTCTAATTTTTTCATGATAAAAATAATTGATAATTATAGGATTATCCAGTGGATTTTTTAAGAAAGGTTCTTTATCGATTACATAATGATAGTTGTTTTTCTGACTAAATTCTTTAATTTCTTCATCTAAATCCTTCCAGTAGCCCATATCCTTATCATAATAGATTTCATGATAAAGTCCCAATAGCTCCGAATAATTTTCTTCAACATATTTCATTATAGTGTTTTTATAGCTGCCTCTTAAATTAAGGTTTTCAAGCCAAATATAATCTGTATAATCATTCACTTCTTCAATTATCTCAATAGGATCAGTAATTCCTGGAAAAATAGGTGAAATGAATATAGCTGTTCTTAATCCTTTTTCATGAACCCTTTTTAAAGCAAAAAGTCTTCTTTTTATTGATGGGGCATTATCCATGTCATTTTTAAAATTTTCATCCAAGGTATTCAATGAAAAAACAATCAAAGGATCATTAAATTTAGAAATTAAGTCAATATCTCTTAAGACCAAGTCTGATTTAGTGATAATAATCAGATTAGATTTGCTCACACTCATTTCCTTTAAAAAATCCCTAGTTCTCCCGTATTTCTCTTCATACTGATTATACGCATCAGTTACAGAGCCTATCATGATAGTTTTAGAGTCATATTTTGAAGGGTTTTTTATCTCAGGCCAGTACTTAACATCCAAAAAGGTTCCCCACTCCTCATTATGACCCGTAAATCTCTTCATGAAAGTTGCATAACAGTATTTACATCCATGACTGCATCCAACATAAGGATTAACAGTAAAACCTGCTATTGGAAGATTGGATTTTGAAATAATAGATTTAACATCTTTTTTATTAATAATCATGAAAATCTGTTATTCTTAAAAATAAGTAAATTCATAAAATAAATAGTATTCATACAGTAAATAAAAAAAAGAAAAAAATAAGGTAAAGAGAATAGATCTATCCTCTTGGTTCTTTAGCTTTGAATCTTAAACCTTTGTAACCACATTTTCTGCAAGTTTTTGCACTAGCTGGGTTACGAGCATTACATTTTAAGCAAATTTTTACATTGAACATTCTGTTTTCAGCTTCTTCAAATCTTGCCATTAGTAACTCCTCCCTATATTCCTAAATTAATTAAATAATAATCAACAAAACATTATGAAACAAAATCAGTTAAATTACTGTTCATAAATATTATTATAAAATATAAACTTAATAGTATTTAAACCTTTAGTTAAAATAAGATTATTCATGAGAATTTAAGAAATCATTTTGAATTTCAACTACTTCTTTACTACTATCCGCTTCACTATATGCTTCTAAAAGGTCATGATTCAATTCTAAAAATGTATGACCCCACTTAAAACCATCAAGAAGATTCTTAGCTTCGTCTTTAAAACGAGTTATATAAAGAGTAGCAGCTATTGCTTCAACTGTTGATAAGATACATGGCTTTCCATAGTTTACTGGATTAGTAGCTATTAAAAAAGGAAGAGATCTGTGGTATTTAGATAATGAAAAGAATTTTTTTGATTTGGAAACTTCATTCCAAGAACAGTCCAAACCAACAATTCCTCTCTTAGATACCATTTTACAGTCTTCATAAGAAACAGCTTTATCAGAATATGGATTTAAAACCAGTGCCCCACTTGGAATCTTATTAATATTATAAACAAGTCTGCATTTACCCATTTTTTCTAATTTAATAGCAGTACATTTCTTTTTATCACATTCATCTGCATGAAAAACTGTAATTCTCATTAATATCCCTACTGAATTGGATTTCCATTAATATCTACTTCACCAGCTTTATACTTCTCCATCAAATCAACATATTGCTGGAATGTTACTTGATCCATACCTAAAAGCTCATATAGTTCAGGCACTTCAGAGTTAGGTTTTAATTGGGAACTTTCCAATAATGGAACAACATAATTTTCATAAGCTTCACAATAAAGAGAACCGTCAACCTCAACAGAAGAGCTATTTTCAAATATAGCATAGGTTAAAAAGTCCTGATTTTCTTTATTAGCAACACACATATAGATATAGACTGTTTGATTAGTTGAATTAGTGGTATTATTACCGGCATTCATCATTCCAGTCAAAGTGTAAATATCCCATTGCTGACCATTGAATTCCCTTTCATCAGGCCCACTCATTCCTTGAACTAAATAAGTATCTATAATATAAGAAGCATTTTTACAAGTAGACATGTTATATTGAATTTTATTAGCTTCATCGGCATATGCAGATGCCCATTCAGTTGAATTATTTACTAATTTAACATTACCTGCAAATTCACCACTCATAAAAGAATTATCAAAAGGTGTTGTGGTTGATTCACCTTTATCTGACATAGTGAAAGCATAAATTCCACCAATAATGACAACTACCACAATAATAACAATAGCTGCAATTATCTTTTTATTAAATTCCATTAAGAAAAAACCTCCATCGAGTATTATTTTATTTAATTTTATTAAAAGTATTTAATATAAGTTAGTATAATTTAAAAAAACATTATTTACATTACAATAAAATTTTATTAGTTAATAGAAAATAATTTAATTAAAGTTTATTTTACCTATAAAAAGAATGTAAAACAATGTTTTTAAAGAAAAAAATATTTATAACTAAAAATAAATAAAATAATTAAATTAAATCCTAAAAGGCAATAATATGAATAGAAAACAATATAAAATCCTTTTAGTAATACTAATTGCTATAGTAATTATTAACACAGCTTTTATTATTAGTGCTGATTCTAACGTATACAGTACCGAAGAAATTGGTACAAATGTAAATGGAACGGTATACAAGATTACAGCAGGAAATAATCAAAGTGAAGATGTTGTAACATTAATATTAGGAATACACCCTAGAGAACATCAAATACATGAAGCTGTAAACTCCACTCTCGCAGAAATTTGTGGTGAAGACGGTTCTCAGAATTTAACAAAAAAATATGTAGTATATTATGTTGATATTAATGACAATATCACTTCTCGTGAGGATACAAGGCCTGCAGGTGAAGGATTAGCAAGTCAATTTATTGTTCCAAATATCAAATCAGATAATCCTTTTATTGTCGTCGATATCCATGAAATAGATGCAACTTATGAATATGCTAACTTCATATATTCCATTTCAAATACAACAGAAGGAAATGAGTATGCACAAGAAATAGCTGAGAAAATAGATGTTGCCCAATTTAACTTTACAGAGGGAACAAGCCCTGAAAAAGTAACAATACCTATTGCAGAGCAAGGAGTTACAACATTACTCTTTGAAACATCTACAATTAACTCATATGATGAAAAAATGGATGTTGCAAGAAGTCTTATTTATGCATTAGATAATCTCCAACCGAGGTGAATTCTATGAAAACAAATAGGGGAATTCTAATTGGGAGAATGCAGCCATTTCATAATGGACATATTCAGGTAATAAAAAAGATTTTAGAGGAAGTAGATGAAATAATCATTGGTATTGGAAGTGCACAGATAAGCCATGATCTTAAAAACCCATTTACTGCTGGAGAAAGATTGGTAATGATAAAACAATCTTTAGTTGAGCATAATATTGATCCAAGTAGATACTACATTATTCCAATGGAAGACATCAATAAAAATGCGATTTGGGTATCATATATTAAAATGCTCACACCTCCTTTTAATAAAATTTATTCAGGCAACTACCTTGTTAAACAGCTATTTTATGAGGAAGGTTATGAAGTAAAAACACCTCCATTATTTGATAGATTAAAACTTTCAGGAACAGAAGTTAGAAAAAGAATGCTTAATGATGAAAATTGGCAAGAATTGGTTCCTAATGCTACTGTTGAATTAGTAAATGAAATAAAGGGTATTGAAAGAATTAAAAATTTATCTAAAAAGGAAATAAGCGACATGTGAGATGTTAAAATGGTCATTAGATTAATTGAAGATAAAGAAGAAAAAATAGAAATGGCTGATTTAATAGCTGATTTAAAAAAGAGCAGAAAGGTTGATTATTCTGGAGCAATCTTTACTTTTGAAGGTATTGTCAGAGGAAAAGAAGATGAAATGGACTTGAAAAAATTAATTTTAACAACCCCTGACAAAGAAAAAACAATGAAAGATATTGAAAGAATCGTTGAAAATGCCAAAATGAAATATGGTGTTTTTGAAATCTCTGTAGTTCATCATGTTGGAGAGTTCTACACAGGCGACTCCTTATTTTTAGTTGCAGTGCTAGGTAACCATAGAAAAGAGACCTTAGATGCATTACATGAAGTTATAGAAAAAGTAAAACATGATGTTGAATTTAAAAAAGAAGAAATTTCCAATGAAGGAACAAAAATAATAATGGCAGGAGGATAGTTAATGCCTTTATCTGCCACTGCTTTTTTTATTATTAAACTTTTAATATTATTTGGAGTTGTATACTTAATTATTAAAAATATTAAGGTTATAGCTCTTGTAATAGCTGCATTATTCCTGTTTTTTGCACTTCAGAATGTTTTCGGATATAATGCAGTAGAAGTTTTAACTCAAATTTTCACATTTCCAACAAATTAAGATATAAACCTATCATCCGCTTTTTTTGTTGATGCATCCTGATGTTTATCTTCAAACCATCCTATTTTTAACTCATCAACAGTGCCATCGTATAAATGAGGTACAAAAGGTTTAATATCTAAAATCGGTGTTCCATTTAGCATATCAACATTTTCAACATGCACAATGTTATCTTCAACACCAGTAACTTTAATTACAGAAGCACCAATACGATTAGGTCTTTTTGGTGATCTTGTTGCAAAAACACCATGAGTCTTATCATCTAAAAAAGGTTTAACTTCCAAGGAATGTCCTTTAACCTTATGAAGTAAGTATAACACTTCAATATGTGAAAATCCTTCAAGATCTTTTAATCCATCTTTAAATTCATCTTTTAAGATTAATTGTCCTTTAACACCTTTAGCACCTACTGGCTGAATAGGCATACCTTCTAATTGTTCAAAAGGTGTTTTTATAATTCCTAAAGATTCCAGTTCAATTTTCATAACAATCAATCTCCAATAAAATGTAAAAAAAAAAAGTAAAAGAAATAATAGGTTATAATTCACCATTTTTCTTTCTTTCTTCAAGGAGTTTAAGTCCAATATCTCCAAGTTTATATTTTTGGATTTTACCACTTGTAGTTAATGGGAATTCATCAACAAAGAAAACATATTTCGGTACTTTATATCTAGCTATTTTTCCAATAGCATAATCTCTAATATCTTCTTCAGTTAAATCAGCATCTTCTTCTTTAATAATGAAAGCACCAACTATTTCCCCATATTTTTCATCAGGAATTCCAGCAACTTGAACATCCCTAATTCCATCTATTGTAAATAAGAACTCTTCAATTTCACGAGGATAGATGTTTTCTCCACCTCTAATAATCATATCTTTAATTCTTCCAACAATAGAATAATATCCATCTTCATCCACAGTAGCTAAATCTCCACTATGTAACCATCCGTCAGGTTCAATAACTTCTGCAGTTTTTTCAGGCATTTTGTAATATCCTTTCATTACATTGAAACCTCTACACATGATTTCTCCTTTTTCACCAACACCCACTTCTTCACCAGTTTCTGGGTCAATGATTTTAACTTCAATATTTGGGAAAGGAGTTCCAACAGTGTTAACTTTTTTCTCAAAGCTATCAGATGCATTAGTTTGAGTAAAACCAGGAGAAGCTTCAGTTAATCCATAAACACTGGTAATTTCAGTCATGTTCATTTTGTCAATTACTTCTTTCATTGTTTCAACAGGACAAGTTGAACCGGCCATAATACCAGTTCTTAAAGAAGACATATCAAACATGTCAAACATTGGATGGTTTAATTCAGCTATGAACATGGTAGGAACACCATAAATAGCAGTACATTTCTCTTTTTGGATAGCTGAAAGTGCAAGTAATGCATCAAACTCTTCAAGCATTACTACAGTAGCTCCATGAGTGATAATTGCCATTATACCTAATACAGTTCCAAAACAATGGAAAAGAGGAACAGGAAGACAAACTCTATCTTTATTAGTGTAGTTCATGTTTTCTCCAATGTAATATCCATCATTAAGAATATTACGACTGGAAAGCATTACACCTTTAGGAAAACCTTCAGTACCACTTGTATACTGCATATTAATAACATCGTTGTTGTCGAATTTCTTTTTAGCTTCAACAAGAACATCATCACTTTGGTTTTTACCAAGTAAGATTAATTCATTAGTATTATACATACCACGATGTTTTTCTTGACCTACATGAATTACATACTCTAAAAATGGAAACTTATCAGATTTTAAATGTCCTCTTTGACATGTTTTTAATTCAGGAACTAATTCATAAAGCATTTCAATATAGCTAGTTCCTCTAAATTCATCAGTCATAGCTAAAGCTTTCATATCTGACTGATCTAAAACATATTCTAATTCATGAGATTTATAAGCAGTGTTAACAGTTACAAGTACAGCACCAATTTTAGCAGTAGCAAACATGAAAGTCAACCAATCAGGAACATTTTTAGCCCAAATTCCAACATGATCTCCTTTTTTAATACCAATAGCTAACAATCCTTTAGCTAAATTATTTGCACGTTCATTAAATTCTTTATATGAATATCTTAAATCCCTATCAGGATAAATAAGAAACTCATGGTCCGGTTGTTTTTCTACTTGCATTTCAAAAAAATCTGCTATTGTTTTCTCGGTGAATACCATTTAAACCACCTTTAAATTATTCTTTTCCAATGTCTTCTTCATTTATTAAATGTTGGCTTAATTTTTCCCTAATGTCATCTGGAAGTTTTACGGATTTTTGTTCCATGAAATTAAAGTGAACTAAAACTGCTTTTCCTTTAGCTTTAAGTTCACCACATTGCCATGCCTCATGACCTAATGTAAATGAACTGTTTCCAATTTTAAGAACATAAGTTCTAATTTCAACATCCTCATTATAATAAATTTGACCTACAAAATCATATTCAGTACGAACCATGATTAATTTCCAGTCTTCATAGCTTAAACTTAAATCAGGTGTAAAAAATCTGAAGATGTCATTTCTCCCAGTTTCAAACCAAATACCAACTATATTATTATTAACATGTCTTAATCCATCAATATCTCCAAATCTTGGTGTTACACTAATCTTAAACATTTCTATCATCTATTAAAAAATTAAATTAAAATGGAGTGTACAAAACAGCTAATATTTTTGCATTTTCAGTGTGTGCATGAATATGATGTGGAATAATAGAGTCATAGTATAAACTATCTCCAGGATATAAAAGGTAAGTATTTTGACCGTAAATTAATTCAACTTCCCCTTCAAGGATGTAAATAAATTCTTCTCCTTCATGTGAACTTAAATCATGTTCTTCTTCATCACGTTGCATATCAATAACAAAAGGTTCCATATGCCTATCAGATTTTCCAGCACCTAAAGAATAGAATTGTAAGCTAGTATCTTCTGTTTTATTTTCCTCACCAGAGAAATAAACAATTTCTTCACTTTTTCCTTTCCTAATAATAATAGGATCATCTTTAGGGTCATCATCAAGGAAGGTTCCTAATCTTACACCTAATGCTCTAGCCATTCTAGTAAGTGGTGTTAATGAAGGGATAATTTCTCCATCTAATATTTTTTCAACAAGTTCTGGGTTAACTGCAGAATTATTAGCTAATTCTTCAACAGATAGTTGTCTAAGTTCCATTATGTTTCTAATTTTAACTCCAATTTTATTCTTATCAGCCATTTTTTCACCATATTTAATAAATAATAACATTAAAAAATATACATTTAATTATTTAAAAAGTTTTTTATAAAACACTATTTTTTTAATAAAAATTGAATAAATTAACAAAATTAAAATATTGCAAAACTTATAAAAAACATGATAATTTATTCAATAATCCCAATTAACAAATATTTTACTCATTTTAAAAATAACAACAAATAATAAATAAAATAAATGGATTAAAAACTAAAACTTAAATAAATAGACATTAATAACTTGAATAAACCTAAAAATAAATAAAATAATTTATATATTTTAATTTTTAAATTGAACAATATGATATGTCCAAATTGTGGTAATGAAAATAAAGATGGTGCAAAGTTTTGCCGTGTATGTGGTAAACCATTACATACAACTGCTAAAAACCAAGCCCCTTCAAAAAAATCAGGCATATCTCCAATGCTAACAGTTGCTATAGCTATTATACTTTTAGTTGTAGCAGTTAGTGCAATTATAGGATATATTATTTATTTTGATACATCTGAAGTAGAAATTCTTCAGTTAAATGCAAAAGATGCTGGAGATGTGCTTCAAAATCCACAAATAGCTGCAAATATGCCAGATTCTGAAATTACACATCAAATTTCAGAAGCTGCTAAATCTGGAGTTCCAATTTATAAGATTAGTGATGGTGATGGTCCAGTAACTTTAATCACAGCAGGAGTCCATGGAGATCAATTAAGTCCACAAATAGCTGCTATGGAATTAATTGATTATCTTGATGGGCGTAAAATAAAAGGAACAGTTTATGTAATTCCTTTTGCTGCTCCAGGAGCTACTGCAGATAACACTAAATTATCTGATGGCAGTAACTTAAACACAGTTGCTGATGAAGCTGGAACTACATCAAATGATATTGTAAATTTTGCTAAAGCTAACTCTGTTGGAGCTGTTGGGGACTTCCATGGAACTGAAGCCGGTAAAAATCCAGGAGTTACAACAGTAATGTGTTCAAAGGTTCCAACTTACGGAAGCTATCAACTGGCAAATGACATGGCTCTACTTTCACTTGATACAACCTGGACTTATAGTGTAGCAGGTATTCAGTACAGTGGAGCTATTGAAGATGTCTGTAATTTAAATGGTATTCCCGCTGTTACTCCACTTGTATTATCTGTTCATGGTCAAGTAGATGAAACCTCTGTTGAGGAATCTTATAACCAAATGCTTGCATTATTATTAGCAAATGGAAACCTTGACCCTAATGATAGTTACTTAAAATTAGCAAATGCAGATATTGATGGATAAATTTAAAAAATATTGTTAATGTACTATAAAAGAATAAAAATTTTTTTATAGTGCTTAATTTTTTCAAATACTTATTTTAAAAAAAAAGAATTAAAAAAGGTAAATATTTACCTTTATAAATTGTTAATAGCTGTTGTAATTAATTGAATAGTAGATTCAATATCTTTCATACTACAGACACTAACAGTAGTGTGAATATATCTAGTTGGAACTGATAAAACACCAGTAGCTATACCTTCTTTTGTTAAGTGAATAGCAGTACCATCAGTAGTTCCACCGTCACTTACTTCAAGTTGATAATCAATGTCATTTTCATCTCCAGCTTTCATTAGCATTTCTTTAATGGATTTTGCAGTTAAAATTCCGCGTCCACTTGCGTCTGCTAATACAAGAGCTGGACCTTTTCCCATTACAACAGGTGCTTCTTCAGGTTTAATTCCAGGATGGTCTCCAGATAAAGTTACATCAAGAGCTATAGCCATGTCAGGATCTAATTTAAATGCAGAAGTTTTAGCTCCTTTAAGACCTACTTCTTCTTGTACAGTACCTACACCATAAACAGTAGCTCTAGTATCTACTCTTTTTAAAACTTCCATCATTACATAACAACCAACACGGTTATCTAAAGCTTTACCCATTATTAAATCATTAGGGAACTCTTCAAACCATGATTTAAATGTAATAACATCTCCAACAGATACCATTTCTTCGGCATCTTCTTTGGAACATGCTCCAATATCAATGAACATATCAGAAGCTTTAATGACTTTATTTCTTTCTTCTGGTTTTGTAACATGAGGTGGTTTGGAACCTATTACACCAACAACATCACCTTTTGAACCATGAACTACAACAGTCTGATTCATTAACATTTGATCGTTAATTCCACCAATTGTTGTGAATTTAAGATAACCTTTATCATCAATATAGCTTACCATTAATCCAATTTCATCCATATGGGCTGCAAGCATTATAGTAGGTGCCTTTTTTTCACCTTTTTTAGTAGCTATTAAATTTCCCATTGTGTCTCTTTCAATAGAATCAACAGTATCTTTTAATTCCTTTTCAATAATTTCAGCTATCTTTTCTTCAGAACCAGAGACTCCTGGTGTTAAAGAAAGCTCTTTCATTAATTCCATCTTATCACCAATTAGGTATTATTGTTTCTTACTATTTAAAGATTTAAAACCAATTGGCACAGTACTGTATTTAGTTCCTGCAGCAGATACAACATCCTGAACTCTGGAAGTTAAATATGAAACAGGTCTCCATGGTGCATCTTTATCTTCAGCAACAATAGATACTTCATCAACAACATTATTTTCAAGTAAATTGATTAGAATAGCTGAAACTACCCCACCATCCTGACCAATAATGGAATCTGCTTTAACATCTAATAATTCAATATATTCACCTAAAGGTTTTTCATCAATATCTTTAGGATAAATCTCTTCACTTACAAAAGTTCTAGGGCAAGCAAAATAACATGCATGACAATCTTCTTCACAGTCTTTTGTAATAACTGGTTTTCTATGATTTATTTTAATTGCATCAATAGGACATACATATTCACATGCACCGCAAAGAACACAGGACCCTACACTAATAACATCATCCTGTAAGTTGTTAAATTGACAGATAGAACATTCATCAACAAATTCTTCTTCATTAACAGCCCTTTTTGAAAGTACTGGTCTTGCAACAGCTTCTCTTTTGTTGATAATTTTAGTGTTTCTTTTAATTTTCTTATTAGCTATATTCCTTAGGAGTTTCTCTCCTTTTTCATCTAAAGGTTTAGCTTCAATAGATCCATTTTTAATACAGTTATCAATGATCTCTTTTCCTTTTTCTGTTCTAACAATAACTGTTGAATGATTTTTACCAGTACCTACTGAACCAACAGCAATATCTGAAACATCAGAAGTGTAATCAGTACAAACATGACAATTTTTACGAGTAAATGGTTCTGTTTCAGCTATAGGAATCTTAAATATATTACCATCAATTAGATATGCAATAAAATAACCTTTTTCTATTCTAAACTCTTTAACTTCATAAAGTTCAATATCATTTTCCTTTAAGAACCTTTCAAGATAAGAATAAGAAAAATTTTCCATACAAAACAATCCTATTTTAACATCAATAGGAGAGCCACCAGTATAATCTGCATATCTATTAACTTTTGTTGCAGCTAGAATCTGACAAGGAGTTCCTACCATAGCTACTTTTTTATTACTCACTTTTATTCACCTCTTTATCTCAACTGTTAATACTATATAGGATTATTAATAGTAAATTTGAACATCATATAATTTAAACTTATCTAAAAATATAAACAAATTAGTAAAATAGCTATTAAAAATTAATAAAATCTTGAACATAACCTTTTAATAAACTTATTTACTGAACAATGTTTGAAATAAACTTATTATTCAAAAACAATTATATATTCTCAATTTAAAATATATAACTTAAAATAGGAAGTGAGAGTATGGTTAATATTAAAAAAATCATTAAAGCACATTACAGTCCTTCAAATACAACCAAAAAAGTAGTTAATATAATAGCTGACAATTTTGAAGGACCTACTGAAGAATACAACATATTAAATATTAAAAAAGACACTGAAATTAGAACCTTTGAAGAGGACGAACTTCTAATTATTGGTGTTCCAATTTTTGCAGGTAGAATGCCTCAATATGCAAGAAGCATTATAGAAAACTTCAAAGGAAACGACACTCCTGCAATAGCTATTGCAAATTATGGAAATGCAAATATTGGAGACTGTTTACTTGAATTAGTAGATTTACTTAAAGAAAACGGATTTAAAATACTTGCAGCTTCTACCCCAGTAAGTCAACATTCATTATTCACTAAAGTTGCAGCTGGAAGACCAGATGCTGAAGATACTGAAAAACTCAATGATTTCGCTGCAAAATGTATTGAAAAATTAGCAAATGATGAATTTAATGATATTGAAGTGCCTGGAAATAGGCCATATGTAGAACTTAAAGATATGCCTTGGGTTCCTATTTGTGATGAAACTCTTTGTACATTCTGTTACGACTGTGTAAGCATATGTCCTAATGATGCTATAAGCGATGATGATCCAGTTGAAACTGATGCAAGCAAATGTGATGCATGTACTGCATGTGTTGCAATTTGTCAAGACAATGCAAGGTCATTTAACACTCCTGCATTTGAAGAAAAAGAAAAAGAATTTTCAGCTAATTTTGCACAAAGAAAAGAACCAGAATTCTACTTATAGAATTTAATCTTTTCTTTTTTTAATTAATTTCATCATACATTTTAATTAGAAAACTGACCAATGAAACAATATCCTCACGATTATGTTCCACAATTGGAACTAAAGGACCTAGATTACTATTTTTTAAATAAGTATTGTAAAAACCTGGAACAAACTGACCAGGCACATCATTTTCCCGTTCAATACCAAAAATTTCCTTTTCGATTGTTTGCAGCTGACAGTTTGGCAACTGGTCTTTCCATAGATTCCTTGCAAAATACAATAAATCAAAATGGGGCTTATCTAGCTTATCATCAGGCATTCTATAATAATTTAATCTTTGTTTAATAAAAGGAACATCAAAAAATTTCCCATTAAAAGTTACATGAACAGAATCATCATCTAAATTATCCAAATAAGCTTCTAAAAGAGCAGGTTCCTCAACTGGATCTCTTAACAGGTACTGTTTTGAAATAATATCATTATTCTTAATACTTGCAACACCAATCAAAACAATTGGAACATTAGAAAGGCCTAAAGTTTCAATATCCATAAACTTAAAGTTTTCAGGTTCTACCAGACTAGCTGCTTTTAAACTATTAAGCCCACATTTTTTAGAATATTTATTATCTTCCAGCAATGATAAAATATCCTTAAATTCCATATCTTCCAAACTATCTGATAGCTTTGAAGCATTATCACAAAAAGAATCATGATTTTTTAAATCATCCCATGTACAGTAACCTTTTTTCTTAAGTTTTTCCTCTGTTTTAATGCCAATTTTAGGAATCAGTTTAAGGTTGCTCTTTATCTCATTTTTAAAGTTGTTATCTTTCAGTTTAAAATTAACATTGTGTTTTTTAACTATTTCTAAAGTATCCCCATTAGATGTGCTAATTTCTTTATTATCAGAAAAATCATTAAAGTTAAATCCTTTATATTCTTCTAGAAGTTCATTTTCATAAGCCTTAAAAAAACTAGGTGAATTTTTATAAGCTCTTAATTTTGTTTCATCAGAGGGATTTTCTGAAGACAGGGAATGAGATAAAATAGCTTTCAACAAATATTTTTCATGTTCTTCTCTTTGTGACATTATATCATTGTATTATATTAAACAATTAAATAGTTATTCAAATGTTTTAAATAAAACACAATCATACTCTTTACACTTATCTGTCAATATACTAAACTGTAAATCCAGAGAATAAAGAGATATTAAAGAAAAGATACATTTAATAATGAAATAAAATGTGTTTAAAAAACAATAATCTACTTTAATTAGGATTAATATAAATAATATAAATTTAATAACATTATATTCTTTCATAATTAAGTTCAATGAAAGATAAAATTTATAAAAAAAAAAACAAACATTGATGATAAAATGGATTTAAAACGTGCAATAATTTATGGATTTCTTTCATGGCTATTTATATGCATTATCAGTTCTATTATTGCGCCTTTCCTTGATATTGATTCACTTCCATATATTAACCTTTCAATCCCAATAACAATCATTGTTGTAACTGGTTTCTTTGGAATTTTATATATTAGGGAGTTCAATGAACATGAAATCAGAGAAGGGTTTAAAGCAGGACTAGTCTTCTTTATAATGGATATACTATGCGATTTATCCTTTTTTATATTGCCTGGAAATCCAAATGCTATTGTAGAACCATACTCCATCCATTTGGTTTCTATGTTTGTACTAATGATATTAATAACAACATTTATCGGTTATTTAGCTCAAATGACAATAAGTTTAAGGTGATATTATGATACCAAAATCACATCCACGCTATGAATCATTACTTTTAAGGGAAAAAATGGTAGAGGCAAGTAAAGAAGGCATTTTAGCTGATTCTGCTTTAATAGCTCATGGTAGGGGAGAAGCTTTTGATTATTTGCTTGGTGAACGCACAACATTTCCAGCAAAAAGAGCAATGTATGCCACTGTTGCTTCAATGCTACTTGCAAATAACCCTGTAATTTCAGTTAACGGAAATACAACTGCATTAGCTATTGATGATATAATCAAACTTGCAGAAGTATTAGATGCAAAAATAGAAATAAATTTATTCTATAGAACTGATGAACGTGTTGAAAAAATAGCTGAAATGTACAAAGAAAGAGGATGGGAAAACATTCTTGGAACTAATGATGATGAACTTAAATATATTAAAAATATTGAAAATCCAAGAGCTTCAGCTAGTAAAACTGGAATATATGATGCAGATGTAGTTTTAGTTCCATTAGAAGATGGAGATAGAGCCGAAATATTAAGCAAAACTGGAAAAACCATTATAGCTATTGATTTAAATCCATTATCTAGAACTGCAATAAAATCTGACATCACTATTGTAGATAATGTAGTAAGAGCAATTCCATTTATGTGCAAAATAGCTGAAGATTTAAAGGAACAGGATAAGGAATTCCTTGTAAACATTAAAAATGATTTCGATAACAAAGACAATCTTAAAGAATCATTAGAACAGTTCAAAGTAAAAGGTTAGTTGATTATATGAAAATATTTGGAATATCAGGATTACCGGGATCTGGAAAAAGTTTAGTTTCTGAATTAGCTGTTGAAAAAGGAGCTATTATTGTAAGTATGGGAGATATAATACGTGAAGAAGCTAAAAAAAGAGGAGAAGACTCAAAAACAACTGCAACTAACTTAAGAAAAGAACATGGAAAATACATAGTGGCAGAATTAACTATTGCTAAGATAAAAGGCATAATAGAAGATGGGTTTAATAATACAATCATAGTTGAAGGTATTAGAAGCCCATTTGAAGTTAATCTTTTTAAAGAGAATTTTAAAGACTTTATAATCCTCTCTATTTTTGCAAATCCAAATTTACGTTTTAAAAGATTGCAAAATAGAAAAAGAGAAGATGATTCCCAAAATTATGAGGAATTTGTAAATAGGGATCAGATGGAATTAAATTTTGGTATAGGAACTGTTATTGCCCTTTCTGATAAAATAATAATTAATGAAGGGAGTCTTGAAGACTATAAAAATAAAATAAATGAATTTTTAGAAGAAAAAATGTGAAAAAACATTTATTTTTCTTCTAATACTGCTTTTTCAATAATATACACACCATTATCAAAATGCCAATCCTTTTTAGCTTCTTTTATGCAAATTCTTTTTTTAAATATTGGTCCATCAACAACTAGAGTTTCTGCTTCTCCACCTTCAAAGGCCAGATTAACGGCACATTTCTTATTTATCTCAATTAGCTCATTCAAAGCTTTTTTATCAATTTTACGACCTAACCAAGATTCATCTAGACCATATGCAAAAACACCACTGATAATAACTTCAAAACCTAAAGAAATAATCTTTTCCATATATTCAAGTTCATCTACATGCCAGTAAGGTGAAACTACCTTAAGACCAATTTCATCGGCCAATTTTTCAATCCTTGATTTTTGATAAACTGAATATAAAGCACCAGTATATATACACTCAACACCATAATCTTTAAGATTTTTAAATTGCTCTTTTAAATCTTGCAATTCCTCTTCTTTAATACCATTAGTTTCAGCCACAATTAGAGGAATATTAAGTGCTTCTGCAAGTAAATTAGTGAGGTCAATATTAGGCACATGAAACATATAAGATTCATCATTAATAGACTTCATAGAAAGGAGATATAGAACATCTTCTCCTTTCTCTAAAGCACTGTGTAATGCCATGACACTATCTTTCCCGCCAGAAAATAATACTGCTACATTCATGAGTTAACTACCTTTTTACTTTTGCATTAAGGAATTTTTTAAATTTTCTAAATGCAACAACAATATTATCACAGTAAACTCCACAAATTGAAACAATAACCCCAACAACACCAGAACAAAGGATAAATTCAGTGTTAGATAACATAGAACTATTTGTATTTTCAATACTATCTTGAACTGGTCCTTCAATATTGGTTGCAACAATACCTCTAGCTAGTAAGTTTTCTTCAACAGTATCCAATACAGAAGATTTTAAAACAACTTCAGCTTGAATCTGTGCATATGAAATAGATCCTCCATAAACTTCAGTATACCAATCTGAAAATGATTTTAAAGCAGATGAAGTATCATATCCTCTTTCAATATCAATATCAATTTTTCCAGACTGATTAACAGTGAAATTTTCATAATGAGAGTCAATATTAGGAATTACAGACTGGAAGTATGCATACTCATTATCATCAAACCGCCACATTTGGAACGTTATTCCAGTAGTTGTAAATGATTCAACACCTTCAGTCTCAGTTAAATTTTTTTCTAATTCATCAATATCCAATGATGAAGAAAACATCAAGTCCATTGTTTCTTCATTAGAAGGGACAACTTTCTCAAAATTACTCATCATTTCAGGAACATCATCATAAATAGGAGACAGGAAAAATGCCCCACCTAATGAACCTATAAAAAATGCAGAAATCAAAACTAAAGCCATTTCTTTTTTACGCATGAAAGGTTTTAACATCCCTATTGAAAAAACAAATATCATTAAAATAACAAATAGCACTATATAGACTATAAAAGTTAAAAAATCCATAAATTCACACGCCAGTAAAATAATATTTATCTTTAAATTGTAATATATTATAAAATTTGTAATTAAAATATCTTTTGATAAAATAAAGATAAGTGTATTTAAATTAATTTTATTCTCATATAACAATTTAATTTAATAAATTCCTATTTATTTAAAATATTATTTAAAAATAATTAAAAAATATGATTTATACTATTATTATTTTATTACAAATTATTTTTAGCCTAATTCTAATAAGTACAGGAGTTATTTTTGACTTGAAAAAAGGAATAATACCTGACAAAATCACATTATTTTTAATCATCTTCGGTTTTGTAACAAATGGATTATTATCATTAATCACACATAACATTAAATTCATTTTAAGTTCCATTATTTCATCAGTGATAACCTACAGCATATGTTATTTAATATGGAAATTAAAGATTTGGGGTGGTGGTGATGTAAAATTATTAACAGGAATATCTGCAGTTACACCATTTGCAGTAGAAATTCCAATTTTAAATATTTATCCTCAATTATCAATCTACCCCTTTTCATTTACAGTAATAATTAACTCGATTTTAATAAGTTTTCCTTTTTTAGTTATGTTAATTTTCTACCTAAATATGAAAAATAAAATATTTTCAAAAAATGAGGAACTAGCTATCAATTTGATAAATTACAGGAACTTTCTATTATTTATTAAAACACATTTCAATAAAATAATACCCATTCCTGAATTAAAAGAAGGAATGATAATTAATAATTTCTATTTTAATGATAAGCATATTTTAGATTTGATAACAGAAAATAAAGGAAATTTAAAAGTTTATAAAGCACCAAAAGAAGAAGGATACAACTACTATTTTAAATCTTCAACAGCTGGAGGATTAACAGAAAAGGACATGTATCTCTTAAAAATCATGTATAGTCAAAATATTATCTCCAAGAACATATCTATAAAATTAGGAATTCCTTTTGCTCCTTTTATAGCTATTGGTTATGTAATTGCATTATTCTTTGGTGATTTGACAATTATATTAATAAGAAACCTATTTCTCGTGATATAAATGATAAAAGATAAAAAAGGACAGCTTTCATTGGAATTCATATTAATATTTGCAATCTCTTTAATCATATTAACAATTTTTACAATACCCTTAAGTGAAATAGCTATTGGAAACACCTTAGAGATAGCAGATATTGCAAATACTAAATCAGATATAACAAAAATAGCTAATGGAATCAGTGAAGTTTACAGTCAGGGACAAGGATCTAAAAAGACAATCAACATAGATTCCAATAGAAGTTACATATTGAAAATCTCTCCAAAATCCATTTCAACAACATTAACACTGGAAAATGGAGATACTAAAACAATAAAATCATCACATAACTATAACAACATAAATACAAATATAAACATAGAAAAAGGAAAAAATAAGATTATTATTAACTGGAAAGATAATTTAGACTACCTAACAGTTCAAAAATGAAAAAGTTAATTTTTAGAATGCTCGTGAACAGCTTCTAAAAATGATTTAAATAATGGATGAGGTCTGTTAGGCCTTGATTTAAATTCTGGGTGGAATTGGCATCCAATAGCCCATGGATGATCTGGCAATTCAACGATTTCAACTAAGAATTCATCAGGGCTTGTACCAGAAATAATTAAACCTTTATCTTGTAAATCTTGCCTAAATTCATTGTTAAATTCAAATCTATGTCTATGACGTTCAGAAATATCTTCTTCACCATAAGCTTCATAAGTTTTAGTTCCTTTAACCAGTTTGCAGTCATAAGAACCTAAACGCATAGTTCCACCCATATTTTTGATTTTCTTTTGTTCTTCCATCATATCAATAACAGGGTGTTCAGTTTTTTCATTAAATTCAGAACTATTTGCATCAGGATATCCATTACGTTTTGCAAATTGGATTACAATAGAATGCATTCCAAGACATATTCCGAAAAGAGGAACTTTATTGACAATTGCATATTCTACAGCATCAAGTTTTCCTTCAACACCTCTTTCACCAAATCCACCAGGTATTAAAATTCCATCGAGGCTTTTCATAACTTCTTCATCTAATTCATCAACATCAGAACTTACAAATTTGATATTAGCTTTAACACCAATACTTGCTGCTGCATGTAATAAAGATTCTCTTATACTGATATATGCATCTTCAAGCTCAACATATTTACCAACAATACCAATTGTTACTTCAGGCTCTTCAATTTTAAGAGATTTAACAATATCACGCCAGCTATCCAATTTTGAGGAATCAGGAATAACATCTAAATTGATTCTGTCAACAATAAGTTTTCCAATGTTATTTTCTTCAAGAACTAATGGAACTTCATAAATTGTACCTGCATCAGGAGTGTTTACAACAGCTTTAGAATCAACATCACAGAAGTGAGCGATTTTACCTTTTAAACCATCATCAATAGGTTCCTGGGATCTGCAGACAATTACATCTGGATTAATACCCATACTTCTCAATTCTTTTGTAGAATGTTGAGTTGGCTTAGTTTTAAACTCACCAGCTGCATTTAAGTAAGGAATAAATGTAACATGTACAAACATTACATTATCAGAGCCTTCTTCATTTCTTAATTGTCTTAAAGCTTCTAAGAAAGGTTGGCTTTCAATGTCCCCAACAGTACCACCAAGTTCAATTAAAGCAACATCATATTCCCTTTTATCAGAAATATTACGTATCATCCTTTTAATTTCATCAGTAATATGAGGAATAACTTGAACACAAGCTCCTAAAAATTCACCTTTTCTTTCTTTAGAAATAACAGATTTGTAAACTTTACCAGTAGTAATGTTTGACAATCCAGGCAATTCTACATCTAAAAATCTTTCATAATGTCCTAAATCTAAATCAGTTTCCATTCCATCATTTGTAACAAAAACTTCACCATGTTGATAAGGATTTAATGTTCCAGAATCCCAATTTAAGTAAGGATCAATTTTGATAGCTACCACATTTAAGCCATAGGAACGTAAAATACGACCCATTGAAGCTGAAGTGATACCTTTACCAATGGAACTTACAACTCCTCCAGTAATAATAATATATTTTGTCAGAAAAATCCTCTCCATTAAAAATAAAAAAAACTTTTTCTAATTTATTAATAAACTATTAGATTTATCTATAATATAAATTTTAGTAATTGCTTATAACCTAACAAAAAATCTATATTAAATTTTAAAAAAAGAAAAAATAAGAAAAGATAAAAAATTATTTTCTTCTATATTTCTTAATAGCAACAACACAAATAGCTAAAACAATTATTAAAACAGCTAAACTGTAATAGAAAAATATTGGTGTTGGAGCCTCATTCTTTTCTATGTTAAATGAATATAAATAACCACTTTCATCAGCAAATAACACATTATCTCCATAAATAACAGGAGAAGAAGATATTGGAGAATTAAATAGTATTGTTCCTGGATTATATGTGAAATCAGGAATTCCAGTATATTTATTTAAAACATATATGTTTCCATTATTGGAACCAACAACAATTTGATTATCCTTTATAGCTGCAGTAGATTCAACTGGTGAACCTGTATTAAAATTCCATTTTTCAGTTCCATCTCTTAAGTCAAAACATGTAATATTCCCAGCATCTGATCCAATAAACAAGTTATTATCATAGCTATCCATTGTTGGTGATGCTTTTACACTGTTTCCTAAATCTTCACTCCATAAAAGAGAACCTGTTGTTGAATTAATGACATAAATAAAACTATCCTGTGAACCAAATGCTATTCTTCCATCAGCATAGGCAGGAGAAGAAGTAATCTGGTCACCAGTAGTATAAATCCAATTTTCATCCCCATTCATTGTTAAAGAGTAAAATTCATTATTTGTTGAACCAACAAAAATAGTATCATTTACAATTATTGGAGAAGATTGAATTTTTCCACCTAATTCTACATCTAAAACTTTATCTCCATTATCTATATTTAAGCCATATAAATGGCCATTATCACATCCAACATAAATTGTATCGTTATTTATGAAAGCTGTTGAATTAACTGGTTTTGTTGTTTCAAATTTCCAGTTTATTTCATGAGAAGTTAAATTAACAGCTATTAAACCATCATTGTTTCCAACAAATAGCTGATCATCTTTAATCACAGGAGAAGATAAAGTTGATGAGTTAATATCTAATTGCCAACTTAAATCACCATTTTCCATATTAAATACTTTTAAAATTCCTTCTTCTGAAATTAAGTAAATGAAATTATCTGAAATAGCTGGTGATGAAAGAACAGATGATTCTACATTAGAAAACCAAATATTAAATACAAAATCAGCATTTTCATCACTAAAAGCCTGATGGTCTACACTTCCCTGAAACGATAGCCAATTAGACTCTGCTGAAACTGGTGCAATTAATAACAAAAGTGCAAATACCAAAATTAAATACTTTTTATTGAAACTCATCTTTATACATCCCTATTAAATCTTTTAACACCAACAATGAAGAATACTAAAGTAAAACCTATTAAAACTAATAAATCTAACCAAATATCTCCTAATCCTAAACCTTTAATCATAACTCCCCTCATTGCATCATTTAAATAAGTAAGTGGGAAGACATATGCTATTTTTTGGAAAATCCAAGGCATTGTTTCAATTGGGTAAAATACTCCTGAAACAAACATCATCGGCATACAGAAGGGCATTACTAACTGAGTGTAATCCTCTTGTGTTGATGCTCTTGAAGACAACATAATTCCGAAACCAACGAAACATAAAGCACCTATGAAAAGAACGATAATTGTATTTATAATTCCTCCTTTTATAACTACTCCAAATAGAACAATAGCTGCAAATAAAAGAACCAGTGTTCTCATAAATTCAACTGATAATTTACCCGCTATTTTTCCTGCAAGCACTGTAGCAACAGAAGTTGGAGTCATGAATAATCTTGCAAGTTCCCCAGTTTCACGCTCTCCAGCTACTGAAGATCCCATACCCATCATACAGGACATCATAACAGTCATTCCTAAAACAGCAGGAACTAGGAAATCAATATACTTAATTTCACCGAAAATCTTGTTAATATGTAAAGTTATACTCTCTTGAACATCTTCTATTGAATTAGAAATAGATGGCTCAACTGTGGCATTTTCAGTAGTTATTGAAGTGGTCATTGTACCTGCTGAGGAACCCATAGCTGTGGAATACTCTCCAGCCATTGCAGATACTTTTGCGAATAATTGCTGAGCAACTGGAATGATTACTTGAGATGCCATCTGATCAGAAGAATCTAAATATAATGTTGCTGCCTTCGATTGGTCTGTTGTAAAATTATCAAATTCCTTTGGCAGTATAATAGCTGCTTTGACTTCACCAGAGTCAACTTTTTCTTTAGCAGTATTAACATCCGTAGTTATATCCTCAACATGAAATGTATCCGTTGATTTTACTGCTTCTAAGGTTGCATTTGTTAATACACCATCATCTTGAGCTACAACAACCACAGGCAAATTAGTTAAATCTCCCCCCATACCATAACCAAATAAAAGAATCATAATAATAGGAAAAGCTAAGATTGAAACTAAACGAGATGGATGTCTTTTTAATACAATAAACTCTTTTTTAATCATCCATTTAATTTTTTTAAGCTCTAGCATCTTCATCAACCTCTGAAGTAGTTCTTATAAATACATCCTCTAATGAAGGTTCTTCAGTAGAAATAGAAGTTATTACACCATCATTATGTGAAATAGTTTTAATAACACTATTAACAGCATTATCATTGAAATTATCAATAGCTAATGTAATTCTTCCATTATCTGAAACATCCATTTCATGAACATGTTCATTTTCCCCAATAGCTTTTAAAATATTCTCTGATGAATTATTAAGGATAAATGACATCTTTCTATATTTAATTTCATTTTCTCCATTAACATTAATATCACTAAGAGCTGAAACAATGTTATTTTCATACTCTTCTTTTTCAAGTTTAAGTAAGCTATCTTTAAGACCTTGAGGACTGTCATAAGCAACTAAATTACCTGTATTGATAATTCCAACATTATCACAAAGCATATCAACCTCATGCATATCATGGGAACATAGAATAATTGTATGACCACTATCATTTAAGTCAGTGATTAAATCCCATAATATTCTTTTTGTAGTTGGATCAAGACCAATAGTAGGCTCATCTAAAAACAGTATATCGGGCCTGTGAACTAAACTTGCAACTAGAGAAGCTTTCTGTTTCTGTCCACCAGACAATTGCCCAATTCTCTTATCTTTTGCATATTTAATGTCAACAAGTTCCATTAAATCATTAATTCTGTCATATTTAACATCCTCATCCACTCCATAAAAATCAGCACATAACTCTGCATTTTCAAAAACAGTTAAATCTTTATAAAGACTTACTTGCTGAGGAACCATTCCTAAAAGATTTCTAACTTCATTAGGGTTCTTTTTAATATCATAACCTCCAACAGTAGCTGTTCCTTCAGTTGGCTGGATTAAACAAGTTAACATTTTAATTGTTGTTGTTTTACCCGCACCATTAGGACCCAACATTCCAAAAATAGTCTTATTAGGGACTGTTAAGTTCAAGGAGTTAACTGCTGTGAAATTTTTATATCTTTTAGTTAGATTATTAGTTTCAATAGCATATTTCATAAGATTAATTTACCTCCTTTTATAACTGCTAATTTAAAAAACAATAGTTTAAAATATATTTCCTTTTTATATTAAAAAGTTAACTTTTATATGAATTGAAAGTTTAATTTTTAAAAAAAGATATTGCTTAACCTATAAATATTTGATTTTTGTTTATAAAAATAACCTTAATATTAATTCTTTATTCAAAAAATAACTTAATAATTTAAATATTTTTTAAACAATATTAAAGTACAAAATAAACATATTTAGAGGTAATCTATGAAAGGAAAAGAACATGATGCTCATTTTAAGAATGCATTTCAAATCAATGGCCCCTACTTAAGTAGTATCATAAATCCAGAGGATGAATTTGGAGAAATAGGTCCAACTGAAATAATAAGTAACAAATATAACAATTATAGAGCAGATTATACCTACTTTACAAAAGATAAAGAATATATTATTAATATTGAATTTCAAACCAATCTGCCCACTTCTGAAGATTATTTCAGATTTTATATTTATGCCTCCAATTTACATGTTAACTATAAAAAGAAAGTTAAAACAATAATATTATGCACAGAAAACATTAAAAATGAAACATATGTTTACAATTTTGGAAAAGGAAATTATGAATTCATTTTAAAATCCTTAAGAAATTACAATGGAGACAAAAAATTAAAAATAATTAAAAAGAAAATTATAAACAATAAAGAAATAAACAATAAAGATTTAGCTATTTTATTATTAATCCCTTACATGAACAGTATTAACATAGCTGAAACATTATTCGAAAAAGTATGTCAAATAACAAACAATATCAAAACTGATTCACTAAATAAAAACATATTAAAAGCATCACAAATAACATTGCTCGAAAAATTCATTAAAAACAAATCTAAACAGAAAGAAATAATGGAGATAATTACAATGAATAGTGAATTATTAAATGAATTTATTGAAGAGAAATATGCAGAAAAAATAGAAGAAACACGCCAAAAAGCAATCAAAGAAGGAATTGAAGAGGGCATAGAACAAGGAATAGAACAAGGAATAGAACAAGGTATAGAGCAGGGAATAGAAAAAGGCGAAGAACAAATAATAAAAAAACTGTTAAAACAAGGAATTCCAACTGAAACAATACAAAAAGCAACTGGAAAAACACTAGAACAAATAGAAAAACTAAAATGAAAATAAAATTATTTAAAAATCCAACCATTTAATAAATTCTTTTATATGTTCATCACAAAATTCCCATGTATGTTCACCAGAATCTATTTTAAAAGTTGGATTAATATTTTTTTCTTTTAAATAGCTATAATAATCTTTATTAAATTCAAGCAAGAAGTCATCTTCACCAATTGCCATGAAGATATTTGGAACATCCATTTTGTTATCAATTAACTTATCAATGAGAAATTTAGGATCATTATCACTATTTTTAATTTTATTCAAATCACCAAAGCAGGATTCAGCAAATTCACGAGATCTTAACAGATATTTTTCTCCAGATTTCCAGTTTAAAACATCTTCAGTAATTAATGCTGCTGAAATTGCCCCAATATGTCCAAAAGTAGTATTATATTTCAATCCTAATTTAAGTGCCCCATAACCACCCATTGAAAAACCTGCAATAGCTGTATCTTCTTTTTTATGAGATAATGGAAAGATACTTCTTGTAAATTCAACTAATTCTTCACCCACATATTGTGCATAAAGTTCATGTGATTCAACTTTATCAACATAAAAGGAATTACTGCAAGAAGGAATTACAACAGCAATATTATTATCTTCAGCAAATTTTTGAATGTTAGTATTTGCTAAGTAGATGTCATCACTTCCAAAAAGGCCATGCAATAAGTATACTGTCTTATATGGCTTTTCAACAATCTCTTCTTCACCTCTAAGGAAATGAATATTGTCTGCTGGAAGAACAACACTAATTGAGGTTCTTCCTTGTAAAGATTTAGATTTGATATCTCCTCTAAATAGAACCATAGCTATTACCTAGATTATTTTTGATAATTTATCTTCGCAGGTGTCCACTTGTGATGAAGTGATGCCCAAACCTTCGAAAACTTCTCCATCAGTTAATTCTTCAATAAAAGAAACGCTATTTCCTAATCCTCCACCACCATTGGTACAGATAGGCTGAATGGTTTTTCCTGCAAAGTCATGATTTTCAAGGAAAGTTGCAACAACCATTGGAACTGTTCCAAACCAATTTGGGTATAACAGGAATAGCTTATCATATTCTTCAATATTAATATCCTCTGCAAGTTCTGGTCTTTGGTTTTCTTCCCATTCCACTTTGCTTACATCCACAAGACTTCTGTATTCAGTTGGATATTCTTTTTTAGCTTTAATTTCAAAAATATCTGCATCCACTAAACTATTCAATTTTTCTGCAACTTTTTTTGTATTTCCTGAAATAGAAAAGTAAGCTATTAAATCCATACAATCTCCTCTTTAAATATTTTTACCCATATTATATGCTTCTTCCATTGCAACAGTTCTTTTTACATCTCCTTTAAGCCAGGAACTAACACCATAAATAGTTCCCTTTTCCTGAGCACCCGGCAAACAGTCCAAGTATCCTCTCATAGCTTCAAAGGTTCTTTCTAGGGCAAATCCTTCATTTACTGCTGCAGTAGCTATTAAATAAAATTCCTTATTTGTAATTTCTTCATATTTTGGGAGAGTCCTGTCTATAAATGTTTTTAGCTGACCAGACATTGAATAGAAGTATACTGGTGTTGCAAGAACAATTACATCTGCATTCATCATTTTATCAATTAATTTATCCATTCCATCATCATGTACACATGGACCTTTTTGACATGCATAACAACCTAAACAATAATTCAATTTGTAATCAGTTAGATATATTTTCTCAGTATTATGATTTGACTCTTCTGCACCTTTTATTAATTGATCAGTTAATATATCTGAGTTTCCGCCTTTTCTTGGACTTCCTTCTATAATCAAAATATTTTTACTCAAAATAATCACCCCAATTCAATAAAAATCTAGTTAAATATTAAGTAGTGAAAAAAAAATAAAAAAAAAGTTATCTTATAAAGTTAGTTTTAACTTTTGGCTCAGATTCATCTACTTTAAGACCATTTTCATGCCCTAATTTAATGCACTGTAAAAAGAAAGCCATATTGCGACCTAACTGTCTCATAATATAAAGACCTTCTTCATCTTGCCTAACTTCCTCAGGAGTGTTTCCATGAACCACATTCCAGTAGCAAGAAGAAATGATTGGCATCTGACTAATTCCAAAGAACTTATTTAATTGATCATAAGTTACTGTAGTGCCTGCTCTTCTTGCTGATGCAATAGCTGAAGCAGGTTTAAATTTAAATGCTTTACTATTGTCTCCAGCACTATTGGAGTAAAAAGCCCTTCCTAAAAATGATGTAATCTGACCGGTAGCTGCTGCATAGTGTACAGGTGAACCAAATATGAATCCATCAGCATCATATGCCTTTTTAACAAATTCATTTACTTTATCATCAAAAGCACATTCCCCTAATTCACTACATTTACCACAAGCCATACAACTAGCTATTGGTTTAGTACCTACCCAAAAAATCTCTGTTTCAATGCCATCCCCATTTAAAGTCTTTTCCACTTCGCATAATCCAGTGTAAGTACAGCCATTTTTATGTGGACTTCCATTTAAAAGCAATACTTTCATAATCAAACCTTCTTAGAAATCATCATTAATAAGGCGTTTAACTAAATTGCAGCCTCTCTGTTTTTCAATTGAACCTTCACAAACATCTACTTCATTAAAACCAACAACAGAATCTCCTTTTTTATTACAGGAATACATTATGATTGGCACATCATCTCTTGTATGGGTTCCAACAGATAATGGAGTTGGATGATCTGGTAAAATAGCTGCTTTGTATTCCTTATCTTCTAAGAAATCTAAAACAGGGCCAACAATATGTTTATCAATCTGTTCAATAGCATTTACTTTTTCTTTGATGTCACCAGCATGTCCTGCTTCATCTGGAGCTTCAACATGAATAAAAAGCAAATCATGATTTTTTAAAGTGTCAATTGCATACTTTCCTTTTGCTGCATAGTCAGTATCAAAGTATCCTGTAGCACCAGGCACTTCGATAACATCCAAACCTGCAAATACACCAATTCCTTTTAATAAGTCAACACCAGTGATTACAGCCCCATCAAGACCATAAGTTTCTTTAAAGTTAGGTAATTTAGGAGTGACACCTTGACCCCATAACCAAACCATGTTAGCAGGTTTTTTACCTTCTGAAATCCTTTTTTGATTGATTTCATGGTCTTTTAAAACTTCCTGAGATTCAATCATTATATTTTTAATTTCCAATGCCAAATCTTTTCCCCAAGATTCGTCAATTTTACCAGAAGTATTTTCATCTAGATTTTGAGATGCAATATCATGAGGAGGCATTGTTTTAAGATTAGATAGGAACTCTGCATCTTCTTCATTATCACAGGAGTATACAAATACATGCCTATAACTTATACCAGGATAAAATTTTCCCTTGAATCCCTCATATTTTTCATTGAAATACTCATTTAATGCATCCATAAGTACTTCAGCCTCTTCTGAAGTGATATGGCCTGCATTGAAATCATCCATTATTCCATCTTTTTCAGTTATGGTGTTACATCTAAAGATTACATCAGTAGGTTTAGTTTCAATACCCATACTTCCAGCTTCTAGGGGACCACGACCAGTGTAGAAGTCATTAGGATCATAACCAAAAATACTCATGTTTGCAACATCAGAACCTGGAGTTAATCCTTCAGGAACATTATTAGTAAATCCACCACATCCTTTACTAGCTAATCTATCAATATTTGGAGTGTTAGCATATTGTAAAGGAGTCATACCATCTAATTCATCAACAGGATAATCACTAGACCCATCAGGGATAAAAACAACATATTTCATAGTACCAAGAAAAAAATAAGAAAAATTAGTATTTATTTTTTAAAATACTAATTAAATCAGTCAACATTGCAGAAGCGGTTTCAAGAGAACCTGCACCTAAACCAACAACAGTAACATCACCAGCTAAATCAGTGTGAACAGTAGCCATGTTTAAAGTTCCATTTACATCATAAGAGCTACCTTGTTTAACTAGACGCGGAGACACTTTTAAGTTATCTGGTGATACTTCAGCTATTAATTTAATTAAATAACCATCTTTTTTAGCAAGTTCAATAGCTTGAGAGGTAATGTTAGAGATACCTTCTACATCTACATCACTATATGTAGCATCAATTCCAAGTAATGAATTAGCTAAAATAACAGTTTTACATGCAGCATCAATTCCTTCAACATCCTGAGTAGGGTCTGTTTCAGCTATTCCTAACTCTTGAGACTCATGTAAAATATCCTTATAGGAAGAACCTTCAGAAGTCATTCTAGATAAAATATAGTTAGTAGTACCGTTTAAAATACCTTCAATGGAAGAAACTTTACAGCTGGAAAGAGTGTCTTTAACAAAATTTATAATAGGCATTGCTCCTCCAACAGTAGCTTCATATCTGAACTGAACATTATTTTTTTCAGCTGCAGAAATCACATCTTTGAAAAATAATGCTAAATGCCCTTTATTAGAAGTTACAACATCTTTACCTTCTTCAAAAGCTTTTAAAGTTAAAGATAAAGCAGGTTCACCATCTTCAATGTTAGTTGGTGTTGCTTCTATTAAGCAATCATATTCAACACTATCCAATACATCAATTCCACAAACATCACTACCATACTCTGGATATGATGCTAAACTTCCATTATCATTTTTAACACTAACAAGTAACTGTTCATCTAACCCATCAGCACAAATAGCTGAAGATGATGAATCAGCTGCAGCAACAACCTTCACCTCAACGTTGTGCTCTTGTTTAATCATATCTTTTTTAAGAGAAATGGCATTAGCGACTCCTTGTCCTACTGCACCAAATCCCATAATTATGACTTTACATTCATTCATAAATATCCCTAAACCTCATTAATCACTAGTAAATCCTTTTCAACGGCAATTTCATTAATTCTATCAAATACAACTTGTTTTTTGCCTACATCCGTCTCAATATTGATTAATGCAGAGGATTTAGCCTCACCATCTAATTTAATATCAAATCCAACAATATAAATGCCGTCTAATTCATTAATTCTATCCATAGTGTCCCTAATATCTTTATCAACAATATGACCAATTAAGATAGTGCTAACTTTTTCTTTGCGAACAACACCATCCATTTCTAAAATAGAAACACCAAGTTCATTAAATTTGTCAATTACACGGTTAAGGTTTTTACGTTCACCTTCAATAGTTAATTGAACAGGAATTCTTCCTTTTTCATTTTTAATGTCTCTTTTATGGATAACAGTAACTAAATTAGCACCAAGTCCACTAATAGGTTTTAATACAGACACTAATTGTCCTGGAACATCTAAAAGCTCCAAAACCAAATCCATTCTCATTATAAAGTCCCCTATTTTTATATTTAATTAACCCAATCTGCTTTTTTAACAATAAGATTTCCATCTTTGTCAATATTAGCATTTCTCAATATTTTTTCAGGATTTTTCTCGTGAGATTCATCCTTACGTGTGAGATTTAAATTATCTGTAATATACCATGTTTCTTCAAGATCAGGAATATTATCTAATGTTTTTGAAAATTCTTCTACAATTTTTTCCGCGTCTTTTTCTATTTTCATTAATAAATCTCCTAAACGATTAATTATAATAATATTAATTTATTGTTTAACACTAATAAATGTTTAAGATTTCACAGATTAAAATTTTATAAAAAAGAGTTTAAATCATAAATTTTAATGATTTTTTTACGTAGAATCTTATCAATTCCAGTTCCATATTGTGCTGCTTTTTTAGGTCTAAATGCAAATTCATCATCAAGCCCTAATTCACTAGCTAAATTCCTTAAAATATGTTTTCTTATTTTATCATCCCTAGCTATAATTTTATACTCAACTGGAATGTTAAGTGCAAATTCCACTAATTTAGAATCAAGGAAAGGTAATCTCAATTCTACACCATTATCCATAGACACTGCATCATCACGCTCTAAGTTAACATGATACATATTTTCAATGTCATGTCTCAATTCCTCATCCAAATCTCCACTTTCAAAGGATTTTAGGTATCTATTGTATCCTGCAAAGAGTTCATCTGCACCTTGGCCTGAAATAGCTACTTTAAGACCATCTTCTTTTATCATCTTTGATGCTAAGTAAATTGTCATTCCAACTCCTATTTTCATCAGATTTGTATCATCAATAGCATTTACAACATTAGAAAGATTTTCCTTTACGGTCTCTTCTGAAATATCATGAACTTTTAAAGGCAAGTGAAGTTGTGATGCAAGTTTTTTAGCAGCCTGAACATCTTTTGAGTTTTTACCACCAACAGAATATAGTCTTATTTTAAGATCTCTCTGACTAGCTATTTTTTTTAAAATTAAAGTTAAGATAGCACTGTCTACTCCCCCTGAAAAGATTACTGCTATTTCTTCTAAAAACTCCACTCTTTTTGAAACTGAGTTAAATAGTAATTCTTTTAGATTAGAGATATCTATATCTTCAGTTATTTGCCATGGATGGGCTCTAAACTCCACCTCTTTCCAGTTGTATAAGATATTTCCAGGCTTTAAAGAGATTATTTCACTAAATCCAACTTCTTTTAGTGATTTTCTTGTTGAGGAAAATCCCTTTAAATTATTATTAACTGCATAAAATAATGGCTTGACTCCCATATCATCCCGTGCAATAGCTAAGTTTTTACCATCCCATATTACAAAACTGTAATCTCCATCAATTTTACTTACAGTTTTCTTAACAGCTTCAAGTAAATTACCTGACTTTTTAAAATAATGACATGCTAAATTTAGAAGCAAATCTGTATCACAGCTAAAGTCAGAATTAAGAAATTCAGCCAGCTCCCTGAAATTATAAATCTCACCATTAAAAACTAAAACAAGATTATCCTTAGAAACAGGCTGGTAAAATTCACTATTTTCAAGTTTAAAAATAGATAATAAGTTATGCCCCATTGCAAAGTTTAAATTGGAATCATTTTCATAATCATCTAAATCAATATTGTTTTCAAGGGTGTCAGGGGCTAAAAATACTCCTGATGAGTCAATACCTCTATTTTTAGATGATTTAAGCATTTTAGTTAAATCACTTGCTTTGAAATTACCTTCTAAACCTGCAATTGAGCACATTATATCTAAATCCCACTATCAATCTAAATAGTAATTATCTAATTAATAGCTATTAAGATTATTCATCCATTAAATTTAGCTCTATATCTAAATCAAGTAAATCTGGATGAATGTTAAATAGGTTTCTTTCCCTTTCAATATTGATAGCAGTTCTATTGTTTTCATCTTTTGTAATGGTTCCTATATTTTTTAAGAACTTGTAGTCTTCTTTATCCATAAATGATTGATGTTTTAAGAATTTGACAATGTTCCCCTCGCTTTCTCCTTCAGAAGTTAAATTTTTCAATATAACCAATATCCTTTCAATAAATGCATCGTAAAATATCTCAGAGAAGTCAGTGTATTCGTTGTCCCCTTCAAGACCTTTTACATACCATTCATATGCATCATTTAATTTAATGTTAACTTTTCTTGCTGCCTGTTTAGGTTTATTATGCTTTATAATTTCCTTTAAGAAAAGCAACATTTGTCTTTCACGAATTTCATCATTTAACTCTTCTTCAAACTCCATGAATTCATCATTTGTCATGTCTGAATTCTTTAATGCCTTTAACTTGGATCCTTTTTTGATAAAATTACTAATATATTTCTCTTTTTTTATCTCCATATAACTGTCATAAAAAGTAATTGGATTTTCTTCATCTTCTTCTATCTTGCACCAGTTTTCTAAATCTTTCTCAGTGATTTTTAGAGATTTGAGTACTTTGGACTGTTGTTTTGTTTCAAATTCCTTTAGGAACTTTTTCATTAAATTAGGAACTAAAGATTTACTGTATTCTTCATACAATGCATGATATTGAGATTCTTCATCTTTACCCAATTCAAGATATTCATTTAATTCATTTAAGCTGATATCTACCTTTAAGATTGTTTCTTCCTTGGTTTTTCCCTCTTTAAATGAATCAATTATTAAGTCCGCCTTGATTTTTTCAAGCTTTTGCCTGCATTCCTCATTCATCTTATTGTCCAATAGGTTTTTAACAGATTCAACTGTTTTGCCTATTTCCTTTGCAGCTTCTTTTTTCCTTTTTCCATTTTTACGGGCTTCCACATACTTGTTAAGCAATATTTTTGTAAGTTTTGAATAAAATGTGATGAACATGTCATTAGAATCATCGTACTGTCTTTGACCTTTTCTTATCCAGCTATCTAAATCATCCCTTTTAATTTGAGAGTTTACAAATGCATTTTCAATATCTGTTTTTCTAAGCAACCTTAAATATTTGTCCATTAAAGCTTTAGTATACTTTAAACAGAAACTTTTGAATGGTTCTTCCCTTGTTTTACGGCCTTTTTCCACCCATTGGTTAACCTCTTCGATAGATAGCTTAGATTTGACTGCAGATGTTTCAATGCTTTCCTGATTTAAATAATGAATAAATTTGTTAGATCTCTTTTCAACATATTGCTCATTGAACTTCTTATTGAAAGAATCATCATTAGCTAATTTATCACTTAAATCTTCTTCAGTGATTTCAGCTATTTTCAATGCATCTTCCCTTATATTTCCTTTTCTAAGTTCCTTTAAAAAGATTTCATATTTAATCTCTTTAATGTTTTCAAAGAAGTCTACAAATAGCTCATTATCAGATGTTTTCCAGTAATTCCAGATATCTTCATTTATGAACAGCTCTTTTTTAATTTCTTCATTATCCCTGCCTGCTCTTTTCAATTTCAAGAAGTTGTTAATGAGTATCTGATTAAATTTCTTAAAGTCTGGACTGAAACTGGTCTTTTCCTGATTATACCATTGGTAAACAATGTCAATGTCAAATTTCAAGTTATCAAAGGATTCTTTTAGGAAGAAATTTCTTAAAAAAGTTGTAATGCATAATTTAGAGATGATTTTATAGATTTCAACAAAAGGAGCTATGCCCTTTTTACCTAATTCATAGCACTCTGAATTTCTAACTTCTTCAAGTGACAAGTTTCTTGAGTTTAAATTATATAATGTATTTTCAACTTTTCTGTATTGGTCTGTTTCCTTTATAAGTTCATTAATTTTTTCATTGTTGAAATAATTTAATCTGCCAACAATTTTTACATATCCTTCATTTCTCAATTCAATTAATAGCTGATTTCTAAGCTCTTTTGAATAGCCTAATTCAATTAATCTGTCTTTTTTAAATGGAGTCTTTGATCCTATGGATTTTCTAAGTGATTTTAGCTCATCACTTTTGTGAAGCTTTTCCTTACAATGAGGACAGAAGAGGCTGTTTTTGGAGCCCAATGGTGTTCCACATGCAATACAATTTTTAATTTCAATGTTGTTTTCATTGAAAATTCCCTTGTTTATCTTATCTGGATGAATATATGATGGTTTTGATGACTTGAAGATATCATCACAGAATTCATCATAATATAACCATGCACTGATAAAGAGATATTTATGCATGTTCACTGCACGTAGCTTATTTAGCTTCAAGTGGTCTTCCACATTATCATTGATACTGTGCATAGAATTTCTGATTCTATATGACCTTAAAAGATTTTTTTTCAAATTAATGCTAATATAATTTGATTTAGCTAAAAATTCCACTTTATCAGCAAAGGGAATGCGCAAATCTAATTCATGATTTACTCTTTTAAAAATATCAAAAATTAAATTCTCTAAAAAGGTTGTACCATCTGCTAGAACCGCTGATGGTGCAGTGTAAATTTCTTTTTCAATTGTGTCTGCTAAAATATACAAATTTCTATTAAAGTTTTTTAAAAATTTAAAATTGGAACTCATGTTATAATAATATGTTTTCATTATTAATAAATTATACACAATTTAGTATCATATTATGAGGTGATTGAGTTTAATCATCCATGAAAAATTGAGGTTCTAAAATAATAAATACTGTAATTTTTATTTAATTTTATTGACTTATGTTAAAAATTTTTAAGTTAAATTAAAATATTGTTCATAAATTACAGCAAATTTATAAATATTTTTATTAATTTAATTAAAAAATGGTGATTATATGGATAAAGAAAAATCCCGATAATATTACTATATCCACAAACACTGAAGAACCCTACAAAAAAATATATAAATTTGCAGATACCTTTTTTAAAACACAGGAAAACCTAGAACAGGCATACATGGTTGAATTTTTTGACAAAAATAATCAGATAGTGGAAGAATTATCTACAGAATTCATAACCACAGATCCGGTTTATAGATATGCTGATAAAGTGCTTAAAAATGATAAAAATGAAATAATCATAGTGGAATATCAAAATAGTAAATTAAAATCACAAGATATAAAACGATTTATGGTTTATACAGCTCTTGCAATTGAAAAGCAAAAATCCAAAGTGAGAATATTTATACTGTATACATACCATGTGAAAACACAGGAATTATGGGATTATGGACCAATAATATTCAAACCTGAAATTTTCTCACTAAAAGAGATAGAAGGAGACAAAGTATTAAAAAGATTAAAAGAAAAGATAAAAAATAAAAAAACACTAACAAGACAAGAACTTCATGAATTAAGATTTTTACCATTTTTCAAATCAAAAGAACAACCTAAAGAAATATTAAAACAAACCGTTAAAATAACAAATGAATTAACTGAAATTGAACAGGAAACATTAGAAACTTTAAAAAAAGGTCAAGCCATATTAGCTAGAAGATTTATTGAAGATGAAAAAGAGTTTAATCTTATAATGGAGGAAATAAAAATGAAAACTAATGTTTTTAGAGAACTTGTAGATGAGGGAATTGAAGAAGGCGAAAGAAAAGGTAGAAATGAAGGAATAGAAACAGTTGCAAAAAGAATGAAAAAACAAAACTACCCAATAGAAGAAATAATGAACCTCACAAAACTAACCAAAAAAGAAATAGAAAATTTATAAAATTACTTATTTTTTAGAGTTTTCCTTAAAATGGGAAAACTATTAAATTTTTAAATTTCCATATATTTTACTAGTGATTAAATATGACTAATAAAAGAAAATATGGAGAAAGAACTTTAGAAGTTCATGCAGGAGAAGAAAGAGCAGATCCTGTAACTGGTGCAAGAGCAACCCCAATTTATTACACAAGTTCTTATGCCTTTGAAAGTGCCGAAAAAGCTAAAAAACTATATGCACTTGAAGAAGAAGGACACATTTACACAAGAATATCAAATCCTACCACTGAAGTATTAGAGAAAAGGGTTGCAGCTATTGAAAATGGAGTAGGTGCACTAGCTCAATCAACAGGAATGTCTGCAATTTTACTAGCTATTTTAAACATAGCAAATGCAGGAGATGAAATTGTAGCTTCAAATAACCTCTATGGAGGAACCTACACTTTATTTAAGAATACAATGGTTAACTGGGGAATTAAAGTTAACTTTGTAGATACTCATGACCTTGATGCTTACAGGGAAGCTATCAACGATAAAACAAAAGCAATATACTGTGAATCAGTTGGAAATCCTCAATTAGATATCCCTGATTTTGAAGCAATAGCTGAAATTGCACATGAAAATGGAATTCCTTTAATTGTAGATAATACTTCAGCTATTACAATGGTCAGACCAATTGATTATGGTGCAGATATTGTTGTTCATTCAGCTACCAAATTCTTATCTGGAACTGGAACAAGTATGGGCGGAATTATTGTAGATGGTGGTAACTTCGATTGGACCAATGGAAAATTCCCACAATTTACAGAACCTGATGAATCTTATCATGGTTTAGTTTACTCCGAAACTTTTGGAAACAAAGCATATATCATGAAAGCACGTGCTCATTTAATGAAAGACTTAGGAACTGTAATGAGTCCAATGAATGCATTTATGATTTTACAAAGTACTGAATCCTTAAGTTTAAGAGTGAATCAACATTGTGAAAATGCTTTAGAAATAGCTAAATTCCTTAAAAACCATGAAGCAGTTTCCTGGGTAAACTATCCTGGTCTTGAAGACAATGAAAACCATGAAATGGCTGAAAAATACTTAAATGGCAATTATGGATGTATTGTTGGATTTGGTATCAAAGGTGGAATTGAAGAAGGTAAAAAATTCATTGAAAGTGTTGAATTGTTATCTCATGTAGCAAATATTGCTGATGCTAAAACCTTGGTAATACACCCTGCAACCACTACACACTCAAATATGAGTTCTGAAGAACAATTAGAAAGTGGAATCACTCCAGACTTCATTAGAATGTCTGTAGGTATTGAAAATGTTGAAGATCTTATCGCAGATATAGATCAAGCATTAAAAAAAGCAGTAAACTAAAAATTAAATAAATGAAAGGCTTTTCAACCTTTCCTTAAATCTTTTTTTTAAATATAAGAAATTAAATGACTTATTTGGTCAGTTGTAATTATTCCCTGAAGAATCAAGTCATCATCAACTACTGGAAGACAGGAAATATCAAACTTCTTCATTTTATGAGATATCTCTTCAATAGTGTCTTCAGCTTTACAGAATTTAACTGTTTTTGTCATTATATCCATTAAATCCTTAGAGTCAGTTGCAATAGACTTGGATAAATCCCAGCTAGTTACAATACCAATTAACTTTTTATCATCTGTAACAACAGGCAAGTGAGTGACTTGATTATCAAGCATTAAACGTGCAGCTTCCTCTACTTGAGCCTTTTCTGTTATTGTTATTACATCAGTTCTCATTAAGTCCTCTACAACATTATCTGCAAGGAATCTTGAAACAATGTAGTTAAGCTGTCCTTTCTCAAGCAGGAATGCATCATGACCATAGCTGGATTTAAGTTCTGAAAAGGATACTTCCACATCATTAGCCTGAAGAGCAGTTAGAATATCCATACTGTGTTCTGTTGGATACAACCAGTCAGAATCAACAGAAACAACTTCAACTTTAGCTTTAACAGGACTTAAACCATCAATTAATGAGTTGTTAATGGATAAATCAAATAAATCAATAGCTTTTGTAATGTAGAGATAGCTATTTGCATCAAAACGTTTTACAAAGGATGCTCCTTGATGATGAAGATAGCTTTCAACCTGGAAATCCATTGACAAGTCATAGGTAACTTCCTCTTTATCCTGCAAGTCACGTCCAAATTTAAGATACATTGACTCATCACTTAGATAGGTAATATGAGCAACCATACGTGCTACAGAAAGTCCATTTTTAGGAACTTTACCAGTTTCATAGTAGTTTCCTCCAGCCCAGTCAGGATCAGCAACTATTGACTGACGGCCAACCTCATTAAAAGCTATTTGCTGAGGAGAAGACCTTGCAGTTGTAGCTATTGGAATTGCCTTTTTAACCATCTCCGGATAGGAAACAAGCCATTGCATAACCTGCATTCCACCCATGGATCCTCCAATAACAGCAGCTAACTTATCAATACCAAAGGAATCAACAAGAATCTTTTGAACATTGACCATATCCTTAATGGTGATTACTGGAAAATCAGTACCATATTCCTTTCCGGTTTCAGGATTAATAGAAGCAGGACCTGTAGTACCTTTACATCCACCTAAAACATTAGAACATATAATAAAGTATTTTCTGCTGTCTAATGCTTTACCTGGCCCTATTAGAATTTCCCACCAACCAGGTTTCTTATCTCCTTTATGCCAACCTGCTGCATGAGCATCTCCTGATAAAGCATGACAAATAAGAACTGCATTGTTTTTTTCTTTATTTAGTTCACCATAAGTTTCATAAGCTACAGTAACATTACTTAGAGTCTTACCGCTCTCTAATTTAATAGTGTCTGCAATATCAAAATATTTTGTTTCAACAATTCCTACAGATTCCTTTTTCATAGAAACCCACCTTTAATACTTTTCAATACCTAATTTTTCCATAGCTTTTTCAGCTGCTTTCTGTTCAGCTTCTTTTTTGTTTTTTCCTTTTCCAATTCCCATTTCTTTTCCATCAACTAAAATGGAAATTATAAAGGTTTTATCATGAGGAAGACCATATTCTTCAATGATTTCATAGCTTACATCAACTTCTTCAGCATCCCCATATTCTTTCATAGCTGATTTATAATCAGCAAAGAAGACTTTTTCTTGATCTATATACTTAAAAATAATTTTAGAAATGTAATCTTTGGCAAATTCTATTCCCTGATCTAAAAAGATTGCACCTAAAAAGGATTCAAAGACATCTGCAGTTATAGATAAGATTTCATTATCGCTAATGTTGTTGTCTTCACTGAATATTTTTATATGCTTATCCAATCCTAATTCATGTGAATAGAATATTAATGCAGTCTGACAAACGTAGTTTGCCCTAAGTTTAGTTAAATCTCCTTCTTTATAGTCAGAATACTTTTTAAAAAGGTATTCAGATACAATCATGTTTAAAACAGAATCTCCAAGAAATTCTAGTCTTTCATAAGTATAATCCACTCCAATCTTAGCACTATATGAACCATGCATAAATGCAACCTCATATAAGTGTTCATCATTTGGAATAATGTTAAATTTTTCTAACAAGTTCATAATTAATACCACATTATAATATGATATTTATTTTTCAATTAATATAAAGGTTTTATAAAAAAAAGAAGAATGGATTAATAAGTTTCATAATGAACTCTGGTTTCATCATACTTATCAACAAACTTATTTTCAAATCCTTCAGCAGGATACCCAAGTGAAATAATATTGAAAGGACGTAGTGATTCACTTTCTAAATTGAAGATTTCACGTATTTTATTCATACGTTCTTCAACAGGTGCAATACCTAACCATACAGCGCCAAGACCTAAGTTTGCTGCTTCAAGAAGAAGATTTTCACTAGCTGCAGCCATATCCTGTTGCCATACTCTTTCATAATGAACTCTTTCCATATTAGCAATTGAAACAATAGCTAGTGTTGCAGTCTTTAATGGTTTTGTATTGGAATCAAGCTCAGATAATTTCCCAATAGTTTCCTTATCTTTGACTACTATAAATTCCCAAGGTTCAGCACCCATTCTGCTTCCAGCTGCCTGCATTGCTGCTCTTAAAAGCTTATCAACATATTCATCTGGAATTTCTTTATCACTGTATTTTCTAATGCTTCTTCTGTTTCTAATGTTTTCTTCTACTGCATCCATAAGTTAACACCTTTTAATTTATTAAAAATTGAAGGTTAATAAAACTTTTCACATGCTCTTGGTGATGTCCTTTATAAATAAAAAGTTAATTATAGACTAGGTTACTTAATTGGAAAGAAGAAATAACAAAAATTGATCCAGATATAAAATTCAGATTAAATGGCGGATGGCTGAAAACTGTTGAGGAACTAGACAAAAGTGTGAAAAATGGATATTCCCTAGTTGGAGACTTTGTAAAATCTGGAGACTTCGAAGTTGAATACAGTGAAGGATTATATCTAGACTGCAATAAAGAAGGTAAACAGTCAAAACCACAGCAGGATTACAGACTATTCCGTTTTAAGGATGGAAAAGTCAGATTGCTTGATATGGTAATTGATGGAAAACAAGACTGGGCGCCTGAATTATGGGCTGCAGTTGAAGATGAATTTTAAATCTAAGATTAACTAAAAAATAACTGTTAATCTCTCTTTTTTAAAAATAGCTAGTTTATAATTAATTTTGAAATATTGAAAAATAAAAAAAAGTTTTAAACAAAGATTTTATACTAATCTTTGTCTGGTTGTAGGTTTTTTGTTTTGCCAACTGTATCTTCTGATTTTTTTGGATTTTCCGAATCCACAGGAAGCACAAACTTTTTTACGTATATGGTAAGTGTTTCTACCACATCTTCTACATCTTATATGGGTTTTTTTATTCTTTTTACCCATTGATGGAGTTCCTTTTGCCATTGAGACACCTCCTTTATATTAATTTTATTATCTAACAGTAGCTTAAAGATAAAATAATCTGATTTATCAGATTAAAATACTGTTGATACTAAGTACCAACTAGAAAAAAGCATTACAATAGTATTTATGGTGAAATATAAACTATGTTGTCTCCTCTAATAAGAACAACACCGAGTCTTCTAGTGACTTCGCCATCTTGTAATTCTTCTGCATCATTAAGAACTAAGTTCATGTGCAAGTCAAAGCTTTTAAGTATTCCTCTAAATTCACGATCTCCTTTAAGTTTTATTAGAACAGGAGAGTTTACAGCTTGTCCTAATGCATCAAGTGGTCTTTGAACATTTTGTCCGCTCACAATATCACCTTATTATACTATGTTATTTATTGTTTGAATAATATTTAAATGTAACTACAAAAAATAATATTTATTATAGTTAAAAAAGTATCATAATTAAGTTAGTAAAAACCTAATTAAAAACTAATACTAAATATTATAATTATTCTTATATATAAACCTTTTTCTATTTCTAATAAAAATGATAAAAATTTACATTTTATTTTAAAAAAGAAAAATTAATAGCTAGAAAAGGTTATTAATAGAATTAAAATAATATCTATTTTAAATATAAAAAATCTTCGAAGTGGAAAAATTATGAATATCAAAGTTAAAAAAAGAAATTTCTTAAAAAAGAAAAAAGTCAAAGAACTTAAAAAAGATCTTGGCCAATACAGTGACATACTTGCAGACAGCAAAAATGTGGAAATATTAGAAGCTGAACCATACTCTTTTATCTTAGTTGATGGTGAACCTTACATCATAATTATTGATGATAAACCATTCCCAACCCTAAAAGCAGCACTAGCTAATGAGATTAACGGTAAAACTGTTGTAGTGGATATGGGAGCAATCAGATTTGTAAGTAATGGTGCAGACATAATGAGTCCTGGAATCGTTGAAGCTGACAGAGATATTGAAGAGGGAGATATTGTTTTAATTGTTGATGAAACCCATAAAAAACCATTAGCTATTGGTGTTAGCTTAATCACTGGCGATGAAATGGTTGAAAATGATTCTGGAAAAGCTATTGAAACAAAACATTATGTTGGAGACAGTATTTGGAACTTTGAAGTGTGAAAGGTAGATAAAATGGCACAGTTAAGATATGAAGCAGGTAGAATAAACAATCCAAATGTTCATAAAGTTGGAATTATTGCTTTAGGCTCACACCTTGAAAATCATGGCCCTGCACTTCCAATTGATACTGATGCTAAAATTGGATCCTACATTGCACTACAGTCTGCTTTGGAAAGTGGTGCTAAATTTTTAGGTGTTGTATTTCCTGCTCATGAGCTTGATGAAATAGATCATGGAATTCATGTTTCCCTTGAAGAGCTAAAAAAGAATTTAATTGAAACATTAAAATCAGCAAAGAAATATTTGGATATTGAAAAGGTTGTTATTGTTAATTCCCATGGTGGAAATACACCAATAATGGCTGAATTAGCTGATGTTGAAGATGAAACTGACATTACAATTATTTTTAACAATAAGGTAATTTCAACTGAAGGACCTCATGGTGGAAGTGGAGAGCTTTCAATGGGTAAGGTTCTTGGAATACTAAATGAAGATGAAATTGATAATCAGACAGACCTTGAGAAATATGAAGAAGTTGGTCTACATGGTTTCAACAAAGCACGTGAAAATGACCCTGGCATTGAAGAAGGTGCAAGGGACGTTGAAGAAAATGGTGTTTATGTTGATGAAGTTTACGGAAAACAACTCTTCGAGTTAGCTATTAACTCAGTAATTTTAGATGTTCAAAAGTTATTGGATTTTTAAAAATATAAAAAAAAGTAAGGAGTAATTTTTTCTCCTTAATTATTCTTCAGAAGGAGTTTCTCCACCTTGGGATTCTCCACCTTCACCTGAATGACCAGGTCCTTGTTCTTGATTACCACCAGATTCACCACCTTGATGTTGGTGGCCATTATCTGTTGATTCTTCATAATAAACATCTTGAGAAGAATCATCTGAACTTGAAGTATCATAAGATGATTCAGAATAGCTATTATCTTCCACAGGAGTATTACTTGGAGAAGAATTATTAGTTAAATTAAATGTATTATTAGATTCATTTAGTCCTAGAGATATTTCGCCTGTTAAAGATGAACAAACACCAGCAAAGCAAAAAGCAATAACAGCTACAACCAATACAACAACTATCTTGGCAGATTTACTTGACAAAATATCACCTCAATAAAATTAATTACTTATTTTAAATATAAATTAACTAATATATAATAGTTATAGACGATATTATGAAAACAATAGCTAAACCAACACAAAGTGAATTAAAAATAAAAAAATCACAGTTCATCTGCAGACTTTTCCCTTCAAAGACAAAAGAGGAAAGCAAGGAGATTATTTCAAGAATCAGCGAGGAGTACAGTGATGCAACACACAACTGCAGTGCCTACATAACCTCCAATGGTGAAGGATTTGATGATAATGGAGAGCCAAGTGGAACTGCAGGAAAACCAATGATAAATGCCCTTAGAAAAAATGACCTCCATAATGTTACAGCTATTGTTACAAGATACTTTGGTGGAATAAAACTTGGTGCTGGCGGACTTGTAAGAGCCTATGGAAAATCTGTTCTTGAAGCTATTGAAAATAGTGAAATCATTGAAATTGAAATCTATGATGTTTACAGAATCAATTTCGGATATGAAAATATCAAACTAATAGATCAGGAAATCAGAAACAACAGGCTACATATAACCAATAAAATCTTCGATGAAAGCGTAACCTATGATATTGTATCCCCAAATAATCAAAATATTGAAAAAATCTTTGCCAAATTCACATCAAAGGTAAAAATAGAATCTATTGGTCAAGAAGCTCTTGAAAAATTATAAAAAAAAATAAAAAAAAAGTTTGAAAAAACTTATTGTTTTTCAAATTGTTCTTTTGGGACAGCACATAATGGGCAGGTCCAGTCATCAGGTAAATCTTCAAAAGCAGTTCCTGGTTCAATACCTTGTTGAGGAGAACCTTGTTCTGGGTCATATACATATCCACAAACTTTACAAACGTATTTATCCATATTATCACCTTAACTAAATTTCTTTAAACATAAATTTTCCAGCACCACATGCAGGGCATTTAAAATCGTCTGGGAGAGAATCAAATGAAGTTCCTGGTTCAATTCCTTTGTCAGGTAAACCTTTATCTTCATCATAGACAAATCCACAGATTTTACATTTCCATTTACTCATAATAATCTCCTTAAACTACTGTTTTTTCACTGATAGATTTCAAAGGAATTCTAAAAGTTACTAAACAAAAATATATAAGAAAGTTATAGTATTTAATAGTTTTGAAATTAGTTCGATAAGTATCAAATAAAATTCAGAAATGGAATGTAAACTAAATAAAGAAAAGTTAAAAAAAAGGATTATAAGATATTTGGAACTTTAAGATGATCAGCTAGTGGCTTGATTTTAGCAGGTGTTCCAATAGCTAAGTAAAATGGAGGCACACTGTGAATTACAATAGCTCCAGCTGCTACAATAGATCCTTCTCCTATTTCAACACCAGATAAAAAAGTAGTATTTCCACCAATAGAAGCTCCTCTTCTTATTTTAGGACCTTTTAGTTCATATTTAACCCTAACTGGATATTTGTCATTGGTAAAGCATGCACATGGTCCGATAAATACATTATCTTCAATAACAGAGTTTGTAGGAATGTATACATTGGACTGGATACTGACATTATTTCCAATTACAACATCACCTTCAATAACTGTGTTGGTTCCAATTAGTACATCATCACCAATATTGGTGTTTTCACGGATAACTACATTATGGCCTGTTCTGAAATCATCCCCAATTACAACATCATTATAGATAATTGAATTAGAACGTATTGTATAATTATTACCTATAACTGGTGGTTTAGAGCCCTCTTTATAGTTAACACCAAACTGAATGTTATCTTCTGGAGGAAATCTAGGTGCAGTTTGAGGTCTTGAGTTTTCTTTTACTCTAACAGGAGAGTCATTTAAATTTGAAAACTCATTATTAGGCCTTATGTTTCTATTTTCCATTAATCTATTATAAGAGTCATCTAAATCTAAAAATTCATCCTTTGGTTTTGGATTTCTATTTTCATTTAGACCTCCCATAAATCTAACCATAAAACACACCTTAAGAAATTAATTTATTTTCATTATTTATTTATAAACTACATAGTATATAATATAACTAGATGGAATAAATATGCCGATTTTTAGAGGCTTCAAAACAAATAAATTGGTGTTAAATTGTACAGTAAAGAACATCTTTTATGTGAAATAAATGAAATCAGGAAAGAGATAGGTCATGAAAGTGTGGATATCCAGATTTATGACATTATCTATAATGAAAAGACCAAGGAATTATGGATAATCACTGAAGACAGACCTGACAAGGCAGCCATTATTGGAAAAGGTGGATGGGTAGTTGGAAAGCTAAGAGAAAAGCTAAAAGTAAATTCCATCCATGTTGAAAATTATACCAATTACCTGCAAAAGGAATACCAGTTAAAACTAGCTGGAAAAACATTAACCAAATTCCAGGAAAAATCACAGGCCATTTCCAACCTTAAGAAAGTCCTAGATGAAAAATTAAATCATATCTACAATTTCAGCATCAATGAATATATGAAAAATAGTGAATTTGAGGAATGTGAAAGGCCTCAGGCTGTTGTTGCGCTGTCTGGAGGAGTGGACAGCAGCTTTTCACTGATACTTGCTAAAAAATTAGGCTTCAATCCAATAGCTGTTACAGTAGATGCAGGAACAATAATTCTTCCAAATCAGTTTAAGCATAATATCAAAGACTTATGTGAACTTTTGGATGTCAAACATCAATACATCAGTGCAGATTACAGTGAAATAATAGCTGAATCTCTAAAGGGTAAGTTTCACCCATGTGGAAAATGTTCCAAGAAAACAGAAGAGCTGGTTTATGACTATGCAGAAAAGAATAACCTTGAATTTGTCATCTATGGTGATATGCTTTCAACTGGAACACAATGCATAACAAAACAAAGGGAAAGCATCTATAGAATTAATCTTCCAGCAAGTCTTTCAACTTCCAAACAGGAAATCAAATCAGTAACAAGAGACTATGAATTAAGAGAATTTGATGGCTTTGGATGTCCTCTGCTTTATGAGGTTCACAGGAAGTTTCCTCACCATAAGAAATTTTCAATACAAAGGATTCTAAGAGAAACAAGAGCTTCAGCATTGGAAGTTGGAGAAGCACTTGATTTAATCTGGAGTTTCTATAAAACAAAATAAGTGATTAAAATGCGTAAAATATGTCCAAGATGCGGATCAGATAGAGTGGAATGGGTTGTACCTCAGATGTGGTCAAGATGGATCTGCTATGACTGCGGATATCAGGGTCCAGTTATAGAAGGTGATGAAAACCTGGCTAAGGAAATAAGAGATGATTTTATAAAAAGTCTTGAAGAGTCAGAAGAAGAATAGATAGTAAATAAAAAAAAGTTAATAAAAAAAGAAATTAAATTCCTTTTTTCTCAAATTCTTCATCTAAAAATTCTTTGATGTCTGCTCTTGCAATTTCAACCATTTCTGGGGAAGGTCCACCAGGAACAGTTCTCATTTTAACATTTTCTAAAGGATTTAAAGCTTTTTGAACTAATTCATCATCAAGTTCAAGTTTATCAAAGCCTAATTCTTCAGCAATGTCATCAATGTATTGGGATGTAACATCCTTTTCAGTTAATCCATGAGCAGTAGCTTCATTTACAATTCTACCAACGATTTTATGAGCAGTTCTAAATGGAATCTTTTTCTCACGAACCATAATGTCTGCCAAATCAGTAGCAGTTGCAAAGTTAGTTCCAGCTAGTTCCAAACATCTGTCTTCATTGAATTTAACAGACAAGAGCATTTTTGTAACAATACTTAAAGTGTCCTTGGTTACATCAACAGCATTCCATAAATGTGGAGTAATCTCTTGTAAATCACGATTATATGTATATGGTATAGCTTTTAAGATTGAAAGTATTGTCATCAATTCACCAGTTGCAATTGTTGACTTACCACGTGCAAGTTCAGCAACATCTGGGTTCTTTTTTTGAGGCATTATTGAAGATGTTGAAGAGTATTCATCAGCCATTTCAATGATACCAAATTCATAGGTACTCCATAAGATAAGTTCTTCACAGATTTTTGCAAGAGTACTGCATAATGCAGATAAGTCAAAAACTGTTTCACTTATGAAATCTCTTGAAGAAACACCATCCATAGAGTTTCTAAGATAATCATCAAAACCTAATAAATCAGTGGTTAATTGCCTGTTAATAGGAAAACTAGTTGTAGTCATAGCTGCAGAACCTAAAGGATTTAAGTTAACCCTTTTATAAGTATCATCTAAACGTTCATAATCTCTTTTAAGAGCTTGTACATGAGCCATTAAATGATGAGCTATTGTAATTGGCTGAGCATGCTGAAGATGAGTGTAACCAATAAAAACAGTTTCCAAATGTTGACCAGCTAGTTCAACAAGTCCTTCAATAAACTCTAAAATACCAACTTGGATTTCAATAATTCTATCACGTAAAACAAGTCTAATGTCAGTAGCTACCTGATCATTACGTGATTTTGCAGTATGCATAAATCCAGCTTCAGGACCAATCTTTTCAGTTACATAATTTTCAATAGCCATATGAATGTCTTCAACAGAAGGATCAAAGACTAAAGCATTATAACCTTCTTCTTTTAACTGGTCAAGAGCACCTAAAATTTTATCAGCTATTTCTCCATCAATAATGTTCTGTTCCTTTAACATTAAAGTATGAGCAAAATTAGTTTTTATATCAGCTTCAAAAATTATTTTATCAAATTCTAAAGATGAAGTGTATTCCGCTGCTTCATCAGTCATTTCAGTTTTAAGTCGTCCACTTCTTAAATTCACAGAACTCACTTCTTAAAAAATTAATTAAAAAAAAGGAAAAAAAAGATTATTTAATCTTTTTTCATTTCAGTGTATCCACATTTACCACAAGCGTATCTATCACCATGGTCAGCCATAAATACACCATCAGAACAACGAGGACAAATAGGGTTTTTTCTTTCTAATTTGTCACCATCTACTTTATAAAGATTAGATACTTTCATATTTTACATCTCCTTATTCTTCTGCTTCTTCTTCATCTTCTTCGGTTTCTTCAACAGGTTCGGTGTTTTTAGCTATTACACTGTCAGTTTCAATGTATTTTAAATCATCAACAGTGCCATAAACTTTTGCATAACCTAATGCTTTAGGTTCACCATAGTGAGGTTGAACATTATCAACAACAATTAAATCTTTTTTAGTGTTTAATAAAGCAACTAATTTTGATTTAATGTCTAAGATTTTAGGAGTAGCTTCTCCTTCATATTCAACATAAAATTTAATTTCAGTTCTGTTAAAAATTTTATTTTCTTTTTCTTCAAAAATGTCAATTTCCATTTTAAAGCCTCTTTATAATTATTCTTTAGTAAATCCATTAATAAGCTCTTGAGCTTTATCTTTTAAATCAGAAACGTTCAAAAGAACTAAACCCTCATTAGGTTGTCCATATAATATGACAGTTTCCTCAGGTGCTAGTAAAATGCAAGGAAGAACCGCAAGATCTTCTTCCCCATCTACAAGAATTATATGACTATCTCCATCGTCAGATAATTCAATAGCATGTTCTATGGTTTCCCATAGATCCTCAGTAATTGTCCCTGGAGGATTTTCAGCTCTTAATAACTCATCTACAGGTATAATGTCATGAACATGATTTTCTCTTTGAATCAAATTATCAATTATGCCAATATTAGGATATAATTCATATTTAATGAGATTATTAAAAGTTGCATCACCAACAGAAATAAAGTACTCAGAAGAAACTATATCATCAATTGCATCTTCAAAGTTAGGATATAATTTACCTAATGGTTTTTTAAGCTCCATTATTATATCTGCATTTAATTCTGGGTCTAATCTTAACAACTTAAAAACCTCTTTATCAATTTAATCTATCTTACTCTTAAACAGTATTCACCAGGAATGGTGATATTTAATTCTTTAGCTAATTCAGATTCTTCAGGGTCAGTGATAATTAAAAGTCCACTCCAATTAGAGGAAGTAGGATTACCACAAACATCACAACGTTCTTTTGGAGTTAATCTTTTACAAACAGTACATGCATTCATTTTTTACCCTTCTTACTTTTTTCTTTAGCTTCTTCAATCCACTCAAATCTACCTAAACCGTTTTGTCTCATTGTAAGACCGATTTTAGTATTTTTAGTGGAGTTATCTTTAAGACTAATAGCTATGATTCTAGATCTGACTAAGTCTCCTTCATCTAAAGTTTTATTAGATTCTTTAGCTAAAAGAGCACCTCTTTTTGAATCATAGTTAATATAATCATCAGTTACTTGAGAAACGTGTACTAAACCATCCATTGGTCCAATTCTTACAAAAGCACCAAATTCAGCTATTTCAATAACTTCACCATCAATGATTTCTTGTTGTTCTGGCTTGAAGAAAACAGCATTGAAAACAACATTATGGTATGAAGCACCGTCACCCATAATAAGTCTGCCTTCACCAATTTCCTCAATTTCATTAACACAAATTAATAAACCTAATTTTTTATCTAAACGACCATCGTAAGTATCGTTTAAAGTTTGAAGAGCAACTTCTTCAAGTGGGTCATCGAATCTATAAGGTGGTATTCTTACAGTATCCTCAATTTTAGTTATATAATACAAGATGAATCCCTCTATTCATATTGTTCTTTGTACATTTCTAAAGATCTTTCAATTTCAGCTTTTGCAGCTTTTGCATCTTCCCAGCCTAAGGTTTCAACTTCTTTACCTTGGAGATTTTTGTATACGCTGAAAAAGTGTTCAATTTCTTTTAATAAATGTGCTGGAACATCATCAATATCATTTACATCATCAAAACGTGGATCTTCAGCAGGAACAGCTAAAACTTTGTAATCTTTGTCTCCGCTGTCAATCATACCCATAATTCCAATAGGTCTTGCTTCAATAATACAACCAGGGAAAGTAGGTTGTTCCATAATTACAAGAATATCCATTGGGTCTCCGTCATCATAAGTTGACTTAGGAATAAAACCATATTCTGTAGGATAGTGTACAGGAGAATATAAAACTCTATCTAACATGAATGCTTCCATTTTTTTGTCATACTCATATTTATTTCTTGAACCTTTAGGAACTTCAATTACTGCTGTAACAACATCAGGAACATCGGAACCTGCTTCAATTTCACTCCATAAATTCATATAATCACCTAATATTATAATCTGATAACTTAATAAGTTTTATAAACATCAGTTATATCTTACCATCAATAGATATATATTTTTTTTGTCTAAGATAAACTACTGAAATACCTTTATTTTTTGCACGTTTTTTTAAATCAATGTCATTTGTAGCTAAAACCTCAGAAACCCTAAGTAACGCATCATCCACAGTTTCTCCTTCATTTAATGAAATATCCTTTATTTCAATATTTGAGGATTTAGCTAATTTAAGAGCTAAACTTGCATTTAGTCTTATTGTATTGTTTTTGTTATGTTTTAAACCTTTTAATTCATTAATAACAAATTGTGGAGTAGTTAATTTATAAGAAGGTAATAATTTTTCAAGTTCGTCGATTACATCAACATTGAACTGAAAAGGAACCATAAAAAAATTGGTATCAATTACAACTTCTTTAGAACCCATTATTCCCCTCAAAAATTATACAATAATTCCATATCCAATTAATCTCCAACGAGCACCAACTCTACGGCTTAAAGCTATCCTATCACCTGGACTTGCACATACAGGTAATTTTAAATTAACTTTAACAGTATTCTTTTTAGTAGCTGTTACAACACCAATAGTAGTTGTAGTACCACAATTAATCATTAAAGGTTCTTTAAGTTTTATAGGAGCTACATCACGCTCTTCTTTAGTACCAACTACTCTATCAAGTAGATGATCTTCCATTTCCAATTCGAATAATACATCAGGTAAAGTACCAACTTCACCAGCAACAGAACCAGATAATGAATCAGCTTTAGTTAAAGAAGGATCTAACTTTGTTGCAACACCAATAAGACCACCAGGACCAACTTCATCAACATCTTCACCATTAGCTTCAAGACCAATGATTTCAGAAGTTAAATTAATCCATTCATTATTATTACTAATTCCAGGTCTTATTTCAATGGAATCACCAATTTTAAGAGTACCTTGAACTAAGGTTCCTCCAATAACCCCACCTTTAATTTTGTCAGCGCCAGAACCTGGTTTGTTAATATCAAAAGATCTAGCAACATGCATTAAAGCACTTTTTTCAAAGCTTCTCTCAGGAGCTTTAATTTTTTTAAGCATAGCTTCAATTAAAATATCGATATTTGCACCTTGTTGAGCTGAAACAGGAATGATTGGTGCATCTTCTGCACAAGTACCTTTAACAAAGTCCTTAATTTCCTCATAACTTTCAATAGCTCTTTCATGAGAAACAATATCAATTTTATTTTGAACTACAATAACATCTTTAACACCAATAACATCAAGTGCCATTAAATGTTCTTTAGTTTGTGGCTGTGGACACTCTTCATTGGCAGCTATTACTAAAACTGCACCATCCATTATTGCAGCACCAGATAACATAGTAGCCATAAGAGTTTCGTGACCTGGAGCATCAACAAAAGATACTTTCCTAACTAATTCAGTTTCACTCCCACAGTTTTCACAAGTTTTAGAAGTAGTGTAACATTCAGGTTCATCACAGTTAGGACATTTTCTAAATTCAATATCCGCATAACCTAAACGTATTGAAATACCTCTTTTTGTTTCTTCACTGTGAGTATCAGTCCAAACTCCGGATAATGCTTTAGTAAGAGTAGTTTTACCATGATCTACATGACCTACTAAACCTATATTAACATCTGACTGTACATTCACAGATAACCACCTTTTTAATTAATACCTACATTCAACAATAAAAATAAAATGAGAAAAATAGTAGAACTATTCTTCCTCTTCTTCATCAGCACCTAAGATTTCAGCTATTGGTTTACTTCCAGCTGAGACAACAACAGTGTTGACTTGTACAATATCTTCAGCAATGGTGTTTCCTCTAACAGTTTTTCTCCTTTTTACACCTTTTCCAATAGGTTTGTAACCTACACCACCACTTAATAAACTTTTGATTCTTCTAGTGCCAGAAACATCTTTTTTCATGGTAAAACCATTTTTGTCACTACCACCAGTGATTTTTAAAGTGTAACCATCTAAACCTACAATAGAACCATCAAATTCATCACCGATGACTAAACCATTAAGTTCTTTACCGTCTTCAACTTCAATTTGATGACTAATAGCTTTATCAGAAACAACTACTTTAAATGCCATGGTATTCCTCCTTTTAATTTATTTAAGTATAAAATTTTATTATTCAAAAAGACCAAAACGTCCCCAGTCAGGTTCTTGTTTACGTTTAATTTCTAAAAATTCATATAATGTTTCAAATTCATCTTCAGTTAATTTATCCTTAAATTCTCTTTCAATGAATTTATAATGTTTTTCAGGAACATCAACAAATAATTCGTCTCCCTCATCAAAGTGTTTTCCAACAATAGCATCTTTAATTGCCATAGCTACTCTTTGACCTCTAGTAATATCAGGTAAAGTTTCACCTTTATCTTCCATACTAGCTATGGAACCGACAATTTCACCATTTTTATTAACAAGCTTTTGTCCTTGTTTTAAAGTACCGCTTAAAGATTCAATACCAACAATAGCTGGTTTACTTTGACGGAAAATCAATTTTGGGAGAACCATGAATTTTGCAGGTTTGACAATAGCATCGTAGAAAGCTTTTTTCTTAGCTTCTTCTTTTTGCTTAATCCATTCTTCATACTCTTCAATAATTTGATAGATTACATCTCCTTCAAATAAGCGAACATCTGATTTATTTAAATCTTCAAGAGAGTTTGGATGTACGCCTACATTAAATGCAATAATAGCACCATGAGCATCATCTTCTTCAAGAGCAATAGATGAATTAATTATATCTCTACGATTTACATCACCTATATCTGCTGATCTAATTGGAATCTCTAATTCTTTAAGTAATTTTACAATAGCTTCAAGAGAACCAAGAGTATCTGCCTTAACAAGAATACCTTCATCTTCAGTATCAATAGTAATATCTTCAATCTCTTTTAAGATTTCTTCTTTAACATCCTCTTCTTCGTTAACAACACGAAGTGGAGAACCAGAAACAACATCATCTAAGTTAGGTGCAGCTATTTTAATACCTGCTGCTGCAACTACTTCATCAACTTTCTTGAATTTCTTCTTAGAATCTCTCATTTCTTCAAGAGGAAGTGGTCTTAATATGGATCTAATATTAGTGGTCAATACTTCATTTGAAGATGCCATTAAAGCTAGTTCATCATTAGTTCTTAAAACACCATCATAAATAATAGCATCAATAGTCATTCCAAGACCAGTTTCTTCCTTAATTTCTAAAACAGTACCTTTAGCCGGTGCATCTTCATGGATTTCAAGTTGTTCAGTTAAGTATTCTTGAGCAAGCCCTAAAAGCATTGCCAATACTTCAATGATTCCTTCTCCAGATTTTGCACTAATTGGAATAATGGAAATCTGAGAAGCAAAATCACTTACCCTATCAAATCTTTCAGACTGGAATCCTTCTTTATATAATGTTCCAACAATTTCATAGACTTTATTCTCTAACTCTTGTTTAACACTTTGAGCTTGTTGGTTAAATGATTCTTTGAAAGAAGCATTTTCATGAGATTCCCAACCAAATATCATGTCAATTTTATTTGCAACAACAATAAAAGGTGTTTTATACATTTTAAGGATATTTAAAGCTTCAAAAGTTTGTGGTTTAAAGCCATCATTAATATCAACAATTAATACGGCCAAATCAGCTAATGCTCCACCACGTTTCCTTAAGCTTGTAAATGCTGCATGCCCTGGAGTATCAATAAAGAACAAACCAGGAATTAAATCTTTGATAGCTAGTTTTGAAATAAAATTACCGCAGATATCTTCAATAGTATCATTAGGTATTTCAGTAGCTCCAATATGTTGAGTAATACCTCCTGCTTCTTTATCAGCGATAGTACTTCCTCTAATATAATCTAACAATGTAGTTTTTCCATGGTCTACATGACCTAATACTGATACAATTGGTGACCTGATTTTCATGTTATCTCTTAATAATAAAATTTTAAATGAATAATTTATTCATAAATCCAAACATTATCTACGATTGAGTATTCACAAATTTCATCTTCATCAAAGAAAAGATTAATTTCCCTTTCAGCAGATTCTGGAGAATCGGAAGCGTGAATAATATTTCTTCCAGTATCCATAGCATAATCTCCTCTGATAGTACCGAGATCTGCTTCTAAAGGATTGGTTGCTCCGACCATTTTTCTAATTGTTGAAATAGCATCTTCTCCTTTGATTACCATAGCTAAAGATGGTGATGAAGTAATATATTTGACTAAATCATCAAAAAATGGTTTATCTGCATGTTCTCCATAATGAGTTTTTGCTAACTCTTCGTCGATTTGCATTAATTTTACACCTATAATTTGAAGACCTTTTTCTTCAAAACGGGATAAAATTTTACCCATAAGACGTCTTGCTACAGCGTCTGGTTTCATCATTACAAAACTTTTTTGAATCATTCTTTAACCCATTTAACTTTTCTTGGAACTCTACCAAGTTTTATCATGTTTTTTTCACATTTACTGCTACAAAAGAAATAAATAGAACCGTCTCTTTTAACATACATTTTTCCAGTTCCTTCTTCGATTTCTTTATTACAGAATGAACAAGTTCTCATGTTCTTACACCTTCTTATAAGGATTAAGGAGTTTTAATTTCCTTAGCTTCTCTAATAGTATCAAGTAACATTAAAATGTCGCCTTCTCTTACAGGACCCATAATGTTTCTTGTTAAAATTCTTCCCTTATCTCTTCCATCGAGGATTCTGCATTTAATTTGCATTACTTCCCCAGTCATACCAGTTCTTTTTAAAACTTCAATGACTTCTGCTGGAGTACCTTCTTCCATCTTTAATCACCTTCAATTAAACAAATGTCACAGGACATCTATTCTTTGAGTTCAGCGACTTTTTCAACGATTTCAGCAACTGCGTCAGCAGCATCTCCAGCGTCTACAATACAAGCGGATGCAGTACCAACAGTTAAACCTGCAGCTCCACCAACTTGTTCTTTAGTAGGTAAGTAGATGTATGGAATTTCTTTTTCATCTGCAAGAACAGGAATGTGAGCAACGATTTCAGCAGGATCAACATCTTCTGCAATAACTACAAGTTCTGCGTCTCCTCTTTCGATGAATTTAGTTACTTCGTTAGTTCCTTTTGCTACTTTACCGGTTTCTTTTGCGGTTTCTAAAGCTTCTTCTGCTTGGTTAGCTAATTCTTCAGGTGTATCAAATTTTACATAAATTGCTTTTGCCATATTAGTTACCTCCTTTTTCATCTGGCTGTGCCATCCATCGGCGATACTACAATTCGATTAAATTTTTTTTGAACTGTAATATTTTGTAATTATAAATAGTTAATTTTTTAACTACAGAAATTACACAATTATTCAATTAATCTATTGAATAATACTAATTCTTGAATATAATCATATATCACTAAATATAACCCTAATTAATAAAAACAAGAGGGTTAAACTTTCAATACAAATACTTCTGAATTTTTATGTAATTTTTAGCAAAGCTAAAAATAAAAATTTAGTAATTAATGAAATAATTCTAGAGAACTAGACAGTAATAACTATGTTTTTATTACATATAAATGTTTGCTATACTTTTTTCTAAAAAATAAGTTTACTAAGTGAATATAGTAATTTCTGCTTTTTAATATTTTTGATTAAAGTTAATCCAACAATAAGCACATTTTTAAATTATTAAAAACAATTAATGACAACTGCACTACAAAAAATAAAAAAAATAAGATACATCGCATAACTAATCAGTTTATTTTAGAATGTATCTTAAAAAATATATTTTACTTGTTAAGATTATTAATACATTGTAGAGCCTGCATCTGCAACAGCATCACGTAATTCTTTAATTTTTAATTTAAGAGATACTGTATCTTCAGATACTTTTAAATCCATAAGCTCTAAAATTAAAGATTGAATATGGTCTACTGTATCTTCATCTAACATATCTTTAAACTTAGGATCATCAATAAAGTTTTGAGCAGTATATATTTCAGAATCCGCTTCATTTATCATTTCAGCTAATTTAGCTCTTCTTTCATTTTCAGCAGCATTTGCTTCTGCTTCTGCTCTTTTCTGTTCAATTTCATCAGCAGACATTTTAGTAGCTGCAGTTATTGTAATTGATTTTTCATTTCCAGTTGCTTTATCAAGAGCAGATACATTTAAAATTCCATCTGCATCAATTTCAAAAGTAACTTCAATTTGTGGCACTCCTCTTCTTGCTGGTGGAATTCCATCTAACATAAATGACCCTAATTCAGTATTTAAATCAGCCATTTTGTTTTCACCCTGAACAACCTCACATAATACTTTTGTCTGGTTATCATAAGCAGTTGTAAAGGTCTCAGTATGTGAAATTGGAATTGTTGTATTCCTTTCAATCATGACTGAAGTGATACCTCCAACAACAACAGTTCCAAGAGATAATGGTGTTACATCTAAAAGAACTAAATCTGTAATTTCACCATTTAAAACTGCACTTTGAATAGCTGCACCTTGTGACACACATTCCATTGGGTCAATTCCTCTTTCAATTAATTTTCCAGTATAGTTATCAACATAATCTTGAACTATTGGCATTCTTGTTGGTCCGCCAACTAAAATAATTTTATCTATCTCATCAAGTGACAACTCAGCATCTTCAATTGCCTGATCTATACTTTCACCACATTTTTCAACAATTGGACGAACTAATGTTTCTAATTTTGACCTGTTTATCTTTTGAGTTAAATTTAAAGGAGAACCATCATTACTCATTGCAATAAACGGAATATTAACATCAGTTTCAATAGTGTTTGATAATTCAATTTTTGCTTGTTCAGCAGCTTCTCTTAATCTTCTGTTTGATTCCTCATCTTCTGTTAAATCAATTCCATGTTCTTTTTTAAATTCATCAGCAAGATACTTTATTAAAGCATTATCCATATCTGTTCCACCAAGTGCAGTATTTCCACTAGTGGATTTTACTTCAAACACTCCTCCACCAAATTCCATAATGGTTACATCTAAAGTACCTCCACCTAAATCAAAAACCAATATATTCAGGTTATCATCTTGTTTATCTATCCCATAAGCAAGACTTGCAGCTGTTGGTTCATTTACAAGACGTAATACATTTAAACCAGCAATTGTTCCTGCATCTTTAGTAGCTGTTCTTTGATTATCATCAAAATATGCTGGAACTGTAATTACAGCTTTTGAAACAGGTTCTCCTAAAAAAGATTCCGCATCTCTTTTGATTTTTTGTAAAATCATTGCAGATATTTCTTGAGGAGTATATTCTTTTCCTTGAATATTAACCTTATAATCAGTACCCATGTGTCTTTTTATTTCACTAATAGTGTTATCAGGATTTATTGTTGCTTGCCTTTTTGCAGGTTCACCAACTAATTGCTCACCGTTTTCAGTGAAAGAAACATAACTTGGGAATGCTTTACCATACAAACTGGTTCCTTCTGCACTTGGAATCATTGTTGCTTTACCATCAATATATACACAAGCAGCAGAGTTACTTGTTCCTAAATCTATACCTAAAATTTTTTCACTCATATGCACAACTCTACATTTTTAATTATTTTTTTTCTAAATTATCAATAATATTTCTTTTATTGAAAATATAATTTTTATCATTAGCTATTTCAGGATGTTCAATTTCTAATTGGTTAAACTCCTCTAAAACTTTATCTAAATCTAAATTTAAATAAGCTAAAACTAATCCTCTGAGATAAATAAAATTAACTTTAAAAGATACATTAGAAATCTTAGACTCATCAATTAAAGTTGAATAAAATTTTGCATCCTGAAAATCATTTTCAGCAATTGCTTTTTTAAAAAAGCGATAAAGTTGTTTAAAAGTTTTTTCAACAGGTTTATTTCTATTTTTAATTCTTCTTAATTTATTACAGATAGATTTTGTAAAAGATTCTTTAATTTTAAGCTCTTTAAATATATAATTACCATAGTTAAATTCAAAGATATCTTCATCAATATACAAAGGAATATTAATAAATTCTTCTTTATCTGGAAATGGATTATTGTTGGTTCTTGATATAATATCCTGCTTTAGATAATCCACTGTTTCAATTGAAAATAAATCATCAACATCACTATCATCTAACCCCATTTCTAAAAACTGGTTTCTAATAATTTGTTTTTCATCTTCAACATGCTTCAAATCATTTAACTCATTAATTTTTAAAATTAACATATCATAAGGTAAAATTTTTAAATAACAAATGATTTCTTCATCACTTAAGTTAAATGATTTTAAAATACGATTAAACTCGAATAAATTGATTTTTTTACCATTTTTTAGTTTTGATTCAGAATTTAGAAATATTAATCCAAAGTTATAATTAGAACGAATTTCCTTAAATTCTTCATTGTCAAGTTCAATAAATTTAGAATAATACTCCTCAGCTTTATTGTCATTTTTACTTTGTAAAATTATTGAACTATAAAAATAAAAGTTAGCATTAAAAATATCAATTTCACAGCCTTTTAAAAATAAATCTAAAGCATCATCCCATCTATTTAATCCTAAACATGCAATTCCTTTTCCAAATAAACTATTAACATGATTTTCATCCATAGATAAAACCATGTCAAAAGACATTAAAGCTTCATCAAAGTTTCTTAATTTATTTAAAACTCGCCCCATATCACTTCTAATATCAAATGGGCAAGATTTATCACTTAAAGCCATTTCATAATAAGTTCTTGAAACTTCCAAATCGCCTTCATGTTCTAATTCTCTTGCTTTTTCTATTAATTTAGACATAAAAATAACCTAATTTACAAAGACTTTAATTAATATTTACAACATATTATAAATATAACTTTTTATATCAATTTTAGATACTACTTAATAACTTGCAATTGAGGATAAAAATGGGGAAAAATACAGTTTTCGAAATACTTCCAATTAAGCCATCTTTTAGTTTTAAAGAAATAAAAAAAGCTAAAAATAGACTTATTCTTTTATATCACACAGATAAGATTATTCATAAAAACATAACACCAGAAGAACTTAAAATAAAACTTACTGAAAAATACAACAATATTACTAAATTAATAAATTCTACTTTTATGGATATCGAAAAGGATCAAGCAGTATACACAGAAAGCGATTATAATAGATACTTAAGATTCTATAAAAAAATATTAAAAAATTATACTGAAGATCAATTAAAAATTATTTTAAAAGCCAATAAACTAGAAACAAATGGAAGTAGAGAAAAACTAGAAGAAATAATAATCGAAAATGTCCCATCAGAAATAGCTAAGTTGAACTTAGATGAACATAATTTACGTAAAAAGTATGTTTCCGATATAAAAGACACTCTAAAAAATTTCCCCGAAAATAAACTTATTAGAATTCTTGAATTAAAAGGTATTGCTGCCATAGGTGATCCATTATCTCTTATCAACCAAATTGCTTCTAATATTGATGAAGATGAAATTAAAACTCTAATTAAAAAAACTGACGAAGAAATTAACAATTTAAAAGCCAAATTATTCAAATTAAATGAAAAACAATTAACATTAATCCTCGATAATAATAATTTAAATTCCTATGGGACAAAATCACAACTAATTACTAAAATAATTGAAACACTCCCTATATCTGAAATCCAAAATAACATTGATAAAGTTTCTATAGGCTATGAAAAAGCACTTAAAAAATTATATTCAATTACTGGAAAAGAGAATCTTTCAAATAGCTTTAAAAAGAGATTAACTGATAATTATCTCAGCACTGAAGATGGAATAAAAATCAGAAAAGAATTAATCACACTAATCAAAAACTACCAAATCAAAGAAAAAGATATAGAACCAAAAATAACAGAACTCCTAAACAAAAAAACTCAAAAAATTATTAATGATACTTTAAATAACTTATACACAATTACTGGTGAAAAATCAATTAACAAAAGCTTTTTAAATAGATTAAGAAGATCTGGTTTAGATAAAAATGATGGAATTAAAATTAAGAATGAAATTATAATGGACATTAAATCTAAAAAAGTTAAAAAAGAAGATTTAACTGAAATAATTAATTTAAAAATTAAAGAAAGAAAAGCAAGAAAGCAAGATGAGAAAATCAACACCATTTATAAAATAACTGGAAAAACAACCCTTAAATCAACATTTAAAAAATTATTATTAAAACATGATTTAACAGAATCAGATGGATTAAAAATACGAAATGAAATATTAAGAATTGTTAAAACAAGTAAGATTGATAAAAATAAAATCAATCCTAAAATTCAGGAATTAATAAATTTAACATCCGCAAAAAAGTTACTTAATACTTGCACTTTAAGTTATTTAAGCCAAATTGCAATGATAAATAATTTATCCCCCTGTGATACAAAAAAAGAATATATCAACTACTTTTTAAACAATATTTCACATTCTTTTAATGATTTAAAAATTAAATCGATATTGATAAAATCAATATAATAAAAGAAAAACTTGATAAATTATATAAAAATCAATTAGAAGACATTTTAATTTCAAATAATATTTTTAGTAAAGGTATTAAAAATGAATTAATTGATATAATAATTTCAAAAATACCTATCAAAAATATTGAAATAATTATTTCTGAATTTGATAAAGTAACCGAAAAATTAGAACAATTAACATTGAATGAATTAAGTTTCATCTTAAAAGAAAATAATATTAAAGTTAAAGGTACAAAAACTAAAGTTATTAATGAAATTAATAAAACACTATCAATCATCACTATTGACAACTATATAAATCAAATAAATGGGATTGAATTAAAATTAAAAGAATTGAACACCAATGAATTAAAATTTATTGCAGAAATCAACAATTTATCTATAAAAGATGATGACCATTACTTAATAGAGGAAATTGGAACAAAATTAGATTTTGAGATTATTTTAAGAAGTATTTCAGAAATTTCCAATATTAAAAAGAACGTTAACAGATTTAATAAACTTCAAAGAGAACATCTTTTGATTATTAATGATTTGGATGTCAGTGATGATAATAAAAGTCAAATAAATACTATTTTGGAAAATATCGAACTACTTAAAATTGATAAATTTACTAAAATGTTAGATGACTTAAAAGAAGAACTATCTAATTTAAATATCATCCAACTGGATTACATTTTAACTAAACATAATCTAGAAAAAGCTGCTGATAAATCAATACAAATAGATACAATTTTAGAAAATATAAGGATACCTTTTATTAAAAAGGATATGCAAACAATTAAATCACTTCAAAATACAATCAATACTATTTCTGAAGATGAAATTAACAGTATTCTTGAGGAATACAAACTTAAGAAATCAATTGATAAAAAAGAAAATATTAAAACTATTGTTGAAAATCTATCTCTTAATGAAATTAATGAATGTCTATCTAAAAATAAAACTAATATAACATCTATTAATGCAATTAAGGATTCTGAATTAATCTGCCCTGTTAAAATTTCCAATGGTAAAAAAATAATCACAACAACAAAACATGAAAATTCTATATTCCTTTTATTATTTGATAATGAAAACTCATTTAATGAATATAAAAAAGATAATAGCTTCGTTAAAAAATTAAAAAAAGATTTGGATTACTTTAAAAAGTTGATAAATAAAAATAAAAAAATTAAAGGAATTATAATTAAAAAAACACCTGAAGATTTAATTATTGAAAAAGATCAACTTTAAAAAAGATTAATCTTTTACAATTTAGTTCCACATTCTGCACAGAATAAATCACCTTCTTCGGATACAGCACCACATTTTGAACAGATTTTGGAATTTTTAAATGAAAATCCACATTCAATGCAGAAATTAGAATCTGAATTATTTTCAAATCCACATTTAGGGCATGTTATTTTAATAATATCCTGTGTATCCTCTGGAACATGACTTTCTAAAAATTCTATTTCTTTTTTTGATTCAGACTCATAATAAGTGGATTTTTGAATTCTATTTTTAATTTCATTTATTTGAGCAGACTGACTGAATTCATCATTTTTACTTCCACAGTTAGGACAATACTTAGAATCCATCAGATACTGTTTATCACAAATTCCACAAATTTTATTAATAAAATCACATCCTTATAAAAGTTCTTTTAATTCATTAACTGTAATTTCTTCATCATTCTCAAAATCAAATTCAAAATCATCATCAAATAAAGTATCTTCATCCATTTCAAATTCGATATCTGTAATTAACTCTAATAAATTGTTTTGATAATCTAATCTATTGTCAATCCAATCACTAGGACAAATATGCAATGATTTCCAGCCTAAACCCTCCAATAGAGTTTTATGAAGTCTAAATTTATCCCTTACATCTGTAAATTTGTTGAAGTTTTCACCTTCACATTCAACTGATATTTCATTATTAACAGTAAAATCAATTAATTGTTTTTTAACATCAAATTCATTATTATTCAAGAAATTATAAATTATCTCTTCAAATAAAGAAAGTTCAAACTCTTCTGTAACATCAGTTTGTTCATAATTAAATAATGATTTAAGCATATTATTTTCAACAATATCTTCTAATTTGAAATTAGCTAAAACAATAGTTTTTTCAAATGATTTTGTCATTAGTTTATTGAAAATGAATTTATTTTCACTTTCAAAGTTAGTATTTAAAATGTTATCTCCATCAAAACCATAAGTCAAACTTGCTAAAATAATATCTCTGCTTTCATATACATCATCAATATATTTAACATAAAATGCATCTAATGGATTGAAATATTTAATTAAATCTGGTAAATTCTGCAACTTATCAAGCAATAATTTAATTATATAATCCCTTTGTGCCTTTGTAAAAGCAATGATTCCTAAGGACTTATTAAAACCATATTTTTTTACATGATTAATAGCTAATTCAACAACTTTTTCTGCTTCAAGTTCATTAATCTGTGATGAAATATTATAAACTGAATTTTCAACATTTACTATTTCAAAACTTGACTCTTCACCTTGTCTAGGATAGAATAATATTTCATCATTGCAAAATGTTGTATTTTTAGCATTATAACACCATTTAAGAGATTTTGTTTTAAATTTATCTTTCATTAAACTTATTAAACCCATATCTGATTGTTTTGAATCAGCAATTATAACTTTCTTATCAGCTCTTAAAAGGGTTGTAATAGCCATTTCAGTTTGGATTTGATTAACATCATTAAATATAACATAATCAAAATCACAAGAGGATAAATATTTGAAAACTGAAGATGGAGTTGTTATAAAAATTGGTTTAATTGATTTAATATAATCAATAGACTTGTCAATAAGTTCTTTAATATTTCCATTAGTTTTTAATCTTAAATCATCAAAATGAGTATATGCTTTATACTGTTTCATTAAATTAAGATCTTGAGAATTTATATCCTCAAAATCAGGTTTTGAATTAATATATTCATTTAAAACTCTCAATCTATTAAGAGTTATAACTTCTTTATCTAAATTAACATATTTATCAATATCAGATTGAGTAATAAATGTATAATCACATCTTATTTCATTAATTAAATTACGTACTAAGTTATATGAAAATGTTTGATTAATTAATTCTGGTTTAATTTCATCATTGTAGAGTACATTTACAAACTCATGGCAGATATCATTATCAAGATTTTTAGATAACTTTTCAAATTCAATCCAATCTTTTAGTTGACTTATATTACTATCTAAAAATGTAACATAATTCAAAATATCATCAACAGATTTATAAATAAAAATGTCTTTTTCCACATGTATTAAATCAATAATTTTAAATGAAGAAATTGAATATTCAATATAATTTTCCATTTTTGAAATTAACTCAAATAGTTCATTAAGTTTTGATTTATCTTTTATTGTATCATTTGTTTTATTAGAGAAAAATCCACTGTTAAATAAATCTTCATAAATTTTATTATATTCCAATTGTTGATTTAAATCGCTAACAGATGTTTCATAACCATCATAAATATCTTCAAAATATTTTGAATCAATATCTATTTCATCAAAACTATTTTTAAGTGAAATAAGTTTGTTGTATTTGTTTAATGATAATTCTAATTCATTATTTAATTTAACTAAATTATCTACATTCTCATCTAAATAACCTATATATTCTGATTGAATTATCTCATCTAAAATATTAATATCTGCTGTAATTTCATTTAAATTGAAGGTTTTGCTTAATTTTAAGTTATTATAATTAGAATCTAATTTATTAATATTGTTCTGTATTTCAAAAGTTTTTTGAGAAATTAAACTAAATTCTAAACCTTCTAACTCATTTTCAAACTCATTCAAAATAATTGGACTTGAACTAATTTTACTAATTTGATTAATAATTTTATTAAATAAGTTGGTAAATTCCATTTTATAATTATCAAAGGAATGTTCATCATTATTAATTAAATCAACGGTCTTATCTGAGAAAACAGCTTTATTATAATCTTTAGTAAAAGCTTTATCAATAGCAACCTTATTTTTAATACTTGAAAGGTCAGTGGTAGAATCAACCCATATTTTATCAAAATGATTCTGAATTATACTATTTTGACTTTCAATTGAATTTCTTAAACGGACAAGATCAATAAAATTATTTTTATTTTCAGTTATTTTATTTAAATTATCAATTTGACTTTCAAATGAGATATTATATTTTAAAACCTCAGAATCATTATAAAGTTTATTCAAGTCTTTATATAACTGATTAATTAAATCAATAGATTCAAAATTAGCTTTATTATTAAAATCTATTAAATTATCACCATAATTATTAAAAATTGAATTATAATTATTTAATAAATCAATTGTCTTTAAAATATTGTTGTTTTGGTTTGTATATTCATCAAAATCAATTTTTTCCAAATCAGAACCATAAAATACTAACTGCCCATCAAAATTATTGGTTTTTTGTGAAATTTCACCACATTTTAAAGTTAACTTATTGATTTTTGATTTAATCTCGTCATTTGACTTTTCAAGGAATGTGAAACTATCTTGTGAGAAAAATCCATCATTATAAAGTTTTGTAAACTCCTTATGATTATTAAAAGATTCATTTAAATCATTTAATAATGTTAATCTGCCTTTCCAAATATTTGCAAAGTATTTATTAATTAGTGCGGAATTTTCATCCCCAAGGTTATTGAACTCAGTGAGTAAATTAAAATCATCTGCATATTTAATTAAAGTTTTTTCATAGGTATTTATGGTTATAAACTCTTTAACTTTATCTAATCTATTTAATTCACCATATCTTTCAATAATTTCATCAATTTCATCAATTTTATAATTTCCATGAATATTATTGAATAACTCATTTGCTTTATTAATTTCACTAGCTAAATCATTGAAATACTGTATTAAATCATTAAACTGACTTTGACATGTTACACTTAAATCCAAATAAGTATTATCAATATCAATATTAGTGCCGATTAAGTTTAAATAGTAATAAAATTTTGATTTAGATTGTTTAATATTCTCTAAAATAAGTTTAATTTCATTTTTATTACGATTACATTTATTTAAAGAATTATTTGAAAAAAACTTACTTTCTACTAATTTACGATATTCTTCATTAATATTATATTCTTCATATAACTCTTCTAAATTAGTTTCAATGTTAAAATAAGTTTTTGGGAAATATTTTTTTAATTGAGAATTAATATCAGTTTTTTTATCTTTTGATCTAAAGCTAATTATCTTTTTAAGCTTTGAATCATTATCTTCATTATTATACAACTTATTGATATCAATTAATTTTAATTTTATAGAAACTAAATAATCAAGGGCATTTTCAAAAGCTAAAATGTTAAATTTACTGCTTAATTCATCTTTAAGATTATTATATTCTCTTTGTAAATCAATTAAATCATTTAATTCTTCTTTAAATTCATTAGTTTCCATTGACTGATTTAATTTATAAAATTTAAGTACAGATTTTTTAGCATTTTCTAATTTCTCAAGAATTTTTAAATGATTTTTAAAATCGTCATATATAATTCCATCTTCTTTTGGAGCATTATAACGATAATAAGATTTTAATTCTTTTTTAATAGTTTTATAAGTGCCTGAAAATGTTTTTAATAACTTATTATATTCATCAGAGAAAATTGCAAATTTTTTATTTAAAAAATCATAGTTTAATTTTGGATTAATAGGTGAAGTAGCTAACTTTTCTTCACAATCAGAAATTATTTGAGAACACTTATTTAAATCTGAATATAATACTTGATTTTCAAAGTGTGTTTCAGCAAATTTTTTATTAAAAGATATAATTTCTGTAATTAACTTGTTAACTTCATCTATATCCAATTTAGTATACTCTTTTTCCTTTTGAACATCATCAATCAAAGAAATATGAGCATCAATCCTATTTTTATCATTGGATTCTATTATTATAGGATTTTTTAGAAGGATTTCAACATTATCACAGTATTCATCAATTTCTTTAATTGAATTGATTTTCTTAATATTGAGTAATTGACTTAATTTATTTGCATTTTCAAAAATATGTTCTACTTCATTTTTAATTGTAGGAATATTTGTCTCTAATACCTCTGTTTTTGAAATTTCATCTGAAATATTATTCTGTATTTTTTCAATTTCATCATTCATATTTGAATGATAATATTCATAATCATTTTTTGCAAATTTATTTGCGCCTACTTCAAACTTATTAATAAACTCATCAATTACCTTTTCATCATCCACAAGAACTGGATTTGTAAGTAAAATATCTACCTTTTTAAGATTATCATTAAGTTTATCAATAGAATGGAATTCAATTAATCCAATTTCAATTTTTAAATCATTTAAATCAGCAATAGATGCATTAACATCTTCAATGCTTCCTTTATATCCAATTAAACTATCAATTTTTTTAATTGTAGAGTTTAGAGTTTCTTTAGAGTATTTATCAATATTTTTTAATAAATCTTCAGGTGAATTTATTTTACATTTATTCTGATATTTTTCAATATCTTCAACAAATACATTGATTTTCTCTTCATCTAGAATAATTGCCGGATTTTTATCTAACAAATCAAGTGAATTAATAACTTTTTCAATTTCTTTAATTGAATTTAGATTTTTTATACCTGCATCTGAAACTTTAGATTTAAATTCATCAAATAAATCATTTAATTGCGTAATATTCCTATTAAGTTTATTTAACTCTTTAAATTGGTTTTCTAAATCAATTTGACTATTATAAACTTCAACTAAAAGTAATTTTTCTAAATCCTCAATAGATCCATATTCTCTTGTTTTAGCTTGAAAACTATCTAATGCATCAACATATCTCTTTAAATCAACATAATCCTCATTCATTAATTTAGGATTATTTTTAAGAATATCTAATTTCTCAAAGTGATTTTTATAATCATTAATTTTTTCAAGCTTTTTAACTCCAAATTCTTTATTAAGATTTGTATTTAACTCAATCAATTGTTCTAAATTTCTTTTAAGCTTAGGAATTGTTGTAAAAATATCATCTGCATCCTCATCCCCAATATCCTTAGCAACAATATAATTAAATTTATTTTTTGAAACTGGCTGAATTTTATTTATATAAAGCTCAGATAATTCTTTGAAATCTGAAATTATACCATTATACTCATCATTTGTTAAATTAGATATGTTTTTCATTTCAAATTCATCTAATTTATCATCATACTCATTTTCCATGACTCCAATTAAATGATAAGGAGTTAGACCTGTATTTTTATAAGGAGTTTTCATAAAATTAGAGTAATCAGCTAGTTTTCCCTTTAAATCATTTAATTCATTTAATTTATCATTAATATAATCTACATTATAATCCAATTCTGGATTTAACTCAGAAGTTGTTGTGATTTCTTCAATAAAACTTTGATAATTATAATTATTCCCATATAAGCTAATAAAAACATTTTCAAGGCCAATTTCAGATAATTTATCTTCAGTTTTATGAATCGCATCTATTTTATCTGAAATATATAAAACTGTTTTTTTATTTGCAATGATTTCTGAAATTAAGTTAACAACTGTATCAATTTTTTTTGAACCTGAAGGTGCATCAATAAATAAATTACCATCAAGTAATGCTTCCCTTATTGCAGAAATTTGTGATGAATCAGCATCCAATACATTATAAAAATCTTTTTCATCAATTAAGTCTATTTCACTTTCATTAAATTGAATTGTTTTATCAGAATCATTTAAGAGATCATTTAATTCAATGGAATCCTTGAACTTATTTAAATCATCGAAAACTAAAGAAGTTGAAAAATCAAATAAACCAAGAGATATAAATGTCTTTATATTTCCTAATTTATTTACTTTTGTTAAATATGAAATCATATCTGTTTCTGATTTAATTTCAGTTTGTGGTAAATCAATACCATTTTCTTCCAATTTAAGTTTAAGAGGAGTGTTTAAACGGATTTTATCATGAGAATCATAAGTTAATTCAAACTTATCACTATTTTTTTCAAGTTTTACTGGAATAAAAATCAATGGAGCATTAAATTCATCTGAAGTATAAAAACCAAAGGTTAAATATAAATTAACTAATCCATTTTCATAAAGAATTTTTTTGTTTTTTAAATTAATTGAATTTAAATGAATATTTAAATCATCTTTACTTAAAGGAGTATGTAATACTGATTCATTTAAACGAGGAATATAAAATTTTGGATTTTTAAAAATAGCTAGAGTATTTTGTGAGAAATATTCTTCAGGTTTTAACTCATCAATTCTTAAAAGAGTTTTATTTAACTTATCTAATTCTGAACGATTGGTTACCTCATTATCAATAAGTTCCTCAATTTCAGATTTTGAAAGTTCATAGCTGAATTCAAAAATTTCATGATTTATTACTAATCTAGAAAATAAATCAAAAAAATCAGCATCAATAACAGGAACAGAATAATTATCCCATTTAAAGTTTAAAAAAGTCTCCAAATTACATAATTTACTTGATAAATCATCAATTTTTAGTATATTCTTAATAGATTCAGCCATGAAAAATACTCCAACAATAAATAATATATTTATAGTTTAATAAAACTAATATAAATATATTTTAATAATAAGGTAATAATATGGCAATCAAGTGTTTAAAATGTGGATTTGTTAACGAAGATAATGTTAACTTTTGTATAAATTGTGGAAATAATTTAATAGATAACCATAACTCTAATGCACCTGAAGATAATCTTGAATGGTTTGCTCAGAAAATATATGAAGGCAAAGTAAATTTACCAACTAGGGATTGTCCGATTATTTTAAAAAGAAATGAAAAACCTATTGTCGTATTACCAAATATTACTTTTAAAGAGCCGCGTGCAGTTCGAACATCTATTGGGGGATATACTGGCCCAACTATCAGAATTACAAAAGGAATATCTTTTAAATTAGGTGGTGCATCATCCAGAAGCATATCTCATGATGAAATTAAAGCTATAGATAAAGGAACCCTAACAATAACAAATAAAAGATTAATTTTTACAGGATCTATGAAAACATTAAACTACAATTTAAGTAAAATTTTATCAATTAATGAGTTTAAGGATGGCATATCTATTCAAAGAGACAACAAACAAAAAACAGAATATTTCACAGGTAGTGATGAAATATTACTTAACTATAAAAGAAATAATCAACTAAACACAACACCATTTTATGGATTTTTATTAAAAGCTGTTTTAATGAGTCAAATTGAATAGTTATCTCTTATTTACTTTGCGAAATATCCTTTTATACTTTAATAACTCCAAAAGTCCAAAATGAGTTCTAATATAAATTATTGATTCTATTAATATTGCATTAATTTTATCAAATTTCATCTCATCATTGAAAAAATCATTAGTCTTAAACTTAGTTCCTTCAAATATTTTAAGAACACAACCATCTAAAATAAACTGTTTTTTAATCTCTTTTTTCAAGTTATCATCAAAATATTTATTTAACATATAAATAATATCTTGAGCAAAAGTGTTTCCAAGTTTCGTTGCAAAATTAATTTTTTCTATATCCTCCCTATTTGATAAGTTAAATTTCTTTAAAACTCTATTAAAGGATCCATAATTGTTATATTGAAATGGCATGAAATAATTTTCAACCGTATGTGCACAATATTCATTCATTAATGAGTATTCCTCTTTAAAATTAAGAACATACAATGAAAATGCCTCTATAGCATCTGTTTTCTTTGAATTGAATAAATACATCAAAGAAAGTTCAAATATTTCTGAAAGCAAATGATGAGCTAATTCATGAATCAGAATAGCTATTGTTTTAGTTATTTTTCCACTACGATCAATTTTAATTACATTACATGAATATAATCCATCTGCATTATCAATTGATTCATATTGAATTTCAGCAAAATAAGATACAAATTGAGTAATTTTATTGTAAATATGGGCTTTTGAGTTCTTATCAATTTTTTTCAAAACATCTTCCATTACATTATCTAAAAGATTATAATAAATTTCAGAATTTAATTTTTTATCTTTAAAAAGTTGAATATTTGAAGAAGAAATTACTTTAAAAATACTTTCATATTTATTAATTGGATTAAAAATCTTCTCTTTTTGAGGAATTTTCTTTTCAGTTGTTTTAGTATTTGCAGAACTATTATTTACAGTAGTGGAGTTTTTATTTGTCCTAAAATCAAGGAATTCCTTAATATTATCATTTAATTTTTGATATTTATAATTAGTATTATTTAACTCTAAAGATTTGTTTGAGGCTATTAATGCTTCATCATATCTTTTTAAGCCAATTAAAACTCTTGTTCTTAAATACCATGCATGAGAATTATTAACATCTAAATTGATTAAGGTAATAACACAACTTGATGCTTCTTCGATTCTATTTAAATCTAAATATATTTCAGTTATAAGAGACCAACAATTAAAATTCCTATTATCAATAGTAATTGCTTTTTGAATACTCTCTAGTGCATGAGTGTAATCTTTATTATTATAAAAATTTTTAGCCTGACTATAATAAAATTCAACTGTTTCCATGATATTCCTAAATTAATTATCTAATCAATTTTATAAATATAAAAAAAATGTTTAAATTGATAATTTATTTCCACATTTTGTACAGAACTTAGCATTGGATCTATTTTTAAAACCACATTTAGTGCAAACATTAGAATCAGCAAAAGATTCCTCATCTTTAGGAATAGTCTCTTCAGAAACCTCAACTTTAGATTCAACATCAGTACTGTTAGAATATTCTTCAGAAACCTTAGAATCTTTTTTAACATCTTTAGTTTTAGATTTAACTTTTTTATCATCATATTCAAACTCAGAAGCAATAATTCCTAATTCGACTAAATCCTCTTTTAGTTTATTTATATCAATTTTATCAAATAATTTGTTAAAATTAAATGTTTTTAAGTTATTCATGGAAATAGAATGCTTGTCAGTTAATTTCTTTAATGAATTTTCATCTAAATTTTTAATCATTTCTTTAATATCATCTGTTTTAATAACATTTTCCTTATCTAACCTGTTTTGAATTTTAGAAACAAGATCATCTTTAAAATTAAGAAAATCATTCTTTTTGGAATTTTTTATATCTTCCTTTTGGTTATCTAAAGGAAATCCACAATTTTGACAAAAATTATTGCCTTCACCTACTTTACTATTACATTTTGGACAAATATTATCTGACATACTACAACCTATAATCTATATTATTATTTCATTATATTAATAGTAATTATGTGTTTATACTGTATTAAAAAAAACATGAAAAATCATTTTATAAGATGTTTCAATTAAAACTCAATTAAAAAAAAACAGCAAAACAAGTTTAAAAAAAAAGCAAACAAAAAATAATATTAAAAAAAAATTAAATTGAAAAAAGAAAGAAAAAATTAAATTTAGCAAGTTTTAGTTGCTAATTTAATATCTTCTGCTTTTACAGTTTTTCTTCCAGCGTGACGTGCAAATCCAACTGCTTTTGCAGCAATTTCGTTTCCACATTCTTCGATTGCTTCTGCTAATGCGAGTTTAGCGTCATCACTTACTCTACCAGCACCAGCGTTTTTTAATATTCTTCCTACAGGAGCGATTGGTAATTCCATAATTAACACCTCGTTTTTTGTAATACATAGTGTATTTTTTATTATATATAAATATATTGGTCAATATTGCTTAATTTTTCGATGGTGCATCAGTTAGTAAACGGTTTTTTTCATACATCAACGACAATTATTATAATAGAAAAAATAAAAAAATGATAAAAAAATTCTAAATTATAAGTTATAAAAATTTAGTATGGAAAAAAAGAAGACTTCTAAAAAAATTGATAAAAAAAAAATAAATTTAAAAGTTATTTATTTAATAATAACTTTTTTAAATCATCTAAATTAGCATCTACCTCAACAGGTTTGGTACATGCATCAATAGCTGTGTTAGGATCTTTTAATAAGTGACCAGTAACAACACAAGTTACCGTTTCACCTTTATCAATTTCACCCATTTCAACTAATTTTTTAAGACCTGCAATTGAAGCTGCAGAAGCTGGTTCAACACCAATACCTTCTTTTCTAGCAAGCAATTTTTGAGCAGATAAGATCTCTTCATCACTAACAGTTTCAGAGTATCCATTGGAATCATAGATAGCATTTAATGCTTTAGTATAACTAACAGGAGCTCCAATACGGATTGCAGTAGCTATTGTTTCTGGATTTTCAACTGGCACTATTTCTTTGGAATGTTTTTTAAATGCATTAGTAATAGGGCATGCCCCTTCTGCTTGAATACCAGTCATCATAGGTTTAGAATCAACAAAACCTGCATCATAGAATTCACTTACACCTTTCCAAATAGCTGAGATATTACCTGCATTTCCAACAGGCAATATAATCCTATCTGGTGATTGCCAGCCTAAGGAATGCAATATTTCATATCCTATTGTTTTTTGTCCTTCTAATCTGAATGGATTAATTGAATTTAATAAATAAAGATGTTTTTCTAAAGCAAGTGCAGTCATAGCTTCAAGAGCTTCATCAAAATTACCATTAATAGAAATAACTTCTGCACCATGGAACATTGCTTGAGCTAATTTACCTAAAGCTACTTTACCCGAAGGTAAAAATACAATACATCTTAATCCAGCACGAGCAGCATATGCAGCTAGTGAAGCAGAAGTGTTACCAGTAGATGCACAACCGACAGTACTTACACCAAGTTCCATTGCTTTAGTCATACCTACAGTCATTCCACGGTCTTTGAAACTTCCTGTAGGATTTGATCCCTCTACTTTAACATAAAGGTTTACTCCCAATTCTTCTCCTAATTTATCACATTTACAAAATGGAGTTCCTCCTTCTTCAAGAGTAACAATTTTACTTTCATCTACAGGAATAAATTCTTTATATTTCCATAAAGTGTCTTTTCTTCCATCAAAAATACTTTTATCAACATCTACACTTTCAGGAACAAGTTCTAAAACAGAACCACATTTTTCACAAGTGTAAATTACATCATCATTATTATATTCTTCACCACAAGAAACACATCTAATCATAAAATCACACTATTTACTATTTTTAATTATTAAATTATATAAAAATTATACTTACATACCAAAAATTGAAAAAATCCAATAGGCAAAATCCAGAGTAACATAAACCTCAATAAAAGCAGCAATCATCATTAAAATAGCTGAAATTACCAATAACACAACTGCCTGTTTAAAATATTTGAAGTTAATATCAACTGCATTTTCCATTTTATTTTTAAAAGAACCTTCAAAATCATTACTATAGGATTTAACTGACTTATAAATAAATTTAAATAACACAAAACCTGCTGAAGTAGCCAATATTAAAGAAGAAAGTTCAAAAATTCCATGTGGGATAATAAGCATCAGTGAATAAAACAGATTATCTTGAGCTCCAATAAAGTATCCTAAAAAGAAACCATTGAAAAGCAAAATAACAATTGAAAAGCAAAAGATGATTCCCAAAATAAACACTTCAAAAACAATTACAATATTGTTAATGAAAATATCCTTAAAGGAAAATGTAATAACACCCTGCTCTAAATTATTGGAAATCTCCTGAACTACTGGTGCAAAGGTTTCATGTAAACTGGCCTGATAAACATACCCCAATATTAAAGAAATAATAAAAGCAGCTGCAGAAAATAAGATTAAGAATTTATTATCTGCAAATACAGATTTAATTTCATTTTTAATATCAAACATTTATATCATGACTTAAACTAAAGTTTTAGCTATTTCACGAGCTTCATCTTTTTTATCTGCCAAATCATCAAACATTTCTTTCATTAATTGAGCAGCATGAGCTTTACAGTCCCCACAACGGAGACTGCCATCTAGACATTCCTGTCTGATTTTTGCAAGTTCGCTGTCATCATCAATTAAATGATAAACAAACATCTCATAAACAACACATTTATCAACTTCCCCACCTAATTCTTGTTGCTCTTTTAAGCTTTCTCTACCACCAGTTTTAGCAGTTTTAACTTTTTTAGCTGCAACATCAGAATCTTCATTAAGGTAGATAGCAGTTGAAGGTTTACTGCTGGACATCTTATCCCCACTTAATCCAGTCAAGAATCTGTGATAAGTTGAAGCAGGAGATAAAAATCCTAATTCCTCAGATAATTTATGGGCAATATCTCTAGTTAATCTAATATGAGGATCCTGGTCAACTCCAACTGGAACTACAACCTTTTTAGGACCTCCAAATTCTTCTAATTGAGGAAGTAAAATATCAGCAACCTGCATTAAAGGAGCTTGCATATGAGCCATGTTTGTTGATTGTGTAAATCCATAAATAGCTTTAAGTTCATTAAAATTAGTTCTCTTTGAAGCTTTAAATCCTAAGTTATGAAGAGCCTCATTATCAGATTGCAAATATACATTTACATTATCTTTAGTTAAATCAAGCCCTAATGCAATATAATTGGTTAAATATTCATTTACAGCTATATCACGAGCTTTTTCATAACTCATTGACCTTGCTGCATAGGATTCCATATCAGCTATTGGAAGAGAAAGCATTGCACCCTGCTTTTGATACCAAATAAGTTGGTCAACTACCATCTTATGACCAATATGCATCTGTCCACTTGGCATCATACCAGTAACAACTGCAAATTCTTTATTATCATTCATTAATTTAATAATTTCATTAAATTCCCTATGTCCAAATATTACGCCCCTATCCATCAATCTTTGAGGATTTTTAATATCTGAAATTATATCTGAAAATTTTGAAATACCAAACTGATTTATTAATTTATCATAATCAACACTAGTTGATGCCCATGGATCAATCATATAACTCACTTTACTCCAATACAATTAATTAAATTAAAAATTCTTTTTAAAATATAAAATTAAATTAACAAAAATATTAAAATATTAATCATTCTTTTGATTTAAATCAATAGAAATTAGTTAAGGTCTAGTCCATTCCACATTGTAATAGGTGATATCAAAATCATCATCAACAATAGCTAGAAGAAGATTCTTATTAACACCATGTGCAACACGAATGTAACTAGCAAAATCTAAAACATCAATATCATAATTTTCAAAGACAACTTTCACTAAATAATCAGAATGGCCTTTACCAGGGCTTCTACCCCTATCATAAAGACGGAAATCTGAACCATACTTAAATCCAGTTTTAATAATATATCCCCTATCTTTTAAATCACGATATACAATGTAATTTCCATAAAGACCTTGATTTCTTAAAATTTCAATGAGATAATCAACACTGCACCTCCCATCATTTTCAAAAACATCAAGACGGCCTTTTTCTAACAGATAACATGCTTCAATAACAGAAAGATTCAATGTATCAGCTTCAATTTTACCAAAAAAACTTTTTTCATTTAAGGCAATAGGTTTTTTACTGCCTTCTTCAATTTTAACTGATACAATATCATTAGATAAATTTCCACGCATTAAAACACCAAAAGAAAGTAATTATTAATAATAAAATTATGTTTCAATGCTATATAAAATTATAGTAAAAAAAGAATTAAAGTTTAACAAAAATATTATTTGCTAAATTTTGAGGAATATCCACTTCTCTGTCTAAAACAGAAAATACATAGGTTTCATGTTCCTCTTCATTAGATTTGTACCTGATTATGCTTCCAATGGTTATACCTAACTCATCAACAGCATCTAAAATATTGTTATTTCCTCTAATGAAACATACAACTCCTTCTGCATCACCATGTAATTCAGACAAAGCTAATAAATTGTTATCCCTTTTTAATACATTATCAAAGTCTTGCTCATTAAAGCAGTCTAAACAGCTTTTAAAATTAAAATTACATGCTGGAATTAGATGATCATCTGGACATAAATCAGGATGTTTAAGCATAAGACATAATGCCCTTTCTGCTTCATCAGATAATGTGTGCTCCATTTCACAAGCTTGTTCATGAATATTTTCATATTTAATTTTTAAGACATCATGTAAGAATTTTTCTAAAATTCTGTGTTTTCTTGTGATTTTTTGAGCTATTGCCATACCACTATCTGTTAAGGAAGCTCCTTTATATGGAATATAATCAATATATTCTAATTTTTCTAATTTTTTAAGCATTTGAGTTACACTACCTGGAGCAATGCCTAAATCCCTAGATAATTGAGTTGTAGAAACTTGTTCTTTATTACTTCCATTACGGTAAAGAACTTCTAAATATTCTTCAATATTTTCACTAATATTATTTCCCATAAAGTTCACCCAAGTAAAAAACAGTTAATATATTGAACTTATGAGTATAAAAAGTTTTGGTTTACCTAAAAAATAAAAAAGAGAGGATTGAAATCCTCTAGAATGGTAAAATATCGTAAGTTCCATAGAGTGTGTAAGAATTAGTATTCCAATTCTTAACTACTCCTAAAGAGTTCCTACTACTTGTTGTATCAGCAACAACCCATTTTCCATCAATTAGGATTTGAGTCCATACATGACCATAGTCATTACCACTGGATGTGAAGTGACAGTAACCATGAACAAATCTAATAGTTAAACCAGCAGATCTAGCTAGTTCAACTAATAACCATGCTTGGTCACAACAGTTACCTACACCAGAAGCTAAAGTTCCTTCTGCACCTTTCATAGTATTCCAATAAGTTTCATAAGCAATATTATCTCTTACCCATACGAATAGTGCATTAGCTTTATCCCAAGTACTGGTTAAGCCAGCAGTTAATTTTTGAGCTAATTCTGCAATGGTTGATGAGGAAGAACCTCCAGATTGTGATATTGAAACAGTGTTAGGTAAATAATCATTTTCTAAGTAGAATGCTAAGATTCTTGCAAAAGCATCAGTTAATTCATCAAATGATATTTTACCAATAGATGATGAAGCATAGTTTGGAGCATAACCATTTTCTAAAATAAATGCTGTTACTCTAGATGCAAGATCTAAGTATTCAGTTTTATTTAATTTAGAATTAATAAAAGCACCTTCTGGATTTGGAGCTTTATCAACAGTGATAACAGTAATTACACCAAAGTCACCTTTATTTATCATATCAATAGCTACAGAAGCTAAGTATAAGAATTGATAAATTGAGTACTCTTTTCCATTAATAGTTACATAATCAGGTAATGCACCGTGAGCTTCAAGATAACCTTTAACATAAACAGATGCATCGATTACATCTTCAACAGTTACATTATCACCAGCAGCACCTATATCAGACTCATTGAAATCACCTAATGATACATAATTTGGTAAATAACCATTATTAGAGTAGAATGCTAAAATCCTTGCAAAAGCATCAACTAAATCATCAAAAGATATTTTACCTAAAGATGATGAAGCATAATTCGGAGCATAACCATTTTCTAAAATAAATGAAGCTACTCTAGATGCAAGATCTAAGTAATCATTTAACTCTAATTTAGCACTTATATTATCACCAGATGGATTTGGAGCTTTATCGATATCAACAACAGTAATTTCACCAAAGTTACCACCATGTACCATACCAATAGCAGTAGAAGCTAAGTATAAGAATTGATGAATGGTGTATTCTTTTCCATTAATGGATACAGTATTTGGTAATGCACCATTTGCTTCTAAATACTCTTTTACAGTAACAGCAGCATTAATAACATCTTCAACAGTAACTTTATCAGTAGAAACTTCAGAAGCAGGAATACTTGGACTTAATCTAGTTAAATATTTAGTTGAACCAGATATTTTTTCTTTACCTGTAACACCACAGAAATCACAGTCACAGTGATCACAGGTTAATTCCCCTTCATAAGTACCTTTTGGATTAACTAACAATGAACCATAATAACCACAATTTGGACAGTAGTTTAACCAAGTTGTCACATATTTAATGTACTGATAATCAGAAGATACACTTGGATACATAGTTACAGTAAGATTGTAATAATCTAACAAGTTAGAAATGTATACTACTTGAGGTATTTGGTTACTATTAGTATTAACATAATTTAAAATTTTAGAAAACATGTAAACTAATGTTTCATATTTAACATTACCTAAAGAGCTACTTACTGAATTTGGTGCTTTATTAGTTGCAGTAATACTATCAACAATAGACTTAGCCATAGTTAGGAATTCATTAATGTAAATACTACCATGGAAATCATCTCCAGTATTTTCATCTGGAGCTGATACATCTATTGAAACAATATCTGAGGATATACCTGAATTAATGTTAATTAAAGCTTGAGCCATAAGATACAAGAATTGAGGTACAGAGAATCTGACATCCCCAACAGTAACATAATTTGGCATTACACCATGTTCTTCAATATAGTTTTTCAAGTTAGTAGCCGCTTTTTTAATATCATCTAATGTAACAGTTGCATTACCTGAAGGAACATCTCCAGATTGATTATAATCTAAACTATCAAAGTCTACTAAACTAGTAGCACCCCATCTGAATATTAAAACACCACTAGCACCTGCAGAAATTGCAATTTGAGCATCATTGGTTATTTCATCTAAAGGAAGATCAGTAACATCATAGTCAGATTCATAACCTTGTAAACCTACCCAAACTTCTGCACCTTGAGAATTCTCTACAAACCATTTGGTCATAGAAGAAATCCAAGAGGATCCAGAATTATAATTACCTTTGTAAATCATTGGAATGATTACATCCATATATTTTGAAATATGGGCAATATCTTGACCATAATAATAGTCAATTTGTTTTTCTGGCATTAAAGCAGCAGATAATATTAAATTAGGGTTAACTTCTCTAACTGCACTAGTAACCATAGTAACAAACTCATTGATAGCTTCTAAAGAACCTTCATGTTTATAAGCAGTACCTGGTAATCTTAAGTAATCAAAGTGGATACCTGCAACACCTGGTAATGAAGCATAGTATAAAGCTTCTTCAATTTTTTCATTAAAGTGTTCATAATCAGGTGTTCCATCATCTAACACAGGTAAAATCCAACCACTATCATAGAATACTTGCATCCAAATATGAACTTTAATATGTAAATCATTAGCTTGTTGAATCCAGTCTAAGATACTAGCTTCAGTATATAATGAAAAGGCATAGTAATTTAAGAAGATATTTCCGACTCCTTGACTAGCTAAAGCAGCTAAATCAACTTTAAACATGTCTTTTGCTTGAACCCAATATCCGTTACCATTAATTTTAGATACTACATCAATAGTAGCAGAGCCATTTGAAGCTGCATAATCGCTATTTCCTTCAAATCTATAACTTACATTGTAAACTCCTTCACCTAAATTAATAGTAATACTTGCAATACCTTTATCATTAGTGATTCTTTCATAATCAACTCCACTAATAGTAATAATAACTTTTTGATTAGCAATAGGATTACCATTAGCATCAGTTAAAATAACATCGAATGAAGATCCAGATCCATGGACAAATTCAAATTTTCCAGAATCTGTAATAATGGTTTCAATTATTTCTTTAAATTCGATTTTAGCAGTAGCACTAGCTGAATTCAATTTATTAGAACCAGCAAAAGTACATGAAATATCAAATGTACCTCTAGTTAAATTAAAGATAATTGTTGCAACACCATCTTTATTAGTGATAGCTTTATAAGACTTACCATTTATTTTGAAGATTATTTCTTTACCAACAATAGGAACATCACCTGCAGTTAAAGTTGCAGAGTATTTAATATTAGTACCATCTGAAACAACAACATTATCAGCAGTAATTGTTGTTTCGTTAGTGTCAATAATAGATAAATAAGTAGAACCAGAAACCGCCTGATAAGGCTCTTGAACTACAGTATAATTAATTTGAATGACACCTGGTTGCAAGTTAATTTTGAGACTTGCAATACCTTGACTATTGGTAGTTCTATAATAATCAACACCATTTATAGAAAATTTAACTGTTACATTTTCTAAAGGATTGTTATTTTCATCAGTTACATATACATCAAATGATTCATTATTGTGGAAGTTGATAACATTATCACCAGGAACAATCACCACATGAATTCCTGAAATAACAGTAATAGTAGAAGTATTACTACTTGCCTTATATGGGTAAGATTCTTCTACTGAGTAAACAGCATCATATTGACCATCATCTAAAGTTACATTCCATTGTAACTTACCATTAGCATCAGACATAAGATTATAAGATACACCATTGACTGTTAATACAACATTATAATTACGAATAGGATTACCTAACTCATTATATAAAGTACCAGTTATAGTAGTATTATATCCTTTAACTATAGTAACATCATCAACTTCAATGTATGTGTTTAAGTTACTTAATACAGTGATAGTATTAGATCTCATAAGACCATCAGGACCAATAACAGTAATAATATAATTACCTGGATTTAGATTAATCTTAAGGGTAGCTATACCATTATCATCACTAACACGAGTATACATAACACCATTAATATTAAAAGTAACATCAACACCAGCTAAAGGATTACCATTACCATCCAAAACAGTAGCAGTATACTTAGTACCATTCTTATAATACATAACAATATTCTCATTATCCACAACAGTAGATAACACAGTAATATTATTAGATTTCATAAGACCATCAGGACCAATAACAGTAATAATATAATTACCAGGGTTAAGATTAATACTAAGAGAAGCTACACCATACTCATTACTAACACGAGTATACATAACACCATTAATATTAAAAGTAACATCAACACCAGCTAAAGGATTACCATTACCATCCAAAACAGTAGCAGTATACTTAGTACCATTCTTATAATACATAACAATATTCTCATTATCCACAACAGTAGATAATACAAGAATAGAGTTAGTTACTTTTTCACCGGTTACATTGTTAATTGAAATTATTTCATAACTACCTGGTCCAAGATTAATAGAAATAATAGCTAAACCTTGATCATTAGTAGTACGGTCATAATAAATTCCATTAATAACAAAAGAAATGTCAGTATTAGCTAATGGATTACCTTCTTTATCAAAAAAGGTAGCTTCAAATTGAGAACTATTTTGATAATATTTAGTTAAATCATCACTAACAATAGAACTTGAATTTGAATTACTAGATTGATTTTCTAATGGAGCTTCAGATATTACATTTTCAGCACCATTAATAGCATTATCCACATTAATTTCATCATTACTCAAACCATCATCAGCATCAGCTGATTCTGATTGCGAAGATTTAGTAACCAAATTATCAGCTACAGAATCTTCTAATTCAACGTATTCGGCATTATTAATTGAAGCGAAATTATCAGAATTTTCACTAACTTCATAGTTGACACTATCTACATTATATAGAACAACATCAGAAGACTCTGAAAAATTTCCATCAATATCATTTGCATATATAGATCCTGCAGATAAAAATATCAAACTAAGAACCAATGCAAAAAATATCATTCTCTTCTTCAAAATAATAAACCTCCTATTTTTTTAAAAAAAAATTGTTACATCATATATTTATTTTGAATATCTTATATAAACCTATTTATTAAGATAAATTGATAAAAAAGAGTTATTTTTAAAAATAAAGATTAAAAAACAATAAAAATATCTAAAAAAATATTTATAAAAGCAATATTGAAAATAAAAACATATCAAATTAATTAATTATATTTAACTAAGAAACTTACATAACATCCACCAACCAAGATGTGAAAAATAATTATATTTAATATAATTAAATGTTTATATAATTACATCATAAATAAGAACATTAAATTAACTAATTGGAAAAATAAGTGAAAATAATGAATAATTACTAAATTAAAGTAAAAAACAGCGAAATTTTAAATTTAATGTAATTTTTTTCTTTTATGAAAAATTCATCTTGAAAGAAAATAGAAAATTAGACAAAACCAACCTATTTTAGTTAGCTCATATACATGTTAACATATCAGTTATGAGTTTTTAATTAAAAAAGTTTCAAAGTAAGAAATAGCTAAAAAATAAAAAAAGAAAGGTTATAAAATAACCTTTTAATGAATAAAGAAACAACAATAGTCAAATGGATTACATCATTGGTGGCATTCCACCCATTCCTCCAGCACCAGGCATTGGAGGCATACCACTATTATCATTTCCAGACTCATCAGGACCAGTTGAATTTAATGCATCTCTAGCTGCAATCATATCATCAATACGTAAAATCATTTCAGCAGCTTCACCGGAAGATTGAAGAGCTTGAACTTTAACTTTTAAAGGTTCTAAAACTCCTGCTTCTTTCATATCAACAACTTTTCCAGTAAATACATTAATACCCATTGCTTTTGAGTCTTCGTGAGCAGCTTTTAAATCTGCAATAAGATTAATTGAATCTAAACCTGCATTTTCAATTAAGGTTCTTGGAATAACTTCTAAAGCTTCAGCATATGCTAAAATAGCAAGTTGTTCTCTTCCACTTACAGAGTCTCCATAATCTCTTAATTGTTTAATAAGTTCAATTTCACAAGCTCCTCCACCAACAAAAACTTTTCCATCTTCAATAGTAGCTGCAACTACACCCAAAGCATCATCTAATGCTCTGTTGATTTGTTCAGTTACATAACGGGTACTACCTCTTAATACAATGGAAGTAGCTTTTGGATTGTCACATTCTTCAATGAAGGTTAATTTATGATCAAATATTTTTTTAACATAAATTTTACCAGCAGAACCTAAAACATCTTCATTTAAATCATTAATATCAGTTAAGAGTTTAGCACCAGTAGCTTTTTGGATTCTTTCCATGTCTGATTTTTTAACTCTTTTATAAGCCATAATTCCTGCTTTGTTTAAGTAGTGTTCTGCCATGTCATCAATACCTTTTTGACAGAATACAACATTAGCTCCAGATTCAATAATGGTATTTACTAAATCTTTAACCATTTCTTCCTCATTAGCAAGGAAAGCTTCAAATTGATCAGGACTAGTAATGTCAATTTTACTGTCAGTATTGATTTCTTTTAATTCAATAGGATATTTAAGAAGTGCAATTTTAGCATTATTAACTTCAGTAGGCATTGCTTTAGATAAAGGAGCTTTATCCATAATAATTCCTTCAGCAAGGAAAGAATCTTCTACTGCATCTCCGGAAATCCTTTGGATGTTAATACTATCAATATCAACTTTTCCTTCGTCTTCGATTCTTAATGCTGCATCCACTACTAAATCAGCTAATTGTTCTTTAGCATAGTCAGACCCTTTACCAGACATAGCGGTAATAGCTACGCTTTTTAAGGTATCTCTATCATTTCCATCAATAGCTATATCATTTAAGATTTCAATAGCTTTAGCACATGCATTTCTAAATCCTCTAATTACAACAGAAGTTGCAATTCCATCTTCTAATAATTTTTGAGCTTTTGATAATAATTCACCAGCAATAACAACAACAGAAGTGGTTCCGTCTCCAACAATATCTTCTTGTTTTTTAGCTATTTCAACTAACATTCTAGCTGCTGGTTGTGCAATATCCATTTCTCTTAAAATAGTTGCACCATCATTAGTTACTGTAACATCACCCATTGAGTTTACTAACATTTTGTCCATTCCTTTTGGACCTAAGGTGGTTCTTACAATATTTTCTAAAATCTTAGCTGCGGTAATATTCATCCTTAAGGCATCTCTTTTGGAATATCTTTCAGTACCTTCAGGTAAAATGAATATTGGTTGATTTGCCATTATATATCACCTTTAATTAATTAAAGTTAAATAAATCATTTAACATTTAATAATGAGTTTAAGATAATATAAAAACTTTACTATAAAAATAAAAAAAAGTAAGAAAAATAGCTGTTATTTAAAAATTAAAAAAAAATAGAAAAGAGGTTTAGTCTTCTTTTAAAGATTCAACTAAACTTTTTCCAATTTCATAACATTTATCGTATACATCTTCAGTTGGGATGTAAATTGTATCAAACTTATCAAATATCTCGAAACCAGCTGCTGTTAAGTCAGTTTCAAGTTTATTGGTAGCTCCTCCACCCCAACCTTTTGAACCAAAGATTACTGCTTGTTTTTTATAAGTAGTAGCAGCAAAGTTTAGAGCTGTTAAATAGTAAATAGTGTCACCAAGACTTGGATATGGGTTGTTCATAACAGTAGGTGAACCAATACATACAGCTTTACTGTCTAATATATCAGTTACAAGGTCACTTCTATCATCTTCATGTAAATAGTACATTTTAACTTCAAACCCTGCAGACATTATACCCTCAGCCATAGCTTGAGCCATTTTGGTTGTTGAGTGATGCATAGTGTCATAGACTAAAGTTACTTTATCCTTACATTTTCCACTTGCCCACTCATTATATTTTTCAATGATTTTAGCTGGTTCAGTCCATATTTGACCATGAGATGGAGCAATCATTTTAACTTTACTAACTAAATCTAAACTTTCTAATTCTTTCATTTTAAGTAAATATAATCCAGAAGAAGGAGTGATTAAATTAGCATAAAATTTTTGTGCATTTGCCATTAAAATAGATTCATCCACTTCATAATCAAATCTTTCACTAAGACAAATATGTTGACCAAATGCATCATTAGAACATAAAATTCCATCTTCTTCAATTAAAGTGAACATACTATCTGGCCAGTGCAACATTGAAGCCTGAACAAAAGATAATGTTTTTCCTCCAAGATCTACAGAATCACCAGTTGATACTGTTTTAAAATCAAAATCAGCTAATGAAGGTAAATGACTTTTAAGACCTGCAACTGCCATTTGAGAACAGTAAACATCAACATCAGGGAATTTTTTAACAAACTCTACAAGAGATCCACTATGATCATTTTCAATGTGATTTTGAATAATTACATCAATTTTAAAATCTCTTCCTTCTTGTTCAAATGCATCTTTCACTCTACCCCATAATTGAGCAGAAGTTCCAGGGTATACATTATCAATTAAAGCAACTTTGTCTTCACCAAATACTAAATAACAGTTGTAAGTTGTTCCATCGAGTTTATATCCATGATAATCTCTTAAATCCCAGTCAAGGACACCTACCCAGTAAACCCCATCAACTATCTTTTTTGCATCTGCTTTCATATTTAACACCTATAATTCCATTTTACAAACACATTTATCGCTGTAAGTATAATAAAATCTGTATTCCATATTTACAACAGTGATATATTCAAAACATCCGCCAATAATTTCCCCAATTTTTTGTAAAGCATCAACAGGTAACATTTCACCTTTTGCAATACTTAAAGAGAAAATTACTTTTTCACCTTCAAAATCATAGTTTAAATAATCATCTACTTTACTAGCAAATTCATATTCTTTAATTACATTAACTATTTCTTTTTCAATATCTTCATTAAAACGAAGCATAATCTTCAATCCCTATAAATTTAATATTATTTAGTTATTATATCAATAAACTATATAAAATTAGTGTTATTTTTTACGAACAAACTCCATTATAAAATAATATTTATAATATAAAGATAGAAATTAATAATAATAATTAAAAGGTGATAGCTATGTGTTCAACTGGTGGACCAATGGCAGATATTGACATAAATAAATTAAAAACAAAAAGATATAAATGTCTTGATTGTGGAAATGACTTTAAAGGTCTTGGTAAGAAGGTAATATGTCCTTCTTGTCAAAGCGATAATGTCGAATGTAAAGAGTAAATTTATTTACTCTTATTTCTATTTTTTTGAGTGATAAATTGAATATTGATTTTAAAGATGATGAAATATTATTTCTTGAAGGTGAAACTGGTTTAGTGGGAATTGTAAAAGTAGCATATGAAAATAAGATGCTATTTATTGCAACTCCTGATAATGATGAAATTGTACAATTTCTTGAAAAAGATGATTTAATTGCAGTTTCAGCATTTAATAAAGATAAAAGAGCAATTAGATCATTAGCCTATTTAACACGTGAAGAGGACTCACCAATTGTCATTTTAGACAAAAACCATCCCTCAACTAAAAGGTTATCAATTGTTTTATCAGTAGGGGACAATGTAAATCTTAACTGTAACATTACCCCCGGAACACATCCTGAACAGAATGTTTTATGTTCATGTGACTCACTATCTGGACTATTAATTGAAAAAACAGTTACTGGCGTTAAACTAAACAAAAAAGGAATAAAATACAACATTGAAAAATTTTAGGTTAAATTATGATAATAGAAAATATTTATCAGTTTTTAGGGCAAAGTATAATCACAATACTTATATTGATAGCTATTTTATTAGTTGTAGCTATTATTCTTGGATTAGTAGTAGTAAAAAAGAAAATAATGATTTTTCCAAAGCTAATAATCTTCTTAAATGATGTCTTCTATTCACCACTGAAAAAACTATTCAAAGCTTTGAATTTTGATGAAAATCTTGTTGATACTATTGCTATTGAAGTTAGAAATGGGCTTAATGAAGAACCATTTAAGGAAATTCCACCTGAAGAAACTTTAATCTTTTTACCTCACTGTTTAAGGCATAGAGATTGTGAAGCAGTTTTACAAGAACAAGGTTTAATATGTACAGACTGTAAAAAATGCTCTATTGGTGTTATTAAAAGAAAATCTGAACCTCTAGGATATAAACTTTATATTGTTCCAGGTTCTAGTTTTGTTAAAAAAATCGTAAAGGAAAATAAATTTAAAGCAGTTATTGGTGTAGCCTGCCATGAAGATTTAAGCCAAACAATGATGTTATTATCAGATTACTGTCCTCAAGGAGTGCTACTTACAAGAACAGGATGCTTTGAAACAAAAGTAGATGTAAAAACAATACTTGAGTTGATAAACTCAAAAAATTGTTTAAAAGAAGAAGAATAAATTAATTATCCTCTTCCCAGTTGTTGGTGAGCTCTAGCAAGATGCCCTGCAGCTAAAGCACCAATTAATGATAATTCACCAGCAAGAACAGTAGATGCAACAATTTCTGCAAACTCTTTAGCTTTTCCAGAACCTGCAACACCTAAAATATTTAAACCTTCATTAGCAGTTTCAAGAGATGTTCCACCACCAACAGTAGCTACTGGCAAATCAGGTAAATTTACAGAGAAATATAAATCTCCATCCCTATTTTCTGCAGTTGTTATTCCTAGTGAACCTTCAACAGCATGTGCTGCATCCTGACCTGTAGCAAGGAAAATAGCTGCAACCATATTTGCATAGTGAGCATTATAAGCAGTACTTCCAGCTACTGCAGATCCAATAAGATTTTTAGCTATGTTTACTTCTACAATAGCTTCAGCAGTTGTTTTTAATTTTTTACTTACAATATCCTTAGGTATTAAAACATCTGCAACAACGGTTTTTCCTCTTCCCTCAACCATGTTAATTGCAGCTGCCTTTTTATCAACACATACATTACCACTTAAAGCAATGTGCTGTGCACTGGTTTCTTTGGTCATTTCATCCAATATCTTTTCAGTAGCTATTGTAACCATGTTCATACCCATACTATCCCCAGTTGAGTAGACAAAACGAGGATATACATAGGAACCAGCTATTAAAATAGGATCTATCTTTAATAGTTTTCCATGAGAAGTTGTAGATTCAGCTATTTCTTTTAATCTGTCGAAATTATCTTCAAACCATTGTTTAAGTTTTAATGACTCAACAGAAGAAGAAGTTTTAATAACTGGAGCTCTAGTCATAATATCTGAAATTACCCTAACATTAACTCCACCAGAAGCAGTTATAGTAGATGCACCTCTATTAATAGATGCAACTAAAGCACCTTCTGAAGTAGCTAAAGGAACAAAGACTTCTCTTTTACAAAACTCACCATTAATCTTCATAGGTCCTGCAACACCAATTGGTAGCTGTAAAACACCAATTGAGTTTTCAATATTCCTTTTAGAAGCATTTTCCATATTTAAAGTATAATTTCCCATATTAGGCAATTGAGTTTTGGAATACTCTTGGATAAATTCTCTTCTAATATCACAAGCAACATCAGCAGGGAAATGTTTATCTACTTCATATAGCTTCATTTCTTTATTTAATAGTTTATTTACAACTTCTTTAGAATCCATAGTATTCACTTTAAATTAAATTGAATCTTTAATTAAATCAGCAATTTGAGAAGGCATTTTAGCTACTTTAACACCAGCATCAGATAATGCATCAATCTTATTTTGTGCAGTACCTGAATTACCTTGAATAATAGCTCCTGCATGCCCCATTCTTTTACCTGGAGGAGCAGTGATACCTGCAATATAAGATACAACAGGTTTTGAAATATTATTCTTAATAAACTCTGCTGCTTTTTCTTCTGCATTACCACCAATTTCTCCAATTAATACAATAGCTTCAGTATCATCATCTTCTTCAAATTTAGTGAGAACATCAATATAATTAGTTCCAATAACTGGATCTCCACCAATACCAACACAGGTACTTTGACCAATTCCAGCACGTGTTAACTGGCTTGCAACTTCATAGGTTAAAGTTCCACTTCTTGAAATTACTCCAACATTTCCTTTATCAAAGATGTGGGTTGGCATGATTCCAAGTTTACCAACACCAGGACTGATAATTCCAGGAGTATTTGGACCAATTACAGTAGTTCCCATTTTTTCAGCATAATTCATAATTTGAAGAGAATCATGAACAGGAATATGTTCAGATATAATTACTACTAAATCTAAATTCCTTATTGATTCAAAAGCTGCATCTTTTGCAAATTTAGCTGGAACAAATATTATAGATGCATTAATTTCACAGTTTTCTTTTGCTTCTGCAATAGAATTAAAAATTGGAACACCCATAAAATCTTGTCCACCTTTACCAGGTGTAACACCCGCAACAATATTTGTATTATATTCTAACATTTGCTCAGTATGGAAAGAACCTTGTTTACCAGTAATTCCTTGAACTAAGCATTTTGTATCTTTATCTAAGTAAATCATAAAAACACCAAATTATCTTAAAATCCTAGTTTTATTTTCAAATGGAACAGATAAATCAATAATATTTCCATTCATAAAAGCAGTAGCTGAAAATATTACACTGCCAGGTAATACATCACAGCTAGTACCTCTTTTAACTAAATAAGTATTCTTATTTCCAAGAGCAGCACCAATCATGGCTCCTCCAACAACGCCTATTGATTCTATGTTTTCTATAGTGGCAACAACAACAGGATCATCAGTTTCAGAAGAAACATAACCAACACCAGGTATTTTCTTGGATTTAACTTCAATTAAATCAGAAACATCAGTTACATTTTTCATACCACTTGCTGCTTCAATAGCTGAATTAGCCACATCACGAACAAATGGTTCACCACCATAGGTATCAAAACCCAAAACAATTGCATCAGGATATCTATCTTGCCTTATGCTTGCCTCTGCATAAGAAATTCCCTCACCAGCAGTTGATTCATCTTGAGAAATTCCAGATAAATCGCCTAAATTTTCAGCACAGTCTTTTAAAATAGAAACTATACCTTGATTTATGGTTTCAAGTAAATCATCTTCAACAAATGCACTGATAACTACATCATCACCAGTTATATTTGTTAAACCTGCACTATGAGCACCTAATGCCTTTAATTTATAAATATTTTCTTCAATATTATTTATTAATGAATTACTACAGGATACATCATTTTTAGAAATATCTGCACCTATAGATGTGATTTTCAAAATAACACCTTTTTTTAATTAATTAAATTAATAAAATATGAAATTTTATACAATAATTATATGTTATTTAATTTATATAAGCTTTAGTAATCATTTTTATGAACATTACAAAGAGTACTATTTAAAACATAAATTAATCTTTATATAATGATTCTTACAAAATAGTATATCAAGGCGAAATCATGTATTCACAAACAAAAATAGCTATACCTATATTTCAAAATACAAAAGAAGCCATGATAGCTGTAGCTGAGGATTGTATTGATAAAGGAGCAGATGTACTGGAATTTAGAATAGATGCTCTAGATAATCCTAATTCAAAGGAAATTAAAGAAATTATTGAAGAGATTAATTTCCCAATGATAGCTACAAATAGAATAGCTAGTGAAGGAGGTTCTTTTAAAGGCAGTGAAGAAGAACGTGTAAACCTCCTTTTAGAATGTATTGATTTAGTTGACTATGTTGATATTGAGCTCCAAAGTGATGATAAATATATCTCCTCCTTAAATGAAGGCTCTGCAAAAACAATTATCTCATACCATGATTTTGAAAAAACACCTGATCTTGATGAGATTTATTATATTGTTGAAAAGGAAAAGGAATTAGGAGATATTGCAAAAGTAGCTTTCATGCCACAGGATTTAGATGATACATTGAAAGTTTTAGCTATTCTTTCACATTATTCCAATACAATAGCTATTTCAATGAGTGATTTAGGAAGTTATACTCGAGTAATGGCTTCAAAATTCAATTCACCAATAACTTTTGCTGCAGGAACTGATGTAACAGCACCTGGTCAAATCGATATAGAAACCATGAAATCCTTATTAAATATGGATTTAACTATTGAATAAGTGGTTTTATGAAAAATCTAACTAAATTTATCTTAATTTTAATTATAGTCATAGTGGGAGCTCTAGGACTTATATTTATTTCTAATCCAACAGTTGAACTTTATATTGATGGTGAAAATATTACCTGCACCATTGATAGGCCTTTTTCTGAAGAATTAAATGAAGAGATTTGTGAATATGCTCTTGATTCCATGAACAATATATCCTCTAATGTTAGTAGTTTAGAGACTGGAGTAAAAGAGATATGTCATGAAAATGGTCTTGGAGAAGTTAATGTAAATATTAAAAGTCCTTATGGAGATAATCAATTCCCAGTTATTTATCAAGTTGAAGGAGACTCAATGGAGCCTACTCTACAGAATGGACAGACAATTTTAGTTAATAAAACAAAAGATATTGAAGTTAATGACATTGTAGTTGCAGACAGCCCTGAATATGGAAATATTGTAAAAAGAGTTGATAGAATTGAGGGAAACAATATTCATCTAATTAGTGATAACAAAGAGGTCGATTACAATATCATTAATGGAATGATTTATGAATCACGTGGAATAACAACTTGGGTAGACCTGTCAAACATCTACGGAGTTGTTGAAGCTTATTAAAAAAAAAATAGGAAAAAAAGTTAGATAGCTTTTTTTCCACGTTCTCCAGTTCTTATTCTGACTACTTCTTCTATTGAACGGATAAATATTTTTCCATCCCCAATATTACCTGTGTAAGCACCTTCCTGAATAGCTGAAATTACATTTTCAACATCTTCATCTGCTACAACAAGTTCAATTTTAGTTTTAGGAATTAAGTCAATACAGTAGCTAGATCCCCTATATGATTCTTTAATACCTCTTTGACTTCCTCTTCCTTTAACTTCACTTACAGTCATTCCATTACAGCCAATGTCTGTAAGTTTTTCTTTTACATCATGATATTTTTCTGGCCTTATAATAGCTATAATGTTTTTCATCTTTTAACCTCTAATGTAAATTATATGCAGATTCTTCATGAAGGTTAGTATCTAAACCAGTGACTTCTTCATGTTCTTCTACTCTTATTCCACCCATAGCTTTATCTAATACTTTAGCTATGACATAGCTTACAACAAAGGAGTAAACTAAAGTAACAACTACACTAAGTATTTGGATTAAAAGTTGTTCTGGATTTCCATATAATAATCCTGCAGCTTCATTTATTAATGGTGTTGCAAATATACCAGTTGCAATTGCACCCCAAATACCAGACATTCCGTGAATTCCAAATACATCTAATGCATCGTCGTAACCTAATTTTGGTTTTAGGTAATATATAGCTGCATATGAGACTAAAGAAGCAACTGCACCAATAATTAATGCTCCACTAACATCAACAAATCCAGCAGCAGGAGTAATTGCAACAAGACCTGCAACTGCACCGGAAATTGCACCTAACACAGTAGGTTTTCCAACAATATAAGTATCTAATGCTGTCCATACAATTAATGCTATTGCAGCAGCTACATTAGAAACAAGAATTGCATTAGCTGCAAGACCATTAGCTGCAAGACCGGATCCTCCATTGAATCCCATCCATCCAAACCATAAGAGACCTGCTCCTAAAACAGCATATCCTAAATTATGAGGTAATAAGGATGTATCTTTTCTTTTACCGAGAACAATAGCTGCTGCAAGAGCTGTAATTCCTGAGTTAATATGTACAACAGTACCTCCTGCAAAGTCTAAAGCTCCCATTTGCATTAACCATCCTCCTCCCCATACCCAGTGAGCAATAGGGATGTAAGCGAATGTAATCCAAAGCACTATGAAAAGAACCCATGCTTTTGTTTTCATTCTTCCAACAATACCTCCTGAAACAAGAGCTGCTGTTAAACCAGCAAAAGCAAGTTGGAAAACAATAAATAAAATTTCAGGTATTGAGCCAGATAATGAATCAATTCCTATACCTTGAAGTAACAGATTAGCTGGTGCTCCAATAAAACCACTAATATCAGATCCAAATGCAAAGGAATATCCATAAATAACCCATATTACACTAACAATTGCAAAAGCTATAAAACTTAAAAACATTGTGTTTAAAACATTTTTCCTTTTACTTAAACCACCATAAAAAAAGGCAATAGCCGGGATACTCATTAACAATACTAAAATAGTACAAATTAAAACCCATGCTGTATCACCTGTACTAAAAATATCCATAATAATCAATCTTAATAATTTTTTAAAATATGCTAGTTAAATATAGTAAAATTTAATATATCGGAATACGGCTTCCACCTTCCGACAACACTTTCTTTGTTTTAAAACATATATAAATATTTCGGTGAAAATAACAAAATAATATAAACATTAATAAAATAGTAATATAAAATATAAAAATAACTAAAAATTGTTAAAAAAGAGAACAATAAAAAAATACTTTGTTAAAAAATGTAATAAAAAAGATGTTAACATGAAAGAAAAAACAAAAGCTAAAATAGTAATAATTTTAATAATAAGCATTATTGCATGTGGCTTTGGTAGTTTAATTGGAATATTAACATCAGATATTGTAAACATAAACTTAGAAAATAATAAAACTGAGAAATTAAATGTTGTAACTGAGAATGGATTTGAGCCAAATACCATAGAACTAGTTCAAATTCCTGTAGAAACTGAAAATAATACAACAACAAATAATACAACAGCTATTGACAGCATAACTGGCAACATAAGCGAAACAATAAATGATACTGGAAATTTAATCTGGGATACACTAGAAAATTGGACAGGAATGTGATAATATGGGTATAAAAAAGAAATTCATTAGAGACAGTGTTTATGGAGACATAAGGCTAAATGAAATTGAAGTTGAAGTAATGGACAATCCCCAATTTCAACGCTTAAGAAGAATAAAACAGCTAGGATTAATAAGCCTTATCTATCCTGGAGCAAACCATACCCGATTTGAACATTCAATAGGAACCATGCATATTGCATCAAAACTAGCTGATAAACTAGATTTAAATCAGGAAGATAAGGAACTTGTAAGAATTTCAGCATTATTACATGATATAGGTCATGGTCCATTCTCCCATGTTTCAGAAGGTGTTCTTTCATTCCCACATGAAGAATTAACCAAATATGTAATTAAAAATACAGCTATTCGAGATATTGTTGAAAAAAAATTCGACATAGATAAAATAATAGAAATTATTAATGGAGAAGGTAAATTCGGACCAATAGTATCTGGAGAACTTGATGCAGATAGAATGGATTACCTGTTAAGAGATTCACATTATACTGGAGTGGCATATGGTATTATTGATTACGAAAGAATCATCTCCAATATAAACTTAAATAAACATTTGTCCCTTGATATAAAAGGAGTTCAAGCTGCAGAAGGAGCTCTTGTATCAAGATATTTCATGTATCCTAGTGTATATCAGCATCACACAACTAGAATTGTTAACTCCATGTTTAGAAGAGGATTAAAGAAACTTATTGACAGCGGAGTTATTAATGAAAATGATATGTACAAATATGATGATGCAGATATTATTGGGATTTTCAGAAACTCAGAAGGTTATCCAAAAGAAATAATGGAAAGACTAGATAACCGGAATATCTTTAAAAGAGTTAAAACCATTAGGCTGGATAACTTTAAAACCCCTGAAAAACTTTATAAAATTGAAAATAAAGAGCTTAGAAAAGCTGAAGAAGAAATAGCTATGGACTATGATATTGACAAGGATTATGTTATTTTAAATATAGCTGAATATCCAAGATTTGATGAAATGAAAACAGAAGTCTCAGTTGATGGAAAACTATACCCTTTAACTGAAATATCCAATATTATAGCTGCATTAAGTAAAGCAAGATTTAATATCCCTGATATTAGCCTTTATGTTCCTGAAGAAGAAAAATCTAAATTTAAGAAATTTAAAATGGAACATTATCTTGATTTACCAGAAATTGATAAAGAAAAGTATCATAGTATTCATTATGATCAATTAAAATTATTTTAAGGAGATAAAATGATAGTGGTTGGAATAACAGGAGCAAGTGGAGTAATTTATGGTGTAAGATTACTGGAAGCTTTAAATGAGTTAAATATTGAAAACAGTCTAGTAATAAGTGATGCTGCAAAAACAGTGATTCATCATGAATTAGAAAGAAATGTGGAAGATGTTATTAAGTTAGCAGACAATTATTATGAGTTTCATGATTTAACTGCATCTATTAATAGTGGTTCTTTTAAATTTGACAGTTTAGCTATTGTTCCATGCTCTATGAAAACATTATCCTCAATAGCTAATGGATATGGAGCAAATACAATTACAAGAGTTGCAGATGTGGCTTTAAAAGAACATAGAAAAACTGTTATTGTTCCTCGTGAAACACCACTTAGAAGTATACATATTGAAAATATGCTTAGATTATCCCAGGAAGGAGCAACTATTTTACCAGCAATGCCTGCATTTTACTCAGAAAAAGAAACTGTGCAGGATCAAATCAATTTTATTGTAGGTAAAATACTTGATTCCTTAGAAATTGAAAATAATATCTATAAAAGGTGGGAGTAGATGATTGATGATTTAGATTTTATCAGCACATGTGATGTTCCAGGTCCAACAAAAGAAAATATAAGAGCTATCATTCTTTATAAGTCTGAAGTTACATCAGATGACACTGTTGTAGATATTGGCTGTGGAACAGGAGGAATCACCTGTGAATTTGCACAGCGTGCTAAGAAAGTCATATCTATTGATAAAAATCCTGAAGCAATCAACATAACTAAAAAAAATCTTAATAAATTTAATTTAGAGGAAAATGTAAATTTAATATGTGATGATGGAATCAATGCTTTGAAAAATATTGAAGATATTGATATTGGAGTAGTTGGAGGCAGCGGCAGGGAACTTGAAGAAATCCTTGAACTTTTAGACAGTAAACTAAAACCAAATGGAAGAATTATTATTACAGCTATCCTAGTTGATACAAAAGTTGAAGCTGTAAATAAATTAAAAGACCTTGGATATAATCCCAAATTTGTTGAAGTGAATATATCAAAAGGCAGAATCCTTGACCGTGGCATAATGATGACAAGTGAAAATCCAATAGCTATCATTACTGCAAAAAAGAGAGGCTAAAAAATGAAAATTAACTGGAAACTTAAATTAGCAATTGGTTTAATCATTGCATCAGCTATACTATATACAATAGCTTATTTCGGTTTTCATGAACCAGATAAAGTAATATTCTATATTGTTATTGATTTAGCTTTTATTCCCCTTGATATACTAATTGTAGCACTTGTTATTGAAAGTTTAATTGAGAAAAAAGAAAGAGAAACTGTTCTTGAAAAATTAGATATGATTTTAGGAGTATTCTTCTCTGAAATTGGTGATGAATTACTTGAAACTTTCACAAAAATCAATGCAAGTAGCGATGAAATAATTAAAAACCTTGAAAATATTGAAAACTGGAGTAAAAAGGATTATCAGAATGCATACAAACATCTTGAAACTAAAGGAGTTACTTTCAACCCTTCAATTAAAGAAGAAGAAATTCCTACCTATATCAATGAATTAAAAGGAGTATTCGATGGAAAACGTGAATTCTTAGTGGGATTAATTGAAAATCCAAATATACTTGAAAAGGATAGTTTTTCAAATTTGATTTTAGCTATTTTCCACTTAGAAGATGAACTTAAATACAGAATACAACCTGAAGAAGTTGATATAGCTGATTTCAGACATATTATTGGAGATATTGACAGAGTTTATAGTAAATTAACTCTTGAATGGATTAAATACTTGGAATTCTTAAACAAGCATTATCCATATATGAGTTCAATAGCTCTCCGTACCAATCCATTTAATCCTAATAAAGATATTCATGTCCATGATTAAAATGAAAAGTTGTATTGTTTTATGTGGAGGACAAAGTAGAAGAATGGGTCGTGATAAGGGATCTCTTGTTATTGGAGATAAACCTATGATTTCCCATATACTTTCTACTCTTAACAATGAAATAGATGAAGCTATAATCGTTTTAAACAATCAGGATAGGATTGAAAAATATAGGAAATTTATTGAAAAATATACTTATTCTTTTAAAATAACCTTTGTTGAAGATGAAATAAAAAACAAGGGTCCTCTTTCTGGAATAAAAAGTGGGTTAAAATACACTCACAGCCAATACAGCCTTGTTTTACCTTGTGACAGTCCTTATATTTCAAAAAAATTAGTGAATTATCTGTTTAGTCAAATTGAAGGTGAATATGATTGCATTGTTCCTTACCATGATAAGGACAATAAACTGCAAACATCTGAACCACTGCACTCAATATACAGTCAAAATGTAGTTAATAAAATAGAAAAGTTAATAAAAAAAGATGTTCTACACATTAAAGGTTTAATTGAAACTTTAAATTGCAAATATGTAGAAATAGATAATAAAAAATTGTTAAAAGAAGAATTTAAAAATTTAAATAGACCCGAGGACATTTAAATATAATTAAATAATTCTTTTGATTTTGAAATAGCCATATTTACAGCACTAGATATTTCATCTGGAGTTAATGGGCTGGAACCGCCTTTTTGCATAGCACAGATTCTACCTTCATCAGTAACTCCAACATTTAAACGTGCATCTGCAACTTCTTCTTCAATTAAATTAGGATCAATAACTAATTTATCCCCAATTTTAACAAAAGTACACATTGCAACATTTTTATTAATAGATAATGGTACAGTGTTTTCCTTATCAATTACAGGTTCATCATCTACAATAGTTGCAGTAGGTAATCTAGTTGATTTTAATGCAGCCATAACAGCTAATTCACATGCATCAAAGAGGTTTCCACAGTTATCAATAATATTTAAGTCAATGAATAACATCCAAACATGTTTACCTTCTTCAACACAAAGTTTTTCTAAATCCACCATTTCACTTTCACGTATTCCTCTATCAACAACACGGGCAAGTTCAATAGATTCTTCACCAGGAGGGCCTGGTTCAAAAGTAGGGTCAGCCATTGGTAACATTTCACAGTTAGTCATTAAGACACCTAATTCAGGAGTGTCTGGGAATGGAGCACCTAACTGAGGTTTTACACCAGCAATAACTTGAGTTCCACCTAATATGACCTTTGCAGAACCTTCTGCTTTAGAAATAACATTAGTTTCAATAGTTATATCCCTATATTCAGTAAGTTCCCTACCATCTTCCCTTTTATCATTGTTAACAAGATTTATAATACTTTCTTTAGTAATTTCAGGTGTAATGTTAGTCATCTAAATCTCCTCATTCTGTAGAATATTTTTCCATTAAAGCAGCTTTTTGGATTTCATTAACTTGTCTACAACCTTCCATAGCTAAATCCAATGCTTTATTAAATTCTTCTTCTGTTAAGTCCCCGTCACTTTGAAGTAAAGTAATTTCACCAGTTCTAGGCATCATAGCTATTGGAACATCTGCCTGACCTTCTTTATCCTCAACTTCAGATAAATCTAAAACAATCTCGTCATTTACCTTACCAGCAGCACAACCAACAACAATATCCTTCATTGGAATTCCTGCATCAACTAATGCAACAGATGCAGCTGTGATTCCAGCACAACGGGTTCCTCCTTCTGCTTCAATAACTTCAATAAATACATCCACCATTGAACGAGGGTAATTTTCTAACATTAATGCAGGCCTTAATGCATCTGCAGTAATTTTTGAAATCTCTGAAGATCTCCTATCTGGACCTGGTCTTTTTCTATCATCTACAGAAAATGGAGCCATATTATATCTGCATCTTATTACTCCATTATTTGGTTCAAGTAATCTTCTAATATAAGATTCTCTTGGCCCATAAACAGCTACTAAAATTTTATTTCCACCAACTTCTAAATAAGCAGAACCATCTGCACGTTCAAGAACCCCTGCTTCTATTTTAATAGGACGTAACTCATTATATTTCCTACCATCTTCTCTAATCATCTCTGACATTTTAATACCTCATTTTATAAAAAAGTAACCATCCTCGATTTAGTAATCCTTATTGTTTAGTATAAATGAATTTTGAGGCTTATTAGCTATTGAAATTGAATTATCTTTTTTGCTTTTTTTCTTAAACTCCTCAATTGTTTCATAGAACAAGTCTTTATTTTGCTTTTCTTTTTCTTCACGTTCTAATTCATCTTTAAAATTTTGGAGTTTAGGTTTTTCAAGCTCTTCATAGTCATCCTCAGATTCATCGTCCTCTTGTTCCTCTTCAAGAACTATACCGTCAATTTCCAAGTATAATTTCCTTTTAATTTTATCAGTAAGACCAGAGGTGTGTGCTTCAGATTCGATTAAATGGATAATGTTTTTAGTAAGTTGTTCCATGTCTTCTTCACCTTTAACCCATACAAGACCATTTTGACCTACAACAATCTTACATTGGGTTTTATCTTTAATCATGTTAATCATGGAACCTTTTTTACCGATTAACCTAGGAACTTTAGTTGGAGTAATTTCTACAACTATACCTCCATTGAATTTACCCATTCCTCTTCCTTTAAGGCCTAGTTTTGCTTTTTTAACTTCATCTACCTCAACAACTCTTAAAAACAAAACATCTCCAACATCAAACATTTTGTTGAGTTCTTTTTTTTCTCTTCCAAAGACTTCAAAAGCAGGTAAAATTCCAGAATAAGGGGAATTAATATCAACATCCCACATAGAAAACCTTACATCTTCTATTTTTCCAATTACAACATCTCCTTTTTTAGGAACATATTTGCTTTTAAGAGGAATAACTCTAATTTTTTTATTCCTTAAAGAAACAAGCCCCATTAAAGAAGAACATATTTTACCATCTTCTTTAAAAGTACCTCTTCCTGGATAGTAGTCATCATCTGCTAATACTTCACCAGGAATAACCAAATCTTTATTTTCCACATATATCATCGTAAAACCCCATAGGGTTGAAAAAACTTATTTAATAGTTTTTGTCTCTGCTTCTCCACCTGAAATTTCAGCCATTTTAGATGCGAATTTATCTTGAAGACCACCAGGTATTTCTACAATAGCTATCCAAGAACCATCTTGTTGCCATTCTTCATTAACAATTTCACCAAATGGATGAATTGTAGAGTAAGCACTACCTGCAGCAGATCCTGGAAGGCGAACAGCTACTTTAACTTTTTCAAATCTAATAGGAATAAGTGGCTTAATAGCTTTTAAAGCTGTTTGTACTTGTTGTTCAACTGATGTAAATGGATCAACCTTAACTTTAGCTTCATCCATTGCATTTTCAATCCTTTGAGCAGGATGCGGAAGACCAGTTTGAGGATTAATAGCTTCTCTAGAGATTTTATTTATAATTAGCTTCCTTTTATCCTTCTGCATCTGTCTTTTTTGCTCAGCAGTTAATTGAACAGTTCCTTTTTCAAGGATAATCTTAGAAACTTCAATAGGATCTGTAGTTTCAAAAATTTTATTCATAGCTTCATCAGAAGCTTTATCTCCTTTTTTAGAGTCTTTAAAAATTTCTTCTATAGCTAAAAGGTCTTCAATGGCAACATCCTTTCCATCAGGATTTCTAAACTCTGCAGCCAAATCTGGATCTACTAAAATCTCAAAATGTTCACCATAAGACTCATATTTTGCTATAATTGCATCATCTATATTTACCATTAAAAAACCTCCCAACTAACAATTTAAATTTAAATAAACTTATTCAGCATCATCTTCAGCATCAGCATCTTCATTTTCTTCTTCTTTTGCTTCTTCTTCAGCCTTTTTAGCCTCTTCTTCAGCTTTTTTTGCTTCTGCTTCTAATTTTGCCATTAAATCATCAATATATTTTTGAACTTCTTCATCAGAAAGTTTTGAGTAACTGTTATCTTCTGCTGAAATAACAGCTATTTCAACATTGTTAGAAGAAGTGTCATGTTCAGTAGCATCATTAATAGCTTTTAATGCTAATTCAATGGATTCATCAAGAGTCATATCATCTTTATACTCTTCTTCAAATACATCCATTACAGTATTTCTTCCTGCACCAATAGCTGTAGCTTTGTATTCAATTAATGCACCACTTGGATCAGTTTCAAATAATCTGCAGGAACCATTGTATACTCCACCAATAATTAAAGCAGAACCAAATGGTCTTACACCACCATTTTGGGTGTACATTTGTAACATATCACATAATTTTTTAGCTAAAGATTCAACTCTAATTGGTTCAGAATATGTAATCTTATTAATTTGAGCTTCTACTCTTGCTCTTTCAACTAAAGCTCTTGCATCTGCAACAAGACCTGAAGTAGCTGCACCGATGTGTTGATCTATCTCAAATATTTTTTCTATGGATTTAGATTCAACTAAGTTAGATGTAGTTCTTTTATCTACAGCTAATACAATACCTTCAGGACATTTAACACCAATAGAGGTGGTTCCTCTTTTTACAGCTTCTCTAGCATATTCTACTTGGAAAAGTCTTCCATCTGGGCTAAATACAGTAATTGCCCTATCATATCCAGCATTTTGTAAAGGTTGCATAATTTTACCTCACTTATTATATTATTTATTAATAATCTTTATTTTGAAATAGTATTTCTTAAAAAAATAAAAACCATATCTCCGTGAAATGGTATTTAACAATAATAAATTTATCATATATTGTTAAATTAAATAGTTATTCTTTAATCCATAAATTCAGTAAATTATATATTATTATATATTAATAAAGTTTTCTATTTTAAAATAACAATTGGTAACTAAAATCATTTTATAAGAAAAATCCTAAACAAATTTATTTACCGACGCTTTTATAGTTCCAGACAAACCAATTACATTAATAGCTATTTTTTTAGAATTATATTTAGAAACACAACATAAAGCAACCCTTACATTATCCTCAAAACCTCTTTGACATCTGATAACTGCCTTATAATAATTATACTCATCATTTTTTTCAATTTCATAAAAGCGCATAACCCATAAATTAAAATTAGATGTTGTTAACTCACCCCAAAAACGGATACAACCATCCCATATCAATCCAACAAATTCATCCTTATTTAAATCACCTTTAACCTTAATATCAACAGTTAAATAGCGATTATTTTTTCTAAGAGTAGGAGGCAATACTTTAAGCTTCATTATTAATCACCCTCACACCTTTAAACAATAAATTTTTCCTATCTTTATTATAATCAAGAATTTCTTTAGGATATGCCATAGCTTTTAAAACTTCCTCTTCACTAAGACCAGTAGCTATGAAAAAAGCTTTAAAATCATTAACAGAACGGATATCAAAGATATCCTTAGCCCTGGAAGATAAAATTAATGGGAAATTAAATTTTCTATGTAAAGTGTAGATATCTTTAAAATTAGAAATAATTTTAGCCCTATGTGAAAGATAGCTATTTAAAATATCTTTAAAAACAAGCTCAACAGCAACATTATTCCTAAAAGCTTCTTTTGCCAATACCTGATTTAAACCAGAATCTTTTCTCTTAAGATAAGGTCTTGACAGTACATCTAACTGAATATTCTCACAAACTGCCCTATTGATTTTTAAATCTCCACCAACAACAGAAATACAGTTTACTTTATCCCTAAATTTCTTTGAAATTTTTCTAATTTCATTAACATTCTTAGGTTTAATTTCCAAAGTATAATCTATAGAAATAACATCATTTAACTCTTTTTTTAAATCATCCTTAAATTCTAAAGAGTTTTTAAAGTTATCCGGATTATATGAAAAATTAATATGACTCCAACCATATTTTTTAGCTTCAATAGCTAATTCAAGATTATTTTCAAAAGTATTTCCCTTAATATTCAAATCAAAAAACATTAATTAAAAATATATCTTTTATTATCTATTAAAGTTATGATTTTAAAAAAAAAGTTTAGAAGCGTAGAGAATCTACAGCTTCAATTAATTCATCCATATGATCTTCCATTAATTCAAAAGAATTTTGATCAAATTCCTCATAGATAAATGCTGGAACACCACCTTCAATTAAAGGCAATGTTAGATAATCAGTACTTGTAGGGTTTGGAGGAATATAATATGTAGAAAATCCAATATCCCGTACAACCTGATTAGCATAATCTTTAGAGATATCCATTTGATTTGGAGAGAAAATAAATTGATTTTCATCCCAATTTCCTTGATTTGAGTGAACATCCACAACTAATGAAAGGTTTTTATCAATTGCATCAGGTACAATATAGTTTTGAGCAAGTAACTGGCCATTCATTCTTCCACTATCATAATCATCCCTATTCTGGGTGACATTTATCTCATATAAGTAATATGCATAATCTAAATCATCACTTTCATCATAAAACTCATTTAGAAATGCACTGTGAGCCTGATTTTCCAAAGGATGAAGACCAACAACATAACCTATTTTAATATTGGAATTTGGATTACCAAAAGGTCCTGAAATTTTAACAGAACCATAACTTTCTTCACCTAAAACATTGTCCTGCAAATTAGCATTAGTATTACTATTCTGAGGTTGTACAGATGCAACAGACTGAGAATTGTTTGTGAGCATAGCTGCTGCAAAAACTGCAATCAAAGCTATAATCACAACCAAAATTATTAACAAAATTTTATTATTTTTCATAAGAATCTAAACAACTGCAGTTTCAGGTAGCTGGCCAGTATTTTTATAATCCACTAAAATATCAGAAGCTATACGTAGCATATTTAATGGTGAAATATCTGGAACTCCACCAGTATAGATACCTACATAGTTTGGAACTTGACCATTTGATTCAATCCATGATGAAAAACGACCACAAATGTCTACATATTCATGAATAGAAATTGTCTGAGTAACATCAGCTCCACTTGGAGATGGTGCATAAGCAGGATTTCCAACACTAATTGTTCCTCCAGTATTACCTGAATTTATTTCAACAATAGATTTTGTTAAAATGTACAAACATTGAGAAGTATCCAAAGTAACAGATTTAAAGTTAATTGAACTTGGATAACCTTGTTCAGACAAAGCTTGTGCTAAATTTGGAGCTTCTGAAACTGGAAATGCAGAAAGTGAAACAGATTGAACTGTATCTTCAGCTACTTGTCCACTACTTGATTGGCTAATTCCAAATACATTACTATTTGAACTGCCATTTGAACTATCATCACTATTTAAAACACCCATAGCTAGTACAACTAAAACTACTAAAACAATAGCTGCAACAACAACTGCACCAATTAAAACAGGGGATGTCTTTTCATCTTTTTTATCATTATCTTTTTTTACAATACGACTTCTACCATGCCCCTTATTTTTCTTTATTTCATTACCACAAAATTTACAAAATTTTGCATCATCCGGGATTTTCTTTCCACATTTTGGACAAAACATATCCTTTAACCTCATTGATATCTGTAAACTTCAACACTCCAACTTTCCGTTTCATAATAATCAATTGTAAATGTAGTGGTTGATGAAGATGTGAAAGATACTGAATCAGATCTTGATGCAACAGCACTTGTTGAACCCCAATCAACACCAGCAGATTCACCATTAGACCCAGTTAAATACAAATGATTAGTAGCATAATTTTTAATTGGAAATGCACTTATATCAATTCTTATTTGACCTGATGGAACACTTATTGACTGAGAACCAGATCCTGAGCCTGAAAATGAACCAACAGAAACCCATGACTTTTCAGCACTCACAGATGAACTCTGAGAACTAGAAGAAGTTACAACAACAGAAGATTCATTATTAGCTTCAACAGCTTTTGCATCATCCCCACTATTATCGGAAGTAAGACTTAAAGCAGCAAAAACCAATGCTACAAGAACAATAGCTGCAACAACAATAGCAACTGCTAAAATTTTAGTATTATTGTTACTTTTAGAGCCATAGGATGTATCTGAGTTAACATTAACTGATTGATTATTTTTACTAATTTGTGTACCGCAGTACTTACAAAACTTCGCATCATCTTTAATTGCTTTACCACACTTAGGACAAAACATTAAATACCTCCTAATTTAATATAAAATGAATTCAGTTGAAAAAAAAATAAAGTGTAAATTTAATTATATATAATAAAATAGCTAATAACAGCAGATAACATTATAATTACAATAATTAAACCAAATAAAATATAGTTAATAGATTCTAGAAGATCTTCATCATTTTCAGATTCTTCTTCTTGATCTTCTAATATGGGCATGCCACAATTAGAACAGAATTTAGAGAATCCACTCATCTCATAACCACAATAATTACACTTCATTATACCAACATATTTATATTTAAAAAGGACATATATAATAAATTATCTATAAAATATTATATTTTAAGTTAACTAATAAAAATATATAACATACATAACAATAAAAAAGATACTATAAAAAAAGAAGCAAGAAGAAAAATATTTATATTAAAAAATATTAATATTCTTTGAAAATAATTAAAAAAACAATAAAATATTATTGTAAAAAATTAACATAATTATATTTTTTATTAAATAAATTGTGTTTAACATGAAACAATAATATTGAAAACAGTTTTATATTAAAAGAAAGAGAATTATAATCATGGTTAATGAAGGAGATGAGCTTCTAAAACTTGTTTCATATGTGAAAATTTCCAAATATAGGGAAAAAACTGTGAAATCAATAGGAGAAAATGTAAAAATACCTACCAAAATTGCAAAAGATAGTGGTATAAGAACTAATCATATCTCCAAAGTTTTAAGTGAGCTTAAAGGAAAAGAAATTGTTGAGTGCATCAACGAAGAAGCTAGAAAAGGTAGATTATACCGTTTAACTAGCACTGGAAAAGAAGTACTAGACAATATTAAGGATAATGATGGGGAAGACAAAGAATAAACTAAAAGTTTTCTAGCCCCTCCTTAATAAACATTAACTCATCCCGATTTCTACTTAAGGTGGCTTCATCAAAAATAACATTTAATAATTGAATCAATTGCTTATTTTTTAAATCTAAATCTAAGCATTGATTTGTTTCTAATTCTATTGAATCAAATTTTGGAACAGCTGAATCTTTTTTATACTGAATTTTAATGAGATTTCTTAAATCATCATCAATATATTTTTCAAGATAAACAATAATCTCATTTGCAAAACTATTTCCTAAAATAATAGCTAATTCTAAATTATCTTCACTAATATCAGACTGCCTAACTAGATTATTGAAAGATCCGTAATTCTGATATCCATAAGGAATAAATCTGCCTTCTACAGTATGGGCACAATATTCAAACATTATTTCAAGTTCTCCAAATGTTAAGAAGAACCAGACAAAACTTTCCAATGTTTTAGAAGTTTTTACATCAAATGCTTCACATAAAACATTTAAGATAATTTTAAACAATAGACAATGGGCTAATTCCTGAATTATAGTAGCTATTTGAACAGAATCATCTAACCTATCATCATATTCCAGGGTAGTGCCCATATTAGCTCCAAATTCAACACCTCTAGACTTAGTCTTGCACTTTGCAAATTTACTGGCAATATCTAAGACTTTATCTTTGGCTGTAGTGCCCATAATAGGTGTAAATGCCTGTTTATTAAAGATATTATTTAGAATAGAGTAATATTCCATAACTGATAAATCAAAGTTAGCTAATTGTTCCCTATAATAATCTGAGAATAATATATCAAAACTCTCAATAGTAAATGTACTTAAAGGAGAACCGCAGTTACTACAGATAGTTGCCTCATCCTCATTTAATGTAGCGCAAAGAGGACAAATATTATCCTTTAATAATTTGTTACCGCAATGAAAACAATATTTATTCTCTTTAGAGTTATATGTACCGCAAATATCACAGATTTTCATATTAATCATTTAAAAATATCTTTAATAAAATTTGAAACTTTACCCATATTTCTATTAAACTTAATAGATTTTCCACAATTTAAACAGTAATCACTATTATAGTCTAAAATAGCACCACAGGTACAGACGATTTTTGATTTAATAATTCTATGAGGATTTAATGGTCTGCCACATTTTTGACAAACTTTTACATTTAAAGGATTTTTAGTACCGCAGATACAGATTAAAGATTGCTGTTCCCTATTTAGCTCTTTTCCACAGTTAATACAAAACATATCATTACTGCTGTTTAATGTAGAGCAGACACAAAGTACCTGCACACTTTTTGAAGTTGTTCCCATATTTAAAAGAGGAGCACCACAGCTATTACAATAAGCATCCCCCATACTATTTTCTTCACCACAAAAACAGAATACTGAATCCCTATACTTCAAGTTAAAATTACTTTTTAAATCCTCTTCAACAACTCTTTCATCATCAGAAAGTCTCATTCCACAAATTTCACAGTATAAATTTTCACTTGAATTAATAGCTCCACATTTACATTTAATTACACTATTTGAATAAGGTCTACCACTGCTTAAACTTCTTCCACAGTTATAACAGTAATAACTTCCTTCATCATTTAAAGCACCGCATTCACAGCGAATTGTTTTTATTTTCTTTTTAGCCTTTCTTTTAATTTTTAATTTATCAAATTTACTTTTTTTAAGGTTTTCTCCACAGTTAAAACAATGCTTATTTGAAATCTCATTTAAAAAACCGCATGAACAAAGTTTATATTTAAAATTAACATTTTGTCTTTTAATAAATGGTGAAAAATCAATATCAAAATTAAAAAATCCAACATCATAGATAGGGGGTGTGAAAATAGCTGGATTATCATATTTCTTCAAACCTGTTTCAGCACCACAGCTACTGCAGGTATCTTCACCTAGATGAATCCTTGAACCACATTCCACACAATAATTTCTTAAAACCATTAAAATCAACTATGAGCTTGTAAAAATTGATAAATTTTCTTTATTATGAAAAGTATAATTGCAGAAGGTATGAAAAAGATAATAACCATACATAGAATAACCCTATTTAATTAATTAAAAAAAAGAAGTTAAAGTTTATTCATTGATTTAACTTCATTAGTAAACTCAGACAGTACTTCCTCTCCAAGCCCTTCAACATACTTTATAGATCCTGCACATTCATGGCCTCCACCATCAATACCTGCAGAAGGAATCCTTTCAGCCAAATTATCTACAATAGTATTTACACTAAATCCAAACTGTTCATTAACAGCATCAGTAGCTCTAATTACACCAAAATCAGGCCCATGTCCAAGAGTTACAATAGGTTTATCCTCACCAATTTCTTTTACTATTTTATCATGGACAAATCCACAGGTTTTACCTGGAGCAGGGAATGTAAATTTATGAGCATACTTTTCAACATCCATAATATTAAAGTAAATTCCATTATCAAATTGCATCTGTTCAATATTTGGAAGTGCTGCTTTAAGTTGAGTGTTTACTCTTTTTTGATATTCTTTATAAAGAGCATTTACCATTTTTTCATGCTTGTCAATATTATCAACAGCTAAAATAGTATCCATTATTCCTCTACCATTCATAAATCTAAGGAAATAAGCTTCAAAGTCAACACACTCAGCAATAATAGCTAGACCTTCCTTATTAAATCCTTTCTTCTCAGCTAGTTCAATATATTGATATACTTCACCAGATTCTGCATGGTCACCTAATGCGGCTATTGCTGGAAGATGCATAATTAAATCTTTAACCTCAGGGTTGATTATGTGAGCAACTTCAGTAGCTAATGCACCGGCAGTTAACTGAGAGTCTCCTCCAACCAAATAAGGGTTAACATGAGTATCCACATATTCATCTACTTCTACAGTTCCCCCAATGATTTCTCCATCTTTTTCCTCTTTAGTGATTAGTTCACCTGGGAAGTGATGGTCTATTACAACGATTTCAATATCATAGATTTTAGCCTGCATTAAAGCAGTTATATCCTCTTCTGTTGAACCATTATCTAAAAGAACGATTAATGGTAATTTTTGACCATGTCTTTCCTGATCTTCTAAAGCAAATGACAAATCTTTAACAACATCTTCAAGTTCATAGAAAGGTGCTTTACTTGGAGACCTTTTAAAATAGTAGTATTGCGCATCATTATTTGGGTTTACTTCTTCAATTAATGGAATTAAAGCTTTTTCCATAGCTACTCCTGCACAGATACCATCAGCATCTGCATGATGTCTAACAAGAATGGACCTGCCATCTAAAATAGCTCTTCTGATTTTTTGAGCGGCTTCCCTCATCTTAGGTTTAAGTCTGTTTAATACATCACTTTTAACTAAGAAATCAACATCTTCAGGTTCAGCTCTTTTATTTAAAGCTTCATCAATCAATATTTTGAGTTTTTCTTCTTCATGACCTTCCAATTTGGTTAAGGATTGATTTTCAATTTGAGTTTTACCATCATGCTGATTTACATCACCAATAACTTCTATAACATCTCCAACATCAACATAAGGATATGCTCTGACTCCTGCTTCATCAAAAGCAGCTACTGCAGTAACACCAGTTTCATCAGTTATTGTGAAAATAGTTGGACCAGATGTCTGTTGAACCTGTAAAACTTCACCATCAATACGAACTAGCTTACCCATTTTATCTTCTAGTTCTTCAATAAGAGTCCTGTTAATGGATTTGGTTAATTTTTTAATCTTATAATTGTTAACTTTAGCTGGAGCCATATCAATTTTTCTTTCCCTTGACTTAATTGATGTGATTCTTGTAATTACTTCATCTCCAACATTATAATTTGAAGTATTACACCTCATAAGACCCCATACATTATTATTTAAGGTTACAAAAGCACCATATTTTTCTACACGAGTGATTTTTCCTTTATATAAACAATCTTTATCCATGTCACTCATTTCACATAAAGGATCCAATACATAAACTTCTTTTTCTTCATTAAGGCGCCTTTGTGCTTCATTTTCTTTATTCATTTTTTCCTCCTTAATCTTATCATAACAGTCTTTACAGTGGTCATATTTAGTGTTAATTCTTTTTCCGCATCTTCTACAAACATTTACACGGCCTTTTCCATTACAGTAGTCACAGTCTTCAAAAACTTTAATTTGACCTTTTCCATTACAAATTTCACATGGGATGTCTTGATCTGCACCTAAATCAAATTTTGCACGTGCATTACTATTTACTCCTTTAAAATGACTTCCCACATCAAAAGAATCAACATAACCAGTTCCACCACAGTTTTCACATTCTTTATAATCAACAATGATAGAACCTTTACCTTTACATTTTGGGCAATCAATCATCAAGTTTAAAACCTCTTAAATAGCTTTTAAATTAAATTAAAGTAATCAGGATTATTATTTACTAAATCATCTCTTGAATTTTTTAAATCTACAGCTTGATTCATTAAATCATTTGCTTTAGATGCATACTCATTACCTAATTCATTATCACCATTATCATAATAATCAATAGCTGTAATTAGATTATTATTTGCATCACTTTTTAGGGAAACTTCACTGTACAGCAAATCAATATAATCCACCTGTACATTCTCTATAGTTTCACTATAATTACCTTTAACCTCAAGCAAACTCTTTAAAGCATTATCATATTCAACAGTAGCTAATTTGGCTTTACTAAGTGCATTTGAATAATTGTTATTATTCATAAGGTCAACAGATTCATTATAATAAGAATTACCTTCATTTATAGCATTTTCAATAGAAGATAGTTCATTATTAATTACATCCCCCGGACCATTAATACATCCACTTACCATCACTGTTAACAGTAAAACAAAAATAAAAATTAGCTTTTTTATTTCTTTTTTCACAATATCATTATTTATATTTCATATATTAAATAGTTGCTATATAAAAAAATATAAAAAATAACAAAATAATATCTAAATTAAAAAATAAATAAATTATAATAATTATTTATAAAAATATCAACTTAAAATCAATATTTGTTAAAATAAAGGAAAAATATTCATTTAATTTTATAACATTAAATAAATTGTTTTAAAATAAACGAAATAATTATATAGTTTTTAAATACTATTGTTAATTAATAAAATTATAGGTTGTGTTATATATGACTAACATTGGTGAATTTTATAAATGTAATGTATGTGGAAACTTTGTTGAAGTAGTTGAAAATGGAGCAGGAGAACTTACCTGCTGTGGACAAGCTATGGACTTAATGGAAATCCAAACAGAAGGAGAAAAAGCACCTAAACATGCTCCAGTAGTTGAAATTGACGGAGACAAAGTAACTGTATGTGTTGGAGAAGTACAACATCCAATGGATGATGATCACTACATCCAATTTATCGAACTAACTGTTGGAGATGAAAAATATCTCAAACAATTAAAACCTGGAGATGAACCTAAAGCAACTTTCATTGTAGATGCTGCAGATGATGTTGTTGCAAAAGCTTTATGTAACCTCCATGGTCTTTGGAGTAACTAAACTCCCTTCTTTTTTTCTTTTTTTATTAAATTAATACACATTATATTAATCACTTCTTTTTCTTAAATCATAACTATTTAATAACAAGTATATATTATTAAAATCAATATTTTCAATAGTGAATTAATATGAGTAAAAAATGTCCAAAATGTGGTGCTCAATTAGAAGACATAGCTAAATTTTGCACAAAGTGTGGTTGTTCATTAACAGAGATTAATTCAAAGGATAAAATAGAAGCAACACCATTTTCAAAGGATAACAACTCAAAAAACACTAAAAATAATTCTAAAAAAATGAAAATTGATCCAACAAATAAACAGTCTTCAGAACCCGATTCAGGAGTAAATGCTAAAACTGTAGGAATTGTGGGATTAATAGCTATTGGTTTAATTATTATAATAGCGGCAATGAGTTTTATGCCCAGTGGAAGTGATGTTGTAGAAAAAGTTACAATCAGTGTAACTCAGACAGAATCCTATGCCACAAATGAAGTGAATTATACAACAGCTAATCTTACTGAAACTGGAAACCTGGAATACTGGTACTATATAAATGCTAACCTCTATCCTTCAGATTTAAGTATGGATTTAGAGGAGTATGATGCCAAAATAACTTTCTACAGTGGTTCTGAAGTTATCACAGCTGTAGAAGCTTATATATACAAATATGATGATGGTACCTTTGATGTTACGGGTTCCTATACAACAAAAGAATTAGCTAATGTCACAGATATTCAAATTGAAGTGATTAACCCTACAGGAGATATAGTTGGCTCTCAAAAATCCCAGTTTACAATGGGAGATATGACCACAGCCAGATTCTAAACCTATAAAACTAATCTCCCTTTCTTTTTTTATTATAATGCATTGCCTTTTTTAGGAATGGAAAATTTAGATAAATCAATTCCTTCTAATTTTAAAAGCCCTATCTTATTTTCAATTCCACCACCATAGCCAGTTAAGCTACCATTTGAACCAACAACTCTATGGCAGGGAATGATAATACAAATAGGATTCCAGCCTACAGCTCCACCAACAGCCTGAGCAGACATTTTCTTTATCCCTCTTTTATCAGCTATTTCACGAGCAATATCATTATATGTAATAACCTCACCATATGGAATCTTATTCATTATATCAAAAACTTCCTCTCTAAAAGATGTTAAATTTTCCAATTTATACTTTGGTGTGAAATTTGGCTTATTGCCCTTAAAATAGCTATTTAACCAATCTGCAGTTTCATCAAATATGTCTAAATCTTTAAAAACACCTTGAGAATTGTGTTTTTTATCATCTCTTGAACCATCAAACCATAAACCAGTCAAATATTCCCCGTCACTTTCCATATTAATAATACCTAAAGGAGAATCATATGTTTTTTTATATATCACTTTAATCACTTAATCCTTTAAATCAAATTGAGCATCTAATACATATTAATTATATGGTTTAATCTAAAAAAAAAACTATTTTAATTTAAATATCAAATATATGGAAATTATATATATAACATAAAAATCAAATAGTAATGTATAAAAACAAGGAGAGTAGTTAAATATGAAAACTGTTGTAATAAATGGAAGTCCTAGAAAAGGTGGAAACTGTGAAACTTTAATTAACGAATTAATAGCTGAAATTGATGGCGAAGTAAGTAACTACTTTTTAGAAGAATCTAACATTAACTTCTGTAAAGCATGTCTTGGATGTCAAAAAGGAGACTGTGTTAGAGATGACGATTTAAACAAAGCTATGGATGAATTACAAGAAGCAGATTTACTTGTTTTTGCAACCCCAATTTACTATGGTCAAATGACTGCTCAAGCAAAAACATTTATTGACAGATTCTATCAAATCTCTCAAAATTCAGATAAAAGTTTAGAAGGAACCAAAGTAATTGTTATTGCAACCCAAGCAAACCCAACTGATGCTTTCCAAGGATATGTTGATGGATTATCAGGAATGCCATTTGGATACATGGGGATGGAAGTTATTGGATCTGTAGTAGCTAAAGGAACTACTGGAAAAGGAGATAAAGAAGACCTTGCTGATGCAATAGCTGAAATTAAAAAAATAGGAGAAAACTTATAATCTCCTTTAAATTACTTTTTTTAAAGATTATAAATTCTCAGAATCAATACAAGCCTTACAGTCATCACCTAATTCAGACTTGTCAATATTTAATTGTTCTATAATATCACTAGTTTTAATCTGCTTACATATAAAACAGGTTTTACTAATAATATCTGATTTTTTAGCTTCACCAGAATAAAGCTCAGATGCAAAATCATTAATTAATGAATTAACTTCATCATTAAATTTTATTCCAGACCCTCTTTTATCAGTTATATACTGAGATACAGCTGGTTGAGTAATATCCATAAGTTCAGAAACATCTTTTTGTTTCATACCTAAAGAAAGCAATGATTTAGCTAATTCAGAGCGTATTGCAGGTAAAACATACCATACTACTAATTCACATGGTGGTTTCATATAATCACCTATAAAAATTAATTTTAAAAGCTAAAAATAATCAATTTAAGTATAAGATACATTTGTTTTAATAGTATAAAACTTTTAGCATTAAATATTCTTATCACATAACTCATCTAATGGGCAGATTTCGCATTGAGGAGATATTGGTTTGCAAATATTTTGACCAAATTGAACCATTAAATCATTTAAAAGAATTTTAATATCCTCAGGAACAAAATTATCCAATTCCTTTTCAGTATCCTCAGGATCTTTAGTATTTACAAGTCCCAATCTATTAGAAATTCTATGAACATGAGTATCTACAGGAATAGCTGGTTCTTCAAATGCATATACTAAAACACAATTAGCAGTTTTACGTCCAACCCCTGGAAGCTCCAATAACTCTTTCATATTATTAGGAACTTCTCCACCATACTGATCGATTAATATCCTTGAAACTTCTTTAATTCTTCCTGCTTTAACTCTATAAAAACCAGAACACCTAATAAGTTCTTCAACATCTTCAGTTGGTGCATCAGCTACTTCATAAATATCTTTATATTTGGAAAAAAGATTATTTGTTGCCTGGTCTGTATTCTCATCCCGTGTTCTCTGAGATAAAATTGTTCTAACAAGTACCCTATAAGGATCTTTATCCTCAAAAACCCTTACATCAAAGACTTCATTAAGTTTTTCAACTATTAAAAGTGATTTTTCTTCTTTTGAATAATCTGACATATTATACCCTCAATTTAACTCTAAATCAATTCCCAATTCTGCCATTGCTCCTATAAAGTCTGGAAAAGATACATCAAAGACTTCCCCATTGGTGATTTCAACATCTTCCTTTAATCCGGCTAGTGAAAATGCCATAGCCAATCTATGATCACCATGAGAATCCACAACACCAGAAGATATTCCACCTTCAATAGTCATTCCATCTTCATGTTCAACTACATTACAGTTTAATTTTTTAAGTTCACTGCAGGTGGTAGCTATCCTATCTGTTTCTTTAACTCTTGCATGTGCCACTCCAGTAATTTTAGAAGTTCCTTCAGCCAAACTAGCCAGTACAGCAACAGTAATAAGCAAATCAGGAGAGTCACTTAAATTAACATCAATAGCTTTTAGATTACCATCCGAAGATATTTTAACATAATCCTCATGAACCTCAATGTCTGCTCCCATATCCCTGATGATATCTAAAATAACTTTATCCCCCTGTTTTGAATCTTTAAATAAGTTAAAAATTTTAGCTTCACCACCCAAAATAGCTATTGCAGCCAAAAGATAAGATGCAGAAGAATAATCTCCTTCAACAACATAATCAGTTGCCTTGTACTCATTTTTATTGATGTCATAATAGACAACGGCACAGGTTTTATAATCCTTACCACAATCATCATGTTTAAATTGAACCTCTTCAGTAATATCAACACCAAATTTGGACATAATATCTAAAGACATGTCAACATAAGGTTTAGATTTGAAATCTGGAAGTACAGATAACTTAACACCTTTTTCAGATAGTGGTGCAGATATTAAAATTGAAGATATGAACTGTGAACTGATATTACCTGGAATTGAAACTTCACCACCAGTATAACCCGGTTTAATTAAAATTGGAGCCTTTTCATTATCCTTTAAAGATTTGGTACTGACACCTAACTCCTTAAGTGCATCCATTAAAACACCCATAGGCCTTGTTTTAAGTGAATCATCACCAGTGAAAATTACATCATTATCAGATAAGCTAGCTAAGCTAGTCATTATCCTTAAAGTTGTTCCAGAGTTTCCTAAATCAATATAATCATCAGAAGAGTTATGGAAATTACCTCCAGTACCAACAACCTCCAAATAACCATCTTTTTCAGTGATTTTAGCACCTAATATTTTACATACATTAATTGAAGAAATTGTATCTTCTGAAAAAAGCATATCATAAAGTTTAGATGTTCCTTTTGCAAGAGAAGCTAAAATAACTGCCCTGTGAGAATAACTTTTAGAAGGAGGAGCTTTTACCTCACCTCCAACATTAGAAATATGTTTAACTTTAAGATTCATGATAATCACTGAAATATTTCTTAGCCTCAATTAATAAATTTATTTATCAACAAGTCTCTCAGTTAAATAGTAAAAAAAAGTAGAAATTTATAAAAAAATATAAAAAAAGAATGTTTTAAAGATTAATTATTTTTTTGCTTTTCTTTTAATATTTCTATCATATATTTTAGCTGTTTTTACCAAGTTTTCTTTATAATTGTAAATTTCCTTTAAATTTTTAATAGGCACCATTTCTCCTTTTCTACTGCCTCTTTTACTTTTTTCAAATGAATCAAACAATTGTAATCTTAAATTATCAAATTTGTTAAAATACATTCTGACAATTGGATAATGACTATTATCATCTAGTAAAACATTGCAATAGGATTTAGTATCCTTAATTGTAACCCTATCTGGATTAACAACTTCAGAAACAATTGATTTTATAATGTAATATCCTTCAAATTCTTCTTTTGTTGTTTCTACCTCAGAATCATTATTTGGATTTTTCAATTTATCAGGAATAGGTTCTTTGTTATTTTCAATAGCTTCTTTTAATCTTAAATCAACTTTTTCATTTATAACTTCTTTAAATTCCTTTTTAATAATTTCATAAAATTTTTTTCTTACATTAGCAGTAATTACACCATCATAAACCTGTTTTGCTATAACTCTAACAAATTCATCAGTAGGTGATTCAATTTCATTGGATAATACTTCATGGATATCATGACTATATTTTAAATCATCCATCCTATTTCTTATTTTAGAGATATCAAAATTATCTTTAGTGAATTTATTTAATTCAAAAATCTCTTTTTCTGTTAAATCTCTTAAATCAATCTCTAAAAATGGAGACTTATCCATTTTTCCATTATTTTTAGAATCAGTAAAAAATTGATATGTAATACCATTTGTTAAAATACCAATTTCAGAATCAGTTATGTTAAAATATCTTAATAATTGACTTAAGTGATTTTTAGATAATTTTGTATTTACTGACTTACATTCAATTAGTATAACCTCCTGTGTATCTCTAAGTATAGCCAAATCAATCTTTTCTCCTTGTTTTGCACCCAAATCTGCAGTATATTCAGCTTTTACTTCTTGAGGATTAGTTGTATCATAACCCATCAATTGAATGAAAGGCAATATTAATGCTGTTTTTGTTGTTTCTTCCGAATCAATGTGTTTTATTTTTTCAGAAACTTTACTTGCAAATGATTTAATTTCATCTTCAAAATTATCCATAAATAACCACTACCACTAATTTTAGCTATTTTTATTTAAGATTAAAATATGTAATAAATTTTCTATTTAAAACTTAAAATTAATATTAAAGTTTATTAGAATTTTATATTGCAAAATGTGAAAAAAAGTTCCTAAAAAGACCAAAGTTTAAATATAGATAATGAAAATATAATAATATTAATTCATAATATTTTTGCAGGTATGAAAGATATGTTATACGGAATTGTAGATATTGGTTCAAATACTGTCAGATTAAATGTATATGAAATGAATGACAGCAATGCAAAGTTCCTTTTTTCCAAAAAATATGCATTAGGTTTGGCCAGTTACATTACAAAAAGAAAATTAAACAAAACTGGTCAGGAAAGGTTAATGAATGTTATTGAAGACATCAAAGAAGATTTAACCTACTTAAATGTTGAAAACTTTAATTTCTTTGCAACAGCTTCAATAAGAAATGTTAAAAATACAGAAGAAGTGATTAATAAGATTTATGATGAACTTGAAATCCCTGTTGATGTCTTATCTGAAGATGATGAAGCAAAATACAGTTTTTTAGGTTCAGTATCAATTATGAATAAAAGTAATGGTGTTTTAATCGATGTGGGAGGAGGCAGTACAGAAATAGTAATCTACCAGGAAAAGAAGATTAAAGAATCTTATAGTCTTCCTTTAGGTTCATTAACTTTATACAATTCTTACGTCAGCTCACTTGTTCCAAACACTGAAGAATGCCTAATTATTGAACAGAGAATCCAGTTTGAACTTGAAAAATCTCAAATTAAACCACAATATATTAAATACATGTGTGGTGTTGGAGGATCAGTAAGGGCTGTTCTTAAGCTTATGAAAGACTTAAAATTTGTAGAACGTGGTGAAAGAATAATTAACCCAAAAACTTTGAGTATATTAAGAAGAGAACTTTGTAATAACGATAAACAGACTTATGATAAACTAATAGCTAGTAAACCAGCAAGAATTCACACTCTAATTCCTGGTTTAATCATTATCCAGCAGATTTGTAAGTTCTTTAATATTGAAGAGATACAAGTCAGTAAATATGGTGTTAGAGAAGGCTATTTAAATGCAAAATTAGGTATGTAAAAATGACAAGAGATTATAGCTTTACCCAAAACAGAGAATTATCCTGGTTAAAATTCGACAAACGAGTGCTGATGGAAGCAGAAGATAAAAATGTCCCCTTATTAGAACGTTTAAAATTCATATCCATTTTTGACAGCAATCTTGATGAGTTTTGTATGGTTCGTTGTGGTACACTCCATGATATTTCAAATGTTAATGTAGAATATATTGATAATAAATCTGGTTTAAATGCTCAGGAGCAGCTAGATGCAATTTTTGAGCAGATGAAAGATCTTTACAAACTTAAAGACCATGTTTACAGCAATGTTTGTGAAAAATTAGAAAAATATGGTATTAAAGAGCTCAGCTTTAATGAGTTAACCTCCGATGAAAAGAAATATGTTGAAGAATACTTTAGAGATAGAATTTTCCCAATTTTATCTCCACAACTTATTGATTTTCAACATCCATTCCCAAATTTTAAAAATAATGCATTAAACATTGTTGTTGTAGCTACTAATGGAAAAGGAGATAAAAAACTAAACTTTGGATTTATTAAATTCCCTCCAAGCCTAGAAAAAATGATAATTTTACCTGGAGAAGATATCAGATTTATTCTAATGGAAAATGTTATCCTAGAATATGTTGAAAAGATTTTTAAACACTTCAACATCATTTATAAAACAGTAATGTGTGTTACACGTAATGCAGATGTTACCTTTGTTCATGAACAAATTGATGCAGAAGAAAATTATAGAGATTTAGTAAAACAAGTTCTTAAAAAGAGATTAAGATTAGCTCCAATAAGATTAGAATTTTATAAAAAACAGAACAAAGATTTAACTTCATTTTTAATTAAAAACTTACATATAAAAAACAATCAAGTACAAATAGCTCAATCTCCACTTGATATGAGCTATGTTTATGATTTAGTGGATTATATTGAAGACAATAGAAAAACACTCTTTGATAAATTATCCTACAAACCATTTGACCCATTAGTTCCACAGGGGCTTGATTTAAACAAAAGCATAATCTCCCAAGTTGAAAAGAAAGATTACCTCTTTTCATATCCATTTGAATCTATGGACAACTTTTTAAAATTACTTAAAGAGGCATCTAGAGACCCCAATGTAGTATCAATTAAAATCACAATTTATAGGCTAGCTAAAGGTTCAAAAATAGCACAATATCTCTTAGAAGCTGTTGATAATGGAATTGAAGTTACTGCATTAATTGAGTTACGGGCAAGGTTTGATGAACAGCACAATATCCATTATGCAGAATTATTAGAAGAAGCAGGCTGTAATGTAATCTATGGATTTGAAGACTACAAAGTCCATTCTAAAATCTGTTTGATTACCCGTAAGAAAGGAAAGAAATATGAATACATCACACAACTTGGAACTGGTAACTACAATGAAAAAACCTCTAAAATCTACACAGATTTAAGTTACATTACTTCAAGACAAGACATTGGTGAAGATGCAGTTAAGTTTTTCCAAAATATGTCCCTAGATAATCTTAATGGACACTATGAAAAACTTATTGTTTCTCCAACCTCATTTAAATCCAGTATTATCAATAAAATACATGAAGAAATAGAAAAAGCAAAAAATGGAAAAAATGCATGTATAATAATGAAAATGAACTCACTTACTGACAGAGAGTTGATTGATTTACTTAAAAAAGCATCAAAAGCTGGTGTTAAAGTCAATCTTATTATTAGAGGAATCTGCTGTATTCTTCCAGGAATTCCCAATATAACTGAAAATATTAGAGTTATCAGTATTGTTGGAAGATTTTTAGAACATTCTAGAATATACTGTTTTGGTGAAGATGATGATCGTGCAATTTATCTTTCAAGTGCCGATTTAATGACACGTAACACAGAAAAAAGAGTTGAAATTGGTTTTCCAATAGAAGATGCTAAACTTAAAAAAAGAATTATTAAAATGGTTGAATTAATGTTAAGTGATAATGTAAAAGCAAGAGAAATTGACTCCAATGGAGATTATAACAAAATAGCCTACACTGGAGAGCCAATCAGCTCACAGGATATTTTTATGACTAACCAGTTCTATGAAAAAGTTCCTGAAGCTAAAAAAGAATCATTTATTGAAAAACTTAAAAATTTATTTAAATGATTCTTTTATTTTTTTAATCGCTTATTTCATAGCCCAAATCAACTAGTTTATCTCTAATTTTATCTGAAAGTTCATACTGTTTGTTTGCCCTTAATTCAGTTCTTATATCTGCAATAAGGTCAAATAACTCCTTATCTTTTGAAGAATCCTGTTTTTGCTGGAAATCAATTCCTAAAATATAGCTGACATCATCTAAAAATTCTTTAATAGCTACTAATTCACTTTCATTAAGTTTTTCATCAAGAATATCCTTTTTGCTTTCATTGATTAATTTAAATACTGATGCAATAGCTTTAGGAGTGTTAAAATCATCACTCATGCAGTCAATAAACTCTTTTTTAATATTTAAAACCAGTTCATAATCAGCACTGGCATTACTATTTTTATCTACCAGTTGACCAGAGACTAACTCACAATACTTTTTAATCCTCTCAAGCCCTTTTCCTGCATCCATTAACACATTATCTGAAAAGTCAATTTTACTTCTGTAATGTTTGTTTAAGATAAAAAATCTGATTACATCCCCATCAAAGTTTTTTAAGAGATCTCTAATTGTTATGAAATTTTTAAGGGATTTTGACATCTTTTCACCAGAAACCATTAAAAATCCAGTATGAAGCCAGTACCTGACCATTGGTGATTTTCCACTTACTGCCTCCATCTGGGTGATTTCTGCTTCATGATGAGGAAAAATCAAGTCAATTCCACCTCCATGAATATCATATTGGCTTCCAAAGTAGTACTCTGTAATAGCTGTATCTTCAATATGCCATCCAGGTCTTCCCATACCCCACGGTGAGTTCCAACGAGGTTCTGAGGAATCATCTCTTTTTTTCCATAAAACAAAATCATTCTTGTTTTTCTTGGTTGATTTTGCAAGTTCTCTGTGAGACTGGAGTTCATCAACATTGATATGTGAGAGCTTTCCAAAGTCCTTGAATTTAGCTATTTCAAAGTAGACCCCATCTTCAGTTTCATAGGCATAACCTTTCTCTATTAATCTTTCAATTTGGTCAATTATTTCAGCCATATGGTCAGTAGCTCTTGCAAATAAATTAACATTATTTACATTTAAAGCATTCATATCCTCAATGTAACGTTTTTCATATTTCTTAGCTATATCAGTTGTAGAAATTCCAGTTTCTTTTGAACGGTTGATAATCTTATCATCAACATCAGTGATATTTTGAATATAAAAAACAGAATATCCCAAGTACTCAAGAAAACGTTTGATAGTATCAAAAGCTACATAAGTCCTTCCATGGCCAATATGAGCATCATCATAAACAGTAGGACCGCAAACAAACATATTAATCCTATTTTCATTTATAGGAACCAGATTCTCTTTTTCATGTGACAAGGTAGAGTAAATATCCATCTAAAATAACCCCAAATATAATTTTTATTTTTTAAAGACTTCCTCATAAGGGCAAGTTTTATCCTCATTATCAGTTAAACAAATCTTATTTTTATCATACAACAGTTCAATTTCCTTATCAATCATTCTTTGATGTTCCAAAATAGATTCAATGACTTCTGCAACAGGGTCAGGAAGCTTATTGTGATCAAGGTCAACTTCATGAGGCCTTTTGCTTTTAACAATTCTTCCAGGAACACCAACACAGGTAGACTCAGGAGGAACATCCTTAAGCACAACAGCACCAGTACCAATTTTGGAATACTCCCCAATAACAATATTACCCATTATTTTAGCACCGGCACCAATAATAGCACCCTTTTCAACAGTTGGATGTCTCTTACCCTTATTTGTAGATGTACCTCCCAAAACAACACCCTGATAAATTAAAACATCATCTGCAATTTCAGCTGTCTCCCCAATTACAACACCCATACCATGATCAATGAATACTCTTCTGCCAATTTGAGCACCAGGATGAATTTCAATTCCTGTAATAAACCTGGATAAATTAGAACCTACTCTTGCAAGAAGTTTAAACCCATGCTTCCAGAAATAATGATTGCTTCTATGAAATAGAATAGCATAAAATCCCGGATAAGTAAGAAATATCTCTAAAGTAGACCTTGCAGCAGGATCCATCATTTTTATAGATTCAATATCCTCTTTAAGATTATCAAACACCTTTTAATCCTCCAACATTAAATCATATCAAAAATCCACTCTTCAGATAAATAACGCTCCCCATTATCTGGTAGGATTGCAATTATTCTTTTTCCTTTGTTCTCTCCTCTTCCAGCTAGTTCCAATGCAGCCCATACAGATGCACCAGATGAAATACCTGCAAAAATTCCTTCTTTTTTAGCCAATTTAACTAAAGTCCTGCCTGCATCCTCATCTTTCACAGGAATTACCTCATCAATTAAAGCAACATCCAATATTGATGGAATAAAACCAGCACCAATACCCTGGATTTTATGAGGTCCCTTTTCACCTTTGCCTAAAGTCTGACAAGTGAAAGGTTCAACAGCCACTATTTTAATATTAGAATCATATTCCTTTAGAACCTTTGCAATACCATTTAAGGTTCCACCAGTTCCAACAGCTGCAACAACAATATCAACTTCACCTTCACAATCCCTTAAAATCTCACGGGCAGTTGTCATTTCATGAATTCTGGAATTTGCAGGATTGTCAAACTGATGTAGGATAATTCCATTTGGAATTTCTCTTTCCAACTCTTCAGCTTTAGCTATTGCACCTCCCATTCCTTCCTCTGCAGGTGTCAGGACAAGCTCAGCTCCAAAAATAGCTAATAGTTTTTGTCTTTCCTTAGACATGTTTTCAGGCATTGTTAAAATTAATTTATAACCCTTTGATGCAGCAGCAAAACCTAAAGCTATTCCAGTATTTCCACTGGTTGGCTCAATGATAACAGAATTATTGTTTAATAAGTTCTTATTTTCAGCATCTTCAATTAAGTAAACACCAACACGATCCTTAATACTTCCAGTTGGGTTGAAGGACTCCATTTTTACAATAACTTCTGCATCAGAATTATTTAAATTGTTTAGTTTGATTAAGGGAGTGTTTCCAATAGCTTCACAGGCATTATTTAGAATTCCCCTTTTAAGTTCAGGAATTTCAGGCATAAAAATCAACTCTAAATAAATAAAATAAGTCAGAATTGATTTACAAAGGGCAAAAATACCATCACCACCATAAAAAAAAGTTTTTACCCACTGTAAATCAAAATAGAAATAACAAATTGATTTACACAGACATCACATCTCCACCATAAAAAAAAGAATGTCTGCTTAATGTAAATCAACATAAAATAATATGTTTTTTGTATTATATAAAATTTTGTTTTAATTGAGTGTGTTTAAAATAAATTTGAAAATTAGCCTTATTTAGAAATTATTTTTGCAATATATAAAAATAGCTACTTAATGGTTCCAAACTAGATCTTAAATTATTTAGTGGAATCCTTTCTGCAATATCTAATTCAGTAGATATTATTGATATTGAAGAATGGTCGCAATCCTTATTTTATTGGAATCCTTTCTGCAATTCTTAAACTACCTTAAAAACAACCATTACCCAAGTAGTCGCAATCCTTATTTTATTGGAATCCTTTCTGCAATCTTTTAATGCTGGATATAGTCAATTGGATTATTTTCCGTCGCAATCCTTATTTTATTGGAATCCTTTCTGCAATAGAGTCTTCATGAAATATGATGAAATCCTAACCCAGTCGCAATCCTTATTTTATTGGAATCCTTTCTGCAATTGTATATAAAAGAAAAAAATTTAAAAGATTGGGAAGTCGCAATCCTTATTTTATTGGAATCCTTTCTGCAATTTAAGTAGTGCTGAAGTAGTATTAAAAACAAATGAGTCGCAATCCTTATTTTATTGGAATCCTTTCTGCAATACTAAAAGCAGAGAGCTTATAAGGTTATTAACCTTATGTCGCAATCCTTATTTTATTGGAATCCTTTCTGCAATAGAAGGAGATGTAGTATTTCTTACTTCATCAGCTTTGTCGCAATCCTTATTTTATTGGAATCCTTTCTGCAATCTAAGCAAGTATATTTTTAAAAAAGATATATACAAGCTGTCGCAATCCTTATTTTATTGGAATCCTTTCTGCAATACTCGTAGCACAGAAGCATCTTATGCCGACAGATGGTCGCAATCCTTATTTTATTGGAATCCTTTCTGCAATCCTTCAAAATGGAGAGTTAGATGCAATCGGTGTATTCGTCGCAATCCTTATTTTATTGGAATCCTTTCTGCAATATATTTTTATGAAAATGAAAATGAAATTGAAAATGAAGTCACAATCCTTATTTTATTGGAATCCTTTCTGCAATGGATCCCCCCGTCGCGATTTCTCACATTGCGGAGGTGTCGCAATCCTTATTTTATTGGAATCCTTTCTGCAATTAGAAACAATGATTACAATATTAAATTAAAAAGACGTCGCAATCCTTATTTTATTGGAATCCTTTCTGCAATATTAAGCACTATGGCTGAACCTATAAAAAGGTTTTTTAATGTCGCAATCCTTATTTTATTGGAATCCTTTCTGCAATCCAAACCAAAGGTGAAAACTATGATTGAACAAAAATGGTCGCAATCCTTATTTTATTGGAATCCTTTCTGCAATATGAAAACTATTACACTTTTAAAGATAGTGTAAATAAGTCGCAATCCTTATTTTATTGGAATCCTTTCTGCAATTACTACAACGGGTTTGATGCACATGGAAGTCGAATTGAGTCGCAATCCTTATTTTATTGGAATCCTTTCTGCAATACAAATGTTGATGAATTTAAATGTTAAAAAATTAGGTCGCAATCCTTATTTTATTGGAATCCTTTCTGCAATCGAATTCGACGATTGGATGTGGGGAGTAACAGATGTGTCGCAATCCTTATTTTATTGGAATCCTTTCTGCAATATAGAGTTAGCTCATGCAGATGCAACACGGTTAAAGGTCGCAATCCTTATTTTATTGGAATCCTTTCTGCAATGAAAAAGCGATTCAAGAAGATAATGAGGCTTATCTGTCGCAATCCTTATTTTATTGGAATCCTTTCTGCAATATAAAAAGGTGTAAAATATGAACGAAAAGATTGTACGTCGCAATCCTTATTTTATTGGAATCCTTTCTGCAATAAAATTGGAGCTGTGTCGAAAATGTGGGAGGATACTCCGTCGCAATCCTTATTTTATTGGAATCCTTTCTGCAATGATATAACCATTAATTGGTCAAATGGTGAATCTGGGTCGCAATCCTTATTTTATTGGAATCCTTTCTGCAATATTTTTTTTCGCCTCGCTCCCGAGCCAAGCCCGAGCCGTCGCAATCCTTATTTTATTGGAATCCTTTCTGCAATGAAACAGAATGTATGCTCAATATCATTGAAAAAGAAGTGTCGCAATCCTTATTTTATTGGAATCCTTTCTGCAATAGTTAAATACTTAGATAAGCATAATTTTAGATTCAGTCGCAATCCTTATTTTATTGGAATCCTTTCTGCAATTGCAAAATTAATTATTTTCAATATTAACAATAGCAGTCGCAATCCTTATTTTATTGGAATCCTTTCTGCAATAAAAAATTTTGAACCTTTTCTCCGTCAATTTCAAAAGTCGCAATCCTTATTTTATTGGAATCCTTTCTGCAATACCTTTTTAACTTTTTTTTAAATTTTAACTATTTTTAAGTCGCAATCCTTATTTTATTGGAATCCTTTCTGCAATGAAAAAATGAAAAGCACAACAATAAAAACATTTGAAAAAGTCGCAATCCTTATTTTATTGGAATCCTTTCTGCAATATTATTACAAGCAAACCAAGTATGGCATGAAAGTTGTCGCAATCCTTATTTTATTGGAATCCTTTCTGCAATACGGTTTCGATGAGATTTTTGGAGATGTGAGATATAAGTCGCAATCCTTATTTTATTGGAATCCTTTCTGCAATAGTTATAGAGTTCATAATAAATTGGTCAAAAAAGAGTCGCAATCCTTATTTTATTGGAATCCTTTCTGCAATAGCACATGTAACAATCATTAATGATGATGTATTACGGTCGCAATCCTTATTTTATTGGAATCCTTTCTGCAATAGCATACTCAAGGAAATCAGATTTGGAAAAAGTATGTCGCAATCCTTATTTTATTGGAATCCTTTCTGCAATTCCATGAAAGCGTATTTAATAAGAAGCGACAAAAGAAGTCGCAATCCTTATTTTATTGGAATCCTTTCTGCAATAGGTTCAAGGAAAAACCAAGAATTCAACTATCACCTGTCGCAATCCTTATTTTATTGGAATCCTTTCTGCAATACTGTAGGAAACAAGGAAAATAAACTTCGTACACATTTGTCGCAATCCTTATTTTATTGGAATCCTTTCTGCAATACAACAGCCACGAACACTTACTACGATAGCTATATGTGTCGCAATCCTTATTTTATTGGAATCCTTTCTGCAATATATTAAAAAGGTTTAATTTAATTTAAACCTTTTTAGTCGCAATCCTTATTTTATTGGAATCCTTTCTGCAATAATAAAAAAGAGTTCGAGAGAATGTTTGAGTTTATAAGTCGCAATCCTTATTTTATTGGAATCCTTTCTGCAATAAAAACAAAGTATTATCTTAATATTACTGTTAAGTAGTCGCAATCCTTATTTTATTGGAATCCTTTCTGCAATGTGATTTGGAGGAGTATTTGGAGGAGAGAGAGTATGTCGCAATCCTTATTTTATTGGAATCCTTTCTGCAATACTTTATAGTATATAAATGTTTGTAATGTTTTCTGTAAGTCGCAATCCTTATTTTATTGGAATCCTTTCTGCAATAGGTCAAAAATTTACTTAATTTTTCCTATAACCTGCAGAAAAGTTGCGTTTTTACAAAGTTCATGTGCAAATATTAAAATAGAATACACTTAATAAATATTTGCACAACTAATATTTATAATTATACCATCCAAAGCTTAAATAAACAACCAAATATTCAAAATATAAAGGCATACTCTAAAGTTTATCAATAAAAACATTCAAAACATAGTTTACAGAACCAAAAAATAGCTTAAAACAAATTTTATTTTTAAAAGAAAAAATAGATAAAATTAAAAATTTAAAAAAATAGCTAACATTTGCACAATTACCATCTTAAGTAAAAAGGCACATATGAATCATTATCAATTAAAAAAGATACAATTTTCTTTGATTGACCCATAATAATATCACAATAAGCTATTTTCTTATCATCATAATTTATTTTATTAGACAACTTATTTAAAATATTTTGAATCAATATTTGTTTTCCACTATTTTTAATTAAAACTGATTTATCATTTATTGCAAAATCATCAATTGTAATTTGATTTTTATTAACTAACGATAACACAGTTTTATCAACTAACTGCTGTCTAAATTCTTCCATTAAATCAAAAATCAAACTAGGTCTTCCATGTCTGTCCGAATGTAGAAACCCACAATAGGGATCAAGACCCGATAAATGAAGTGATTTCCATATCTCAGACTGTAAAATTGCATAAGAATAATTTAACATGGCATTTATTGGATCCTGTGCATATCTCCCACTTCTTATACTGAAACTAAAATCATCAGGAATTATTGATTTAACTGCCTTCCAGTATTCAACTGATGCCTGGCCTTCAACACCAAAAATCCTTGATTGAATTTCAGAAGAAGGCATTATCCTTATTTTGTCAAGTTTAACCACTAGCTCAGATAATTTATCTCTTTGTTCTTTTAAAAAATTATTATTTTCCCTTGATTTGGCTAAAGTACCTAATGTTGCTTTTTGATTTTCTATTTTTGATTTTATAAAAGCTTTTGCAAGAAATCCACTTCTTTTATCCATTAAAGAATAGTACTGTTCTTTTCTAATTTGAATATTCTTATTTTCACCAGAAGCCAATCTATACTTAACATCCCCTCTCCAATCAATGCTTAAACAATCCACATCATTTTTAGCTAGCAATTCTAAAGCATCAAAAGTAATTGAACCTTTTCCTAAAATTAAAATCTGTTCTAAATCCTTTGCAAGGAAAAAATCCAATTCCTTATCATCCTCTTTAATTACAATCTGATTGTCCCTTTTACGGATAGACTTCCCATAACCATCTACTACTAATTTCATATTAATCTAAATAAATCTGAATACCTGATTTTTAACAGGCAATTCCACATCTCCTGAAAGTAAAATGGAATCCTTACAACTTTCACAAAAAGGAAAAAGAATCACACTATCCTTATCAGAAGATAAATAAAGTTCAAAATTTTCTGACAAATCTAGTCTTGATTCTAAATCCAAATAACCTATAAAAACAGATTTCTGAATTCTGTGCAGACCAAAATGTTGCAATTGCTTAATTAAATTGGATCTGCTTGTATTATCAGCAATATCATAAACAACAACAGTTAACATTATTTAATCTCACAAACAGTTCCAAAACCATGACTAACACCTTTTCCTAGGCCAAAAAAGTCAGGAATATCATAATGAACCTTAAATTCACCAACAAATCCATTAAATATTAGCGATTTATATTTAACTTGTTTAATTTCAAAGTGAGATTTAACATGAAGTCTTTTATTAACAATAATACCAAGCCCTTTAGACATGGAAAGAAGATTTCCAACAAGAATATTGTTTAAAAAGTTTTTTTTATCTTTCCAACCATACAACTCATTGTATTTAGAGTAATTTTTCTGATTTAAACCCAACCACGGAGTTACAAACTTATAATGTTTTTCCTCAGAAGAAGGTTTTACATCCACCTCTTTTTCAGAGAGGATTTTCTCAGTAATCTTATACTCCTTATTTAACTTAAGAATATTCAAATCAGAAGATATCTCTTTTAAAACATCTCCCCCCTCTTCAATTCCTAAAATTACTACATCACCATTAATAATTTTATATTGTACTAAAGGGTATGTGAGAAGGTGATTATCATTACCATAATGATTATGTAAAATAGGATAATCTTTAAATGTGTTTCCAATATATCCTCTTACCTTATTTGCACCTTCTACAACTGTCTTATCAGTTTTTAAAGTTAAATTTACAGTATTAATTTTCATAAATTACTCCTTAAATTTAGGGAATTTTGCCATTTCCATGTATTTTTCAATTTTTGGGAATACTTTAATTGAATACTTTAAAACACCTTCAAATAAATTTTCAGCATCATCTTTAGAAATTGGATTGAGACCATGTGCTAATAAGGAATCATTACGTTTATTTACCTTATTTTTTAATTTTTTATCATCTAAATATTCATTAGCATATTGACATCTTAAGTGTTTTAAAAATCCAAAACTTTTAACCAATGCAATTTTCATTAGTCCTTTTTTAGCACGCCTATAATCATCTAAACCTTTAATATATTCTACAGCTTCTTTATTATCACAATTTTCAATAGCATCTAATGGAATGCGGAATATTTTATTTTTTCTTAGACGAGACAATTCAATAAACCCTTCATTTACTAAACCAGTTTGTGCAATGAGTTCAGTAGCACGATATAATCTAGCAACAGCATCATCATATTTACCTTCTTCAATTCTTCTTGAAGCATTATTTAATAAATCAGGCAGATAATATTTAACATCATTTTCTTCAATTAACCCTTTTCTAGAAATTTTTAGCTTTAAAAATTCGATATTATCTTCAATTTGTGATAAAAATCCTGGAAACTCCTCTTCAAGAGTATTTTTAATATTTTCAGAATCATTAATTTTCTTTAGAATTTGATTTTCTAGATAACTGTTTAATGTTTTTTTATCAGCAATTAAATTGTTGAATTTATCCCAAACATCATACAATTCAACTAAATCAATATATAAAGTAGCTAATTCCTTAAGATTTTTATCCTCTAATTTTTTACTAGCTACAATAAAATTTGATTTAGCTGCAGTAAATTGATATTTATTGAAGAAATCCATTCCCCTGTTAAATTCAACAACAGCATATAAATCATAAGGGTCTTTTTGACTTATAATCTCTTCAAAACCACTTACTACAACACCCACTCCATCCTTATCTCTTCCTTCACGACCTTTATTAGATCCAACATAAGAATATTTACATTCTTCACCAATAGCTGCAAGAACTAAACCTGCAACCATTGGTTTAGTACCTCCAGTAAAATCCACATTTACATCAAAGTCCTTTTTTAAAGAAGAAATAATTTCTCTTGATTTTGAAAAAGACTCCTCAAGACTCTGCTCATTATTAAGCTCCTTTAAAGAATATTGTGAATTTTCATAATCAAATTCATCCAATATTTTATCTACAGACTTTTTTGTATCTTTTGAATGTAGGAAATAAATGAAATCAGGTTTAAACTTTTTAATAGAATAAATTAGAGGTTCTTCTGAACCTCCAACACTTAAAACTAATGCTTTTTTCATATTTTCACCTAATTAAATGATAGTTGAACCCAACCTAAAGGATATCCTCCTTTAAATGTAACTTTTCTAGATTTAGGGAAACAATAGTCATATGATTTGCCTTTAGTGATGCTTCTAACTTTTTCAAAATAATCATCAAAGTTATAATCATCATGCTCTTTAATTTTAAGACCTATTGTTGTTGCTAAAAATCCAGAACCTCCACCAATTTTAAGCATAGGTTTATTTGGAGTGTTAAGTTTTTCTCGTTTTTTATAGAATTTTTCTAAATAAGAAATACTATTTTCTTCAGCAAATTCAAGTTCATGATTAATATATGCTTTAGAAAATTTGTAAATAGACTCTTTTATATAATCTAAGTTAATTAAATACTCTTTATCATTAATTCTTAAAGTACGATAAATATTTTTATCAAAATTTGTTGATAAATTAAATTTAAGATTATTGCCCCTATCAATTGTTTCTAAATAGCTTATAACAGTTCTACCATTTCTTGCATATGTCTGATTTCCAGAAGGATTTGTTGCCATTACTGAAAAAATATCATAGACACTTACTTTTTTAGCATCCGATGAATCAGAAATATTTAAAAATTTCATAATACTGCTTTGAGCAGCATTTCCAAAGTTATCAGATGAAAATTGGCTGTTAATGAAATCGTTATAGTCTCTTCCCACTAAACATGGACCTTTACGACCATGTTTAATTTTACCTAAAACCCTTTTGACATCCTCAAAATCAACTGAATTATATAGAATAGCTGTTTTAATAGCTCCTTTAATAGAAGATCCTGGAATATAAGCCTTGTTTAATGTTTTAATAATTTCACCAATATCCTGATTAGGACCAGGATTATTTTTACATTTGTTATAAGTGAAATAGTTTCTATATTTATTTGGTATTTTTGAGTCAAAATCTGCTAATCTAAAGTTAGGAGTTGATAAGTCATTTATAAATTTATCTTTTTCATCATCATTTAAAGACAAATAATACTTGGATACATTTATTCTCTTAAATATATCAAATCTTTCTCCGTTCTTATTTTTAGCTTTAGTTGAAACATATTCAGAAGCCCCATATTCATTTCCAGAACCAATATAAACTGGAGATAAAACCTTTAGATTACATTCATAATTATTAGCCATTTTATTCCTCCAAATTATTTATATTGTATTTTAATGGAAATGCAAAACCATATTCAACAGCTGGATTGATCTTACCAGAATCTACAATTTTACCATAAAATTTTTGATAATCTGGAAAAGTAGAACCTTCTTTAAAGAATTTTACCTCTTTTCTTATTTCACCAGAAGCACTTCTTCCTCTTTTTGAGTCAATTTCATATGATGAATATTCATTAATTCTCTTTAAATCTTCATTTGTTGGAATGAATCTTGAAAGAGTAATAAAGTTACCTCCATTATTATTTCCCGCTAAATCATTTAAATTAACATCTTCAATTTCATAGACAAATTGTCCTTTTCCAGTAGATATATCTCTACCAAAACCTCTATCTTTTAGAAATTTAATAGCTCCTTTAAGAACAGGTTCATATTCTTTATTGTAAAATTCAACAAAGAAGAATAACCCCCTATTCATAAAATTATCTCCTTCACTGTAAAAAATTCCTTCAGTTTCATTAGTTAATCTATTTACACTATTGTTAGGGAGAATGTTACTTTTTTGACTATTATCAATTGAATATTCTTTTCCCATTAAGAGATTTCCAGATTTATAATAACTATCAAAATTATTTAAGATTTCATTTTCTGAAATTTCACCATTGATTAATTTAAAGAAAATTTCTTCTTCAAAGTATTCAATTTTCTTAAATTCTTTTAATATATCCCTATTTTTAACTTCATTTGATTTTTTATTATTTAAAATCAATTTTGGGTAAAATCTAACTTTTTCATCCTGAGAATATATGAAAGGAAATGTTGAAGTGAGAACAAATGGAGGTTCACCCTTTTTAAAGCTATCAAGCAATTCATCTACTTTATTTGGATAAAGTTCGCTTATTGAATAAAAAATAGCTCCAAATAATGTGTCTGAATGTAATTTAGGAAATAATGATAAAGGTTTAATATAAACCAACATTGTTATATCTCCTTTAATTTCCATTTAATTTGTCAATTGCTTCATTAAGTGTTTTAGAAGATTCAACTAATATTTCTTCACTATTGTCTGCAGTGTAATATTCTTTACTTCTTTTAGCGATTCTGATGTTAGTAAATCCTATTTGACCAGATCCTCTACTTCCACTTCCACCAAGATAATTATCTTCAACTAGTTTCATTGCTTCTAAAAGATTATCTAAATTGGATTCATCATCATCTTCATAAACAGTTAATATAATCTCAAAATTGAATTTAGATCCTTTTGGAACTCTTTCAATGTTTCTTGGATTGGCTTTAGAAGTGATTCTATTAATAGTATTTTCATATTTACGTTCAGTTCCTTTTAAAATCTCATCACTAGTCTCCCATAACTCTAGAGTTTCATCAGTAGGATAAGCATCTCTTACAATAGTTCTAGTTGGATATTTTTCACCACTTTCAGATGCAGACATACCAAATAATTTAGAACTTAAGCAATCAGGATCTGTTGCAACTTTACCTCTGTTTTTAATTACACTATCAGCTGATTGTTTATCATAGAGTTCAAGTAAAGACCTTAATTTACCTTTTAGTGAAGAACCTGGAATAAATGGATGACCTGAAATAGCATCCCTTATAACTGGATTGTCACTTCCACCAATATCAATGGAATCATCGGATCCACCAATGTGAAGACCTGTTTTACACTCAATTTCCCCATTAATTACATAATTTTCTTTAAACATTAACAATCACCTATTCACCATATAAATATTTATGATAAGCTACTATTGATTCAAAAAATTCAATAAATACCTTTAAATTTTCCATTTTCTCTTCTTCACTACCTATATCAACTTTTTCCATACATGTCATAATTAACTTATAAAATGGTTTTGGCATTTTTTTCCTTCCAACAGAAACTGCCATCCTTGGTTTTAATAAATAAAATTCAGATTCAATTTCATCCCAAGAATTTTTTTGTTCTATTTTACGAATAGCTGCAAAGAATTTCCTTAATTGGTTTGTTTTTAAATCTTCAGAATTTTTTGCAACTATATAAGCATATCCATCATCTACATCTACAAATTTCTTAATTCCAATATCTTTTAACATTTTACAGCTTTTAATTTCATTTGTAATTTTTTTCATTTCACCATTGTCGTTATTTTGATTTCTATAAGCAGCCATACAATCACCTTAACCTTAAGCTAACCCATGATACAGGGACTTTAATCCATGGCATGAATTTCATTGTTTTTTTATCTAGTTCATTTCTAAGAGTTCTATCAGAAATAAGTCTTAATTTATATTTGAGCATTGGTACATAGGCTCTTTTAGATATTCTCTCATTAACATCATTATGCCAGTCTTTTTCATTGTTAATCTCAATTGATTTAACATTAGCACGAGATTCCCATATCTTAAGCAGTGAATAAACAATACCCATTGATATCTTCTTATTTTCAGCATAAGATTCCAATTCCTCTGCAAAGTCCAATAAATCATAAAATCCTTTTTGAAGACCATTTGATTTCCAGGATAGGATTTCATTAAATAATGTGATTTTATTTTTTCCACATTCTTTTGACTTTTCAAGATTATCATCAGCAAGAATAGCTGCTTTTCCAATTGGGAATTTTGCTCCTGAAATATTGATTCCTGCAGATATATTTATTGAATCATTATCTGCTGTCCATTTTTTAAATTTAGACTGGAAACTTTCTGAAAACTTAATTATATCATCATAAGGGCCTAAAACTAGTAAATCATCTCCTCCTGAATAATTAATATAAATAGTTGAAATTGCATTTTCCATACATTTATCACAGATTTCTGCACCATCTTTAAGCCTGTAAACAGATTTTTTAATTATAGTATCTTCATCCCTTTCAAATTCAAGTTCTATTTCATCAAATTTATCAGCACAATCACTACAAGGGTCAATAAATACTTTAAATTCATCAACAATTTCATTTATTAAACCTGAGAAGAATAAATCAAGGTAGAAACTTAGAGAAGAAACTCTTGAAATACTTGAGAAATTATTGTCCTCATTTAAGTGATTAAATCCGTTTGAAAATATCTTACCTAAATTATCAACATCCATCTTTAAAACACCAAGTTTATTAGCTCCTTTACTAATTTTAGCTAAGTGTTCAAAGTATAATGGTTGACCTTTGATATTTGGCACATTGTTTCCTAAAAACTTAAAATCAAAGGATACATTTTCAGAGGTAACCTCATCTATCAAATATGTGAAATCAGTGCTGTTCAATATATAAACAGTAAATGAAATCTCAGGATATTTGTTAATAACTTTAATTACATCATTTTTACTCTTTTTAAAGATATAACCAATATTTAACAAATCAATAAAGAAATTAGATCCTTCAATTTCACAATCATTTTCATATTTAATCATATATCTTGAATTAGCTACTGCCTGACCAAGTTCTTCATGTCCTGCACATTCAGTACAGATTTTTTTATCTCCCTCTTTATAATTAATCAACCCATTTCCACAAACAGCACAAAGCTCTTTATAGTTAACATCTTCAATCTTAAAGACATCATCTAGATTTTGTGAGAATTTATGTTTCTTATCTTCAAAATGTTTAGAATTTAAATCTTGTAAAATTTTACCAAAATTCTTTAAATCTAAACCAGAAGATTCTTCATAAACCAATGATAAATACAATTCACTGTTAAAGTTTTTAATGAAAAATAGATTGATTTTTTCTTTAAATTCTTCAATAGCATCAATAGCCTTACTTGTATTTGGAGCTATTATAGTAAATCTTCCTCCACCACAAAACAGGATATTAGATGAGTTTAAATCTAATTTATTGATTAAATGTCCCACAATACTTTCAGCAAGTAAAGTAATGTAGAGAGACCTTCCCCTTAACCTTTTACTCATTCCGCTTTGAGCATCCTGTGGAGATGAAATTCTATAAATAAACTTCTGTATTCCAGATATATCACCAGTAACAACAAGATAACAATCCTGATCATCTTTTTTAGTTAATTTATTTTTATTATCTCTATCAAAAAGATATCTACAAGTTGCTAAAGCAGCAGTTGTTTTTGCATGATCATACAAAGAAACATCACTTTCAGACAAATAAGTTGCTGAAGGAATTGTTGATGTGTATTTTTTTAATAATGCAAGAACTGTATCAAAGTCTTCTGCATCAATTAACTTAAATTCATTTATAAATTCATTCCATAATCTTTCATAATCTGGTTTTAAATTCCATCCATCCATTGCTTGATTAGTTGTCTCTTTAGGATAAAGTGAATCATTTAAATCAAGTTTTTCTAAAGGAATATAATAATCATCAGTTTCAGAATTATTTAATGCGATTCTTGAAAAAATAGAGATTAATGGAGTATCTAAAACCTCTTGTTTTTCATCACTAGCTATTCTCTCAGCAGATGAATGATGATCTGCTTTTTGAACAATACCACATAATTTTGGATTAATAGATTTAGAAGGTAGGTGATGATGCAAAACTAAATCTTCAATTTCATCACCATAGCTATCACGAACAAAATCTGCAGACCATTTACCATGAGCTCCATTTTGTCCATAATCATCAGCAGTTAACTTATCGTATCTAGAATCATACATTTTGCTTCCACTACGAACATTATCTGCTCTTTGATAAAATTTTCCAATATCATGCAATAATGAAGAGAATTTAACTATTTCCAATTCATTATTTATCATTATTCTCTCCTTAATTAAAGGTTAATTAAAAAACAGTTTAATTAACAGTGAAGAAATCATATTTTTCTCAGAATAAAGTTAAAAAAACCATTATATATTATTAAGTTGTAAACAAAGTTAAATAAAGTTTTCTAAATAATTTTATCATTCTATTCAAAAAATAAAATAAAAAATTAAACAAAATAGATATTTTAAATAAAAAATCTAATAAAAATCCACTAAAATCAATAAAAACTATGAAAAGTTAAAGTTATTTTAAAAATTTGTAAACAATTTAATAACAACATAAATATATTGAAATAAAAAAGAAAAAAAGTAGAAGTAAATTATCTCATTACTTCTAAAATTACATCAAGTTCTTCTGATTGAATAATATCTACTTTTTTACCAGAAGCACCTACAATATCCTTTTTGATGTTTAGTAAATCTTCAGACACTACTAATCCATCAATGTCAAGTTCACTAGCTGATTCCAATGCACTAGCTATTTCTTCAATGTCAGCAGTGTTTAAGTAGCCAGCGATTTTACCAGCATCTCCTTTGAATTTAGGTCCTATTTGAGCCATGTCAGGAGTTACCTCAACTATTTTTTCATGAACTTCAGGTTTTCCTGTTTTAATAGCTAAATTTTCAATTTTTAAGGTTCCTTTAATGTCATCTGAGAATTCTTCAAAGATATCTTTAAGTGAATCATTGGTATAGACAGACACTTCACTGAGAGCTGCATTTAATGGGATTTTTGCAGAGGACTTGAATCTTCTAATTTCATCAATTAATTCAATAGCTGCTGCTCCTTTTTCTTCTGCATCTGCACTTATTAAATCATCATTTACTTCAGGCCATGAAGTGGTGTGGATTGATTCACCTTCTCCAAAGTACTGATAGACCTCCTCTGTGAAGAATGGTACAATTGGAGCTAGGAGTTTTAATGATGTTTCAATTACGCATCTGAGAGTGTATTTAGCAGCTTTTCTTGATTCATCAGATATTTCATCATTGTACAACCTGTATTTTACAGCTTCAATATATTCATCACAGAAATCATGCCAGATAAACCTTTCAATTGATGTTATTGTTTCTGCAAAGTTGTATTCTGCAAATGCTTTATCCACATTGACATTTAGGTTGTTAAGTTTTGATAAAATCCATAAATCTAATGGTCCCAAGTTGTCTTTAACTTCTTCAAAGCTGACTTCTTCATCAAATATCTGCATACTGATGAATCTAAATGCATTCCAGAATTTTCTTAGGAATTTGTATCCGTGTTTTATATCTTTCCAGTCAAATGCCACATCTGAACCTGGAACACTGTTTGCTGCCCATGTTCTAAGTGGATCTGCACCGTACTGTGAAATTACATCATCTGGAGCAATTACATTTCCTCTGGATTTACTCATTTTATATCCATCTTCACCAAATACCATACCATTGATTACAATGTCATCAAATGGTTTTTTGCCAGTTAAAGCAAGGCAACGGAGTGTTGTGTAAAATGCCCATGTTCTGATAATATCATGTCCTTGTGGACGGATATTAGCTGGGAAATTGTCCTCATATCCTGGATTTGGCCATCCTGCAATGGATAATGGTGAAATGGAACTGTCCATCCATGTGTCTAAAACATCTTCTTCAGCTATGAACTCTTCACATCCACATTCACATGGTTTTTTAGGCTTGTCCTGTGTTGGATCAATTGGTAAGTCCTCTTCATCTGGAAGGATTACTTTTCCACAGTCTTTACAGTACCATACTGGAATTGGAGTTGCAAAGATTCTTTGTCTTGAAATACACCAGTCCCATTCCATAGAATCTGCCCAATTTAGGAGACGGCTTTTCATATGTTCAGGTACCCAGTTCATTTCTTCTGCAGCATCTTTAATTTGATCAACTAACTTGCTGACAGCTACAAACCATTGTTTTTTAACTAAAATCTCAATAGGAGTTTTACATCTCCAGCATTGACCTACATTCTGTTCTACTTTTTCCTGTTTTAATAGGTAGCCTTCATCATCTAAGTCTTCAATGGTTTGTGCTTTACAGGTTTGTAAATCCATTCCTTCATATCTTCCTGCTGCACTTGTTAATAATCCTTTTTCATTAATTGCATCGATGATTTCAAGGTTGTGTTTGTTTACCCAGCTTACATCAGTTTTGTCCCCAAAGGTACATACCATTACTGCACCAGTACCGAATTCAGGATCTACTTCTTCATCAGCAATTATTTTTACTTTCTGATGAGATAGAGGTACTTCCACATATTTGTCTAGGAGATGTGCATATCTTTCATCATCTGGGTGAACTACAACAGCTACACATGCAGACATTAATTCTGGACGTGTTGTTGCAATCATTACACCCTCTTCAGATGGATCTGCTTCTTTACCAGATGCTTTAGATGATTCAATATCTGCATAGGAATCTTCTTTTGCAGGAGGGAAGTTTACATAGTTTAAGAATGTTTCATTGTCACTATATTCAACTTCTGCAAATGCAATAGCTGTTTCACAACGAGGACACCAGTTTACAGGGTGAATACCTTGATAGATTAATCCTTGTTCATACATTTTTAAAAAGGAATATTGAGTCCTTTTCATGTATTCAGGAGTCATTGTAATGAATTCGCGACTCCAATCCTGTGAAAATCCAAGAGATTTCATTTGATCTTTCATTTTAGCTATGTTTTCAGTGGTAAGTTCAATACAGTACTCTCTGAATTTAGCTCTTGAAACATCATTTTTCTTGATGTTGTGAGTTTCTTCAACTTTTACTTCTGTTGGAAGACCATGGCAGTCCCATCCTTGAGTAAATAAGACATCATTACCTTTTAATCTCCTGTATCTTGCATTCATATCAATGTAAACCCAGTTAAGAACATGTCCTAAATGAATAGAACCTGTTGGGTATGGAGGTGGGGTGTCAATAATATATCTTGGTCTTGTTCCATCACCAAGGAATTTATAGATGTCATCGCTCTCCCATCTTTTCTCCCAATCCTTTTCTTTATTAAAGTCATAGTCTTTTGGAATATTTTTATCTGACATGTATTCTCTCCAAAATTAATAAATAAAAATAATATTATTAATTATATATTTTAGACTTTAAAAGCTTAATGTAAAAAATAGCTATTTTAAGAGTATAACAAAAAATAACTTCAAAAAAAAAAAATATTATAAAAATTTTTTAGCTTCTTTAACAAATTCCTCTGCTTGAGTAATTTTTTCAATAGCTAATCTTTTAGAAATATTATCAACCGCTTCATAATCAGCAGTTTCTCGTAAAGTTTGAGTTCTAGCAAAATTACGATAAATTTCTAGATTAAAAGTACCATCCTTAACATATTCTTTACCAAAAGTACTAATTAAACCAGAATGAGTTTTTGGAAATATATTTTTCTTAATAAGTAATGCTTTAGCAGTTAAAAACATTGCATAATAAGAAAGACTAACAGAATCACTATAATCACCCAATTCAATGAGCAATTTGCTAGATTTTAGCTTAGTATTTACTTTATCCATATAATCAGTAATTTCAGACAAGAACTACACCATCCTTTAAAACATTAGTGAGAAATGAATAATTTTTTGTTTGATTAAAATGTTTTTCACTCATAACATGAGCAGAAATAAGTTCTCCTTTATCTAAAATTATTTTAACAACTTCTTCTGCAATTAATGGTTCAATTTTCCTACCATGATTACTAATAATAAGAATATCTATATCTGAGTTAGAATCATCTTCGCCTCTAGCTACAGATCCAAATAAAATTATTTTTTTAACATCCTCTGTTTTTATTGCTCTTGCAAACTCCTGTGCGATTTTAGTTCTATTAATCATAATCTTATCAATAATATATATTCATTTATTATTTAAAATAAGTAGTGATTAATATCATAAAATAACTATCTCTCAAAATAAAATATGTTTTATTATTCATTTATATTCTTATTTAATATATTAAAATAAAATAAAATATTGTTTTTAATTATAAAAATTTATTTAAATCAAAAATATTTACTTAATTGTTCAAGTTAACTATTTAAATTAATAAATAAAAAACCATACTTGTTTAACCTCTTGAAAAAAATGTATATTTGTATACAAATATATTAATATACAAAAACAAGGGGACTAAAACATGGCAACAACAATAAGAGTAGATGAAAATGTAAAAAAGCAGCTTAAAATAAAAGCAGCAGAAACAGGAAAAAGCCAATATGAGCTTGCAAACAAGTATATCCTAGAAGGATTAAAAAACGACAAAACACCATGTGATACAATGACTATAGAAGAAATAGAAGCATTATTAGAACATGACAAACCTGAAGGCAATAAATTATTAAATGAAATAGATGGAACAATTGACATTGATGAGATAACAGACAGTGTTAAATTAAAAAAGGACAGTTATAAAATTTAAGGGTTTTAAATATGATATTTATCGATTCCAGCTACTTAATAGCTTTAATGCTAAAACAAGACAGAAATTATAAAAAAGCCAGTGCTTTAAAAACAACAATATTCAATGAAAGAATTATAATTAATAATACTGTCCTATCAGAAGTATTAAACAGTTTTAACAAATATAACTCACCTAATCTTGAACATAATGTAAATAATATGTTTAAATTTGACATTGATTATCTAACAGAACAAGACTATAAAAAAGCATTAACTTATTATAGATATTATAATACTGCAATTAATTTTAGTGATTGTACAATACTAGTAACCATGAACAAATACAACACTGACAAAATAGTTAGCTTTGATAGCGACTTCAATAAAATAAAGGGAATAATCAACATCTCTTTTTAGACAATTTCATGCTAAAATTTACACATTTACTTTTTATTTATTTTTCAATTAGCTAATTTTCATAATTTATTTAACTGAATATACACATAGTAATAGCTAGATAATACTAATTTTTAAGCTATTATCAAAGGGTTTTGAAGTGATATTAAATGAATGCCCAAAATGTGGAAGAGAATTTCCAGATGATATTAATTTCTGCAATGAATGCGGAACAAAATTAGTTAAAGATGGAAATTTTATAGATGAATGGAAAGGTTGGAGCACATCCAAACAGATATTATCCCTTGTTGGTGCTTGCTGTGTTATATTAATAGTGATTGGTGCAATCAGCTCCTTTTTAACTCCAGAAAACGAAGACACAACTGTCATAAACAATACATCATATAATGTAACCGTAGGTGACTATTCTAATTCTGTAAGCAGCAGTTCTGATGGCTATGATACTTATTATTCCTATGAAGATGAATATGGATCTGGCGATTTGGAAGGTACTGTTTATAGTGATGGAAGCATAGAAGCTCATCAAAAAGGAACTACTGAATTTGGAGATTATGAAGTTAATTCTTACATGGACAGTGATGGAAATATCCATGGAACAGTAACAACAGGTGGATATACATATTATGTTTAATTTTTAAGGGTTTTTTAATTAAAAAAAACTCTACTTTTTTTTAATGAATATATTTATAACTGCCAACTATTAATAACTAAAAAACAAGAATAACTAATTTAGGTGCATTAATGAATAACATCATCATCTATGGTTCCCATTATGGAACAACTGAAAGATATGCAAAAGAACTCTCAAAAGAAACAAACATTGAAGCAGTAACCTTTAAAGAAATTACCAACATTAACCATTATGACCAGATAATCTACTTAGGTGGCCTCTATGCCGGAGGAGTTTATGGAATGTCCAAAACATTAAAAAAGTTAAAAGACATTAAAAGTAAGAAAATCATAATTGCTACAGTTGGCCTTGCAAATCCTAAAGATGAAAAAAACATTAAAAATATACAAAGCCATATGAAAAAGCAGTTAGATGACGATATTTTTAAAAATGCAAAAATATTCCATTTAAGAGGAGCTATTGATTATTCTAAATTAGGATTTATCCACAAATCAATGATGAAAGCACTCCTTATTAAAATTAAAAGAACACCAAATGATAAAAAAACAATTGAAGATAAAATGATACTTGAAACCTACAACAAAAAAGTTGATTTTATTGATTTATCCAGTTTAAATGAAATAATAAATGAGATAATCTTATAAAATCCATTTATTTTTAATCATATATCTAAAGATTTAAATAATATGCCACTAAACTATTTTTCCCAAAGTAATATCTTAAGTTATAGAAATTAGATTTTAAGAGATAACTATATTATATAAGATATATAAAAAATTATATATTGTTAATTATTAATTGATTCAACTAAAAAGGAGTGTGATAAAAAATGGAATTATTATGGTTTTATGTAGCTGTTGCATTAGCTATTAGTGACTTAATCCACACACAACTTATGTGGAAAGTTATGGCTGATTTTTACATAATATTAGCTGGCCTTATCCACAATACTGTTAAATCAAATGTTACTGTTTGGATTATACATGAATTATTTGAAGCAATATTCCACTTTATAGTTATTTCAGTCCTGTTCTTGTCACCGACAATTGGATTTTTAGCTGCATTTATACACTTTGTAATTGATGTATCACACACTTTATTACTAGATAATGTTGATATGAATGAAGCAGAACATAGAGCATTACATTTTGTAATCGAATCAATCTTTTTCATGGCAATATATGGAGTATAGCTATGAAAAACTAAATTAAATGAAATTGGAGTATACTATGCCAGTAATTACATTTAAATATCAAGATTTAAAAGATTTAGGAATCGATATGGAGAAAGATGAACTTATAGACACTTTACCTATGATGGCTAGTGACATTGAAGACTTTGATGATGAAGAAATCAAAGTAGAGTTCTTCCCTAACCGTCCAGATAACTTATCTGTTGAGGGTGTTGCAAGATCTTTTAAAGGATTTTTAAATCAGGAAACAGGCCTTCCAAAATACGAAGTTGAAGAATCTGGAGAAAAAGTAATTGTAGATCCTGAAGTAGCTAAAATAAGACCTTACATTGCATTTGCAAAGATTGAAGGTGTTGATTTTAGTGGAGACAAGTTAAAATATGTAATGGATTTCCAAGAAAATCTCCACTGGGTTATTGGAAGGGACAGAAAAAAAGTAGCTATTGGTATTCATAATGCAGATGTTGTTGAAGCACCATACAATTACATAGCTACTGCAAAAGATGAAAATAGCTTCGTTCCTCTTGAAAAAGATGCTCCAATGACTCCAGAAGAAATTTTAAGTGAACATGATAAAGGTGTGGCTTATGCACATCTCCTAGAAGACTTTGATAAATATCCTTTAATTCTTGATAAAGATAATCAAATTTTATCTATGCCACCTATTATTAATGGTGAGTTAACTAAAATTAATGAAAATGTAGAAAACATCATTGTAGATGTAACTGGTATGGATGAACGTGCAGTTAATCAAACCTTAAATATTATTTGCAGTTCATTTGCTGAAGTTGGAGGAAAAATAAAAAGTATGGAAGTTGTTTATGATGACAGAACCATTACAACTCCTGATTTAACTCCACAAGTTCAGAATGTTCATGTTGATTTAGCTAATGAATTAATTGGTGGAACTCATTTAACTGCTGAAGAAATCAAACAATTATTAAGCCAGGCTCGTTTTGATGCTGAAATAATTGATGATAATGAATTAAAAGTCTACATTCCATCATATAGAATAGATATTCTTCATGAAGTTGATGTTGTTGAAAATATAGCTATTCAATATGGAATTAAAAAAATAGATGCTCAATTACCAAACATATCAACAGTAGCTTATGAACATGAATGGTTTACCTCTGAAGCAACCATGCGTGAAGTTATGATTGGAATGGGATTCCAGGAAGTAATGAGCTTAATGCTTACAAGTGAAGAATCCCACTATGAAAAAATGAAACAGAAAGAAGAAAATCATGTTCAAGTAGCACGTCCAATAACTATTGACAGAACTATGATTCGTACAAGTTTAATCAACAGTTTAATGGAATTTTTAGAAGACAACAAACATGAAGACTTACCACAAAAGATATTTGAAATTGGAGATGTCTTATATCTCGATGAATCAAAAGAAAATAAAGTTACAACTTCTAAAAAACTAGCTGCTTTAATTTGCCATTCAACTGCAAACTTTACAGAAATCAAATCAACAATGACAACTGTTTTAGAAAACCTTGGATACAGCATGGAAATATCTGACAGTGAAAATCCATCATTTATTCCTGGAAGAGTAGCTAATGTAGAAGGAAAATCTGGTAATGGATCCATTAAGGGATTCTTTGGTGAAATTTCACCTGAAGTAATTACCAATTTCACTCTTGAATATCCAGTTATTGGATTTGAAATTGAATTTTTAAATTAGATTAAAAAATATCTAATTTAAACTCTTTTTTTATAATTATTTTATATCTACTATAAAAAAAAATTAGATAATATAAATAATAATATTTACATTACAATGAAACATTCTATAAAATAAAAAAAACATTGGGAAAAAACATTATTTTAAGATATTAATAGATTTTATTGATACAAATTAATGAATTTAAAATAAATTCAGCTAAACTTACTTAATTTTTTCAGATTTTTTTTCATGAGTAATAAAAAAAATATGCTAATATAAACATAGCTATTTTTTCTAATGTTATTTATTGAACTTAACACCGAGCCAAAATATAATAACACAATACGATTTTAATAGATAATTTATGATAAAGGTTATTATTTTAATGAAATAAAGTTTTTACAATTACATATTTTTTGTTTAAGTATACATCTTAAAACAATGCATTAACTAGATATTATAGATTTAAAATACAGATTTATATATTTTATAATTAAATTTAAAATATAATTATCAACTGACTTTCAAATTAACATCTTATTTTCCCAATTCAATCGTTATAAAATATATTTGAAAAATAATAAAATATACTTTAATAACAATTAATATTATTAAATACCCTATATAAAAACTTTTTGAAATAAAAAAAATTGAATTAAAAATTAATAAAAAAAATCTAATTTTTTAAAAAAAAAAAGAGAGTTTTAATGGAAAAAAACTCCCTAAGAAACAACAATTTTATTTGAAATAGCTGCATAACCCCAAGATGCAGTAGCTACATATTCACCAGGATTCAAATTAATATTCAACCTAGCAACACCATCACTATCAGTCACCCTATTATAGAACACACCATTAATATTAATAGTAACATTCTCACCAGCAACAGGATTACCATTGCCATCTACAAGAGCAACATCATAAGTATCACCACTACCAAAATCAATGTTCTTATCTTCACCAGTCAATACTGGTAAAACAGTAATTTCATTAGACATCATAAGACCAGAATATTGATCAATAGCAGTTAAAATATACTTACCAGGATTTAAGTTAATGTTTAAAGTAGCAATACCATCACTATCAGTCACCCTATTATAGAACACACCATTAATATTAAATGACAATACTCTGTCAGCAATAGGATTACCTTCACCATCAACTAGCAATGCATGATATTGAGTTCCATTACGGAAATATTTGACAACATCATCAGCAATAATAGTAGACAAGACAGTAATATTGTTACTCATACTTAAACCAGTTACTTCATCAGTTACAGTTATAATGTACTCACCAGGATTCAAATTAATATTCAAACTAACAGAACCATTTTCATCAGTAACACGATAATAAATAACTCCATTAATATTGAAAGATACATTTCTACCTTCAACAGGATTGCCCTCACCATCCACAACAACAACCTCATACTGACTTTCATTGTGGAAATATTTGATAAGGTCTTCAGAAATAATGGTAGACAAAACAGTGATATTATTACTGCTTAACTCACCTGTAACAGGGTTTTCAACAGTTAAAATATATTCACCAGGATTCAAATTAATATTCAACCTAGCAATACCATCACTATCAGTCACCCTATTATAGAACACACCATTAATGTTAAATGAAGCATTTACACCAGAAACAGGGTTACCTTCACCATCAAGAATCAATGCATAATATTGAGTTCCATTACGGAAATACTTAACTACATTATCAGCAGCTATAGTAGATAAAACAGTTACAGTGTTGTTAATATGAGCTGAACCTAACCTACCGTCATAATATGTTTCAATAACATAGTTACCAGCATTCAAATTAATAGCAATGAAAGCAAAACCATCTTCATCAGTAACACGAGTATAGTTATTACCATTTATGGAGAAAATAACAGTTTCATTAGCAATAGGATTACCAGCAGTATCAGTTAATTTAACAACAAAGCTAGAACCATTATGATAGTATAATACAAGATCATCAGCATCTAAAATAACTCCAGTCATATTAACAGTAAAGGAAGCAGATGCATTAGCAGCTAAATACTTGTCATCACCAGCATAAGAAACCTCAATAAGATAATCACCAGCAACCAAACCATCAACAGTTAAAACAGCCTCACCATCAACAATCTCAACAACCTCTACAATATCACCAATCACAATAGTAACATTACCAGAAGCATCAGGACTAACAGTAACAACAACAGTAGCACTCTCACCAAACTCAACATCATCAACAGAAACATCAAACTCAGGAGCTACCCTAACAACCTCAACAGTAAAGGAAGCAGATGCATTAGCAGCTAAATACTTGTCATCACCAGCATAAGAAACCTCAATAAGATAATCACCAGCAACCAAACCATCAACAGTTAAAACAGCCTCACCATCAACAATCTCAACAACCTCTACAATATCACCAATCACAATAGTAACATTACCAGAAGCATCAGGACTAACAGTAACAACAACAGTAGCACTCTCACCAAACTCAACATCATCAACAGAAACATCAAACTCAGGAGCTACCCTAATACCTACTTGTTGTTCAATTGTAATTCCTTCAAGTTCAGCTACAATATTGTTTTCTTCAGCATTATCGATAGTTACATTAACTTTTGCAACACCATTTACTAAATCAACAACATAGCTATTTTCACCGAGAACAACATTTACTGTATCAAATGGTAATCCTTCACCATCAATTAAAACACCTTCTTGATTATGTGTTAAATCAATAGTTACTTCTACAGTATCACCAACAGAAACATATTCTTTATCAACAGTCATGTTTAAGATTAACCATGAATCTGGAGTGTCAACATCCTCATTTATTAAGTTTGAATCAAATTCTGTGTTATCTGCAGTGTTACCCCACCAATTATCTTCAACAGTTACAGTACCACCATTTGGATAATAGGAAGTTATATAATTATAAATTGCACATCCATCTGCATCAGTATTATTAATAATAAATGATTTTGAGATAGATACATCAACATTACGTACATATATTGCACCAGCAGAAGTAACTGCACTATTATTAATAAATTTAGATCCGGTTATAATTACATTTCCTTCTTTAGCATAGGTTTGACCAATTACACAGATTGCTCCACCGCCGTAATTATCGGAAGTTGAATCAATTTCATTATCAACAAAAGTGGAACCAGATATTGTGAAATCACCAGAGGACTGTTGCATGAATATTGCTCCACCAGCATTAGCTTTGTTTGATGCAAATGTTGTATTGACAATATATTTTTCTCCATCAACAGTTTGCATGTAAATTGCTCCACCACCAAATTTGCCAGTTTCAGCAGTATTTGAAATAAATTCACTGTTTTCAATAACTAAACTGCTTGTACCAGTGGAAGAGAAATAATCAAGGTATATAGCACCACCAACATCACCAGTGTTGTTAGCTATTACGGAATTAGAAATGTATACATTTCCAACAGCATAAATTGCACCACCATTAAATAGTGCATAAGAATCAGAAATTATAACATCTTCTAAACTTAAATCACCCATACTGGTTATAGCTCCACCAGATTCAATAGTATTGTAACCATTAATTAAGGATAATCCTTTTAAGGTTAATGAAGCAAATAAGTTTTTAATTACAACACCTTGACCTTTTGCATCAATAATAGTTTCACCACTTCCAGCACCTTCAATAATTAAGTCATCACTACTTTCTAATTCAGATTCATTAAATACACCAGGACCAATAATAATATGGCCAGATCCACCATTAGATAAAGCTAATTCAATAGCTTTAGCAATAGTTTTTACAGGTAAATCAATAGAACCTTCATTTAAATCATCACCATCAACAGATACATATATAATTCCATTGTATCTAGGTAAGTTGTCTTGGACGGTACTTGATTCACTAGCATTTACACTTTGATCTCCTTTAGCAGTATCAGCAATTAAATAGTTATCAGTAACAGTAATAGTAGCATCATCTTCACCAACAATAGTAAACTCACCAGTAGTAGTGATATTATTATTTACAATAGTAGCACCTTGTCTGAGAACATAAATACCAGTTACAAGAGGATTAGGCATACTACCAGTAGAAATACCAGAACCGCTACCTAAAGAGTTGATAGTGTTATTTTCAATAACTGCTACAATATCAGTACCAAATGGACCAGAATAGATACCTAAAGTATAATTACCAGTTGCAGTAATATTGTTACCAATAATATTCTCATTCTGACCTGCAGAACTAATAGCCCAAACAGAATTAGCAGAAGCAGAAATAGTGTTATTAATCATATCAAATGAAGTATCACCAAAGAAACCTTCAGTATAAATACCATAAACAGCATCATCAGCATCAACAACAACATTATTGTTTATGAAAGCACCATCACCAACTTGTGCTTGAATACCCCAAGCACCATAACCATCAGCAATAGAAGTAATATTATTATTTTGAACAGTCACATTACTGCAATAAACATAATCAAAAATATCATAATCCATCATTCCTATAATACTTACACCATAAATGTATGCATTACCTTCAGAGTAAATAGTATTATTTTCAATAATACCATTAGGAGTAGTAGTTATATATACGCCATAACTTGTATCAAAACTACCATACATTTTACCATTAAAGGAAGTTTTGATTGTATTATTAACAATAGCGAAATTATCAGAATCACTAATAATCATACCAAGAGATTTGATATCCGCATTATAATTTGCATCATAACCAACTTCAATGGACGGAATGACAAATTCGAAATCATTATTAGTTATCTTAATATCTGAAGATTCAGAAATGTCAATACCTCTAGTATAAGTCCATTGATCACCGTCACCATAGAAATAAACTGTATTATTATTTAAATCTAAATTAACAGTACCAACTACTAAAATTGCATAACCACCATACTCATCAGTGGTAACATTAACATGATTATTTTCTATTCTAATATTTTCTCCTTCAACAACAATACCATTATCAAGAGCACTTTCAGCAGATACAACAATGTTAAAATTGGTCATATTAATATTAGAACCAATTAACTGAACAAAAATATCTTTAAGTACCGCATTATTACCAACAATTGCTAACTCCCTATCAATAGTGATAGCAAAAATACCCGGAAGACCACTAAATTCACCAACAAAGGTTAACATACTTCCTTCTTCAACAGAATCTAATAAATTACCATCTTTATCAAAGAAATTAAAGAAAGTATCATTAGTAACTATGTAACCTGGAATAGTGGATTCATTAACCATAAATGATATTTCAATATTTTCATTACCAGAAATTATGTTTAAAGTATTGTTTCCAGCTATTGGAATGTAGGTATTGGTTGCAACACCATCTTTAGTAGTTAAATTATCATAACTAAATGTTCCATTTTCAGATTCAAAATCAACTGAAACAGATGGGTAAAATACAACAGGTAACTCCTTAATCTCATTAGTTGCACTATCTAAATAATGATTAAAGTCAACAACTACATTAATTGGTGTTGATTCAAATACTTCTTCAGGAACTTCAACATTCATTATAATCCAATTTGAAGTATCAATAGCTGGGGAATCAACATAACCAAAATCATCATAACTGTAATATGAACCAGCACCCACTTTGTTACTTGGATTGTCATTAGTTCCCCACCAGTTATATTGAGCAGTAGGGCTAGAAGTATCCTCACCTTCAGTGAAAATGAGATAATTTGAACTATCTCCGATAAATGCAGAGTAGCTTACACTAAATTCATCAGCATCAGTATATATTGCATCTCCATCATAAGTAGAACCTGCAACATTATCAACAAAGATAGAATTTGTAATTACAGTAGAAGCACTAGTATAAATTGCTCCACCATTCCTATAAGCTTTATTTGATTTAAATACACTTTTATCAATATTTAAAGATACAGAATCCCTGTTGATATAAATTACTCCACCACCAGAAGAAGTAGCTTCATTTGAGACAAAATTAGACTCAGAAATTGTTACATTACCATTACTTGCTTGAATAATTCCTTGTCTCATAATATTATTAGTGAAGTTTGATTTGGAAATTACTACGTTCGCATTTTCAGAATAGATAAAACTATATCCATTACCAGTAGAATCCATCATATTGTTATTAAATGTAGAATTTTCAATAATCACATCCCCTGAAGCATAAATAAATCCATTACCTTTATTATCATGGAATTGTGTATTATTAATAACTAATTTACCACCAGAAATATATAATGCACTTAAAGTAGTACTAAAACCAGAAGTAACAGTATTAGAATAAATATCTACATTGTTTAAGTAAATATTTGAGTTTGATGCACGAAGTACAGCACCATAATTTTTATTTCCTCCAGTAAGAGCAATATTATTTAAGGTAAGATTAACATTACTCATTGATGCAAAGATAGAATTTGTATTATTACCATCAATTATTACATTACCTTCACCAGCAATAATTAAATCAGAAGATACTTGTAAGTTATTTTCAACATAAGTTCCTTCATCAACAATAATTTCATGAGATCCAGACTCTGCAAGTTCAATAGCTTTAGATATAGTTTTTACAGGACTGTCTTTAGATCCATCATTATTATCATCCCCATCTGCTGAAACATAGATGGTTCCATTGTATCTTATTTTAACAAGATTAAGTTCCATAACTTCATTATCAACAGTGAAAGTAACAAAGTTAGGTCCATCTGCATCAGTTACTGTATATGTAACAGACCCAATTTTATCATTTGTGATGATTTGACTATCTGAAAGAGTTCCACCAATAGCTTCTAAATCAACAGTAAATTCACCAGGAATACTACCTCCAGTTAATTCCTCAATAGTACCCTCAGTAGTATTTATACAATTAAAGTTAACACTAATTTCAATAGAATCTCCAACATTAAGACTATCTGGAAGTTCTACATCAATATCCATTATTACCCAACTATCCATAGTAATATTATTACCATTTATCATAGTAGTTGGATCATTAGTTCCCCACCAATTATTATTAGCTATAGCAACACCTTGTGTAACACCAGAATAGCTACTTGAATAATAATATGTTTCTAAACCCATATCATTAACAATATATGAGTATGAAATATCAACAGTACCCTTATATACATAAATAGCAGGAGCTTGTTCAGTAGCATTATTATCAGCAATTATTGAATTAGTAATAGTTACTGTTTTTCCTTCATCAGAAGGTCCAGCTTCTACTTGAATTGCAGCACTTTGTTTAGCAGCTGAACTATTAACAATAGTACAATTATCTATAGTAGTAGTTGTATTATATATCCATATTGCACCAGGATAATATGTTGCACTATTATTATTAAATAAAGAATTAGTAATTACAGCAGTATTACCCCTTAAATATAGAGCACCTGCATTATTAGCATGATTACTATCAAAAATACAATTATCTATAACAGTATCAAATAAATTATAACCCATATCCACCATTACTGCACCACCTCTTGAGGTAGTGGTAATATTAGTGAAATTAGAATTAGATACATTTAACAATCCAGCACCATATTCAACATAAATTCCTGCACCAGAACGTGCACTGAGATTAACAAAATTACAATTATTAACAGTTACATTTGCATAAACAGTATCACGAGAGAAATCTTCTGCAGCAACAGTTATTACAGCACCATAATCTCCACTATCCACATTTACGAAATTAATATTATCAAAAAGGACATTTCCTCCCCTTATTGTGAATAAAGTAACATCCTCATTATTACCATCAATATAAACTTCACCTTGACCAATGAAACTTATATCATTAGATAATTCAAAGGAATTTTCCTGATAAGTTCCTTCTTCAATAATAATTTCAGTAGGAGTTTCACCAGCTTCAGCAAGTTCAATTGCTTTAGCTATTGTTTTAACAGGACTACTTTCAGAACCATCATTGTTATCATCTCCTTTAGAAGAAGAAACATAAATAGCACTTGTTTGAGCAGCAACATTTATAGGAATAGATAAAGTTAAATCACCAGAAGTAACAGTGATTACATCACTACCAGCAACACTAGCTGAATAAACAGCATTAGCTTTACCATTTTCTGTATATGCATACTCATCAATTACACCATTGTTTGCAGCAAATTCAACTTTAATACCATCAGCTATAGCATCAGTTAAATCATATTCTGTAGTTCCATCTGTATATTTATCAAAGGTTACATCAATAGAAACATCTTCACCAACTGCAACATCAGCAGAATCAATAGTATAATCCATTACAATCCAGTTATTTACAAAATCATAAGGTTTATCATTAGTTCCCCACCAGTTGTAATCAACATTAATAGTTGTGTCATAAAATGATTCTAAAAATTCATTATTTAAAATTGCAGAGTTTTTAACTTCACAATCCCGCATACCTTGATAAAATATGAAATCAGATCCAGAATTATCAGAAATAATTGAAGAGTCTATATATAAATTACCCCTATTATAAAAAATAGATTCACCTTGATATCCATAAGCATTTTTATACACTAAATTATCTTCAATTATGGAATCTTCAATGTAAATATCTCCTCTATTATAAATAACACTATTTGCAGTTCCTTTAGAGCCACTAATTGTTGTATTAAATATATTGAGAATACCATTAGTATTATAATTATAAATAACACCATACATATATCCAGAACTTCCAGAATAAGTAGAGTTCTTAATTAGAGAGTTAGAAAGAGTATACTCACCAGAGCCAGAAAGGTAAACTGCAGCTCCAGCAGTAGTGGAAATTTTAGTATCTACAATATTACAATTATTAACTGTAGCTGTAGATGTGGTGAATAACTGCATTGCACCATATTTTGCAGAACAATTATAAAAATTACAATCTTCAATAGTTATATTTCCAGAGCCACCACCTCTTACTACAGCATAATTACCTGCAGTGACATCTTTAAAAGTTATATTTGAAAATAAAAGATTGCTTTCTCCACTACCGAAAAATACATATCCAGAAGTTGAAGGTGAAATAATTACATCCTGACTTTCACCAACAATGGACAATGATTTTTCAATATCCATTCCCCTATCATCATAAATTCCATTAGCAATGTAAATCTTAGAACCATCTGCCGCATTTTCTACTGCAGAACTGATAGTTTTATAAGGATTTACTTGACTTCCATCTTCAATATCACCAGAATAGCTACCATTTACATAAACAGTATTATCATTTGCAAGGGTGACTTCACCACTTGTAGAAATAACTTTATCATTTGTCATGTAAACAGAGTCATCAGCTGATATTGTTTCAACCGTGAAAGATACCTCCCCCGAAATATCTTCCACATCATCCAAATTTTCTGCACTGACTGCATTAATTCCCATAATCATGAAAATTAAACAAATCAATAACAGAAATTGACTTTTAAACAATTTCAAACTAAACACATCCAATTTATTTAATAAAATACATTTTAAAAAAAATAAAATATACTTTATTAACGATTATAAATATATCGGCAAAGATATAAAAAGATTATGAAAAAAATCCAATGCAAAAAAAAAAAGAATAAATAAAAAAAAGAAAAAAGAACAGTTAATTAATAAAGATTTCTTCTACTATAAGCCATATAGACAATAAAGATTCCAATAGCTAGTAAAACCAATTGTGGGAAAATCATAAAGATTATAGCTGGAATCAAATGCAACTCAGCCAATATCCAAAGTATAGCATAGATTATTATAAATGCCCCTACTAAGAATAAACATTTATTTAATGTGTCTCTTAAATCACCTGGAATTCCACCCATCATTGGCATGAAAAACACCTCATTATAATTCTTTAATACCTTCAGAAGTTCCTACAATAACTTTGTCAACCATTTGAGAGAATATTCCATTTTCAACTACACCTGGAATGGTGTTTAAGTCTATTTCCAAATGGCATGGACTTTCAATTTCATCAAATTTAGCATCAATTACAAAGTTACCGTTATCAGTTATTACAGGACCGTCTTTTCTCTCAGCCATTCTGATTTCACATGTTGCACCCATATCTTCTAAAGCATTTATTACTGTTCTTGATGCTTCTGGAATAACTTCAACAGGCACTGGGAAAGCTCCAAGTTTATCAACACATTTGGATTCATCCACAATTACAATAAATTTCTTTGCAGAGTAATCAACAATTTTTTCTTTAGTGTGAGCTGCTCCTCCACCTTTAATAAGGTTAAAGTCACCATCTACTTCATCAGCACCGTCTACAGCTAGATCAATATCATGTTCTTCTAAACTGGTTATTGGAATATTCCATTGTTTAGCAAGTAATAAAGACTGGAATGAAGTTGGAATTCCCATTACATTGATTCCTTCTTCTTTGATTCTCATACCTACTTTTTCAATAAAGTAATGAGTTGTAGAACCAGTACCTAAACCTAAAATATCGCCATCTTTTACATATTCTGCTGCTTTGTATCCTGCATCTTTTTTAAGATTCATAATAACACCTATTAAATTAAATCACAAAACCTAAAGTAAGTTTATTAAGTTTATATCCTTTTTTACATTCACCATGATGTTTTCCATGATTTTTTATAATAATGCATTTATCACCATCAACTAAACCTTCTGGGAAACATTCATCATGGTATTCACAATTTTCACTACATTCTGGATCACTATATTCAAATGTAGATCCTTCAAAAATATTTTTTGAATTGGAAAGTAAATCTATATCTGCTCTTTCAACTACAACAGGAATAACAGAGTTTTCACCATGAATTGGACATTTCTGTTCATTGTCTTTAACTTCAATAATTTCATATTTTCTATTTTTCTCTAAAGAATCAACACAAGAAGGTTTAAATCTGCAGCTTTTACATTCCTCTGCAGGCCCGTAAAAGACAAAACTTACTCCTGGTCTTGCTAAATCTTTTCCAATAAGTGTAATCATTAAATCACTCCTGTCTTAATAGCTATTTCATAAGCAGCATCTTTTGAAAATCCATTATCACCTAAAATAGTATAACGTTCAGGTCTAATTGTATGTGCCAAGGTTAAAGCCTCAATAATATCATCATCAGATACTCCTAACTCTTTAGCAGTTGTAGGTGCTCCAACAGCTTTTAAACTATCCCTAATAAATTTCCAATCCCCACCATAGACATTCATCATTAAAATGGTTCCAATACCACATTGCTCTCCATGAAGACCAGATTTTTCATTAATTAAATCTAGAGCATGGGAGAATTTATGTTCAGATCCACTGGCCGGACGACTGGAGCCTGCAATACTAATAGCCATACCACTGCTAAATAAAGATTTTATAACTAAACGGGCACTTTCCTCTAAACCAGGCTTTATATTTTCAGCATTATCTGTAATTAACTTTGCAGACATTAAAGATAAGGAAGCTGCTGATGAACTGTAAGAGTCATGCTTTAAACGATGAGCCAATTTCCAGTCCTGAATAGCTGTGAAATTTGAAATTAAATCAGCACAACCTGCAGATAACAACCTTGGAGGTGCATTAGCTATAATTTCACTATCTCCAATAACAGCAATTGGAGCATGTGCCTTAACAGATGTGGCTTTTTTAGAGTCTTTTATTGATGCTTGAGGAGATAACATGCCATCATGTGAAGCAGCAGTTGGCATTGAAATGAAATAAGCATTTTCATCAAAGGAAGCTAATTTAGCAACATCAATAACTTTACCTCCACCTATTCCTATAACAGTAGATTTTTCAGTTATTAATTCTTTAACTTCATTTACTGAATCAAAAGAAGCTTCATGAACTTTAACAATGTCAATATTAAAATCATATTCTTCTAAACTGCTTATTGTAGGTTTTGCAGCTATATCATATGTATTATTACCAGTGACTAATACAATATCCTTAAAAAGCTTAAGGTTGCTGCAGATTTCCCCAGTTTCTTGGACAACACCCGGACCAATATAAACTTCACGAGGCATTTGGATTTTTCTAGCGCACATATTTATCTCCTTGATATTTATACATTTTTATATATAACAAACTTAATTAAAATATATTTTCCTTTTCATCTTGATTACTTATTTTTATTCATTGGTAAAATTTAAATTAAAACCAAAACAAAGTAAATAACAACTTTAATTTAATTTGGTGCTAATATTGCAAGAAGATGAAAAACAAATTGAAATTGAAAAAGAAATAAAAAGCCAGGCTCAGAAGTTCATTGATTATATTAATTCAAACCTTCCTGAAAGTATGGAGCTTGAATATGAAGGTTTTTATAGGCGTGGTTTTTTTGTAAGTAAAAAAAGATATGCTGTTATTGAAGATGGAGAGATAATAGCTAAAGGTCTTGAACTTGTAAGAAGAGATTGGGCACCAATTGTTAAAAAAACACAAGAAGAAGTTTTGATGGCAATTTTACGTGAAGGTAATACCGACAAAGCTATTGAAGCTGTAAAAAAAGTATTAAAAAAAATAAAATCTGGAAATGTTACTCCTAAAGACTTAAGAATCCATACACAGATTACTAAAAAATTAAGTGATTATAAACAGATTGGACCTCATGTAGTGGCTGCAAAGAGATTAGAAGAACATGGAATATCTGTCAGCAAAGGTACAATTGTCCAATATATTATAGTTAAAGGAAAAGGCAACATCAGCCAAAGAGCAGTTCCTTACGAGTACATTGAAGGATATGAATATGACAAAGATTACTACATCCACAATCAGCTAATTCCAGCTATTTCAAGAATTATGAACTCTCTTGGATACAGCAAAAAAGACTTAGAAGATTTGGCAGCTGGTGAAAAACAGCAAAGTCTTGATGCCTTTTTTTAAATAAAAAGATTTTATTAAAGCTCATTTTTAATACAATTAATGTACATTTAATCTTCAATTTTTTATAACAATTATCATTTTTAAAAATTAAATCAATAACAATTTTTAAATAATACAAAAAGAAAAAATAAAATTAATGAGAAAAACTGATAAAGCAGATGAAAGTGTTGTATTTTTCGATGTTGATGATACTTTACTTGACACCTCAACATTTGCAGAAACCGCAAGAAAAGCAGCTATTGAACTTATGGTTGATAATGGCCTACCTTTAGATAAAGATGAAGCATATTATCTTCTAAAAGACATTATTAAAGAGAAAGGTTCTAACTACGATAGACACTTTAATGTATTGACAAAAACTGTTTTAGGAAAAGAAGATCCAATGCTTGTAGCTTTAGGTATGATAACTTACCATAATGTTAAATTTGCACTTTTAAGACCATTTCCAAAGACAAATGACACTTTAATCTACTTAAAAAGTCAAGGATATCGCCTAGCAGTTATATCCAATGGATTAACAATTAAACAATGGGAAAAATTAGTCAGATTAAATATTTATCCTTTCTTTGATGAAGTAATTACATCTGAAGAAGTCGGTTTTTCAAAACCAAGCCCTAAAATTTATCAGGAAGCATTAAGACGTATGAAAGGGGATCCAGACAAGTGTGTTATGATTGGAAATAAATTTAAAGAGGATGCTCTTGGTGCTGTTAATGCTGGAATGAGTGCAATACTTGTAAACTCCAATGTTACTGAAAGAGAAAAGATAAGAATAAAAAAAGAAAAATTAGACATTAAAATTATTGAAGACATTGGACAAGTCAACAGAGTATTATAATTTTAATTAATGAATCTGAAAAATCTATAAATCTAATTCTAAAGTTATTGGGCAATGATCAGAACCCATAACATCAGATTCTATTTCTGCTGATAAAACTTTATTTTTAAATTCTTTATTTACAAAGAAGTAATCTAATCTCCAGCCAATACCTTTTGCTCTTGCATTATAACGATAACTCCACCAGGTGTAGTTGTCTGGTTCCTGATTAAATATTCTGAAAGTATCAACAAAACCTAAATCTAAAAAATCAGTTAACCACTGCCTTTCTTCAGGTAAAAATCCAGAAGTTTCATGATTTCTATCTGGGTAACGTATATCAATCTCTTTATGTGCAATGTTTACATCACCACAGATGATTATATTGAATCCATCATCTCTTAAATTGCATACATAATCAGCAAGTGTGTTGCAGAACTCAAGCTTGTAATCTAATCTTGATGCTTTGCTTCCACTATTTGGAAAGTAAGTATTGATTAAAGTAAAATCTTCAAAGTCAACTCTTAAGAATCTGCCTTCATCATCAATAGCTGGATTTCCAATTTTCTCAACTACATTAATTGGCTGAATTTTAGAGTAAGTTGCAAGACCACTGTAACCTTTTTTAACAGCATCTCTAAAATAAGAGTTGAAACCATCTACATCATAAACTTCTTTTGGTATATCAGCTATTTGAGCTCTGATTTCCTGCAAATTGATAATATCTGAGCCATTATTATTAAACCACTCATGAAAAACTTCTTTTTTGTTAATAGCTCTTATACCATTTACATTCCATGAAGTTAACTTAATTGACATAAATATCCAGTTAAAATAAATTAAAAAACTCATTAAGAGTTCTTATAATTCAATTCCATCTGATAGAGGTAATTCACGAAGCCATTTGATATCACTTTTGTATAACATACGGATATCAGAGATGTCGTATCTTATCATAGCTAATCTTTCAATACCTAAACCAAATGCTAATGCAGGAACATCAATACCTAAAGGAGCTAAAACTTCAGGCCTGAACATTCCACATCCACCTAATTCAATCCAGGACTCTTTATCTTCAAGATATACTTCACATTCAGTTGATAAATAAGTGTATGGGAAGTAAGCAGGTCTGAATCTAACTTCAAATCCTAATTTTTTGTAGAATTCTTTTAAAATTCCAAGTAAATTTTGATAGCTGATTCCCGGAGCTGCAACAAGACCTTCTACTTGATGGAATTCTGGTAAATGTTTGTAAGTGATAGTTTCTCTTCTAAATACACGACCAACAGAAAACATCTTAAATGGAGGTTCATGTTCATGAAGATACTTTGTAGATATTCCAGTAGTGTGTGTTCTTAAAACAGCTTGATGAGCAACATCTTCATCCCAGTCATATTGCCAACCAATGGAGCCAGTATCTCCACCAGTGTTATGGACAATAGCTGTATCAGCAACTAACTGTTCATCATCAGGTAAATCACAGGTTAATGGATTTTTAAGATAAAATGTATCCTGCATTTCACGAGCTGCATGATCTTGAGGTTGGAAAAGAGAATCAAAGTTCCAAAATGCAGAATCAACAACAGATCCATTAGCTTCTGTAAAACCAAGGTTTAAGAAAATTTCCCTAATTTCATCAATGATTCTTCTTAATGGATGTTCTTTACCTGCAAAGATTTCTGGAGCTTCTGCATTAATATCATAAGGACGATATTGTAAGTTTTTCCATGTTCCATCTTTAAGTTGTTGGTGTGTTAATTGAGTAGCTTGTTCTTGAATAGTAAATCCTTCTTTTAAGATTTCCCTACCTTTTTCAAGAATGCTAAAAGAGTGTGAGGTGTTTTTCTTAATGTCTAAAATATTTTTTCTGTCATTAAGTTTCTTGAAACCATCAATTAATGCATCTTGAAGGTTCTGTTTAAGAGCTTCTTTTTTCTCTAAAAGTAAATTTAATAATTTTTCATCATCACCTAAAGAGTCATTTGATTCCTGACCTAAATCAGTTAGAGTAACGATTCCTTTATTGATTTTAGCCCAGTTTTTACGGACTAACCAACCAATAGCAATGCTGGTATCCTTCTTATCAATACCTGATTCTTTTTGAAGCTCTCCCATGTTCATTTCTTTTTTGTCTGCAAGAGTTTCAAGAAGTTTACGTTCAGGAAGTCCAGCTTCAGCATATTTAACTCCATCTTCTGTTAAGGAGATTGTTTCTTCAACATCCTTTTTAACATCAATAATATCCTTGGAAGCAAGAGAACCTGCTGCACTCATAACTGATTTAATATCCATTCCAGTATTTTCAGCTATTTCTTCAGGAGTGATATTCTCATTATTTTTTAGTTCATTTAAAAGCTTTTTTTCATATATATGTAATTCATTAATGGTTTTTTTAATATCCTCACTCATTTAAACACCATAATTAAACATTTAATAATATTATATATTTTTGTTTAGATAATTAATAAATGTTTAGATTATAAAAAATCTCTTTAAGGTGAGAATTCAAAAAAATAAAAAAAAGAAAATTTTTAGCTGTCAAATTCACTAGCTAAAAAACTAAGCATAATAGATGCTGCAGTTAAATCAGCAGTTGTTCCTGGATTTAACTTATTTTCAAATAAATAATTGTCAAATTCATTTAATTTTTCTGAGAAGTCGTCATCATCTTTAAATTTAAGCAATTCTTCAGTTTGATTAGATACTTCACCAGCTTTCTCATCACCATACTTTCTAGAAATTAAAGTGTCAGGAACTTGAGATAGAATAGTTAAGAAAGTTAAAACTGAAGCCCTATTTAAAGAATCATTATTTTTAACTTCAGAATATGTTTTAAAACCGATATCAAAGCAGGTTGGCATGTCTGTAGTTAATTCACTAGCTAGTCTGTCCCATGGAGCTGAGATTTTTAAAACATCATACATTGTTTGATTGTTTTCTCTTAGCTCCTCTTTTGCATTTTCACTGGCTACATCATACTCATCCTGATCACCCATTCCACCTGCATCAGCAATGTTTATAGCATCATACAAATCAATAGCATCATCAACAGTTGTAGCTGCCATTAATTTAACAACATTCTCTCTGATTTCATCAAAAGAATTACTGATAGCAGCTGCACAGGATATAGGAACAAGGAGCATTACAATTCCAAGATTAGTGTTATTTGCAATCCAGTTATCAGTTTCTTTAACTGCTTCTAAGATGTATTTTCCCATTTGAGCTTTTTCAGGATGATTTACATCAACAGAAGATGCTGCTTTTCTGATTGTATCTCCAATTACAACTCCACTTATTAAAAAGTCTTCAAAGACCATATCATCAAAATCACGAGTTCTGTGAACATTTCCAGGTTTTGGATATCCGCTAACTTCAAGACAGGATGCAATTTGAGCTATTTTAGCTATTTTTTCTGAGTCCATATTATCCACTTATTCAATTAAATCATTTTCAAGTACATATGGTGCAAAGTTAGTTATAATTAAATCAGCACCTGCTCTTTTTATTGAAAGTAAAGATTCAGATATTGCTCTTTCTGTTAAGTATCCTTTTTCAATAGCTGCCATAATCATAGAATATTCTCCACTTACATTATATGCAACTAAAGGTAGATTAAATTCATCTTTAACCATGCGTACAATATCCAAGTAAGGAAGAGCAGGTTTAACCATTAAGAAGTCTGCTCCTTCAGCAACATCCAATTCACATTCACGGATTGCTTCACGTGCATTTGCAGGGTCCATCTGATAGCTTTTACGATGTCCTAATCCTGGAGAAGAACATGCTGCTTCTCTAAATGGTTCATAAAATGCAGACGCATATTTAGCTGAATAAGACATTATTGCAACATTTTCAAATCCTTCACTGTCAAGAGCTTCCCTGATTGCATCTACCCTACCATCCATCATATCAGAAGGTGCTACTATATCTGCTCCTGCTTTTGCATGGGAAACAGCTACTTTTGCAATATATTCCAATGATTCATCATTTAATATTTCAAGACCAAAGTCTGTATCATCATTTTCAACAATCAAACCGCAATGACCATGAGAAGTGTATTGGCAAAGGCATACATCACTTATTACAACCAAGTTAGTTTCCTCTTTAAGCCTTGCAATAGCTTTCTGAACAATTCCGTCCTCTTTAAATGCAGGAGTAGCTATTTCATCTTTTGTATTTTCTAAAGGAACACCAAATACAATGATTGATTTTAAACCTTTTTCTTCAAGATGTTTTGCAAATTCAACTCCAGAATCAAGAGAATATCTAAATTCACCAGGCATTGATGTAATTGGTTCTTTTTCGTCTCCTTTAAGAGCTTCTTTAAAGTAAATTGGATAGATTAAATCTTCTTTATTAAGTTTAGTTTCACGTACAATAGTTCTAATTTCTTCAGTTTTTCTAAGTCTTCTCATTCTTGTAATTGGAAAATACATTAAATCATCTCTTAAACTTATTTAATATATTGTCATTAACCCCATAAGGTTTTTTCCTATAATAATTTTTAGCATGTTCTACAATTAAAGCATGATATTGCTTATAATCCTCTACATCTCCTTGGAAATTCTCTTCAAATAGCTTTTTAACCTGATGATATGTTGCAGTTTCCTTAATAAATCCCAAATATGAAAATATCCTTTTTGTATATGCATCTACAACAAATTCCTTTTCACCGAAAGCATAAAGCAAAATAGAATCAGCAGTCTCATTACCTACACCTTTTACTGCCAAAACCTCTTTTCTTGTTGGTGTTCTGCCATCCAGGTCAATGAAGAATTCTGCAATATTTTTAAGATAAATTGTTTTTTGATTAAAGTAACCAGAAGGTTTTATCAACTGTTTAAATCTATCAGTGTCAGTATTAATGAATTCTAAAATATTATTAGGATTAAAATCTGTGTATAATGCCAAGTTAGCTAATGCCTTATCCACACTTACCCAGGTAGTGTTTTGAGTTAAAATAGTTCCCATTATAATCTCAAATTGATCTATATACTCTTCAGGATAGCTATCATCAACTTCCACTAGATATTTGCTTTTATCAATATCCAATGATTTATAAGAACCAGTTGGCCACCAGTCCAGGTGAGAATAAGTTTCAGCCAATGTATTATAAATATCATTTATTTCTTGACACATGATATCAACCTCCTTATTAATTCATCTTCAAAAAACTATAAGATGTTCAGTAATAAATAGTTGATGTATTATAAATATTATGATAAATAAAAAATGAAATAGCAATACAAAGAGGCAAATAAATGGTAAATACAATTGGACAAAAATTTTCTATTACAAGTTTTGGATCAAGTCATGGAAAAGCTATTGGAGCTGTAGTTGATGGATGTCCAGCAAACCTTCCTTTAAGTGAGGAAGATATTCAAATTGAGTTAAATAAAAGAAGACCTGGAACCAGTTCTGTTACAACTCCAAGAAATGAATCTGACCAAGTCCAAATATTATCTGGAATTTTTGAAGGCAAGACAGACGGTACTCCAATTGCAGGAGTTGTTTTTAATAAAGATCAACATTCCAAAGATTATTCAATGTTTAAAGATACTCCTCGTCCAGGACATGGAGACTATGCATGGATGAAAAAATATGGCAACTATGACTACAACGGTGGTGGCCGTGGAAGTGGAAGGGTAACCATTGGCCATGTAATTGGAGGGGCAATAGCTAAAAAACTTCTAAAAACCCAAAATATTGAAATTGTAGCGCATGTTACAGAAATTGGAAGTATAAAATCCAAAGAACATGACTTCAACACCATCAAAGAGAATGTAGAGAAAAATGTTGTTCGCTGTGGAGATTTAAAATCAGCTAGTGAAATGGAAGAACTGATTCTATCTAAAAAAGCAGAGGGAGAATCTGTTGGAGGTATTGTTGAAGTAATAGCTAGGGGTGTTCCTGCAGGACTTGGTGAACCAGTATTTGGAAAATTAGATGGAGAAATAGCTAATGTCTTAATGAGCATCGGAGCTGTTAAAGGTGTTGAAATTGGCCGTGGATTTGAAGTGAGCAATTTAGTTGGTAGCCAAAACAACGATGAGTATTATGTGAAAAATAAAAAAGTATTTACCAAAACCAATAATTCCGGTGGAATAATCGGAGGAATGAGTAATGGAATGCCAATTGTTGCAAGAATAGCTGTAAAACCAACCCCTTCCATATCAAAAGAACAGGATTCAATAAATATCTATGAAATGGAAAATGAAAAAATAAGTATAAAAGGAAGGCATGACCCATGTATCTGTCCTAGAGTAACAGTAGTTGCAGAATCTAGCTTAGCTATTGTTCTTGCAGACCATATGTTACAATCAGGTTTCATCCATCCTTCCAATTTAGATAAACAATAATTATTGCCTTTAAAAAAATTATCTTTTTGATAAAGTGAAATCCTTTTTAATAGTGGTTCCTTTATCAAATTTAGATTTACCAATTGTCAATTCATCATTTTCATGAGCCCTAAGTGATGATTGGTAAGTATTCTGTTTTTCTCTCCTGTATAAAAAGGAGTTTTCATCTTTAAGTGAAGATATTACAGATTTATCTGGTCTTCTGAAGTTAACATCTAAAGCCATACCATCGAAAGCAGCTAATGTTTTAACACCAGAAGCATCACTTATTTTTTTAGCTTCAACAACTGGATTATCAGATAACATCTTTAATCCAAAATGAGTCATAATAGCAAGTTTTGGTTTAATCTCTTTTAGCAATTTAATAAAAGAATCTGAACATAAATGACCACGAATTGACTGACTACCCGGTCTAATGACACTTGAAATAAAGATATCAGCACCTTCATGATAACTAGCTAAATCATCAAAGTATTGTGTATCTGTAGTGTAGGAAATATTGATATCTTTAGTTCTTATCTGAAATCCCACACCAGTAGGGTCACCATGAATTGTTTTAGTTCCCTTAATGGAAAATTTAGGGAATTTTCTAATATCGCCTGGTTTTAGGACAACATTTTCAGATTTGCTTTTATGGTAATTAGAAATACAAGGTCCCCAATCCTTAAAACCATTGAAGACACTTTCACTACCTATTATAACTCCATTTTCTTTAGTCATACCCCTTGTCATTGCTTCAATAAGAACCTCAGCATCAGTATAATGGTCAGTATGGGCATGAGAAATGAAAACACCACTGAGATTTCTTGGATCAAGACCAAACTGATAGGTTCTCACTAATGCACCAGGACCTGGATCAACATGTAAATTAATACCATTTAGATTATCAATTCTAAAACCACCAGTCATACGACGCTGACTGATAGTTGAGAATCTTCCACCACCAGTTCCTAAAAATGTAATTTTCATTTAAACCTCCATAAAAACTACAAATTACATAAAATAATATTACAAGAAAGATTAGACTTATTCCTTTCTAAACATAAGTTTTCATCTTCAATAACAACCTTATCTCCAATTTTAACATCGTCGGTGTCGCAAAACATTATAACTTTCCCATTAGGTTTTGCAAGTTGCCTCCAATTGTTATCAAAAGCCTGAGTCTTATCATTTAGTGTAACTTGTAACATATTACCCTCAATTGAACTTACTTCACCAATATCCCCTTCATTTATAATTTTTGAAGCTAGTTCAATCTCTCTAGATTTTTCAATTAAATCTTCTTGTAGTTTTTGCCTAATTTTAGCTAATACTTTAACATCTTGATCAATAGTTTCATTTAAATATTTTTGAGCTTCATCAGCAGTGAATTTAGGCTGTTGGATTAAAACATCAAATTTATCTCCCAAAGTAGGGGTTTTCTGGGAGACTTCATTGATAATCTCTTTAAATATATCACCCATATATTTTAAACTTAAAGTAGATTTCCATTTTTTAGAAATTAAAGCTTCTGCTTCTTTTTTTGCAAAGTTATTACCAAATATGATAATAGCTTTTTCACCAGCACTACGTGAAACAATTTCAGAACCAATGATTTCAATGATTTGATAACCATTTGTTGTTCCATAGATTCTTCTTCTTTTTGTTTCAAAAGCACCTTTAGAAGCAACTTCACCCATTACAGTATTTCCAACAGTGTCAATTTTATTACCATCATCAGATATTTTGATACTGATGTCAAAGTCTTTTGCTCTTTTATATAACTCTTCATCAGTAGCTATTTCACCATTGTAAAGTTCAGATTCTAAAGCTTCTAAATTTTCTTTATTTCCAAAATAAGCAATTTTTCTTTTATCACTAGCCATTACACAGCCTTTTTTACCAACATAAGCAATAATTAAACTCATAATGAAACTCCCAAATATAGAATATGGCTAAATATTTCTAAATAAAACCATTAATCAATCAATATTATTTATTAAATTAATAACTTATATATCTTTCAAAGGAAAGTTGAAGATTAATAGTTAAAAATAATCTATGAAAAATAAGACTTTTAATTAAAAAAATAGTTATTATAAAAAAAATAAAAAAAGAGGTTAATTTCTCTAGATTAAGAGAAATTAATCAAGTTTAATTTTTACGTCAAGTGCACTTGATCCTTCTTCGTAAACAAAGATAGGGTTAATATCTAATTCAGATATTTCTGGGAAATCAATAGTTAATTTAGCTACTCTTTTAATAGCTTCTTTTACTTCTTCAATGTCACAAGGAGCTTCTCCTCTGTAACCTTTAAGTAAAGTAGCTACTTTAGTGTTTTCAATTTGTTCATCGATTTCATCACAGGTTAATCCTTTAGCTAATTTGAAGGATACATCTTCAATAAGGTTAACATAGATTCCACCCATACCAAATGCAATCATTGGACCGAATTGTCTGTCTTTTACCATACCAACTAATACTTCTTGTCCAGATGGCATCATTTTTTGTACTTCTACACCATCAGGAATGATATCAGGGTGAGCTTTCTTAGCATTAGCTATAATTTCATCATAAGCTGCTTCTGCTTCTTCTCTGTTTTCAATTCCTACTTTTACACCACCAATATCGGATTTGTGAAGTATTTTGTCAGATGCAATTTTTAATACAACTGGGAATTCCATTTCTTCTGCTAAGTCTCCTGCATCACTAGCTGAGGTTGCAAGTTTAATTGGAGCTGCAGAGATTCCATATGCATCAGCAACAGCATAAGCTTCACTACCAAGTAAAGTGTCTCTTCCATCTTCTTTAACTTTAGCGAAGATTTTAGCTACTTCTTCTTTATTGGTACCTTCAATGTTAGATACACAGTCAGTGTAGTTCCTTTCTTCTACACGTGCATATCTTGTCATTGCTTCAAGTGCTTTTACTGCAGTTTCAGGGAAAACATAGGTTGGTACATTGTTTGCTCTAAGCATGTCATTTGCATTGTCAAAGGATGGTCCACCCATGTTTACAACCATAATTGGTTTGGTGAATTTTTTCTCAGCTTCTAAAATTACTTTTGCAATTCCATCAGGATCAGCTGAAGCAGTAGGACAAACCATAATGATTAAACTGTCTACTTGATCATCTTCAAGAACAATATCTAAAGATTCTTTATATCTTTGTACTGGTGCATCACCTAATACATCAATAGGGTTGTTTGCACTTCCTTCATCAGGAATACATTCTCTTAATCTTGCTTTAGTTTCATCATCAAATTGAACAAGTTTTAATCCTGCTTTTTCCATAGCATCTACAGTTACTACTCCTCCACCACCAGCGTTGGTAATAATAGCTACATTAGGACCAGTTGGTAATGGTGCTTTGGAAAATGCTAAACCTAAGTCAAATAAGTCAGCCATGGTTTCTACACGTAAGATTCCAGATTGTTTAAATGCAGTATCGAATGCTAAGTCACTACCAGCTAATGCACCTGTGTGTGAGGATGCAGCTTCTGCTCCTGCACTACTTGAACCAGATTTAAGAATGATAATAGGTTTTTTAGCTGCAGTTTCTCTCATAGAGTTGATAAAGTCATCATCTTCACTAATTGATTCTAAGTAACAAATAATTACTGCAGTTTCTGGGTCATCTGCAAGATATTTCATTAATTCAGTTTCAGTTACACCTGCTTTGTTACCAAGACTGATTACTTTACTGAATCCGATTCCAGATCTTACACTCCAATCAAGAATAGCTACCATCATTGCACCACTTTGGGAAATAAATGCAATGTTTCCTGCAGGAGGCATCATTTGTGAGAATGAAGAGTTTAATGGAGTGTGAGAATCAGTTGTTCCTAAACTGTTTGGACCGATAATGTTTATTCCATATTCTTCACCAAGTGCAGTTAATTCCTCTTCTAATTTTGCACCTTCTTCACCAATTTCTTTGAAACCAGCACTAATTACAACCATATTTTCTACGCCAGCTTCACCACAGTCTCTAACTGAGTCATTTACAAAGACTGCTGGAATAGACATAATCACTAAATCAACCTTATCTGGGATATCCTTAATATTTGCATAAGCTTTTAATCCTTGAATTTCACCATCTGCATTAGGATTTACAGGATATATTTTACCTTGGTATCCTCCAGATACCATATTATCTACAATGATATACCCTACTTTACCTGGAGTATTGGAAGCACCAATAACAGCCACAGAATCAGGTTTAAATATCTTATTAAGATCTCTCATAGATTTTATCTCCTTATATATTACATATCTTTCATCAATTATTTACCTAATTTATAATGATAAATAATTAACAATTATCTTACTACTATTTAATTTTATAATACTATATAAAGATATTGATAAATAGGCTTTTTAATTGAATAAATTAACAAAAATAAAATTTTAATTTAACAAATATCCAAATTGACAATAAATAGGAAGAATAGAATATTTCAATATTATTTAAAAAATATTTCAATGTTATAATAGAAAAAATACATTAAAATTATAGAAATAATGAAAAATAACAATTTAAAAATATTAAAGTAACATTTCTTAAATAAAAAATAACTTCCAAACTAAGATTAAAATCTTAAAATAAATAAAATAAAAGCATTAAAATAAAATTTAAATAATTTAAGTAATTATTTTTGAAAATAAAAGAAAAATAAATAAATTAACCATCAATTACATAACAGGTGTTAATTTATGAAAATATCTATTAATTAATATATAAAATTAAACAAATAATATTCTAATAAAAAATTGAGTGTAATAATATGAATAGTGAATTAAATTTAGAATTATACACAATTGCAATGACAAGATTAAACAATGGATTTGCAAAAATTGGAGACATAATTCAAGATAACACAGACCTTATAAATTCATCAACAGATGCTGAAGACTTTAATAAACTAGCTATTAAGATAAAAAGAACTTTACCTGATTTTAGAAAATCTTCCTCTGAATTTGAAGAGTTCTACAATGACATAGTTGATGATTTATCCCAGGACGAAATTAATGTAAATGAATACCAGCCATTTTTTGAACATGTTGATGAAGTATTTCCTGCATATGAATCCCAGTTAAATGATGGTATTGCTGGACTTAAAGAAAGTATCGGTGGTGTAAATCCAAAGATAGATAATGAACTAGCTGAATTAGAAGAACTCCTAAATAAAACAGGTGAAATCTTCAATAAGATACTTAAATTATCTGATGAACAGATGGTTATAATCAAAGGAGGCAACTAAGTGGAATTCAATTTAGAAGAAATAGGTATTGAAAAAGGCCTCCAGTATGAATGTATTTACACTACTGAAAATTCCAAAGGAGAAAAAAATGCAGGACCTTTTGGATTTAAATATTTAGGCGATGCTAGAGTATCCTGCACTCTTTTTGAAGGCTCACAAACCTTAAAAAATATAATGGAAACTAAAAAATACACTGTAAATATAACTGAAGATCCATTAATTTTTACATATTCAACAATTGGTAATTTACCTGAAGAATACTTTGATGATGAATCCGCTGTTATAAAAGATGTTCCTGCCTATTTAACAATAGAAGTTGAATCTATAGAAGAAGCAGACAAAGACAAATTCCCTCTTAAAAATGAAAAATCCCTCTATTTAATTGAAGGAAAAATAACAGATATGAAAATAAACAACAGATGTGCACATGCATATAACAGAGGATTATCTAGTTTAATTGAATGCCTTGTTAATTACAGCAGATATTTCATTGTTGATGATGAAATGAAAGCATTCTATGAAAATAGACTTGATGAAAATCAAAGAATCATCAATAAAGTTTCAGATAAAAAAACACAGGAAGCTATTGCCTATTTAAAAGAGAATATGCTTAAAAATAAATAAAAAAAGGTAAATTAATTACCTTTACACTTTTTTTGATTATAAATTAACCTTCCCAGAATATATCAGTTGCAGGGATTGGTTCTTCTAAAATACCTAAATCAACTTCAATTTGCATAAAATCCATAATACTTTGTTTATAAGTTTCATTTAAACCATAAACAAATTTAATACCACTAATTGCTTTTTTCTCTATTTCTACATCTGCAACAATATCATCAGGCAACAATTCTGCTGCTTCATCAGGATTTTCTAAAATAAACTCTGTTGCATTTTCATGAATAGAAATAATAGTATCTAATTTATCAGGATTTTCATCAATAAACTTCTCAGATGCTGCAACAACACAGCATGGATGATCTGGAAGGATTTCAGAAGAATTTATAAACATCTCATTTCCATTTTCAACAGCCATTGTTACATATGGCTCATAAGTTAACATACCATCAATTTTATTAGCATTTAAAGCATCATTCATTGGAGCTACTTTCATTGCAGAAATATTCATATCATCAGTAGACATGTTATTGTCTTCTAAATAATATTGAAGCAACATATACTGAATAGATGCTTCACCAGGAGTAGCTATTGATTTGCCAGCCAAATCCTCAGGAGAATCAATATCAGATTCTGGACTTACTGCAATACCACTTCCTTCAATTTGAGCACCTGCAACAACTTTTATAGGAACTCCTTTTTCAACAGCAGATAAAACAGGTGTAATTCCACCATAACCAATATCCACTTCACCACTAGCCATACCAGTCATTAAGTCCCCACCGTTGTTAAACTGAACAAGTTCGGTTTCAATACCGTGAGCTGCATACTCTCCTTGTGCCTGAGCTACAAATAATGCTGCATCATGATCAGATGGAAGATAACCAATTGTTACAATGTCTTCATTAACAGGATTTGTTAAAAAAGAATATGCACCACCTATAATGAAAACAAGCAATACAACAACAGCTAAAATTAATTTTTTATCCATTTAATCACCGAATTATAATAATTAAATATGATATAACCTTCTACTTTAAAACATAAAAAGGTTTCTTAAAAAAAAAGTAGAAAAAAGTAGAATTATTAAAAATTATAATAATTCATCTCTTAAATCAATTGTATCCTTTAAATCAGGACCAGTTGAAATAATAGTTACTGGAACACCAGTAGCAGTTTGAATATCTTCAATAAATTCTTTAGTTTCAGCAGATAAATCATCATAGCTTTGAGTTCTTGCACAATCTGGATATAATCTGTCTACACAGGTTAAAGCTATTTGAGTAGCACCATTAATCATACAAGATTCTTTAGCTAAATCCATATCAAATAAACCAACACGACGTCTACGTCCAGTTACAGTACCATATTCTTCAATGTTTTTAGCTTCTGCTTCTTCTTGAGATATTTCAGTTGGGAAAGGACCTTCTCCAACCCTAGTAATATATGCTTTAAATACATTGATTACTTCATCTACTTTAGTTGGACCTACACCAACATCAGCAGCAAAAGAGCTTGCAGTAGTGTCTTTACTGGTTACATAAGGATAGGTTCCATAATAAAGAGATAATGCAAATCCTTGTGAACCTTCAATAAATACATCTTCACCATTATCAATAGCTTCATTAGTGGTAGTTGCTACATCCAATAAGTAATCTTCAAGTTCAGGAACATCACGAGCCATAGTTGCAGTTCTTAAAACCCTATCAGAGTTAGCAGGACCACAGCCAGAACCAGTACTTCCGATTTTCTTAAATAAATGTTCTGAACCTCTGTCTCTTTCCATATGATCATTAGTAATCATAGCACATCTTGGATCAACAAAAGTTCTTTCACCAACATTATATTTTTTCAAATCCTCAAACTCACCGAATAAAACATCTTTATTAACTAAAACTCCAGCACCAATTAAGAGTTTAGCATCACTATGTATAAAACCAGACGGGATGAGTCTTAAACCATATTTTTCCCCATTAAATTCAACAGAATGTCCAGCATTTGGACCTACACCAGCACGGGCAATTATATTAGGCTTATCTTTATTACAAAGGTAAGTAATGCATTTTCCTTTACCTTCATCACCCCATGCACCACCTACTAAAATACTACAAGTCAATTTAAAAACTCCTTAATCTAAATTATACAAATGAAAATAAAAATTTTCACAACATTAAACTAGTATGTTCTTACTCTTTTAAAAACCTTTGCACATAAATATTAGATTATTTAAAAGAAAATTCACTTAAGAAATATCATGCCTTTTCTAAGATATCCAACAATATCTGAAGATATTTGTACCGCTCATATTTCCATTCCTCATTATCTTCAAGAAATGCATCTAAAACATAGGAATTCATCTGTCTTAAAATAGCTAAATGAACAATATTTTTAATGTTTTCATCCATTTTACCCTGCAAAATTAGCTGTCCAAATCCAGTAGCTATTAAAACAATATCTAAGGTTAAAACAATCCTATCAAACCTGTAATCAAGAGTATCTTCAATTATATTTTCTTCATAAAGAATAGATTCATTATAATCACTTAATTTGAGACTCCATGAGCTTAAAATCCATCGAATACACTCAAGTATAGGTTTATCTGGATTTTCCTCAATCCAATCAATAAGTTCAACAAATGATAAATAACCTTCATCAGATCCAAAAGGTGCTAATTCATCTGTGCAATCCCAAAAGAATTCATAATTAGCTATTTTTACAGCATTTTCATGAGGTTTAATACCGTAAAATTCAGAGTAATTATCATAAAAATTAAAGCCTTCATTAATATTATCCATATTAAACACTTACTTCAATGAGGTATTTTCACATATTGAATCTTTATTAATTATATTTCTCTTAGACTGATATCTTAAAAAATATCTAACCCATTGATTGGAAAGTTCTTTAAGAGTGTAATCATCTAATTTTTCAGATTGACTAAAGAAATCCATTTGATTAGCTCCAACAACCATAGCTAATTCATCAAATTCCAAAAGTAAAAAGAAATCACATCTGAGATTTTCCAAATCAAAATCTTTGTAGAGACTGATAATTTTATTTTTACTGAATTTCTCTTTTAACTGTTCCAAATACTCAAAATCAAGAAATTTAATACTGTTAATCTTAAAATCAACTGTTGTTTCCAGTCTGTAATTTTTAAGGTCAAAATTAGCTAAAAATTCTAAAGACCAAATATCATTGTAAAAAAAGTTAATAAAAGAATTATTTGCAAATCTAACAGATAAAACTAGCTCTTCATGAATTTCAGGATCTCCAAGTTCAACATCCTTAATATCCAAGTAAATGGTATCTTGAGCTATTTCTAAAAAAGATAATTTTCCAGAAGATATTGAAACTTCTTCAATACGTCTTAATGAATCTGTATTCAATTTTAACACCTAATGATTCTTTTTGAATGTTTCAAAAGCCCCTTCCATACCATATTCTTTTTCATCATAACTTTTATCCCATTTAAAAGGATTAATTTTAATTTGAGTGTTAATAGTTTCATCCCACTCAATATTAAAATCATTATTAATTAAAACTTCAGCAACTACTTTACCAATTTCCAAAGCCTTATCTTCATCTTCATCAAAGTCTCCAAAGGTGATATTCAAAGTACCTTTACAAATAGATTCTTCAATATCTTCATAGGTGTAAAAACAAAAACCTCTAGATTCAAGTTTATTGTTTCTTAAATGGATGAATAATTCAAAAGCATCAGCCACTCCTTCTTCAATATCATAACCACAATTATGAATAGCTATGATATCCATAGATGCAAGTTCATTAAATGTTTTTTCTAAATTTAAGAAATTTTCATTATTGAAATCATTTAAATCAACAACAGGAAGAGTAATTTCATCAAAATCAATATCTTCCTCAATAAATTGATCTTCTAATATTTCAAATATGTCTTCTTCATCATAGAAACCTGATTTAATAAGCATCTTGCTAACAAAGTCGATTTCTTCAGCTAAATTTTCATCCATAAAAATCACTTAATCTACAGTAAGCATTTGAAGATGAGTTAAGTTTCCTCTTTCAGTGAAACCAGCTATTATACGGTCTTCACCAAGTTTAGCTACTGCAAAATCATCTTTATTTTTAAATTCATAACCTTTAAGTTTTGTATATCCTTCAAATGCTAATCTTGGATAAACAGAGAAGTTCTTTTGGAAAGTGTTAAAGGTGTCTCTAAATTTAACAACAGAATCATTTCTTTTTATTGAATCTGATTTAATAGCTACAAATATGTCTAATCCTTCAACATTAGCTGCATAGTAAGCATCCATATCTAATAATGCAGATGCAGTCATTGCCCATATATGACAGTCATCAAATTTAGTTTCAAATACAGGTGTTGTAAATTCAGGAATTTCATATTCAGCTCCAATTTCATAGATTTCACGAGCTGCTTTAATAAATTCATCATCAAATCCAATATTTTCATTATCCCAAGCCCAAGACCATTGGTTAAATTCTTCAGTGAAGAAGCCTAAGATTTGAATATCAAATTTAATATCATCACTAAAAGTTAAAGTTCCATTCTCTAAATCAACTTCCCCAACTAAATCTCCAATTAATTCAGATAAATTTTCTTGCCTGTCAAAAGCCAAACATCCATATTTAGAGAAGATTGCTTTAAAATCATCCCCTTTTTCAATGGTAATTGGTTTTTCAATAGTTTTCAACAAAATCACCTAAAAGTTTAATTTGGAAATCCTATCCATTGCCTCTTTAGTATTTTCCAAAGTGTTAAATGCAGTAAGTCTTAAATAACCTTCACCACTAGGACCGAATCCAGAACCTGGAGTACCAATAACATTAGCTTCATTTAATAATAAATCAAAGAAAGCCCAGGAATCCATATTATTAGGAGTTTTAACCCAAATATAAGGAGAGCTGACTCCACCATATACTTGTAATCCTAAATCAGTTAAACTTTCCCTGATAACTTTTGCATTTTCCATGTAGTAATCAATTACTTCTTTAATTTGTTCTTGACCTTCTTTAGATAATGCAGCTTCAGCAGCTTTTTGAACTGGGTAGGAAACACCATTAAACTTGGTAGTTTGTCTTCTGTTCCAAAGAGCATTTAAGGATTGTTCTTCACCATCTTCAGTGTACCCTTTTAATTCTTTAGGTACAACAGTGTAAGCACAACGGGTACCAGTGAATCCTGCAGTTTTTGAAAAGCTTCTAAATTCAATAGCTACTTCTTTTGCACCTTCAATTTCGTAAATAGAATGAGGAACATTATCTTCATTAATGAATTTCTCATATGCTGCATCAAATAAAATAACAGATTTATTTTCTTTTGCATAGTCAACAAATACTTTTAATTGTTCTTTAGTAAGAGTTGTACCTGTTGGATTATTTGGATAACATAAGTAAATAATATCTACAGGCTCTTCAGGAAGTTCCGGAATGAAATCATTTTCAGCATTACATTTAAGGTAAACTAAACCATCATACATTCCATCGTCATTCATAAATCCAGTTCTTCCAGCCATTACATTTGTATCAACATATACTGTGTAAACAGGATCAGTAACAGCAACTTTATTGTTTAAATCAAAGAGTTCTTGGATATTTCCAGTATCACACTTAGCACCATCACTTATGAAAATCTCATCAGAATCAAGTGAAACTCCATATGGTTTAAAATCTGTTTCAATAATAGCATTTGCTAAGAAGTCATAACCTTGTTCTGGACCATATCCTTTAAAAGAATCAGCTACAGCCATTTCATCAACAGCTGATTTGAAAGCTTCTACTACTTTTGGTACTAAAGGTTTTGTTACATCTCCAATACCCATTTTAATGATATCTGCATCAGGATGATTTTTTTGGAATTCTGCTTCTCTTCTAGCAACTTCAACGAAGAGATAGCTACTTTCTAATTTAAGATAATTCTCATTAATTTTTACTACCATATTAAAAAACCTCATTAATAGTAATCTAATATATGTTTTTAATTTTGCAATATATAAACTTATTAATATTAACTTAAGTAATATAATAATATAATAATTTAAATATTAACAAATTAATATTATAAATTAATATTTTGACTATATAAAAAATAGGAGTTTAAGATAATAAAGTGAGGTAAATTATGCCAGGACATACAGGACTAATTATATTCAATATATTCCTTATTGGAGTAATTGCTATAATTATAGTAAAATTATATTATAGGAAAAGCGAAGGGCCTAAAACCCTTTCAAAACAAGACCCTGAAGAAACATTTTCGTTTACTGAGGCAATATCATCAAGAAAAAACTTATTTTCATCTAAAAATGACTCATTAACTGAAAATGTAAGTGAAAATAACTTTTTCAATAATGAACAAAAACCTTCTAAACCAAGAAGTAGCAAACAACCACAATATTTCCAAAGGAAAAAAGAGAATATATACAGAGAAGAACAAGTACCAAGACAGGAACAAGTAATAAGACAAGCGCCAAGACATCAGGAAGTTAAAGCAACCCAAGAAGAAAATATTTATTCTTTTGATAAAATAAACTTCACTGATAGACCAACTGGAGTTATTAAAACCGAGGCGCCTATAACAAAGGAACACAGGGATATTATGACAAACCATGTTAATAAAATCGTAGAGACTGAAGAAGCTAGAATCGAGGAAGATTTAAAAAAAAAAGAAGAAACCAAGGAAGATTCTGAATTGAAAGATTTATTTACCATCGATGAACTCATTAAAGAGTCCAAAAGAAAAGATGAAGAAAGAAAAAATGAATCTGAAAATATCAAAAGGAAATCTGAGGAAATAAAAAATAAATCTTCTGCTAAAAACGATGAACCTACAATAGCTGACGAATTAGAAACTGAAGATTCAACTAAAGAAGAATCAACAATAGCTGATGAAATAGAAAAAGAAGTTGAAGCTGAAAAACCAGAAGAAGAAAACATTAACGATACATTAGATAATTCTGATGAAGTTATTGGAACACCATCTCTTAAAACTCCAACAAAAGTTGAAAAATCAATAAATGATGTTATCAACGATACTGTTGAAGAAGAAGCTATTGAAGAAATAAGTGAAGATCAAAATAAACCTGTGGAAGAAACCAACATTGATGATATTGAAGTTATTACTCCAGAAGAAGATACTTTTGGAACTCCAATTGAAGACAGCGGATTATTTGATGAAGAATATGAAGAAACCCCATTCAATGAAGCTCCAGAAGAGGAATATAACGAATCTCTATTCAATGAAAAACCAACAAAAGAAGAATATGAAGATTATAATGAACTTGACTACAGAAAAGATTTAGATAAAATCAAAAACAAAGTAAAAAGTTCTAAATTATTCAATGACTTCAAAAATAAAATACAAGAATACAGAGAAGAAAAAGAGGAAGGTTCAACTGATGATGAAGAAGACTTCATTAGAAATATCAGCTATTATGATAACACTACAAGATATGAAAACGATTTTGAAACATATGGCGATTCATATGAGCCAATTGAACCAATAGCTCCTTCTGAACAAGAAATAAGAGAAGAAAATACTCGTAATTTAATCAGCATTACAAGAGAACCTTCTAGCCCACAACAAACAAGAAATGTGGCTAAAAGTGAAAGTAGCTCTGGACCTGCTAGAACCAGTATCAAAATTAATATAAACAATAATGAAACTGTTTTAAAGAAAAATGATGAAATTATCTTTAAATACAATGGCGATACTTACTCAAGTAAAGTCTACAGCATTATTGGAAACGATATAACTGTTAAATTTAGAGGAAAAAAAGTTAAAATTAAACCATCTGATGTTAAAAAAGTATTTTAGGTGTGGAAATATAGTTTCTACCACCTCACTTACTCCTATTTTTAAATCTTCTTTTTTTAAAAACTTTTTTTATTAAATAACTATTTTAAAACTTTTTTATACACATGCTATTTGTATAATCTGATGTTACTTAAGATATATGTAAAATCATTAAATGTTTAACTGATAATCTTATAGCTAAAAACTAAACTTTTTATTTAACAGAATCTCAAAACAAGAAAAATAGCTATTAAAAATAAGAAAATAAGTAAAAAAAAATAAGATAAAAAAAGAAGGAAATTAAATTTTAGATATTATATCAAATAATGTAGAGTTAATATCTCCCCTACTAATAATTCCTTCAAGTTTGCCATCTTTATCAACAACAGGCAATTTTTTAAAGTGATGTTTAGATAAAATGTTCATTGCTTTTTCAAAGTTTTCATCTTTGCTAATTGTATATAATGTTCTTTTATCTAAATTCTGAGAAGTAATTAGCTGTTCTACACTTCCATCAATCTTTTTATCTAACACATCTTGTTCAGCATCCTCTTCAATGTAAACACTGTATACAAAGTCATATACATTTTCTTTTGGTGTTAAATATCTTATTATATCCCCATCACTAAGCATTACTCTTATTTTATTATTTTCATCAACAACAGGAACACCACCAATGTGTTTTGAGTTAATCAATTGTAATAATTCCCTAACAGTAGCTGTAGGTTCAATAGTTACAACATCTTTTATCATAAACTCTTCAACTTTTCTGGTGTGTTCTCCTCCTTTAACATCTCTAGATTCAGATTTAGATACAACATCTCTTTTAATATACATTACTAAAATAGCACATAATACAATAAGCCCACCAACAATAAATGGAGTGCTGTCAGATATTGTTTCACCTAAATATCCTGCTAAAAATGGAGCAATAGCTGAACCAATAAACCTTAAAAAGTTGTATGATGCAGAAGTAGTAGGACGATCAACAGGTGAATTTCCCATTACTGCAGTGGAAGTTAAAGTGTTGTTTGTTCCAATAATTGCACCAGATAAAATTACACATACAATAGCTACCCATTGAATATCAACAAAAATACCAATAAGTAAAAGTAATATCGCAAAGACTGCTAAAACAGCATACATTGGTTTTATAATACCTACTTTTTCTTCAAGTCTTGGAGCAAGGAATACAGATGTGATAGCTACTAAAATACCCCATACTAAAAATACAAGACCGATTCCAAGTGCATCTAATCCTAAGATAAATGGAGCATATGCAAATAATGTGAAAAATCCAAAGTTGTATAAAAATGCAATTAAACCATAGGTTCTAATGTAATCATATTTTATAGCTACACGAACTGGATCCAAAATGGACATTTTTCTTTGTGGAGCTTCTTCTTTTTCTTTTTTTGATTTTAGTAAGAATAATAAAAGAACAAATGCAATTGCCATCATTATTCCTACACCAAAGAAAGGATAGTACCATGCAAATTGACCTAAAACACCACCAAGTAATGGTCCTACAGAAAATCCAATACCAACTGCTGATTCAAAAAGAATAATTGTACTAGCTACATCCTTTATAGAGTAGTCCAATAATGCAGTTAATGCTGTTGCAACAAATAAAGAGTTACCAAATCCCCAAACACATCTAAGTAAGATGACAGTTTCTACCTGATTTGATAAACCACATAAAGTTGAAAATATTGCAATTATAACTACACCAGTACTTAAAGTTCTCTTAATACCCCATTTTACAGTGATTATACCTGTAACAAGCATAGCTACTGCCATAACAGCATTATAACCTGTAAAAAGCAAAGTGGACTGAGTTTGACTTGCACCTAATTGTTCAGAAATAACTGGTAAAATTGGATCAACAAGCCCAAAACCCATAAAAGCAATAACAGCTGTGATGAATAATGCCCATACTGCCATTGGTTGCTTTTGTTTAGCATTCTGAGTTATTTTAATTCCTCCTTTAATTGAATTATGAAAAAAGTGTTTTTTTAATAAAATATAATAATTATTCAGTATAGATTATTAAAAAATATATTCAAATCAACTATTTTTAACAACAATCTTTTAAAATAGCCTAAATACTAATTTACTCAATTTAATTAAAGTAATAAAAAAGCAAATTGATTTACTAAAATTTATTTTAAATAAATTAATATAGCGGACAACTATATCCGTTAGTATATTATTTGTTTTTAGTCATATATAAAATAACTATTTTAAAAATAAAAAAATAAAAAATTTATGTCTGATTTTTTAAACATCCTGGATCAGGACCCAAATAGTCACCATCATTATAGGCATATGCCCTGGCTCTACAACCACCACAGATATATCTGGATTCACATACACCGCAATGATTAGCTAAAAGGTCTTTATCCCTTAGTTGTAGCAATAACTTATTATTACACCATATATCTTCTAAATCAGCATCTTTTATATTGCCTAATTTTAAAACATCATCATGTGGGAAAAATACACAAGGGAGCATATCACCATTAGGTTCAACACTCATATAAAATCTTCCAGCACCACATCCACCAACAAAGTCAGCTAGTTCTTTCATAGCAGGATTAGTGTATTCTGGATTGAAAAAATGAGTTGGAACCAAATTACTGTCACTTTCCATAGAAACTGCAACATCTGCAAATTGAGGAGCAGTAGACAATATCTGCATATTTCCTTTACCATTTTCCTCATAGATTAATTTTAAAAGTTCATTTCTTTGTTTTGGAGTTAAATCTAAATTTCTCACTTCACTTCCAGAACCTGTTGGAATGAAATTATATAACATAAACCATTCAACTCCCAGCTCCCTCATAAAATCAATCATTCCAAGTATTTCATCATAATTTTCCTGAGTTACAGTGGTTGAAACTTCAACGAATACCCCTAATTCAAGGAAATTTTTAATTGACTGGACAGCACGATTCCAGGAGTTAGGAACTCCCCTAAAGTTATCATGTGTTTCCGGATTAAGACCATCAAGACTAATTTGAACAAACAAAAGACCAGCATCTGCAAATTCCTTAGCACGTTCTATTTTTGCGGTTTTAAACCCATTTGTAGCCATTGAAACATACATACCATCTTCACTGGCATGTTTAATTAAATCAATTATTCCTGGATGAACTGTTGGTTCTCCTCCAGAAAATGCAATTGATGCAACACCTAATCTGGATAATTTATCGATTCCCTCGATTATTTCATCAGTTGTTAACTCATCATCTGCTTTTTTACCTGCATTTTCATAACAGTGTATACATTTAAAGTTGCAGGCTTTTGTAATATTCCATACAATTTGGAATGGAGCTCCTGGAACAAAAGGTTTATGAACACCAAAATTACCCATCCCTTTTATAACACTTACAAGTCCTTTTCTCCAGTAAGGATCTTGCATTGTATTGATTAAAGCTTCTTCTGATGTATTGAAGCTATTTAATCCATGTTTAATTATTTGTTTAACAATAGGAAGAACCAATTTACATTTATGACATATGTCTTCCCTTATGCCTAAATAGTAGTCCAAAGCACATTGAAGGTGTGTCGCCTCACATTTATCACAGTAATGATTTAATTTGGAAATAGTTTTTTTAGAAAGAGGGTTATTAATAAAAGCTTCAAACTCTCTAACCATTGAAGAAACATCTTTTTTCATCTTTAACCACCTTCATTTTGTTAAATAAGTGATTAATCATAATATCTTAGAACAATATAAATCCTAAAGTACCCCATGAAAAAAAATAATATAACGAATAATTGGAAATATCTTATGGAAATGTAAAAAGATATTATAACCAATCAAAAAGCAATATTAAATATTTCAAAAGTATTTAAAGAAAAAATAGCTATAAAAAACAAAAATAACACTACAATGATAGCTATTTACTAAATAACTTCAATTTTACATTTTAAAAGAAATATTATAACATTAACTATCTGTATTAAATATTAAGTTAAACTCCATATATAAAAGTTTTTATCCATATGCATATATATAAAATTTTTAATTAAATGAAAAATTTTTAAATAGTATATAAAAAAATGTAGTTAAAAATATACTCTTAAATAACAAATTCCGAAAATAGTTATTCAAAGTGTAATTAAAAAATAAAAAAATAAGTTAACTGTCAAAAATAAGACAGTATTTTAAAAAAAGAAATTATTTGTGAGCAAAGTAGAATACAAGCTCATCATCTTTAATTTCATCTAAACGTGCAAAACCAACCCTTTCAAATTGAACAATATCTCCAACTTCTAAATCAGCTAATGCACCTTCACCAAGACCTTCTTTAACAGAAGCATCATCCATAACTAATTTTACATTGACATTATCTTCAACTGGAACCCATTGAATAATTTTAGCTTTTAAATCACGAGCTTCTTCAAAGGAAGTGGAATTATAAGATACTTTACCATCATCAATATCCACATTGACAGCATCCATTAATCTAACAATTCCATCTTTAAAGTCTTCACTAGCTAAGTATGCTTTTCCATCAAATGGTAAAATCCTATTTCCCCTATCTTCATGGTCTGCATGCAATGGTCTTTCAATATCTACTTTTCCACCTTCATATCCATCTACAGTAATTTCACATGGATTTTCAACAAAGAAATAACGATTAGCTATTGGTTCAATGAAATTACGGTTTAAACCATAGATTTTCTTCCAGCTAATAGCTGAATCAGCCATTTTAACACCGATTTCAGTGATTAACTCATAGATAGTTCTTGGGTCAATTCCTCTTCTTGCAATAGCCCTTAAGGTTCCAAGTCTAGGATCATCCCATCCACTGTAGGTTCCATTTTCAATTCCTTCAAGTGCTTTGGAGGTACTTAATGCAATATCTTCCATTTTAAGTCTACCATAATGGATGAATTCAGGCATATCCCACCCCATATGTTCATAGAGATATTTCTGTTTTTCAGTGTTTGCCAAATGGTCTTTACCTCTTAAAACATAAGTCATACCTAATAAATGGTCATCTACAGCAACAGAGAAGTTCATCATTGGATATACTTTATATTTATGTCCAAAACGAGGATGCTCCTCTTCAACAATACGCATAGCTACCCAATCACGAATAGCTGGGTTTTTATGTTTAATATCTGTTTTCACTCTTAAAACAGCTTCTCCAGCATCCATTTCTTCAAATTTATTCCATAGTTCCATGTTCTCTTCAACAGTCCTGTCTCTACATGGACATGCTTGACAGTTATCTTTAAGTTCTTTAAATTCAGCTGAATCACAGGTACACATATATGCTGCACCTTTTTTAATTAGCTGTTCTGCATAATCATAGTAGATATCAAATCTGTCACTTTGATAGATAACTTCATCAGGTTTGATTCCTAACCATTCTAAATCCTCTGGAATCATTTTATATGCTGGTTCAAATACTCTTTTTGGATCAGTATCTTCTATCCTCAAAATAAGTTTACCATCATATCTTTTTGTATACTCACCATTAGGTACTGCAGCACGAGCATGTCCTAAATGTAGCGGACCGCTTGGGTTTGGAGCAAAACGCATTACAACATTTTCATGGCTTCCAGGAAGTTCTTGAAGACCAGTTTCCTTCTTCTGTTTTCTTTCTTTAACTTCCACATCATATTTAGCCATTTCAGCCTCTTGTTCTTCAACACTCAAATTATTTACTTGTGCTACAATTTTACCAGCTATTGGACCTATTTCTTTAGCTCTGCTTCTAAGTTCCTCTTCCTGAGCCATAATAGAACCAATAACTGCACCAGGATTTGCACTTCCCTTATGTTTTGCAGCATTTAATAAAGCATGTTTATAGACAATTTCTTCTAAATCATTCATAAAATTCACTCAATAAAAAAATAAGTATTCATTTATAATTTATCTAATTAAGAATATATAAAGTTAATAGAACTTGAAATATTGAAATATGATAAAAAGGTATATGAAAAAATTTATAAATTTAAATTAATATAACCTAATTCAGAATATGTACTCCTTGGTGGTATCCATATTCTAATTGTTTCACTATATAAATTGTGAAACAAAAACCAGTCCTTGTTATATATTAGGCTGTTGTGATTAAAAAATGTCTAAATATGGGTTTTGGTTGTATGGTTAATAATAATCATACAGCCTTTTTTAGACATAATCTCTATTTTTTCATGCAAAATAAATTAATTTGATAGATATAATTATTTTTAATCTAGATAAATGCTTCTTTTTAATTTTAAAAAAATTTTATATAAAAAAATAGTGAAAATAAGAATTAATAGAAAACATTAACTTTCACAACTGCTTAATGGTGATAAATGTAAACAAAAATTCGATTTTGATTTTGCCTCTTATCCCATATAGCTGGACTGGAGGTGAAAAATTATGGCTGATGAACTATTGCTGTTCATCGAGATTATTGCCTTAACTCTTCATGTACTCAAATTAATAAATTAATTAAATAGTGCATGACAAGTTATTAGTTTTTGACCTGACAAATGGTTCTTTGTTATTATAAAGGATTTCCCATGTCCTTGAAGTTCTGTCTAATTCTTCCATTTGTCATTTTAAATTTAAAATAAAAAAAAGAATAAAAATAAGTTTATTCTAACTGTTTAACTAAATCAGTATCTTCAACATTGATCTTTTTAACGATAATTACTGCAATAACAACAAAAACAATAGCTACTATTAAGTTTTGCACCCAATCACTTGTTAATGCTGCATCATATGGAATATTGTAAAATCCTGGAATCACATAATCAGTAAAATCAAATAATCCATGACATAAAGCAGGTACTAACAAGTTTCCAGTTATTAAATAGAAAAGAGCAAGAATAATACCCATTGCAGTTGCATAAATTACTTGCTGAATAATAGCATCTGGAGAGGAAGAAACTGCATTTGAAGCATGTACAAGACCAAATATTACAGATGAAACTATAATTGAAATATAAATTCCTTTTTTAGTCATACCATATCTTCTTAAGAAGTTTCTAAAGATTAAACCTCTAAATAAAATCTCTTCTGCAAATCCAATAGCCAGAGTAGTTAAAAATGCCATAACTATCAAACTAACATCAATTCTAAAAAGTGAAGGATTATTATACATAACTGAAGGTAAAATATTCCAGAGCACAGCTATTATAAGTATTGGAACTGATAAAAGAGCACCTATTTTAAGATTCCTTTTTGAAAAGAAAGTTTGATCAAAGAACTCTAACTTCCATGCCACTGCCAATAATAAAATAATAGCTACAACTTCTGAAATAAAGAAAGATAAGTTACTGTCAAAATAGTTATTAGCAGTAATAAGGTTACTAAAACCTGCAAAACCTATAATCAAAGTTGAAACAACAGCAGACAATACTAATACAAGTAATGCTGCCACAACAAAAATATAAGGATGCTTTGTGAAAAATCTTTCATTTTTTGTATCCATTTTTAAACTCCTTATAGTTTAATTAAAATTATTAAATTAATTTTTCAAAATAACAATCTTTAATTTATAGTATCCTATAAATAATTATTTAGGTAAATGAGTAGTTATTAAAATTGGGGGCAACATAAAGAGTTGAACAACTATGAATGACGAAATAATAAAAGCTAAAGATTTTATAGAAAATAAAGAATGTAAGAAAGCCCTTGATTTAGCTAAAAAGATGCATAGAAAAGATAGAATAAATGACTATCTTGAAATACTTGATTTGTTAATAGCTGAAAAATATCTTCCAGCATTTGAAGAAAAAGGACAATATTACCTTTATTTTGATGAAAATCATGACAATGGAGATTATGGTGAGAAGTACTTCAACCAGTATCTTGAAATTCAGCCCCATTCAATTAATTTAATTTGCAGTAAGGCAATGGCATTATCCTACAAAGACTTGAATAAATCCATTAAACTTATGGATAAAGCATTAAAAAGCTATGATAACTTCAGTGAAGATGAAAAACCTAGAATCACAGAAGAAGATATTTGGATGGGAAAAATAGAGCTCCTAGTTAAAAAGAATGACAAAAAAGAAACAGTGGTTGAATTAAATAACTTTGAAAAAGAATATCCTGACAACCCTAAAATGATTCTTTATAAAGGAATATTGCTTTCTGAAACTGGAGAAGATGAAAATGCTCTTAAATATCTTGAAACTTCCCTAAAAAGGGACAATACAATACTTGCCCTAAATGCAAAAGGAAATGCATTGTATAATCTTAGAAGATATAGTGAAGCACTTGAGGTCTATAATAAATGCATTAGTCATGAAAAAGAAGTTGATGACTTAGATATAAAAACTAATTTTAATTCAAAAGCAGCATTTTCAGCCATTGAACTTGAAAATTATAATGAAGCTATTAAATATTTGAATAAAACAATAAATATGCTAAATGAACATGGTAGACTTAAAAATGACCTTGAAAAAATTTACAGACAATGTTCATTTGAAAAAGAAAGACTTCTTAAGCAATACAACATTCAAGACAGAAAATTTAGCAGATTTAAATTCCTTTCATCAAAAACAGCACTTATTCTATTAATCTTATTCATTATTGGATACTTCATATTAACCTATTTAGGTTATTAATTAAAAAAAAGTGAGTGATATGGACAAAATAAGACTTGGAAAGACTGATTTAATCGTGAATAAAAATGGATTTGGTGCGCTTCCAATCCAAAGAGCAAATAAGGAAGATTCTGAAAAAATTATTAAAAAAGCCTATGAAAATGGCATTAACTTCTATGATACTGCTCGTTTTTACACAGATAGTGAAGAAAAACTTGGAAATGCTTTAAAAGATGTTAGGGAAAATGTCTTCATTGCATCCAAAACTGGTATGGAAACTGTTGAAGAATTTTGGAAAGACCTAGAGACAACTTTAAAAGAACTTCAAACTGACTATCTTGATTTGTATCAGTTCCACAATATTTCATTTTGTCCAAAGCCAGATGATGGATCTGGATTATATGAGGCAATGCTGGAAGCTAAAGAGGAAGGCAAAATCAACCATATTGGTATAACCTCACATAAATACACAATAGCTAGTGAAGCAATAGAATCTGGATGTTATGAAACATTACAATATCCATTTTCATATTTAACTGGTGAAAAAGAATTGGAACTTGTTAAAAGATGTGAAAAATTAGATATTGGGTTTATAGCTATGAAAGCAATGGGCGGAGGATTGATTAAAAATTCAAAAGCAGCCTATAGTTTTATGATGAATTTTGATAATGTCCTTCCAATATGGGGAATTCAGAAAGAATCAGAACTTGATGAATTCCTATCCTATCAGGAAAACACCCCTGAAATGACTGATGAATTAAAACAAGCTATTGAATTAGATAAAAAAGAATTGGGAAATGATTTCTGCAGAGGCTGTGGATACTGCATGCCTTGTCCTGAAGAAATTGAAATAAACACCTGTGTTAGAATGTCTCTCTGGATTAGAAGATTTCCAACTGAACCTTGCCTAACAGAAGAATATCAAAAGAAAATGGAGAAAACACAAGAATGCACTGAATGTATGCAATGTATTGACAAGTGTCCTTATGAGTTAAACATTCCAGAGTTACTTAAAGAAAACTACGAAGATTATATGAATGTGTTAACTGGCAAAACTAAAATAGTTTAATTAAATCAATTTTACATTAGTTAAGATAGAGGAATCAACTTCTAAGAATTGTTCAAGGAATGTGTCCTCTTTAATGTAAAAACCCCAATAAAAGCTACAGAAGAATACTATAATAGCTATAATAAAACATAGCAAAAAAAATTTCTTTCCAGTCATTAGGTTAAATATTACCTTATTGTAACTAATAAAAGTTTCTAATAATCCAAAAAAATAAAAAGCATAACTATATTATTATAAAGTGAATATAAATTGAGGAATTAAAAATGAAAAAACAATGCGTTGGTGACCCCGATCAACTTAACTGGGTTAAATTTTGGCAAGAAAAATTAGAAAATAAAACTGATAAAAAGAAAGATTGGGATAAAGCAGCTCCAGGATTCTATAAAAGAGCAACAAAAGATGAATATAAAGAATTGCTTCTTGATGAATTAATTTTAGATGAAGAAGACACAGTACTTGATTTAGGATGTGGTGAAGGCTCTATAACACTACCAATAGCTGAAAAAGTGAAAAGTATAACTGGTCTAGACTCTTCCATAAAAATGCTTGAATATTTAAGAGAAAAAGCAGAAAAAGAAGGCATGACCAATGTACATACTATTTTCCAACCAATAGAAGACATAAATCATGAAGAACTTGGAAATTATGATGTTGTTATATCATCAAGGTCTTTAAATGGTGTTGTACCAATTAAAGAAACCTTAGAAGAGATGAATAAAATAGCTAACAAATATGTTTTCATAACAATTTTCGGTCCTGAAAACTGGCAAATAGAAACAGAATTTAACGAATTCATTGGAAAGGAACAGGAAACCTTCCCTGGATACAACTACATTTTTAACATCCTTTACAACATGGGAATTTATCCAAATACCAAAAGGTTAGATATTAAAGAATACAGAAAATATGATAGCATTGAAGAAGCTATGGACAATGGTAAATTCCGCCTAGACTTATTAAATGATGAAGAAAAAGAAAAATTAAAAGAATATCTCAATAGAATTCTTAAAAAAGACCCAGAAACAGGAAAATTATATAATAAAAAAGATAAAGCTGACTGGGTATTAATCTGGTGGAAAAAAGAAGAATAATTACTGATTCATATAAACGTTTAAACGTTTTATTGCATCATACTTATTCTTATCATCTACTTTTGCTTTATACAGAGCATCTTTAACTGTTTCAATGGAATGGTCATAAACTTCCCTATCAACAGGGTAGGGAAAACCATCTTTCCCACCATGTGCAAAGCTATATTTTACAGGATCTTCCCAACTAGCTTTTTCACCAAATATTAAATCTGAAATTAAAGCTAGTGCTCTTATTTTTTTAGGTCCAATACCATTAAGCAATATTAATTCTTCATAGTTTTCAGGCTGAATCTCCCATGCATTTTTCAGGACTTGAAATTCCCTATCAGATAAATCCATATCAAGCACTGGATGGTGAGCAGGCATTGTAAACATTGGCTGAGCTCCAAAATCACTTAACAATGTTTGATGAGGATCTCTCCTTTTAAAATATCTTTTAAGATGGTCCGGATTATCACAGATTAAGTCAACACTAATTTTCTGAGCTTCTTTACTTTCTTTTGATGCCATATTTAATGTAGAATCTCTTTTAATATCACAGGAAATTGCACTATGTGAATCCTCTAAATAGCTATCTAAATCATCACTCATCCAGTGATAACGCCTTGCATACTTGGTATTGGTATCCATACCCTGCTGGATTACAGCCCAGTCCCCTTTTTCTGTTAAAATGAAATTATGCTGATAAAGTGTGTAGTAATCCTGTATACATGAATTATCTATTTTAGCTGTTAGTTTACTTGTACGCACTAACTCATCAATCTTTTTATCTCCTAAATTGAAAAATTCACCTTTCTTTTCAATTTGTGAAGGAGTTTTTCTTGAATTAGCACCTTTACCTCCCAAAACAACAATTCCATGGTCCTGAGCATTTAAACTGGCTCTCAGTGCACCACAGGTAGTGGTTGTAGTTCCTGAAGAGTGCCAGTCAAATCCAATTACACAAGAAAAGCATTGAAACCAGTAAGGGTTGGATATTCTCTCAAGAAACTCGTGAACACCATATTCTTCAAGAATAACCTCAACAATAGCTCCAGATAATTTTACCATTCTTTTAAATAACCATCTTGGCGGATGACCTCCATGAATTGGAAGATTAGCAATCCCTTTTCTTTGCATGAATATAAATTACCTTAAAAATAGTTATAAAGATTAAAGGAGAGCATTTGAAAATAAATATATTAAAAAATAGCTATTTGTACATTCCTATACGGTCATTTGAAAGTCTGTACAGGCCACCAAATAGTAAAAATATAGATTCTTGATCTACTTTCTCCATAAGCTCGTCAATTACCCTTTCCTGTTTATTGATAAAGTCTTCATCATCAAAGGAGCTGTTGAAGATATACATTTTTTCAGTTTTATTGTCTTTTCTTGAAACTTCCCAGATAACTCCATAAAACCTTAAAACAGCCACTTCTTCACTAGCTAAATCATCTAAAATACTATCTATTAACTCCTCTTTAGAAAAATCCTCATTTACAATTTCAATAGCTGAATTTTCATAATGTTTTTCACATAGATATTTAGGTCTATTTCCCTTTTTAATTTCTTCAATTGCATCAAAATGAGTAGTAAAATCACTTTCATTTCCTTTAGTAGAAATTCTTTCAAAATACATTTCTTTTTTATTTTCACGACTTTCCATTAAAATTAATCTCCCATTAATCTATAAATATTATATTAAAAAGATAATCATTTAAGTATTTAGGTGAGAGTATGAAAAAAGTGAAAATTACCCTTTTAAAGAAAACATTACAAGAAGATTTAGCTAAAGAATATGGGGTTGAAGGTCTTGGAGTATGTCCATTAATGGAAGATGGTGCAGTCTTTTATGCAGATTATGGAAAACCTGATGGTTTTTGTGATGAAGCATGGAAGGCGATTTATCAATATGTATTTGCACTAGCTCATGGAGCAGAAAAAGGATTATTCTATTATGATGACTGGATTAAAACTCCAGGAGTAGCTATTGTAAGTTGTAATGATGGTTTAAGACCAGTTATATTTAAATTAGAGACAAGTGATGAAGAAGCAGAACTTCCTAATGATTTATATGTTGAATAAAAATTAAAAATAGTCAGTGTATCATCTGACTACTAATTATAATTTTTTAATATCATCTAATTTTTTATTAATCTTTTGAGCTTCAAATCTTTCATATAAATAAAATAAGATCCAAACTACAGCAGCAAAGACTACTGCAATTGCAATCCAGATAACTACTGGTAATATTCCCTGATTAACTGGTATCCATCCTACAATCACTCCAACAATAAGAAGAACAATAAATCCAATTCCCATTTGGAATAATATTTGATATGGCAAAGAAATATTCTCATTTTCATAGATAACTGAAGGTAGTGCAAATCCAAATCCTACAATAATAGCTCCTAAAACTGAATTAATTAAAGTTGTTCCAGAAATCATAAAGTTTTCAGGCCCCATAGCTAGTGCAATCATAATTCCAATAAAAGAAATAATAGTACAGCCAATAATAGCACCTACTACTGCTAAAATAATCATATCTCCTAATCTAGTTAAATTTCTCATTTTAAACACCTAATTTTCTTTTAAAATCATGTAAATATTTTCTTGAAATATTGTCCTTTAAACCATTCTCAAGTGTCATAAACATAATTCCTTTAAAAGAAGGAGCAATATAATCAATTTTTTTAATATTAACAATTGAAGACTTAGATATTCTAATAAATGAATCATCTAAAATCTCTTCTAGTTCATATAATCGTTTATTTGTTGTGTATTTCTGTTTTTCAGTGTAAACATTAACTTTCCTATTTTCTACTTTTATCAAATAGATTTCTTCAAATTTTAAAAAAGAAATATTATTATTCCTTTTAACAGGAATAAAAGATTTTAATTCCTTTTCTTCAAGAATATCAATAGCTTTTTTAATATTATTTGTTAAACTATTTGATTTAATTAAAGCAGATGGATCTTTTATATCCTCTGAAATAATTAATTCCACCTTCAAGTTAATCACCATATAATCTTCTTTAACTGTCAATATAAATGGCTTATTATCGAATTAACTAAGTTATAAAAATAAGTCTTTGAAATGCAGAATTTTAAAGTTAAAAAAAAAGTTTAAGTCAGATAATATTTAATCTGACTTAATCATTGTTAACATCATTTTATAAGGCATGTTAACAGCTTGTAGTGCATGAGGTATGTTTGCAGGCATTATAATCATTTCACCTTTTTTAACAGTGTTTTTTACACCGTCAATTGTAATTTCAGCCTCACCATCTACAATTTGAACCATAGCATCAAAAGGAGCACTATGTTCACTTAAACCTTGTCCTTTATCAAAAGCAAAGATTGTTACAGTACCAAGTTCTTTTTTAATAAGTTCACGGCTTACTACAGAGTTATCCTGGTAATCAATTAATCCTTCAACAGAGAGTGCTTTTGATTTAATATCTTCATCCACCATTATTTATTCACCCATTATTTTCTTAATGTCCTCAAGTGGTTCACCAATTGGGGTTAAATTATAATTTTCAACTAAGAAATTTATAATATCATCATTTGCCCATGCAGGTAAAACAGGACCTATATACATATCTGTTTTTCCTAAATATAATAAGCTCCATAAGATTGCTACTGCTTTTTGTTCCATCCAACTTAAAACAATGGTTAATGGCAAGTCATTTAATTCACATTCAAATAAGTCACATAATGCCACTGCCAAGTCAATAGCTACAATGGTATCATTACATTGACCTAAATCAATTAAACGTGGAACTCCTTCAATATCACCTAAATCAAGGTCATTGAATCTAAATTTACCACAAGCTAAAGTTAAAACAACAGTGTCTTCAGGTAAGTTTTCAACAAATTCCCTGTAATAATTTAATTTAGGGTTAGGGCTGTCACATCCTCCAACAACAAAGAATCTTCTGATTTTGCCTGCTTCAACCAATTCTTTAATTTTGTCAGCTAATGAAAGAATAGTGGATAATCCAAAACCAGTTGTAATTACTTCTTTTTCTTCAGCTTCTAATCCGCCAAGTTCAAGAGCTTTTTCAATTACTGGAGTGAAATCGTAGTTTTCAATTTTTGGAACACCAGGTAATTTAGCAACATCCATAGTGAAAATTCTATCAGCATAGTCATCTTTAGGAAGAAGTACACAGTTACTTGTTGCTAAAATAGCTGCATTATATTTTGAAAATATTTCTTTTTGATCAAACCATGCTTTTCCAAGATGTCCTACCAAATGGTCATACTTGTTAAGTTCTGGATAACCATGTGCAGGAAGCATTTCACTGTGAGTGTAGACTTTAATTCCTTTTCCTTCAGTTTGTTTAAGAAGTTCAGCTAGTGCTTTAATGTCATGCCCAGTTACAATAATAGCTGGGCCTTCTTCTGCTCCAACTTGCACTTCAACAGGTACAGGTTCACCATAATTTTTGATATGTGCTTCCTTAAGCAATTTCATTACTTTAATGTTAGCTTCACCTGCTTTTAGGCCTAAATCAATTAAATCTTCTGCATCAAAGTTAACATTGGTTAATGTTGTATAAAGTCCAGTTGTTAAGAATTCATTAACTTCATCATCTTTTTCGCCTAAAACATTTGCATTGTAGTTATATGCACTGATACCTTTCATTGCATAAATTAAGTTATCCTGAAGTCTTGCTACAAGAGCATCTTTTCCACAAACACCTTTTACAGTACATCCAGTTCCCCTTGCAGTTTGGGAACATTGATAACAAAACATGTCACTCATATTTAACACCTAATTAGAGGTTGAATTTATAAGTATATTAATATTTTGTAACTTATTTTGGGTAAAAAGTGACAAATATCTACTGAAAAGAAAAAGTTTAGAAAAAAATGATAAGTACACTTAACAAAAAGTGCAAAAAATGAAAAAGTGATAAGTGTACTTAACAAAAAATCTGTTTTTATTCTAATGTAACCAAACTTAGTTAAAAGGTAACATTATAATAGCTGAAATCCTAACTATAATCATGATTCAGGAACATGTAAATAATCTAAAGAAACTGGGCCTTTCCACTTATGAAGCAACTGCATATATAACCTTAACCTCCTTAATTTCAGCTACTGCAGTTAAAATCAGCGAAGAGTCAACAATTCCAAGAACTAAAATCTATGATGTCTTAAAATCACTAGCTAAAAAAGAATACATTGAGATTGAAAATGGAAGGCCACTGATTTATCATGTTAAGTCCCCTCTCATAACTTTAGAAAAAGAAAAGGAAAAATTTACAGAAAGTCTTGATAAAACAATAGTTACTCTCAACTCCATTTATGAACATGAAATAAGTCAAATGCAAGCTCCAATCTGGAGAATAAGTGGAATCCAGAATATTATTCAAAAGGAACTTGAGATTATTCAAAGATCAAAGGAAACTCTTTCACTTAGAATAGGATTTCTTTTCAAGGACGAATATGATGCAATAATAAATGCGTTAGTTGATAAAAATAATGAAATTGACATAAACATCCTTGCTTCTCCTTACACATATATTGAAAATAAAAAGATTGATGTTATAGATTTATTTAAAAAGGAAGGATTAGCTATCTACAAAGCCAACATTCCCTTTGTAAAAATGATTACATCAGATTCAAAAGAATTACTTCATATCTATGCAAAGTTTTCAGAGGATAAAAAAAGTGTAATTCCCTACTCAGCTATTGGTATCTGGAACCAATATGAAGATATTGCTAAAAACTACGAAGACCGCTTTAAAAAGCAATTGGAAAAGATAAAAAAGCAGTGATTTAACTTATTTTAAAAATTAATAAAAAAAAAGAATAGCTAATGCCTCCAAAGGAAGCATTAAATTATAAATTTAGGAATGTCTTTCAAGTACAAAATCTGCAATATCCATAAGTGCATCTTTAGAAGCAGAGTCAGGTAATATTTCTAATAGTTCTTTAGCTTCAGATACATTTGATTGAGCGACATTTTTAGCATATTCAATAGAACCATATTTATTGAATAAATCGATTGCAGCATCTATATCTTCTTGTGAAGAATTATCATCTTTTAAGATATTTAATAATTTATCATGGTCTTCACCTTCAGATTCAGATAAAGCTTTAACTGCAATTAAAGTCATTTTTCCTTTAGCTATATCACTACCAATAGGTTTACCAAGAGATTCTTCATCACTTGCAAGATCTAAATAATCATCCTGAATTTGGAAAGCTAAACCAATTAACCTACCATAATTATACATCATATCAATGACTTCATCACTAGCTCCACCCATAATAGCCCCAGCTTTAGTTGCAGAAGCTATTAAAGCACCAGTTTTTTTGAAAATCATTTCCATGTACTCTTCTTCAGTTACATCATATCTTCCTTCGAAACTGATATCTAAAGCCTGACCTTCACATATTTTAACACATGCATCAGCTACAGTGCTAATAGTTTTAGTTAATCTGGAAGCATCTGCATTTTCACAGTCTACAATAATTTCAAAAGCTTTTGAGAATAAAGTATCCCCAGATAAAATAGCTAAACCTTCATCCCAAACTTTATGAACAGCAGGCATACCTCTCCTCATATCATCGTCATCCATTATATCATCATGGATTAAAGAGAAAGTATGAATCAATTCAATAGCTGTAGCAGATTTAAGTGCATCTTCTTTTGAACCTCCAACAGCTTCAGAAGTGATAAGAGTTAAACAAGGTCTTAACATCTTACCTCCTGCTTTAGTTAAATAGATTGAAGCTTCTTGAAGAGTATTTGGAGTGATTGTAGATAAATTATCTTCAATACTTTTAAAAATATCTCCAGAATATAAACCAAGAACTTCTTTCACATCACTCATATAATTTCCTCCAATTATATATTAATATATCCAATCACAGTATTAATTTTTACTAAAAAATATTAATTAACCATTAAAAACTTGTGCTTGTGCATTTCTTAAAATATGAACATTATTTCCAATTCTATATCCTTCTTCTTCAGCTAATTCACCATATGCAGAAAGCATTGACAAATCACCGTGAGCTGGAATAATATGTTGTGGTTTTAACATTCTAATAAAGTCCCTATGGTCTTCACGACCTGCGTGACCAGAAACATGAGCATTTGCATAAATTCTTGCACCACTTGCTTTTAATCTACGTTCCATAATATGTCTGTTAGCAGCATTAGTTGGATTTGGAATAATTGGTGCAGAAATGATTACATTATCTCCTTTTTTTATGTTAAATGGAGTTTTACCATTAGCTATTCTTGGAAGTAATGCATCTGGTTCTCCTTGGTGTCCTGTAGTTACAAGTAAATACTTTTCACGATTATCTTCAGCTTTCATTAAAGCCTTATTTACTGCCTTAGGACTTCCATAAATACTTGAATTTTTAGGTAATTTTAAGATTCCCTGACTTTCTGCAATACCACAGAATCTTTCCATAGATCTTCCAAGGAATAAAATTTCCCTATGACTTTTTTTAGCAATATCTGCAATAGTCTGGACCCTTTCAACATGAGAAGAAAATGTAGTAACAATCATACCAGTTTTCTCATAAAGAGGTCCTCTCATTAAATCCTCTAAAATATTCCTAGCTATTCTTTCAGAGTATGTTTTTACTTCATTAGTATCTTTAATATTAGTTGATTCAACAATGAGCGCTAATACTCCTTTCCTACCTAATTCTTTTAATCTCCTGTAATCAGGTGGTGGAGATACTTTTTGATGATTATCAAATTTAAAATCTAAAGCATAAACAATAATTCCTTCTGGAGTGTGTAATACTGGAAATACTGCCTGTGGAATACTGTGAGTAGATTGGACAAATTCCAATGTAATATCCTCAGACAATTTCATTTTTCCTCCAGGATTTAAAGTTTTAATTGGATTGTTTACTTTAAATTTACGCTCACCATTAATTTGTTTTTGGATTAATGCAGCAGTATAAGGGGTACCAATTAAAGGAGCATCATACCTATGTGCTAATTTAGCTACAGCACCAATATGGTCTAAGTGACCATGAGAAAATACAATTCCTTTAACCTTACCATCAACATCCTTCATTAAGGTATCGTCAGGAATTACTCCTCTTTCAATTAAATCTAAACTGTGCATTCTATCAATATCAGTATCTTCGTGGATACTAATCCTGTCAAGGTGAATTCCCATATCAAAAATGATAACATCTTCCCCTACCTTAACAGCAGTCATGTTTCTTCCAACTTCCTCGTATCCGCCTATAGCGATTACTTCAACACTCATATAATTTTATCTCCTTGAATATTTTGTTGTGTTAAACCCTCTATCCTCTAACCATTGTTTAGTTTCTCCTTTAATGATTAAATTAGAGTTTTTAAGTTCTTCAATGTTATTTGCGCCAACTAAGAACATTGCAATTCTTAAAGATTCATTAAACTTATTAATATATTCGATAATATCTTCAACACTTACAGATTCTTTTAAAAATGGTAAAGCCATACCAACAGCATCTGCACCAAGAGCAATAGCTTTAGCAGCTTCTAAACCATTACGAATTCCACCAGAAGAAATAACAGGAACATCAACAGAAGAGGTAACTTCCACAGTACTAATTGCTGTAGGAATTCCCCAATCCCAAAAGGTTTCACCTAAATATCTGTCGTCAGCTCTATATGTTTCAACAGCAGCCCAACTTGTTCCACCAGCACCTTCAATATCAATATAATCAATACCTGCATTTACAAGATCTTTTGCAGTTTCACTAGATATTCCACATCCTGTTTCTTTAGCCATTACAGGAATATCTACAGTATCACAGATTTTAGTAATAGAATCTAAAAATCCTCTAGCATCCAAATCGCCCTCAGGCTGAATAGATTCCTGAAGAGGATTTAAATGAATAGCTAAAATATCTGCATCCAATATTTCAACTGCCTTATCAGCTAAATTAAGTTGCGGAGCTCCAATATTTCCAACAAGTAAACAGTCAGGAGCATTTTCACGAACAACAGTATAAGTATCAGCTAGTTCAGGATGTTCAATAGCTGCTCTTTGACTTCCAACCCCTAATGCTATATTCATTTTTTCAGCAGCTATTGCCAAATTTTTATTAATATCTTTAGCAACAGGATGACCACCAGTGATTGCTGTAATAAATAATGGAGATTCCATTTTTTTACCAAATACTGATGTTGATAAATCAATATCATTTTTATTTATTTCAGGAAGAGCTTGATGAATTAATTCAATATCTTCAAACCCTGTTGTTTTATTTTTAAATTCAACATCATAATATTTGCATATTAACAGATGTTCCAATTTTCTATCTGAAATCATTGCATTATCTCCTTTGAAGTGTTTCAATGATTAATTCTTTGAAATAATAGTTCCTTTTAATTCTTCATTTTCAAGTGCTTTGTAAACATTATTTTCAATATCTGCATTGATTATTTTTGATTCAATCCCTAAATCTGCAAGATATAAAAGTTCTTTAATTTTTCCAACCATTCCACCAGTAACATCAACATTGGTGGTGCCTTCTAAAGTATCTAAGTCATCAAGACTAGAAAATCTTTCAAAGAAAACTGCATCTTCATGAGTTTTAGGATTTTTATTATAAACACCATCAACATCAGTACCTAAAATAACCTGATCTGCTTTTAGATTAATAGCTAAATACTGAATAATCTGATCACCAGAAATGACCGCCATTTCCAATTCATTATCCAAAACCACATCACCATATATGATTGGTATATATCCTTTTTCTAAGAATTTATTAAACCTGTCTAAATTTCCTTCACTAACACGTTTATTGGTGGTAGTAATAAAACTAGAAGCAGGAATAGCTACTACTGGAAGGTCTTCTTTAATTAATGCATCGCAAATAAGCATGTTTAATTTTTTAACTGCATTTTGAGTTTTAGCAAAACCTATTCTTTTTTCAGGATATTCTTCTTTACTAAAAGGTTCACCAATTTTATATTTCTTAGCAGGAGGATGTCCAAAAGAACCTGCACCATGAACAATAACCAAATCCTTTTTAGAGTTATCAATAGAAGACTTAATCTCAGATGCAATCCTTTTTAAATTACCTTCATCAATTTCGCTTTCAACAGAATCCTTTTTAGTTAGGATACTTCCTCCAATTTTTAAAATAATCATAATAATCACTTAGTTAATCACGAACCCTAGAAGAAACTCCTTTACGAGTAAATCTTATTTTTAAAACATTATCCTCTTTTGAGATACCTTCAGCTACCTGATCAATATTATTAGGACAAAGGGCAATAATACTTCCTCCACCACCAGCACCTGTGATTTTGGAACCAATTGCACCACATTCCCTTGCTCTATAAACCATACGAGATAATTCAAAAGTGTTTACTCCTAAAACATCTAAAAATCCCTGATTAATATTCATCAATTCTCCAATTTTATCAAAGTCCCTTTTTAATATAGCCTGTTTAGCATAATTAGTTAACTGACCCATTGAAGAAATAACATTATTAATTACCTTAGGATTTCTGTTTTTAAGAAGTCTAACATCCTTAACCATTTTTCCAGTATTACCATGTTTATTAGTGTAACCCACTACAAAAGGAGCATTAAAGTTAACTTTAAAGTGTTCTACTTTTTTATTTCTAGATAAATAAACAAGTCCTCCATATGTAGACACTAAAGTATCAAGTGGGCTTGCAATTCCCTGAACAGCTTCTTCAACCATATGGGCATCATGTGCTAAAGATTTCTTATTAAATCTAATATTATGATACCTATATAATGCAGCGAGAGTAGCTACTGTAACTGCTGCAGAAGAACCTAATCCAGATCCAATAGGAATGTTAGAAGAAAGTAATATCTCAATAGGAGAATGATTATGAACTTTACTTAAAGCCTCTAAGATATATCGAATAATTCCAGGTTTTCCTTTTTTAAGAACATATTTTTTATTCTCAGTATCTAATTCTGCTTCAAAATTTAAATCATAAGATTTTAAAATAGATTTATCAGATTTTGAAGGTCTAATTTTAACAACTGCCCTTTTATTAACGGCACCTGCAATTGCAGGTTCACCATATACAACAGAATGTTCACCAAAAAGAATTGTTTTCGCCGGAGCAGAAGCCATAGCTTTCATTTTAAATCACCTACCTAAAAATCCCTGAAGCATATCCTACAACATTGGAAAAATCTTTGGAAATATCTCCGCTTGTCCCATAAGCTAATATTTCACTTGAGTCCTTTCCTGTTAATTTAGAACTAAGAATGGTTGTAATAACAGGCCCATAGCCACACATAGTAATATTATACTGAATAATTTCTTCCATTAATTTAAGTTCATCCATTTTCTCAATATCTTCTAAAACAAAACCATCTACTTCATTAGCTCTTTCTTGTGTATTAAAATGAGATAAATCAGTGCTAGCTATTATACAGTAAGATTTACCTAATTTTTCACCTGCTTTAACAATAGATGAAGATAAATCACTAGCAGTAATAAATGATTGAGTACCCATAACAATAGGCACTATCTTAAAATTATTGGAAAGATATTGAAGAAATGGTAGTTGAACTTCAATAGCATGTTCACTAACATGGGCAGAAAAATCAGCAGATGCAATTTCAGAATCTGAAATGATTTCTTCTGCAAACTCATTATCAACTTCCACTAAACCAAAAGGAGTTTTCCATTCCCCCTTATTAAAAACAGAAATTTCACTACCAAAACCAGTATGATTAGGTGAAAGAATAATAAAAACATCAGGAATGCCATATTCTGCAATTTTATAATAACTATGAGAAGCTATTGGAGCTGAATAAATGTAACCTGCATGTGGAGCCATAATATTAATAGGATAATCCTTACCATCGAATTTCTTAATATCCTCTGGAATTTTACCAACCCCAAAAGGAGAAAGAAAGCTATCTTCAATAGCTACCTTTAAATTCTCAGGATTATCTGGATAAAACGCTCCAGCAACTGCAGGTTCTCTTAGCATATTATCTTATTTAAAATTTTAATTCGAAATCAGTTGCATCGACGTCTAAGTCAGCGTCTTCTGCAATGTCTCCTCTTTCTCTTAAAATTTGTCTAGCTAATAACCAGTAAACAAGAGCAATAGCTTTTCTACCTTTGTTGTTTACAGGTACAGCAATATCAACAAAACTAAGTAAGTTTTCAGTATCACATAAAGCGATTACAGGAATACCGTTTTGTTTGGATTCAAGAATAGCTTGTGAATCAGATCTTGGGTCAGTTACAACAATGATTTTTGGTTCGATAAATTTACTGTAAGTTGGGTTAGTTAAGGTTCCAGGAATGAATCTACCAGGAATAGTTTTAGCACCAGTAATTTCACCGAATTTTTTAACAGGAGCTTGACCATATTGTCTGGTTGCAACAACTAAAATGTCTTCAGGGTTGTATTTTGCTAAAAGTTTAGCTATTTGTCTAATTCTTTCATCAGTTTTTTGGATATCTAATACATATAAACCGTCGGATCTTACTCTGAATATGTATTTTTCCATATCACTAGTTTTTTGTTGAGTTCCAATATGTAAACCTGCTGCTAAATAATTATCTAAATCAATTAAAAGTTCTGACATTTATTTCACCTTATTATATTTATTTTTTAAAATCTATTCATCATCTTCTACTTTAACACATTCTTCTGGACAAACATCCATACATACTTCGCATAAACTGCATTCATCTGGTTCTTGAATAACAATTTTATCTCCTTCAAGAACTAAAACTTCCATAGGACAGACATCAGCACATTCTGCACAGTCTGCGCCTTCACATTTATCATAATCAATAGTAATTTTTGCCATAATATAACCTCTTAATTACACTTAAAAACTAGCCATGCGAGCATTAGGAAGTTCTTCTTCAATACGAATAAGTTCATTTAATTTAGCTATTCTTTCTCCACCAATAGCTCCAGTTTTAATCATTGGAGAACCAAGACCAACAGCTAAATGAGCAATAGTTGCATCAGTAGTTTCACCAGATCTGTGAGAAACAACAGGAACAACATTATTTTCTTTAGCTAATTTAACAGTAGCATATGTTTCAGATAAAGAACCAATTTGGTTAGGTTTGATGATAATTGCATTAGCTGCATTCATTTCAATACCTTTAGCTAAAATTTCTTTGTTAGTTACGAATAAATCGTCACCACAAATAAGACATTTATCTCCAACTTTTGCAGTTAATTGTGCAAATCCATCGAAATCAGATTCATCAAATGGATCTTCTACATAGAACATATTGTAAGTTTCAATAATGTCTTTAACAAACTCAATTTGGTCACCAGTATCTCTTTTAATACCATCTTGAGCATAAACATATTTACCTTCATCTGCATCCCATAATTCAGAAGAAGCCATATCTAAAGAAGGTCTAATTTCAATACCTAATTCATCTCCTACTTCTTCACAAGCTTGAGCTTGGATTTCTAAAGCAGCATCATTAGTGATGTTAGGTACCCATCCACCTTCATCTCCTTTTCCACCAGTGAAATTGGAGTCTTTAGTTTGGATTAATTCTTTTAATCTTTTGTGGACACTGGAGTTAGCAAATACTGCTTCAACAATATTATTTGCACCAACAGGAACAACTAAGAATTCTTGAATATCAGGTGCATTAATTCCTGCATGAGCTCCACCATTCATCATGTTTCCAAGAGGGAAAGGTAACTCATTTACAAAGTTTCCTCCAAGATATTTGTATAATGGTAAATTGTAAGAAGAAGCAGCTGCTTTAGCTACAGCCATAGAAACAGCAACAGTAGTGTTACCGCCAATAGCTGATAAATTTTCAGTTCCATCAACTTCTCTTAAAATTTCATCAATAGTTACAATATCTTCAGCATCCATTCCAATAAGTTCTGAATAAATAATATCTTCAGCTTCACTTAAAATTGCATCTACTCCACCTTCTGGGAAAGATACTACTTCTCTAGAACCAGTACTTGCCCCACTTGGTGCAGCAGCTCTACCAAAACCGTTCCAAGTAATTACATCTACTTCAACAGTTGGATTACCTCTACTGTCCAATATCTTACGAATTTGAACATCTTCTATTATACTATCCAAAAAAAACACCTCAGTGCCAGTTAATTTATTACCATATAATCTATACTTAATAAAAATTAGTAAGTCTCTTTATAGAATTATGTTGGTATTTTTTATTTTTTTTATAAATTGTAATTAGAATAAATAGATTTAACTATTTATTCATCTCTAATCACATCTAATGGTAAAACGCCAGCTTCGAGTTCATCATAAGCTATATCAATAGGATCAAGAGACCTTTCAATTTTTACTAAAGGTTTAGCACCCATGGAAATTTGAATTGCTCTTGCACCAAGGATTCTAGCTTTTTCAAACCTTGTTAATTTTTCTGTAGTCATAAATATTACTTCCACTTTAATTTAATGGCATTATATACCATGATTAATTTAATTAAATAAAAAATATATCCCTACAACCTGCATTAAACCTATTCCCAAGTTTCAACATGAGAAATCAACATTCTTCTGCAACAGTATCTTTTTAAACCTAAATCATCTAAGACATCTTTAGATTTTTCACCAGCTGCAACTCTTTGATTGTATTCATCAAAGTAAGCTGAAACAGGTTTTCCGCAACTTAAACATCTTATAGGAATCATTTATATCATCTTTTTTAAATTTTTTAAATAAAATATAAAAAGTACAGAGTTTATCTGTAACTTTTCTGATTACGTGCTCTTGCTCCAGGACCACCGTATTTTTTAGGTTCTGAACGTCTTGGGTCACCTACTAACATGGTTCTGTCGTAATGGATGTATTTTTCTTTTAAATCCATATCTTGAGACCAGTTAACAAGCCCTTTAGCAATAACCATACGTGCAGCTTCAGCTTGACCCATTACTCCTCCACCAACAACGTGAATGTTAATGTCCACTTCATTAGCAAGATCTCCTGCAATGGTTAATGGTTCTTGTAATTTTAAACGAGCAAGTTCTGGTGAGTAAAGTTCAATAGGACGTCTATTAATCCTTACTTTACCAGTACCTTCTTGAACGGTACCTCTTGCAATAGCTGTTTTACGTTTTCCACTTGTATGAACAACTTTTACCATAATTACACATCCTTTAAATCTAGAAAGTAGCTCCTAAAAGTTTGGAAATTTCACCTAATTCAATACCTTTTTTAAGGTTGTTGAATTGTGCTTCAGGAACATTTTCAATTTCAGCATCTGCGAATTCTTCTGGAATTCCAACATAAGCTTTTAATCCTTTATAAGCAGATCTACCTTTAGATTTTTTATAAGGTAACATTCCTCTTACAGTTCTTCTAAATATATCATCTGGTCTTCTTGGATATTTAGGACCTAAATCACGAGGGTTAGAAATACTTGCCCTGTCTACTCTTTGTTTGTATTTAGCGTAAGCCCAATCTTTAGAACCAGTGATCATAATTTTTTCAGCGTTGAGAATAATTACTTCTTCACCGTTAAGAAGACTTTTACTAGTTACACTAGCTAATCTTCCTAATACATGTCCTTCTCCATTAATAATCATAATAACACATCCTCGCTTATCCCATGATTCTAATGTTGCTTCCTTTAGGATTAGCTTCCATAATTTCCCTAATGGAGATACATTCTCCGCCAGCATTCTCAATTTTTTCTCTAGCTTTTTGTGAAAATTTTAATGCTACGACATTTACTTTGTTTTCTAATTCACCATTAGATAAAACTTTACCTGGGACTAAAACAGTTTCGTCAGCTTCAGCATATCTTGCAATATCAGATAAGTTAACTTCTGAAGTTTGTCTGTTAGCCTTTTGAAGTCTGTTAGCAACATCTTTCCAAATAGCTGCGTTTTCACTTTTATACTTTTTATCAAGTTCTTTTATAAGTTCAATGAGGTTAGGATTAGTTTTTGTTAATTTCTTAACCATTAGTTACTTCCTCCTTCTTCACTAAATCTGATAAATTTTTCTGCTTTCTCACCTAATTCATCACAAGCTTTTAATAAAACTTCTTTAGGAGGCATTGATCCATCAGTTTCTATTCTAAATATAAAATCATTTTCATGATACCCTACATTAATGTAGTTGTTTACTGAAGCTCTTACACAACTTTTACACATACTACAGTTTTCAATATCTAAAACTTTAATTTTTTTAGATCTTTTATCTGATTTTAAAATTCCTCTTGGGCATGCATCTGCACAATCATAATCAATATCAACATCTTCATTAAAAGTGATTTCAGGATATTGTTTATATGCACATACAGTTGTAGGCATCCATTTAGCATGTTCTTTTCCATAACCTACTTTTGCTTCAGCCTCAATTTTAAGAACTTCACCTTCTTTAAGTTTTACAAGAGGTATGGTATCATATACTGGTTTAATTTTTGAATCTGAAGATATTAAATCCTTGGAATAAACAACTTTAGGTCCTTCTTCATATAAAGAAAACATGACGCCTTGAGATTCTTCATAATCTTCATCTTCAGGTAATGCCATACCTTCAATAGCATCAATGTTAGAAACTAAAGGAGTTAAACCTAATCTATGAGCAAGTACCTCATTAAACATAGCGGAATCATTTCTAATGATATTTACATTTTCAATAGCTATTTTAGGAACATTTACCATTGCACATCTTCTAATAGCATTGACAAAAGGTACTTCTGCATCACGGACAACGAAAACAATTTCATCGTCAGTTTGGCTTCTAATTTCTATCTCCATATTAAACCCTTCCAATTATATTCTTCTTCCTCTTTTACCACCAGGTCTTCCAGTACCATCATGAGGAATTGGAGTGATATCTTCTATTTTACCAATTTTAATACCTGCTCTTGCTAAAGCACGAATAGTTGCTTGTGCACCAGGTCCAGGACTTCTAGGTCCATTTCCACCAGGAGCTCTTACTTTAATATGTAATCCAACAAATCCTTTTTCTTTAGCATCATCAGCTATTCTGGTAGCTGCAGCCATAGCTGCGAAAGGAGAAGCTTGTTGCCTATCAGCACGAACTACTTTTCCACCAGACCATTGAGAAATAGTCTCAGCACCAGTAATATCAGTTACAGTGATAATAGTGTTATTGAATGATGAGTAAATATTAGCTATACCCCATTTTTCATTTTTTGCCATAATTACACCCTTTATTCTGCATTTTCTTCAACGTTAGCTTTGTTGTCTTTACTTTTGTTGTATTCTTCAATCTGTTTAGCTACAGGTGAAGATTTATAGAATCCAATATCGTCTTCTTGGCCTTTTAATACAACATAACTTGGTGAGTTGATTTTTTTACCGTTTAAAGTTATGTGACCATGTACAACAAACATCCTTGCTTCTTTAGGAGTACGAGCTAAACCTTTTCTGTAAACGACAGTTTGTAATCTTCTTCTTAAGATATCTTCAACAGTTAAGTTTAAAATATCTTCAAGAGCAGCGTTTTCAGGCAAAACACCAGTTCTAGCTAAGTGTCCTAATAATTCTAATTTCTCTTCTTGCATTTGATCAGTAGCAAAACCAAGTAAGTATCTTGCTTCCCTACTGTATTTTCTGACTAAAGTATCAGCTTTCCAGATTTCTTTTTTGTTTTTTAAGCCGTATTTAGCCATTAATTTGTTTTCATCTTTAATTCTTTCCGCATTCCAAGGATGTGGTGGTGTATTATACTTTTTCCTTGATTTTCTAGGTTGTCCCATTAAAATATCTCCTTAATAAATTAATTTAAATCGTATTTATATTAATTCTAAAAAATAGTTCCTTACTTATCTACCGCGTTTTACACCGACTGAAGAACTATGTCTGAAAGTAGATTTGGTTCTTTGACCTCTAACAGGTAAACCAACTTCATGCCTTCTACCTTTGTAACTTCTGGTTTTCTTCATTCTGTTTAAATCATCTCTTAAAGTCATATCAAGATCAGATTCAATTAAGTGAAGATCGTCACCAGTTTCATAATCTTCTCTACGATTTAACATCCAGGTAGGGATATCAAATTTTTGAGGATTTTCTAAAATTTCTTCAATTCTTAAAACATCTTCGTCAGCAATGTAACCAATTTGAGATTTTAAATCTAAATCTAAAGTACGGCACAATGTTTTGGATAAAGATATTCCGACACCTTTAATATCGGTTAAAGCTTGTTCAATGGTTTTATTACCATCTACATCCTTTCTAGAAATACGCACTAAGTGCTTAAAATCGTCTTCCATTAAATAACCTCCATTTATAGAGCGAATCTACGAGACGTTAAAATACTAGATTCGAATGTTTTGAATTTATCAAAACACAGTTTTTTCAACAATATAAAACTTAGTTCTTTAACTAAGAGTGCATAAATATCAGTTTAACAAATAATTTATAATCATGCAAAAAAGCAAAAATTAAAAAAAATCGTATGTTAAAAACTAATAAACGCCGAGACTGGGATTTGAACCCAGGCGGGGAAAGTCCCCACAAGATTTCCAGTCTTGCGCCTTACCAGGCTAGACTATCTCGGCATCACTACTTGAAAAAGCCTTAAGTATAAAAAAATACTTTGCCCATCATATTAATCAAGATTAACATGATAACTTAATATATTAATCTTAAAGTATATAAATCTATTGGTTTTAAGAAAAAGTAACTTATTTCCATAATCTTG